>OBLW0100004159.1_pt1 | contig 11088 bp, 7 predicted proteins | sample 1520161 | NCBI WGS metagenome assembly OBLW01 (sample SAMEA3539309, study PRJEB22396) | soil metagenome | biome: tundra; feature: field; material: soil | place: USA | collected 2010-05 | depth 0.15 m
TGGGATCGATGCCGACCACCGAGTAGGTGTAGGTTACCGAGTTGGCGGGCATAGTAAAACCCATGACAGGGCTACGCGTTTCCACTTTCCTGTCTAAGTGCAGATTATAGCGGGGTGTGTACGGCGCTGGGCGCGTCGGCCGGGTTGCCGAGCCAACTGCGCCGATAAACGGCGGCCGCCGCGGCGGCTGCTACACTGAAACCGAATGCTTCGATTGCTGGGGCTGGCGATAATCGTTTGCGCGTCGCTGCGAGCCGAAACGGTGGTGGTGTTGCGGTTCTTCAACCACGCCAATTCGGCGGGCCTGGATTGGATCGGCGAGAGCATCGCGGAAACCGTGCAGGATGCGCTTTCCTCCGAAGGGCTGCTGGTGCTGAGCCGCGAAGCCAGGACGGAGGCCTACCGCCGGCTTTCGCTGCGGCCGGGCGCCGAGCTGACGCACGCCTCCATCATCAAGGTGGGCGACGCGCTGGACGCGGCCCGCGTGGTCTACGGATACTACGAACTGCTGCCGGCCGAGGGCGGCGCGGCGTCCAAAGGATCGCTGCGCGTCACCGCGCGCGTGCTCTATCTGAAAGAGACCCGCCAGGGCCCGTTGTTCAGCGAACTGGGCGCGCTGGAGGAACTGGAGGAGATCGAAGCGCGCCTGGGATGGCAGACGCTGCGGCAATTGGACCCGCGCAGCGTAACCTCCGAGGAGGATTTTCTCAAGGTGCGGCCGCCCGTGCGCATCGACGCGGTGGAGAATTACGTACGCGGCCTGCTGGCCACGGACCCCGAGCAGCGCCAGCACCTGTTCATGCAAGCGGCCCGGCTGGACGAACATTATTCCCCGCCCTGTTTCCAGTTGGGCAAGAGCTACTGGGAAAAGCGGGAATATAAGGTGGCTGCCGGATGGCTCGCGCGCGTCGGCCCCTTCGACCGGCGCTATCTGGAGGCGCAATTCTTTTTGGGGTTGTGCCGCTATCACTCCGAAGACTACGCCGGCGCCAGACAATCTTTCCAAGTGGTGGCGGGGACGATGCCGCTCAACGAAGTATTCAACAATCTGGGCGCCGCCGAGGCGAGGCTTAACGATTACGAGGCGGCCGCAGCCAGCTTCCGGAAAGCGCTGGAAGGCGACAGCGCCGATCCCGACTATCACTTCAATCTCGGCTACACCGAGTGGCGGGCCGGACAATACCCGGCCGCGGCGGAGAGCTTCCGCGCGGCGCTGGACCGCGCTCCCGAAGATCGGGAAGCCACGCTGATGCTCGACCGTTCGCTCAAGGGTGAAGGTGCGCGTCCCGGCGAGCCGCGCCTGGAAGATCGCGTGCGCGTGAAGACCAACTACAACGAAGAGGCTTATCGCCAACTGCAAGCCGAACTGAAGAAATAGGACCGCTGCCTCTGGCCGCGGCTCCGATACCTGGTCGCGGTTCCGATACGGAATACTGGGGCACGATGCCCCAAATGCGTGTCGGAGCAACCCAACCGAAGCTGCCTGGAATAAGCTAAACCCAATTGTTTCAGTGGGATTAAAGTGGCATGACGGATGCAGTCCTATGGCCGTGGCTCGTAGATTGTTGATCGTCGCGGCGTTGTTGGGGGTGGCACAGCTTCAGTCGGCCACCCTGCAACAGCTTTCGATGAACGACTTGATCGTGAAATCCACGGCCATCGTGCGCGGGACTATCCGGGGTTCGTACGCCGCCTTTTCCGGCCCGGTGATCTTTACGCATTACCGGGTGCAGGTGACGGAGAAGTGGAAGGGCGCGACGGGCGCCACGGTGGATGTGGCCGTGCCGGGCGGGATCGCCAACGGCATGCGGCAGACGTATTCGGGCGCGCCGCAGTTCCAGCCGGGCGATCAGTATGTGCTGTTCCTGTGGACCGGCAAATCGGGCATGACGCAGATTATGGGGTTTTCGCAGGGAGCGTTCGCGGTAGCGCAGGACGGCTCTTCCGATCCCAGCCTGACGCGGAGTGCCAGTCATGAGCTGATGCTGGACGCGGCCACGCACGGCCAAGTGACCGATCGGCCTTTGACCATGCGGCTGAGCGAATTGCGCTCGCAGGTGGCGAGCGCTTTGGGAGCGGCCCAATAGTGCGGCAGCGGGCGACAATGCGTGCGGTGGTGGCGGCGGCAGCGGTGCTGGCGATGAGCGCTCCGGTCGAAGCCTACTATCATTACACTTTTTACTCCAGCCGCAGCGCACCCTTTACACCCATCCGCGCGCGGTTCAACCTGGCGGCGCTCACCAATAATACGGTCAACGTTTTCGTGAGCGATGCCGGCCCCGTCAACTATGCCGCCAACGACACTTTCGGCTCGGTGCTGGGAGAGGTGGAGCAAGCGGTGGCGGCGTGGAACACGGTACCCGCTTCGGCCTTGCGGCTGAATTTCGCGGGTCTGGAGAGTGCCGGGCAACCACCGCAAAACACGCCTGGCATCGACGTGATTTTCGCCGAGATGCCGCCCGGGCTTTTGGGGTATGGTTCGCCCAACCTGACGTTTCCTCCGGTGTTTCAGACTGGCTCCGACGGGCAGCCGCTGGTGGCCATCACCCGCTCCGTAATGGCGTTGACCAACGATACCACCAGTGGCGCAGGCCCCAGCGAATTGCCGGACTTTTTCACGACCGCGGTTCATGAACTGGGCCACGCGCTCGGCTTGCAGCACACCTGGACCGGCGCGGCCATGTCGCAGGGGGTGATCCGCAACACGACGCGGGTGCGGCCCATCGATGCCGACGACGTGGCTGCGTTCTCCGTGCTGTACGGCGCCGCCAACTGGAGCGCGAATTACGGCTCGATCAGCGGCCAGGTCGTTTTCGCAAGCGGCCAGGGCGTTAGCCTGGCTTCGGTGGTGGCCCTACCGGCCGACGGGCCGGCGGTGAGCGCGCTCACCGATCCGGCGGGTTTCTACAACATTAGCGGCGTGCCGCCGGGAAACTATAAGGTCTTCGTGCATCCGTTGCCGCCCGACGCCGTCCCGACTTACTCCCAAGAGGGTCTCCTTCTGCCGCACGACGCCAACGGAATGGCGTTCGAGCCCAGCGGGAGTTTTCAAACCGTCTTTTATCCCGGCACCACGGACGCGACAGCCGCGGCGACTTTCAATGTCAATGCCGGCGGCAGTTTCACCGCTAATTTCGGGGTAAGAGCGCAAGCCACGGTGCCGATGTACGATGTCATCACGCGTGGCTATCTGGACCCGTCGACTCGCGATTACACGGTCAATGTGCAGCAGAACAGCGACTGGATGTCGCCGGCGTTCATCAACGGAACTCAGAAGCAATCGGTGGTGGAGACCATTTATTCGCCGCTGGTGATCCCGCAAACGGTTTCAATTCTGGGATTCGCCCCGGCGCCAGTCTGCACCGCCGACTCGCCGTGTTTCGAAGTAGACACGCCGCTTTCGGCGCTGTTTGCTTATTTCGACGCTCCGGCCAATGCCGGCACGGGATTGCGGCACCTGGTGTTCAATTTGAACAACGACATGTATGTGCTGCCCGCCGGCGTGAATCTGGTGGAGAAGCAGCCGCCCTACGTCGATTCGGTTTCGAGCAACACGGATGGCACGGTCACGGTCACCGGTACCGGTTTTGGACCCGACAGCACGGTGTATTTCGACAGCCTGCCGGCATTAAATCCGCAGAACGCGTGTTCGAGCGGAACGTCCGGCGATTGCCCGATTACGGTGACGCCGCCTTCGGGCGCCAACGGGCAGACCGCCGACATCACTATCTTTAACGCCGACGGGCAGAACTCGACGTTCCTGCAACAATGGCCGAACATCCCGGCGTACAACTACCCGGCCATCGGCGCACCGCAATTGCAGACCGTCAATCCGTTGTCGCTACAGGCCGGCGGCGAGGCCATGGTCGACATCACCGCTCTCAACACCAATTTTGCGAACGGGCCGGTCACGGTGGGTTTCGGCACTTCCGATATCACGGTGACCGGCGTTTGGGTGATCAGCCCGACGGAGTTGTGGGTCAACGTCATGGTGGCGCCCGGCGCGGCTCTGGGCTTTTCGGAAGTCAGCGTGATCTCCGGGTTCCAGGCGATGTCGCAGTTCGGCTTCCGGATTGTGCCGGCGAATCCGGCCGCGCCGGTAGTTTTGGCGGTGGTGAATGGCGTCCCAGGCCAAACCACGATTTATCCCAATGCGGTCGCAACCATCTGGGGCGCCAACCTGGCCAACCCGCAGATCACCATCAGCCCCATGGCGAGTGCCAACTCGCCGGCGGCCATCGGCAGCGGGTCGGCGCGGGTCGCCTACTCGTCGTTCGATCAGGTCAATGTCCCAATACCGGCTGGCACGCCGATCGGGCCGGTGATTTTGAGCCTGACCACAAGCGGCGGCTCGGTCAGCCTGGTAGTGCCGATCGGCTACGCGCCGCCGGCGATACTGGGAATTACCGAGCCTTCTGGCGCCATCGTCAATTCGACAAACGCGGCCGCTTCGGGCGATCTGCTGACGATCGCGATCAGCGGCCTGGATCCGACGGTGACGCTCGGATCGGGCCGCCTGCAAGTGATGGTCGCGGGCGTGCCGATGCCGGTTCAGCAAATCAGTGCCAGCCAGATCCAGTTCACTCTGAACCAATCCTTCAATGGCGCACAAGTGCCGGTGACGATCGTGTTAGACGGAGCTTCCAGCGCGGGGTTCACGATCCTGGCCAACTAAGCACGCCCTTTCGCAATTAAGATAGAGCGAGTACTAAGTTACGGACAGTGGAGTTCGGTGTGGCGGGACCGCTCCCTATGGTCGTGGCTCCGATAGGGGTCGCGGCTCGTTAGCGGTTTGTACGCCCAGTGACGCGACGTAGATCTGGAATGGCGCCCAATAGTAGGGGCGGGCGAAGCGATCCGAGCCGAGTAACGCGAGTTTGGCCTGGCGCATCGCCGTAACCGGGTCCGCGCCGGCAGCCATCCGCCGGTAGAATTCGTTCATCAACTGCTCGGTGGAGCTGTCGCTGACGTCCCACAAACCGGCGGCCACGGCGCGCGCGCCGGCACGCAGAAACGCCCAGGCAAAACCTACCAGCCCTTCGCCCGCATACGTCCGCGTGCCGGCGCTGCTGCAAGCCGAGATGGTGACCAGATCGGCATGGATGGGAATCCCAATCACATCGCGCGCGTAAAGGCTGCCGTGAGAGAGAATCACCGCCGATTCGAGCGGTCTCTGCGAATTAGCTTCCGCGTGGGCGGCAAAGTGGATTAGTGAAAAGCGCTGCGGGTCCGACTGGCTGTAGACCGCCGGGGATGCCTGCGCACCCAGGTAAGCCTGCTGCGGGCGCCCCGGGAAATCCGCTTGGATGTCGCGGATCTCGCGCTCCGCGTTCGCCAGCGGGCGGTAGCGTGTGCCGGCGTAGTCGGGTGCGCCGATCAGCAGGAGCGAAACGCTCTTCCCCGCCCCGGCTTGCGGCGGCGCCGCGGCCAGGATCTCGATGGAAGGCGAGACGGCCATCTCCACGTCCTCAATCCAGTAGTGCGGATGCGGCGCCGGAGCCACCAGCGTCTCCAGGTTCAACCGGTGCAGCGCGCCATCGGGAATGACGATCAGCCGTTCTCCTTTGCGTAGGTGCGGCGCAACCGGCGCGATCAGCATGCGCCAGAGCTCGGCGCCGGCGGCGCTGGCGGCGATCGGATCGCGCACGGAGTGCTCGACCGTGTCGCGATACTCGGTCACCAGCTTTTCGATCGCCGCCGAGCCTGGCAGTTCGAACCTTTCGACGCCGCCGCCGGTGATCAGCCAGGCAAAAGAGCGCCTCGGCGCGAGCCAGAAAGAGAGGATGCTTGCGTGAGCGTGGCGCGCCACACGTTCGAAATCGGCCAAACTGCGCGGCGGAGCAGTCGCGGCGTCCTGCTCCAGCCGCTCCGCCAGCACCCGCGCCCGGCTCGATTCCACCACGCGCAAGGCGCGCGCGTCGTCTTTCTGCTGCCACAGAACGTCCGCGTAGCTGCGGTAAAACTGCATCAATTCCGAGAGCAGCGTCATGCGGTGGCTGGGATTGAGCAGGTCGGTGCGGGTGGCTTCGATGATCCGCAATGCCTGCTCATAGCACCGGTCGGCCTCGGGAAAACGCTTCGCGTGCTCGGCAATAGCGCCCAGCATGTCCCACGCTGGCCACCGGATACTGGGCGGAGTGTCGGCGGCGCGCAGCAGGTCCTGGCCAATTCGGGAAGCGGCTTCGAAATCGCCGCGGCCATAGGCGATGCGGGCGCGATTCCGCTCCAGGAACGGAAACAAATTGCGTGCGTCGATGGCGTGGGCGAGCTGGGTGGCGCGCTGGTTCCATTCCGCGGCTTGATCCCATTGTTCGGCCTTGATCAAAGTAAGCGCCAGATTCGCGGCATGACGAGCGGCCGCGTCCGGGCGATCGAGCGCTACCGCGATATCATACGCCTTCCGGTAGTTGGCAATCGCGTTCGGGTAGTCGCCGCCGCCATCGTATGCCAGGCCCAACTCGCCGAGGGATGTCGTCAGATCCGCCCGCGCGCCGATTGCCTCGAAAATGACGATGGCCTGCCGCTGGTGTTCGAAGGCGTTATCGAAGTCGCCCAGCAGGGCGTACGCCGAACCCAGGTTGCCGTGCGCCATGGCGGCCACGCGGCGCGCGCCGAGCTTGTCTGCGGCGGCCAGGGCGCGCTGGCCGGCATCGATTGACTCTTCATACCGCCCCTGCCGCTTCAGCGCATAGCACAGATTGTTCAGCGCCTGCGCCTGCCAGTAGACGAATCCCTCCCTGGCGGCCCGGTCGGCGGCGGCGCGAAACAACTGCTGCGCCGCTTGCGGCTGGCGTGCGGAAAGATCTATTCTGCCTTCGGCCAGATCCAACCGGATGCGCTGCTCGGGATCCCGGACCGCCGCACGCGCCTTGGTCAGGATCTCCCCGACCTTCGCCGCTCCGCTGCCCAGCTGACCCTCGGCTGTGGCCAGATCGATCAGGCGCCGCACTTCGAGTTGCCCGAGTTCCGGCTTGGCCGGGAAAGGTGCTAGCAGGAGATCGCGCGCCCGATTCCACTTGGACTGTGCGCCGAGCACCTCGGCATCGAGCAATTTGAGACTCAACACCCAGTACGAATCGTGCTCTCTTTGCTCGAGAGTGGCGAAGGAGGAAGCTTCGCGGGCGGCAGCCTCCAGGTCGCCGGCAACGAATGCGGCCCAGGCGCGCGCATAGGCCTGCTGCGCGGGCTCGGTCCGGAAACATGATAAGAGCGGAATCAGAAGGCCGCACACGGCGGCCGCGACGAACTTAGTTCCCCAAGTGGCCGTTCGACGCGCCGCCGCCAGCCGTGCCGGGACCGCCCGCGTCACAGCCCATGGCCAGACGGACCAAGGCGACGCGGCGTTCGTTGCCTTTGATGTGGACCTCACCGAGAACGATTCTACCGAAACCCTTCCAGTGAATAGTGTAACCGTCCACCGAAATCTTCTGCTTCTCTGGTTCCGGCCCGGAAAGACGGATCTCCCGCACCAGCGAGAATTTATGTTCGCGGCAGCATTTGCATTTGCCCTCGGCCGCCGGATCCAGCGCGAAGCGCCAGCCGTTCTTCGCGCGGTAGTCGTCCTTCTGCTTGTTGTAGAACTCGGCGAGCTGCTCGGAGTTTCCGCTGAATAGCAGGGGCTCTTCGTCCAGAATCACTTCCGCTTTGACCTGGCCCATCTGGAGGCCCTCAATGCGGCTGCCCTTGGTTGTGACCACCGATACGGGGTTCGCTGCCTCCGAGTCGAACTTGGAGAGGAAGTGCAGGTGGATGTAGCCGATGTTCAGTTTCTCCACCAACCGGAGCTCTTCGACGTCGGCTTCCACTTCGGTTTCAAAGCGCTTGCCGAGGTCCCGGCCGTGTGTCGCCGTCTCGACCTTGCGAACCGAAAGCAGGGTTCGCTTGCGCGGCTTGTCCACAGTATAGGCATAGTCCTTCACGCTCGCCTGCGCATCGCCGCCGGTCGGCGCCAGCACGCTCGCGCCCAGCGTGGGAATCACGTGGTTGAGGTTCTCCATCTCGTCGAGTTGATTGAATCGCGCCGCAACGCCAAGTGCATGTCCGGAGAATCTGAAGTACTTGCTCGGGTAATTGCTCATCTGCTAGTGTGTCCTCGGCTGAATGTCGAATTCTCCGCGCGCCAGTTGCGGTCCGGACTCGCCGGCACGCACGACGACGGAGTAATGGCCCGGGCCCGGCTTGCCCGGGAAAAGGACTGCCAGCGGCTCGCCGGGAGCCGGCGCCTGGAGGGGACCCCCGTTCAACATCTTGCCCGATGCGTCCACCAGTTCCACCCAGAGGCTGGTTGTTCCTGGCTCGGGCGCCACGGCGATCTCGAAGTGCAGAGGGCGGCCCTGTTCCAACGCGGGCGGCGCCGAACGCGTGGCGTCGTCCAAGGGAACGGCGGCGGCGATCTCCTGCGGCGCGCGCATGGCTGGAATCGTAACCTTGGCCTGGTAGCCGGCCACCACGGCGAGTACGATGGCGGCAAAAGCCGGCACCGCGGTCTCGAGCCGCAGCCACGCCAGCCAGCCAGCCCGCTGCGGTTCCGGCTTGCGAGCGAGCCTGTCCTCGAAAACGGCTCTGGCATTGGCGGCGAAGGCCGATGCCGTCCAGACATCGTTCATGCAAGGCCTGCAATCCGCAAAATGCGTTTCGAATTCATCCCGTTCGGTCTGGGACAAGTCCCCTGCCACGTACCGTTCAGGAGCCCCTAGGTTGACAGCCGCGTTGTGATCCATAATCTGGCTTCCACTAGGATAGTGAAAACAGTGACTGCACCGTTACAGAGCCGGCTGGTGTTCCTGACCCGGCGCAGCCGGAACCAAACATCGAGAAGCTGGAACCAATTTCAGATTCCATCCAAGTAGCTGTAAACATTGGCGCAGAGTACGGCACCCTAGAATTGCCCGCCAGCCAACCGCAGAATTCAACGAGAGCGGTACTGGAATGCCTGCCCACCACGATTGGGGGTATGCCGTACCCGCTTTGATTCATTCCTTATATTCATAGCAGAGTTGGCGGTCGGCTGGCGAAACCGGGGCTAGGAAAGATTAGTGGCCACGAAAAGCCGAGTCACTTTCGGCTCAGCAGGCTCGACAGCCCGCGCCACGACGGGGAGATCATGCTATAAATGCCGGCTTGCGTTGTGCTACAAGAGTGCTGTCAAGCGGGTGAAGCTCCCCGGACGCGCTCGCCGAGAGCGCGGGAGTCTCAGCGCGAGGCGGAGGGAAGATGGCTTCCATCACGAAAACGATACTTTTGATCGCGGGACAAGCTCTGTGGGTGCCGGGCTTGTTCGCCGCCCAATCGACCGTCCAGGACGCGAGGAAGTTTCTGGAGGATGCCGAGCAGCGCCTGCTCGTCCTGGCCAATGAGGCGCAGCAGGCCAGTTGGGTCCAAGAGAACTTCATCACGTCGGATACGGAGGCGCTCGCGGCGCTAGCGAACCAGCGGGCCACCGACGAGCAAGTTCGGCTGGCCAAGGAGGCCAAGCGCTTCGATGGTCTCACGCTGCCTCCCGACCTGGCGCGCAAAATGCGGCTGTTGCGGATTGGCTTTACGCTGGCCACGCCGGCCGACCCGAAAGAGAGCGAAGAGGTGTCGCGGCTCGCAGCCGAGCTCGATGGCATGTACGGGAAAGGCAAGTATTGCCCGCCGGCTCTCGCATCGAGCGACAAGAAATGTCTCGACATCGGAGACATCACGCGCATCATGGCGGCGAGCTCGAATCCGGGCGAGTTATTGGACGCCTGGAAGGGCTGGCACGCGATTGCGCCGCCCATGCGAAAGGATTTCACGCGCTTTGTCGAGCTTTCCAATAAGGGCGCGCGAGAGTTGGGGTTTCGCGACACCGGCGCGATGTGGCGCTCGAAGTACGATATGCCGCCGGACGATTTTGCCAAAGAGGTGGACCGGCTGTGGGCGCAGGTGCGTCCGCTCTACCTTTCGCTGCATGCCTACGTGCGCAACCGGCTGCGGGAAAAGTACGGCGATGCGGTGGTGCCGGCCAATGGCCCGATTCCGGCCGATTTGCTCGGCAATATCTGGGCGCAAGACTGGTCGAACATCTATCCGTCGGTGGCGCCTGCCGGAGCCGACCCGGGCTACGACTTGACACGCATCTTGGTGGATCGCAAAACGCAGCCGACCGACATGGTCCGCTACGGCGAAGGTTTCTTCAAGTCGTTAGGATTCGCGCCGCTGCCGCCGACATTCTGGGAGCGTTCGCTGTTCGTGAAGCCGCGCGATCGGGACGTGGTTTGCCACGCCAGCGCCTGGGACGTGGACAACGCGGAGGATCTGCGCATCAAGATGTGCATCGATATCACGGCCGAAGACTTCACTACCGTTCACCATGAGTTGGGCCACAATTTCTACCAGCGCGCCTACAGCAAGCAGCCATTTCTATTCCGCGACAGCGCCAACGACGGTGTGCACGAAGCCATCGGCGACACCATAGCGCTCTCGGTGACGCCCGAGTATCTGGTCAAAATCGGACTGCTGGACCGGGCGCCGGACTCGTCAAAGGATATCGGGCTGCTGCTGAAGCGCGCGCTCGAAAAGGTCGCGTTCCTGCCGTTCGGCCTGCTGATCGATCAGTGGCGCTGGCGGGTGTTTTCGGGGGAGATTCCGCCCGACAAATACAACCAGGCATGGTGGGACTTGCGGATGAAGTATCAGGGCATCGCGCCGCCGGTCGAGCGCAGCGAGCTCGATTTCGATCCTGGCGCGAAGTATCACGTGGCGGCCAATGTTCCTTACACTCGCTACTTCCTATCCTTCATCATGCAGTTTCAGTTTCACCGCGCGCTGGCTAGAGCGGCCGGTTGCCCGGTGGCCGGAAGCGGCACGCCACTGTCGCGTTGCTCGATCTATGGCAGCAAGGAGGCCGGCGAGAAGCTGAACAGGATGCTCGAAATGGGGCTCAGCCGCCCCTGGCAGGAGGCTTTGTACGAGATGACCGGCGAGCGCGATCTGGACGCTTCCGCGATCCTCGACTATTTCGCTCCGCTGCAGAAGTGGCTGGATGAGCAGAACAAGGGCAAGCCGGTAGGCTGGTAGGAGGTTAGCCGGATAGGGGCCGTGGCTCACGCAGTCGTGCGTGCC
>OBLW0100004160.1_pt1 | contig 11087 bp, 8 predicted proteins | sample 1520161 | NCBI WGS metagenome assembly OBLW01 (sample SAMEA3539309, study PRJEB22396) | soil metagenome | biome: tundra; feature: field; material: soil | place: USA | collected 2010-05 | depth 0.15 m
CGGTGCGCCACCTGGGCGGCGATTTCGCGCAGTTGACGAAGCACGTCCGGGGGGACGACGATGTCATCCCAGTCGTAGCAGGGTTCGACTTTCTTGGCCAATTGCTCCAGTTGGGCAGCCGTCTGCTGTTGGCATGCCTGCCAAATATCCTCGAGGTTCAGCCCGTCTTCGCCCGGCCCGCGCAACGCTGCCTGGTTCTCTGCCAGGGCCACAGTGCGGGCGATTCCACCCGGGCCAAAGTCGAATTGCTCCACAAGCGAGTCGATTTCGCCGTTCAGTGAACCGCCGGATTCGCCCAGCGCCCGCTTCCACAGTTCGCTCTGCGACGGAGCATCGGGACGGGCAACGGGTACCGCCAGCATTTCGCGCTCGCTGGAAATGCGCTCCCGGCTGGTGACGATCAGCGGCGCCGCGCAGCGCTCCAGTTCCCTCAGCAAAACGTGGGCCTCGTCCGGTTTCAATCCATCGTGGTCGAAACAAAAGACCAGGCCCAGCAGGATCGCTTCGCGCTCCAGGAGTGCGATAAGTTCGCCGCGCTCGGGACCCGCGGCGTAGAGGGCGTGCGAGTCGAGAACGAGCAAGTTGAGCGCGGCCTGATGGCAGGCTGCCTGCGCGATGGCCAGCCTTCCGCTGTCCGGCTGGCCCACCAGATTGAGCAACCTCTGCCGGTTCGCGCCGGTACCGAGCCAAGTCGCCAGCCGGGCGGCAAGGTCGCGCTGGCAGGAGGATACCTGGGCCAGAGGCGCGGAACGGACCAGGCGATGGAACCTTTCGTCCAGGCGGTTGATTCCCAACAGGTAGTCCACCAGGCGCTCGTCGATATGCAATGGGCGCCCGATGAAAGCCGCGGAACCGGCAGATTCGACCGTGACCAGACGCCATCGCCGCAGTGGGGCTTCAGGCAGGAAGCAGGCTCGCTCCGGCCCTGAAAACTCGCCGTCGGCCAACAACGTCAGGGCCAGGTGAGGAGTGGCAAATCTCCGGGTGGCATCGTCCTGCAAGTAGGCATAGAGGCGCTCGAACGCGGGATCGAGTTCCGGCGCCAGGCAGAGCAGCACTACGTCACGCTCAAACGGAGTGAGTTCAAACCGCGCAGCCAGGGTGTCGAGCGGCACCGAAGTTCCGGCAGCTTGCATCTCTTCCCGCTGGACCGACAGTTGCCGGGACACCTCGACCAACGAGCCGGCGATGCTCTGCGCCGCCGGGTCCGATTCGTAAAAGCCGAGTTCCTCCTGGCGGTCTTTCCCAACCAGAAGGATGTCGGCCTCCTGGTCGCTAATGGCCCAGCTCAGGTAGCCCGGCGCCGCCTCACGCCGCCAATGCTTACGGAGCCATAGGATACGGCGGTTCAGCAGCAGGCGCACCCGTTCCATCTCGGCGGCCAGATACCTGGAGTTCGCCGTTCTCCATTCCTCGGCGGTCATGCGAGCTGCGGTCACGGTCGTCATTTATGTCACCGTATAGGGCGGCCCGTTATACGCCTCCGTCACGGGGTTGTACGTCAAACGGCTTTCGGCTCCGTCAATCCGAACGCGTAGAAAATAGTTCCCGGGCGGGATCACCGGATCCGGCGCCTTGGGCAGCGTGAACTGGATGGAGTTACTGGGAGGCGAATCGAAGGCCACCGCGACTGCCGGCACGGCGTAGTCTCCCAGGAGAAGGACCTTTTCCTGCGTCGCTATTACCGCAGGCTGCACTTTGACCGTGATGGTGTCACCGGCCGTGGCTGAAGGCGGGGTCACGGCGCCCGGCGCCGGCAGCAACTGGAAGCCGACCATGTTGGACCGGAAGGCAGTGCGTTGCACCGGAGGCTGGCCCTTTACCTCGGTGAGCATCACGTCTTGCGCGATTTGCAACGAATGCAGCCCGATCTTCAGGACGCCGGTGGGAACCACCACATCGAGCTGGGTGTCGGAAATCGAAGAGATCGTGCCGGTGGCGTTGTCCATGGTGACGCGAGTGTTGGGCGCCCGCAGGTTCGTCCCGAGCAGACGCAGGGTCTCACCCTCCTGCGCCGCTGCGATCAGTTGGTTGTCGATCGCCGGCGGTTGCTGGAAGATCTGTTGAATCATCGGCGTGCGTAGCGGCAGCGCGGTGACGCGGTTCAACTTTACGGGCAGCGCGATGGAGCGCTGGATCTGGCTTTGCAGTTGGACCACGGACACTTCGTACAAAACCGAGCGCCGGAAATTCACGTTGGGCAAGGCCGTCCAGATTTTGGAAATCTCGTCCAGACCGGCGGGCTGCAAGGTAATTTTGATTTGCTCGAACTCCCCCAGCAGGCTGGGATCGAGGATGGGCGGCTGGGGAAGTGGCGCCTTCTGTTCGACCACGTTTGGGGTGATGACGGCGATGTCGTGCAGCACCCGCATCGCATCGCCCAGAATCCACTGCGCCTCAATGTCGGCGTCCGGCCCGGTATCGCTGGTTCCGAAAGCGGTAAAGATGTACCGCAGGTCCAACGACAGCGGTGGATACCCGTAGGCGCCGGGATGTCCTTCCCCGGGGATTTCCTGATTTTTCAGGTAGGGATTCTCGCCGACATGATACAGGTATAGATTGAGCCGGCGGCCCGTGACGGAATCTACCTGTACGTCCGGCGGCGCAATGGTGATCGTTGCGGCCTCGGTCATGCGGTCGCGCAACAAGGCCTTCAGGCTGGAACTGACTCCGGCGATGGCCTTATAGGTGCTCAAGTTCTCTCCTCATCGTGAGCCTCGGTCGAGATACGTTCGGGCCAGTCGCAGATCGTCGAATCCGGAGATGCGTGAGGGGCGATTCGGCCGGGCTGCCGGCGCGGGCTGGCTGGAGCGGATCTCGACTTTTCCGATCTTGACTTGTATGCTGCGCGACTCCTGCGTTTTTCCCCTGCCGCTTGAAGCGGATGCCGCTGGAGCGGGCTGAACGCGCGCAATCGCGATCGATTCCGGCCTGGGCAGCGGGTGAGCGGGAGTCGTGCCTGAGACTGCCCCGGGGAGCGTCCTGGGCTCTGGACGCGCGATCCGCGATCGAGTGTCTTCCTGGAGCCGCGGTGTGTGTCGCTCCAGGTTCTCTCCGGTTTCGGCCGCCGCCGTGGTCGGGGGCGATGACGGCGGAAGCGGTCGCACTGCATCGGCGGCGCGAGGTGACGATCGGTCTTCGCCTCGAACTTGCCATGTGGCCGGTGGCGTCGTCCTAGGGGGTTCACTTCGCGGCTGCAACAAGAGTGTCTCTTCCTTGGTCGCGGATGGCTTCGCCGGCCACCGGTTCCCAGGCTCAGGCGCGGGCGCCGGCTGAGGACCTGGTAGCGGAGCCGCCGGTCGAATAAGAGCTGAGAAATCATGCGGACCAACATCCAAGCCGTGGCCGTAATCGCTCAGCGCCACCGCCGGGGACTCCGCCGCGTTCTGTTCCGGGCCAGCCGCCGGCAGCGACGCTGGCATCTGCGCCTGGCCGAGTGCCGGACGAATCGAAACCGGCTGAGGCAGGCCTGCACCGCGGCGTACCAGACCTGTGACAAAGTTGCTCACGCGCTTCTACCTCCCTGTGTCAACTCGTCCGCAAGCAGTTCGAGATAGATATGCCGCTTGCGCCGGCTCAGGCCGAGGACCGCGTCTTCGCTCCAGTGATAGTGCAAAGAGAGCGCGTGCACTTCGCGATAGAACTCTCGTTCTTGCATAGCCAGCTCGCGGCAGATATAGTCGCCAGCGTCGAAGGGCACTACGAATCCGGCGGCGCATTCCGGACAGGTGAGATCCAACAGAAGCTCGGCCTGGGGATCGAGTGCGGCCATCTTCGTAGGCAACTCGCGCGCCACGATGGGTGGCAGATCGGAGAGATTCTCCTCGTCCATCGAGTCGACTTGCTCCACACAACGCCTCAGCACCAAGTCGGCAGCCGCGTCAATCGACTGCGCCGCGGAGCCCGCGACGGCTTCCTGATCTTCCCCGTTCGGCACGCGAAACTTCACGTGGTACGAGTGCTCCGAATCGGCGATGTCCGCCGAGTGGATTTGCCGGCGGTGGGGATAAGGAGGCAGCAGCAGTTCTCCGATTTGCAGATCCAGGTCCATCTTTTTCCCGCAGTTGGGGCAGGAAAGCAGGCAGGATACGCGCTCACCCAGCGTCAGGCGGCGGATGTGCAGGAGTAGCGCCTCGCGATCTCCCACGCTGAGCCGGCGGACCAGATCTACTCCCACCGGCTCGACGGGCCCCAGGCGCCGCAGGCAGCTCGCGATGAGTTGCGTTACCCGGGCCGCGGCGGTCATCTCCCTGCCTTCGTTCAGAAGGAACTCTTCCTCCTGGCCAGTCACAGGACGCAACCACGCGCTACGGCACCACTCTTCGCCGACCGGCACACCGCCGGGCAGATTGACCTCCACGGCTTGCATGGTTCGTTATGCCACCTTCGGATCGACCTGCGCCGGATCCGGTTCCTTGACGTCGATATCGCGCAGCCAACCTTCGTTTTCCAGCTTGATGTGCTGGAGCAGAACCGCGTTGGCGTTGGCGTCGAAATCGCCCAGTGCCTGGTACTCGGAGACCCAGCAGTTGAAGATATGGTAGGAAATCACTTTCTGTCCGGAGTCGTTGAACATGTCAACGATGATGTCCTGGCGAAAATCGGCCAGTGACGATTCCGCACCGGGGCCACCCTGAAAGTTCCAGGTCTTGCTCGCCCAGACTTCGAAATCGGTGTCATGGGTGACCCCGCGCTCCAGGGTGATGGCGTCATACTTGGTATGCCCTGGCGATTTGTGGGAGCTGCTGGGGTCACCGCCTTCGCGATGCTCCACCACGGCGGTGGTGCGCTTGAGCGCGCTCATCTTGCTGATCCCAGCGACGTAAGCGGAGCTTGTGCCGAACTTCAGCCGGAACTTGAAGTTCTTGTAAGGATCAAAGGGCAATGGTTTCTTCGTGAACTGTGGCATTACATCCTCTATTACGCAGGAGTTTGTCCTGCAAGCTGCTGGATCTGGAGAATCACAAATTCCGCGGGCTTCAGCGGGGCGAAGCCAACCAGGATATTGACGATGCCCCGGTCGATCTCAGACTGTGTGTTGATTTCCGAGTCGCACTTCACAAGGTAAGCCTGCTGCGGACTCTGGCCCTGGAACGCGCCCTGGCGGAACAGGTCATGCATGAAGCTGCCGACGTTCAGACGGATCTGTGCCCAGAGGGGCTCGTCATTGGGCTCAAATACCACCCACTTGGTGCCGCGGAACAGGCTCTCTTCCAGAAACAGGGCCAGCCGCCGCACGGGAATGTACTTCCAGTCCGACGCCTGGACATCGGCGCCGAAGAGCGTGCGCGCCCCCCAAGCGATATTGCCGTAAACGGGGAAGTTCCGCAGGCAATTGATGCCCAGCGGATTGAGAACACCGTTCTCCCGGTCAACAAGGTTGTAGGCGAGTTGGGGAACGTTTACCAGTTTGACATCCACTCCAGCCGGCGCTTTCCACACGCCTCGGGCCACGTCGGTCCCCGCCCAAAGACCAGCCAGCGTGCCGCTGGGTCCCACGTCGCGCAGGCGGCCGCCGTTCAGCGAATCGGAAATGCGTACTCGCGGGAAATAGACAGCCGAATTGATGTTGCGCAGCGAGTCGTTCTTCGTCATCCACGTCAGCATGCTGGGAACGTCGTTCACACTTGAAGGAATGTCAACGATGAACATCGCCCGATGGTTGTCGCAGTAAACGGTTGCTTCGCTGATGATGGCTTGCACGTCTGAGTCGGAAAGACCCAATCCGGGGCCCGTCGTTGCCGCCGGAATACAAAGGATGTTGAAGAGATCGACGTCGTCCAGCGCGTAAAAGCCGGTTTTGCTGGCTTCCAGGCCGCGGATCTCCGCGCTGCCGATCTTGTTGGGTTCGATCCCCCCTGTAAACTGGTATTGCTGTTTGTTGGAAGTGGCGTTGCCGGCCGCGTTGAGATTCAGTTTGGTTGCCAGAACATCGGGGGCGACGTTGCCGTCGGTGAACGTCAGTTTCGCAGCGGGATCAAAACTGGTCCCGCCACGCCCGGCAAGTACACGAAAGAAATATGGATTCGTCGTCGTGCCCGCGCCCAGCACCTGCACTGTGGCTCCGGTAAAGAGCGGGTTGCTGGTGTCGGTGGCGCGAATGGCCGCTTCCAAATAGGGTCGGAGGCTGGGATAGTCCGCGAGTGTTGCGCCGTTGAGCACGAGCGTGCAGATTTTGCCATTGATTTGGCAGGTTGCATTCTTGGGCAGTTTAGGGAACGCAGTCGGCAGGCCACCGCTGGTGGTGCCGGTGGCCTCGGGCCGATTCGTATTCACCAAGGGTGCGGGTCCTACGTAGACCATCTTTGATCCGTTGTTGATCACGTCGATCACGTAGGCCGGGTCGCCCGAGGTCGTGTTCAGATTGCGGAACACCTCACTCCGCAAAACGTTGCCGGAGGTATCCACCTCGCTGATGGTCACGTTAAACAAGCTTCCCGCTACCGATTTGTCCGGGCTCAGAGGATTCGTGGTGTCGTAATCCACCTCCATGCGAAGGTTGTTGCCCCACTGGCCCACATTGTCCAGCGTGCGTGTGCCGATCATCTGGCCCGCAGTGGCCGTGAAGACCGTGGCTGGGACCTTAACCGCATCGGGTACATCGATCGACGCTGGCAGGGCCTTGGATCCGGCCACACGCACCGCGTAGCATTCGGCGCCTCCATTGAGAAAGAATTGTTGAACGGCGTAACTGGCTTCGCTGGCAGTATCCAAGCCGCCCATGTAGTTCTCGAAATCCGTCAGGCTGAGCAGTTGCACCGCGTAGTTCACGGGACCCCGCTCGAAGGCGTCAACAAACGCGGCTATGGATGTAGCCACCCCGGTAATGGTGTGAACCCCACTGGGGATCTCTTCTATGTAAACTCCCGGATAGGTCGGGCTAACAGGCATCGATCATCTCCTTATCTATCGGTACAACGTTTCCAAACATCTTGAGTCCGGAACGCCCGTCCGGCTGCTCACAGCACTGATACGCGCTTGGTCAGAAATCTCCTTCTCGTGGGGAGGTCTCCACGACCTCCAGGCTTTGCACAGGCACAATGAGTGATTGCGTGCTGAGCACTTCAATCACCGCGAAGTATCGTGACTTGGGGCCCGAATCAGAAAAATCGATAATCGTGCCCTCCAGCTCTGTATCTTCCGGCAGGTTGTCGAAAACGCTACCAGGGCCGGGCAGGAAGACGCCCGATACCGGAAAGCGAACCTTGTCGCCTACTTCCGTATTGCACCTCCTTGGCTTTGAGAACTGAGTCCATTGCACAAGAGGGCCCATCTCCTCTTGTTCCCCCACGGTTCGAACTGTGTATGCGGAGGTGAGCTGACGAGCGCTTATCAACATTGGGGTTAGCTCACTCTGAGAGAGGCGGGTTCCATCTGAAGGGTATTTTGCGCCGATGCCGATAGGGGACGTCTCTGCAACTTTTGGCAGTGCGGAAACGGAACCGTCGCAGCTTCAGACCCACCGAAATGCACAGGCGCTGGCCAGAAGAAACGTATCAAACCGACTTCTGACTCATCGAGATCGCACTGCCGATTGTTGCAGTGCGTTGGCAGATTCTTGCAGCTAGGATTGAGAAGTGGTACCGGCGCTCGTCCCTGGAGGAGGGTTAATCCGGAGCGCGCGAATTTTATAGTAGAGTGTTCGCTCGCTGGTATGTAGTCGTTCCGCGATCGCCCTACGTGTATCTCCGCCGAGCGTCATGGCTGCCTCCAGTACACGTTTCTCAATTTCCTGAATTGCTTGCGCGTAGGGGATGCCTCGCTGTACGATCGCCTGCCACACGGCGCCGGCAGCTTCGGCCAGTAGATCGGAATCAGGGAAAGCGTTCTCCGGACCCGCTTGCGCGATCCAGTCCGGCACTCCCAACGAGGTGCCTGCGCTCTTCAGAAACAGCATCCGCTGAACCGCGTTCTCCAGTTCCCGAACGTTTCCCAGGAATGTCTTGGACTGAACCAGCACGACCAGTTCGGGATCGATCTGGCAGATCGGTTTGTACAACCGGCTGTGGCGATCCGCCAAGACCAACAAAAGGCCGGCGAGATCGGCTGCTCGCTCGCGTAACGGAGGCAGACACAGATTGACGACGTTCAACCGGTGAAACAGATCCGAGCGGAAACGGCCCTCGCGAACCATCGGCTCCAAGGGGCGGTTGCAGGCCGCAATAATGCGCACGTCTATACCGACTTCGCGATCCGACCCTACCGGACGCACGATGCCGCGCTGAATTACGTCGAGAAGCTTTGGTTGAAGGTGGAATGGAAGGTCATTGACGTCATCGATCAGGATCGTGCCGTGCTCGGCTGCTTGAAATAGTCCTTTGCGGTCCGCAACCGCGCCTGAGAATGCGCCCCTCCGATGCCCGAAGAGTTCACTCTCCGCGAGACTTTCGATGATAGTGCTGCAGTGGACGGTAACAAAGGCGTATCCCCTACGCTTCTGGTCGAGAGTATGGATGCCCTGCGCGAGCAACTGCTTTCCGGTTCCGGTCTCTCCTTCAATCAGGACGGTGACGTCGCTGACCTCCGCGGCTTTACGCGCGCGTTGCAGCACGGCCATCATGTTGGGGCAGCAAGACGTAATACCCAGTCTTGCAAAGGTCTTTCGAAGCTCGTCGTTTGACAGAGGATCAATCAACTGAGACCCCTTATGCAGAACGTGGCTCAGGCCGGATCTTGAAGAGCTGACGCCTGCCGTTTAACGAGGAATTCAATCTTAGGTACCGCCAGCCGCTGCCCAGCAGGAATAGCGGGATTCAGGTGTTCACGTCCTCCTCGGAGGAACGCTTAAATAAATATTGCTGTCGATGGTTTCCACGACCCTACCAGGAACTCTAAGCTGCCATCCCAGGTTGAGGACAGTATATACCCAACCGCCTCCCTTATAGTCAAAGAATCAAGCCGCCCGCGAGTAGTATCGAAGTAAACCGCCGAGGCGTTCGTGGCACCGGACGCCGACTCGTTGTCCTCGCAGGAAGATGGAAGACATTCCCCTTGCCTTGATGGTTCCGCTCCGAATGAAAATGGGCGATTAACTCTTCAAGTCGAAGGTTCAAATCCTTCCCCCGCAACTAATTCATTCTTCGGTATTTATTTATATTTAGCGTCAACAGGTGTTCCGTTGTTCCGCCCGATTTTCACTTCGCCGGTCCTCGAAGGCTATGAGGCTGGAACTCTCGGGAGTGCCTTTCGAAGGTGCCACACGCGCCGAGCCGAATGCGACGGCTGCCGCGCAGCCTCCCCTGGAGCGGCCGTCTCGCCCTCGGCGGCATAGCGTATTCCGCATTTGAATGGAGACCGGCTGCTATCGGCGGGCGCATGGAGAAGGCCAATTTGGAAATTGCGTTGCCGGTCTTAAACTCATCGAGCTCCACGCCGACCTTGTCCAGGGGGATCTTGTTGAATGGATCCAGGTCGGCCTCGAGATTCGGAATGTACTTGGCTCTGCAACTCTTCCGTTGGCGATCATGCACCCGACGGATTTCGGGAGGCGTTCCAATCTCTCCTGATCGGTCGTTAAATGGAGGAATGCGATTTTCGGCGGGAGTCGATTCCCTGGTTGACGCCGGCTTCGCCGCACCACCTCGTCACCGACCATCACCGTGTTCTGGGCGTTGGTGTGTCGTGACGCCCCCTCAGCCGTCATTGCAGGGACGCCATCCGTGGCGCCATCCTCGGCCAGGATGCCACTGGGAACCGCGCGGCGCAACCCATTTACCCGACTATCAGAGCTGCGCAAAGGGTGCGCTTGACGAGTCGGCATTGACCAAGGCAACGTGCCTTGCTCTTGAGAAGGGCACACCGACCGAACAGGTCACTGAAACGCTGCCCATTACCGCCCAATTCAAGCAGGATTGCCCAACAACCGGACAAACGGATTTACCTAGAATCAATAAGTTAGGGAGTTTTCCCCTAGGGAATCAACCAGTCCGCTACCTTGACACGGTAGAGGTCTTGCAGTCCGAGTCTGCATAGGCTGGCCAGGGTTGTCTTAGTTGCTCCATTCGCACCCAGGCGCCCGAGCCGGATAGGCGGGCACGAGGACTGAACGGCAGCAGGGCGAACTGAAAGTCCGGTAGAGCAGCCACCCCACGAGCCCTCAGTTTAGTGTCAACCTAGTGTCAAAACCTGCCGCAAACGGTGGAATTCTGACACTATCCGTCAAATAACCCTTTTGTTTTCAATGTCGATTTCACCCCAAACTTGCTTGGGGTGCAAGAGGTCCCGAGTTCAAATCTCGGCAGCCCGACCAACCCTTTCAATAGTTTACACACGATTTTCGAGTCGCCCGAAAATCGCTGCAGATGATCTTGTAGATGTGTTTCCTCCTGGGTTTTCCCGCGAGATTTGCTATCGGAATTTCCACCGTGGATTACAGTCTTGGGGTGCAAGAGGTCCCGAGTTTAAATCTCGGCAGCCCGACCTTTTGGTTCAATAGGACGGCGTTTTTCGGCCTGCCCTCGAAGTCCCTCGTAGATGATCTTGCAGCCGTGTCTTCCACGGAAGTTCTGCCTGCCTCCGCACACGGCAGGGCACGCGCATCAAATATCCCTAACCGCGACCACCGTGACGCACAGGATGGCTCAGGGTGATGGAACACCGAGTCCACCGCCTGTCCCGGCTGTCCCGGGGGTGCGGCTCCGGGTTTGCGGCGCTTGGGTATACTGAGAGGATCGCCGTCCAGGGAAAAATCGTTTGCCACGAAAGCCACCGCACGTGATCGCCATCTACCCGGGATCGTTCGACCCGATTACCAACGGGCACCTTGATCTCATCCAGCGCGGCTCACGAATGTTCGACCGGCTGATTGTTTCGATCCTGCGGAACGACGTCAAGGCGCCGCTGTTCAGCGTGGAAGAGCGCACGGAAATGTTGAACGAAGTGCTGCACGTATACCCCAACGTGGTGGTGGATTCGTTCGACGGGCTGCTGGTGGATTTCGCGGCGGCGCACGGGGCTACCGTCCTGTTGCGCGGGATTCGCGCGATTTCGGATTACGAATACGAATTGCAGATGGCGCTCATGAACCGGCGGTTGAGCCCGCGGATCGAGACGGTGTTCATGATGGCGCACGAGGCCTATTCTTTCAT
>OBLW0100004162.1_pt1 | contig 11086 bp, 6 predicted proteins | sample 1520161 | NCBI WGS metagenome assembly OBLW01 (sample SAMEA3539309, study PRJEB22396) | soil metagenome | biome: tundra; feature: field; material: soil | place: USA | collected 2010-05 | depth 0.15 m
CCCTGACCCAAGGCAACCCTGAATGGAACAGTGACCGCAAAACAACGCAACGACGATCTCGGCGCAACCATCTTCTTCCAACTCGTCAGCGCACGCTACGAACGGGGCAGCATCATCCTTACGTCCAACAAGAGCCACGGCGAATGGGGCTCGATCTTCGGCGACCCGATCATCGCCACCGCCATCCTCGACCGGCTGCTGCACCACTCCACCACCATCAACATCCGCGGGGAGAGTTACAGGCTCAAGGAACGACGCAAGGCCGGCCTGATTCCTCTACCCGAACAACAACAGGTAGAACCAACGGTCCTGGCTCAACGCGGCCGTAATCAAGATCGGCTTGCAGGGCTGTGTTGAGAATCTCACCGCCGCTGGGTTCCGGGAGGAACCCGCGCAGGCTCGAGCCCTACGGCAGGGCACGCGATTCCAGTCGCAATACTACCAACGGTTCGTCCTCCACCCTGTCCCGGCAGTTGTCAACGTACACCTGCCAGACAGAGCAATGCTGGGATCCAAGTTTCAGATTAGCCGTTGTCGTCCAAGTGAAGGCAGCGCATTCCTAGACCCTTGCCGGGTTCTGCCCGGTCGCGGTTAGATCGCCGGTTCGTGACCTCAGTGCACTCGTCGGGCAAGGTTTTTGTGCCCGGGAGATTGGATAGCACCTCATAAGCGCCCTTCGCAATAGCCATGTCTTCATGCCCTTGCTTTGTCGAGGCATTGCTGGCGAATTGCCTGATTGTCTGCATATTTTCTCAAATGGGCTCGATGATTGGGTGTTCAGAGCGAGCCCTGCCTCGGTATTCAACTCCGGAAAGCTGGTTCTGGTTCTCCAGGAACTCCGCTTTGTGTCGCAATGGGCATTTTGGGTAGGCGCATCCCCGAAGCGGCAAAGATTGCGTTGCCAACCGCGGGAGCCACGCCGACGAGGCCAGTTTCGCCAGCGCCTGCCGAAGGCAAATCCTTGCGGTCAACAAGCACGATCTCAATCTGCGGCGTGTCACTGAACCTAGGAACGCGGTACTGCGCGAAGTGGGGGTTCAGGATCCGGCCATTGGCAAAGAGAATTCTCTCGAAGAGTGCGCCGCCAATACCTTGAACAATGGCGCCCGAGATCTGATTGCGCAGACCATCAGGATTTACGATTGCACCGCACTCCCAGGCTTGAACGACACGGCGGATTCGCACTCGCTTGGTGGCGGGATCAATCTCCACTTCGGCGCATGTGGCGACATAGCCTCCTTTGTCCACTCCGCCCGCAATGCCAAAGCCCCGCTCGGGTGTGGATTTCAAACGTCCCCATGCAAACTTGGCGGCAGCGGCCTGGAAGACGGCCTGCAACCTGGAGTCGGTCAGGTTCTTCAGGCGGAACTCCAACGGGTTCATGCCCACGACGTGGGCCATGCCGTCCATGTGCGACTCGCGTGCGAAGTGGTTGGCTGTCGAGGCAAGACCGCGATAGGAGCCTTGACGCAGAGGAGACTTGGCCGCGTGGTATTGAATGAGCTGATTCGCCACATTGTACGGAGTGCCGATGGCGGCGGGGCCCGAGTTGAAGTTGTGATGCTCCCAGGCGACCAGAGTTCCGTCCCGCAGCGCTCCGGCTTTGATCTCGATAAGCCCCGCGGGCCGGAGATACGCCCAGGTGAATTCCTCGCTCCGCGTCCAGACCACCTTGACTGGTTTGCCGGCGGCTTTGGCCAGGCGAGCCGCTTCAATGGCCGCCTCGCCGGTATGCTTGCCTCCGTAGCCGCTGCCCATATCGGGTTGGATCACGCGCACCTGGGCAGCAGGCAAGTGAAACGCCTGCATGAGTTCGTCGCGGACACCGAAGGGACGCTGGGTTCCAGTCCAAACGGTCAGCTTGCCGTCAGTCCACTCGGCCACGGCGGCGCGCGGCTCAAGAGGCGCGTGGGCGATATAGGCGACAGTGTACTGCTCCTCCAGCTTCAGTTCCGCGGCTGCCATGGCCTGCGCCACTGAACCCGACACATGCTCAGCGGCATTGTCTCGACCGCTCTCGGGATTGTCCTTCAGGTACGCGAAGAGGCCCTGATTCGAGGGTTGCGCGGGCACATCCCATTTTGCCTGGACCGCCGACAGCGCGTGTTGCGCGGTGAAAGCATCTGGAGCGACCAATCCGATAAAATCGCCGTCGCGCACAACCTTCACGCCGGGAAGCTTTTCCGCGGCGCCGGTGTCGAGGGAAACGAGAGTCGCGTTGAAACCATCCGGACGAAGCACTGCGCCAAACATCATCTCCGGCAAGGACATGTCAGAGGGATACTTGTGTTTCCCGGTCACAAAGTCGCGCCCGTCGGCTTTGGGAACAGAAACTCCAGCAATCTTCCACTGCGTAGCAGCCGTGAGGCTCTCGCCGCTGGAGACAGTCTTTACCAGCTTTTCACCGTGGGTCAGTTCGCCGTAAGCAAGAGATCGCGACTTCTCAGAATCGGTAACTTTGCCGTCCGCGGCTGACAAGCCGTCCGGGGCCACATGCCAGCGCTGAGCGGCGACCTCAAGCAGCATCTGGCGAGCGGCCGCGGCCATGGTGCGCAACTGCGGTCCCATGGTTGGAGTAGTGCGACTTCCAAAGGTGCCCATGTCCCAGGGAGTCAGATCGGTATCGCCCATCACCATGGTGATGGCGTCGAAAGGAACTCTCAGCTCCTCGGCCACCAGTTGGGCCAGCGAAGTTCGGATGTTCTGCCCCACCTCGACTTTGCCGGTAAACACCTTCACTTGGCCATCGGCCGCAATTTGCAGCCATGCGCTTATCTTCTTCGCAAGCTCGTGTCCACCGAATGTCCGGCCCGACTCCTGCGCCCACGAGGACGGGGAGGTGAGACAGACCAGCAAACCACCTCCCAGGACTTTCAGGAAGTCGCGACGGTCCAACCTAGATGTGCCGGACCGGGCTGGCGAAATGTCCTGGGCAGATTCAGTTGTGCGCGCATCGCGATGGTTCATTGGCTTGCCCCCTGGGCCAGCAAGTGGGAAGCTCGCTTGACGGCATCGACAATGCGGGGATAGGTGCCGCATCGGCAGATGTGCCCCTCCATCGCCTCAACGATTTGTTCTTCCGTGGGATTGTGCTGCTCATGCAGCAAAGATGTTGCACCCAGAATCATCCCCGAGGTGCAGTAACCGCATTGGAATGCGCCCTCGTCAAGGAATGCCTGCTGAACGGGGCTGAGCTTCCCGTCCTGCTCCAGACCCTCGATGGTAACGATCTTTGCATTGGCGGCCGACTCAACGGAAACCAGGCAGGAACGGGTCGCTCGCCCGTCGAGCAATACAGTGCAGGCTCCGCACTGGCCTTCCCCGCAGCCGTACTTGGTCCCGGTCAGATTCAGTCGGTTGCGCAAGACGGAGAGCAGAGTCTCTTGGGAAGAGCCGCTAACGCGGAGGCGCGTGCCATTGACGTTGAGATCAAAATCGCTCATCTCAATCTCCAAATCCAACCTGGCAGCATAAATGTGCATATTTCAGATTACTCCAGGTCGAATCGCAAACCTAAATTCCTGCCTTGGTGACCTTCGTGATGCCGAGTGAGCCTTGGTCCACGTCGTTCGCTGACAGAGCCCTTTGGAAATGGCAGGAATCTCATTCAAGGGCCACTGGACCAGCCGATCGAGAGGAACAGGCTGACCAGAACCCACTCCGCTTACCGGATATTCTCCGAAAGTCGCACCGGCAAACACCTGGATTCTTCTGATCTCGACGCCGCCCGGTCTTCACTTCGTCCGAACCCCATCGATCGATGGTTTTGACTCCGAGCAGCGGGCCGATAAGGTGCATGGCAAGGTAGTCTTACCTTGGAGTGGCTGACTGGATCCATGGAATTGCCCTTATGCCAATTGCATGATGTCTTGCTCGCCGCTTGAATTCCTTGTGCGCCGCATTGCGTCTACGGCGCTTTGGCGAAAGGCAGAGCGGGATGAGATCTTTCCTGGTTGCTGTTGTGCTCGGATGTTTCTGTTTGGGTGGTCTGGCGCAGACGGTTTCTCCGCTGCTAGTGCGTGGATATACCGTGATTCCGCAGCCGCAGAAGGTATCTCTGGAAAAGGAAGACTTTTCATTCGGAGAGGGTTGGCGGCTCCGGCTTGAACCCGGCGTGCCCTCGAACGATATAGCCGTGGAAGCACTGCGCGAAGGGCTCTCGCGGAGATTCCACGCAGGGTTGGATACGCCGGGAACTTCCTCAGGCGTGCTAGCGCTGCGCATTGCCAAGGGAAGCGTACCGGTAGGCCAGGCGCAGGACAGCGACAAGGATGCGCTGGAAGAACAGGCATACCGGATCGATCTGCATCCGGGAAACATAGCTATCACTGCCAACGCGTCAACCGGACTTTTCTACGGCGTGGATACCTTCATTCAGTTATTACGCCCGGAGACTGGAACGCTATCGCTGCCGGAAGGAACGATCGAAGATTGGCCCGACCTTCAGTTTCGCATGATCTATTGGGACGACGCCCATCATCTGGAGAAGATGGACGAGTTAGAGCGTGCCATGCAGCAAGCCGCTTTTTACAAGGTCAACGGATTTGTCATCAAACTGGATGGTCACTTTCAATATGAAAGCGCTCCGGCTGCTGTCGAACCCTACGCGCTGAGTCCGTCGCAGTTACAGGAACTTACCGACTATGGGCTGCGCCACCACATTGAACTGATCCCGTATCTGGACGGGCCGGCTCACATTGCTTTTTTGTTGAAGCATCCGGAATATGCCAAATTGCGAGAATTCCCAGACAGCAATTTCGAGATCTGCGCAACCAATCCAGAATCCTACAAGCTGCTGACCGGGATGTATCAGAATCTGCTGGATGCCAATCGCGGTGCAAAGCATTTCTTTCTTTCCACCGACGAACCTTACTATCTCGGGTTGGCGCATAACTCCCAGTGCAACGAATCCGATTTGGCGAAGTCCCTCGGTTCCGTCGGGCAGATATTTGCGCAGTTCGTGGATCGGGCCGGCGAGTATCTGCGTAGCCGTGGACGAACGGTCATCATCTGGGGCGAATACCCGTTGAAGCCCAGTGACATCAAAGGATTGCCGCCTTACGTCGTGAATGGAGAAACGTATGGGCCGGACTTCGATCGGGAATTCCACCGGCGCGGAATCCAACAGATGATCTTTACCTCGACTGAGGGTGAAGAGAAGCTGTTCCCCGACTATTTCCTGTTGCCCGATAGAGACCGCCTTCATCCGCTGGTGAAGGATGGTCCCGATCCGGGCAACACTATTCCCAGAGTGGATGACATCGTAAAGACGATCTCATCCGATTCTTCGCGGTTGAACACGAGCCTTATTGGAATCGTCGATTGCGGCTGGGCCGATATGGGGCTTCACCCTGAAACCTTCTGGCTGGGATATGTGGCTGGAGGCGCGGCAGGTTGGCATCCGGGAACGAATCCGCAAGAAATCATGAGCACATTTTATCCATTGTTCTACGGGCCGGGCGTAGTTGGCATGAGCGCCGCTTATCGAATGATGAGCTATCAGGCGCAGTTATGGTCGGACCTGTGGGATACGGCGCCGTCGCATGCCCGCAAGCCGATATGGGGCGACTCCTACGAAGTCTATAAGACACCCATCCCCGCCAGCGACCAGACACTCCCGCTACCGCCTGTTGTTTCCTCCGATCTGAGCTACCATTCGGAATGGTCCGCTCAGAACGCGAGACGAATTCAACTAGCCTCGGATGGTCTGCTCACCAACGGTACTCTCCTGGCACTGCTCGAGGAAAACATCGTGCGGTCGCAATTCAATCGCTATAACCTGGAAGTCTATATTTCGATAGCGAATCTATATCGGCAAGATCTCAAGATGATCTCCGGGATCCACAGCATGGATCTCGATCTCGTCGCCGCCGATCAAGCCAGGGCCCTCCATCCGGAGATCGCTCTCCAGGATGTTGATGCGGCACTGGATGTCGCATCCGCCATCTGGAGGGAGCGTAATGAGGCGCTGCATGGCGCCACCGCTACGTGGAGCGAATCCTGGTTACCGCGTGTTGCGGAGGCCAACGACCGGCGATTCTTGCACGAACTGGATGACGTGAAGGATCACCTGCCCGATCGCACTGTTGACATGAGCTATCTCGTCTACCGCGAAACTTTGCTTCCCTTCGGAAGATGGGTGAATTCGATCGCCGCGGCGAGAAACCAGTTTGCTGCGGACCATAAACTTGCGGGGCGAAGTTATCATCTGCCATGGGACGATTTTGAGTTTACTTCGCTCCACCCTTGACCAACTTGAGCGTCCCAAGGAACTCTAAGAGTTGCGGACGTTCTTTGAGCTTATTCTGTGATCGGTATCTCAGTGAACGTCCCCAGCGCATAACGGCTGCTGGCCTCCTACACTCCAGCCTTGGCGGCTTTAGCGGCCTTGTTCCTTTCGCGTTTCACTTTGGCCCAGCGCTTCTTCTGCGCGGCGGCAATCCTGGCGCGGCTCTCTTCGCTCATTGAGCTCTTTGCAGGTGTCTTGGTAGGCTTGCCTGGTTTCACTTTTGTCACTGCTGCAGCCTCACCCTTCAAACATAAGGCGCGTGCTTTCTGTAGGACCGCGATACCCCTGTCAATCTCCGTCAACACTTGATTCATGCTCATTCAGAATCCTCTCGTACGAGTTTACTAAACACAACGTCATAAGTAATTGCGCATAATTGCGAATCGTGTTCTGATGGATGCATGCGTGCACTAACCATAGCTGACTCAGCGGCAATGAGTCTCGGACTGCAGGATGAAATCCGTCTCTCGGAAGAATCGCGATATGACCATCGGCTTGACGGAGTCCTTCTGGTGGCTCGAGGGATGGTCCATTATCTGCTTCTCTCGAGCGGTAAGGCGTAGGGGAGCGTACGAGAGTCTGGAAGCGCTGACGAGTCGAGATTGTGGGCAGGGCAGGCGCTGATCACCAGGTCAATACACATCGTCGCTGGTGTTCACCAACCATTGGCCAAATCGTGAACCGTTCGCGGCGAGCATGGTGATCGACAACGGGAACCCAACGGCGCAAATTCCTACGCCCCAAGGGCTCGTGATGAACATGCCTGGGGTATCACTGTCATACAGGCCCACCGAACCAAACACATTGTTGGTCGTGTCGACCGTCCAGGTCGCGCCGCTGTCAAAGCCCTGTATTTGCGTCTGATTCACAGCCATTTCCTCGCAAATCAAATTTGCGCCCGGTTGCGGATCACCGAGGATCAGACGCGGACTCAAGATCCCGAACGCGGAGTCGTTCCGAATTAAAACGTAGGTGTTGCCAATCTCGTCCCGCCATGCGGGCCCGAATTGGTCAGTAGCGGTGTTCACGATCCATGGCGATACGGGCGGGAAGGCGGCGGGCACAGAGAGGGCTGTGCCATTCGCCGCGATGAACACCGTAAGAAGTGTTGCATCGGCAGCGGGTCCGGCGGGTTGATATTGCAGAATCCCAACACCCCACGGACTGACGACCATAAGCGGATCGACTAATTGCCCCCCATCGGCGCCGCCGGCAAAGAACTGGTTGCTCGTCGTGTCGACCCTCCAGCCGCCAGACAAGGCCGCGCCATTTCCAACGACCACGATAGGAGTCCATTCCGCAGCGAACTTGACGATGCCCAACGCCGAGTTACTCATCACGACAATCTCATTCACGCCATCGCCGTCAAAGTCGCCAACAGGACCGAACCGATTGTCCGTCTGGAAAGTCCACTGAGTGCTTGCGCCTATCGGCTCGCCGTAATTGTAGAAGTTCGAAAGAGTAAGCGCACCGCCGCTCAATACCAGCAGGCCTACCCCCAGGGTATTCGCATAAAATATTCCATCGGTGATATTGCCGACATTGACCAGCGGCCCGAAGGAATCCCCTCGCGTATTCAACGCTCCCCCGGCGAGAATTGTGCCATTTGGAATCATCACGACGGATATGAGGGCGGTACCATTAAACTTGAGAACCCCGATGCCCCACGGACTGCTGACAAAAATTTCATCGATGCCGTCGCCGTCAAAATCGCCGACCGGACCGATCCGATCACTTGTGGTGTCGATCACCCACTCACCGAGACGTGTTCCATTTGCGGCCATTGTCAGCACGGACATGGTCGTGTCGAACTGCTTCAGGACACCGATCCCCCATGGACTGGTGACGACAATTTCATCAAGCGAGTCTCCGTCGATATCGCCCACTCGGCCGGCGAGAGCGGGCGGCTGTTCGATGACCGTGACCTGCACGCTGCTTGAAGGGATTCCCATCGCTACGGCGAACAGACTGTAGGTTCCCGGTGGAAGGGTTTCCGGAACCTCAACAGCGACCGTGCTCAGGGTGCCCGGCGAAATAGCGCGCACATCTATATCGTGTGCCCGCGCGTAGGTCTGGTTGCCGTTGGCATCCACAAACCGGGCCATCGGATAATTTTCTGCCTGCTGGTTGTCGTCGCCGAAATTCGAACATTCGGAAAGGCCGCACAATTGCGTTCCGGTAAGGTAAGTCCTCGCGGCGGCCGTTACGATCTCGGGATAGAAGGTTATTGCCGGGGCCCAGAGAGGATTTATCGGACCATCGAACGTGACATCGTACCAGCCGGAATCGGATAGCGAGACCAGGGCGTGCCCGTTCGGCAACAGTAAAGTGGTGGAGCCAGCGCTGTTGGAAACAGTCGGGGCAGATGGATCGACACTGATGCTATTGTCCGTCGGATCGAAAACCATGAATACGCCAGGCAGCGCGGAATTGAATGCCCGCGTTCTAACCAGAATCTTGCCGTTCGGTTCCAGAACCGCGGGCGCATCGCCCGCGCTATATGTCACGCCGTTCTGGTCGATAAGACTGGGCCCCGAACTCCATGAGCCGTTTTGGCCAAAACTGGTTGGCGCGTAGATCGCCGTCGCATCCGTGGCCCCGAACCATATGGTTCTTCCGTCCATCAGCGTCATCGCCGGTCCAATCTCGGTTGAGGTCGAACCAAGCACGACCGGAGGATTTGCGTCTTGAACGAAAGCGTTCTTCCCGGCGTTGTAGCGGTAGCTTGTCTGCTGCAGCACGCTCGCTTTCAAAACATCGCCGGTTTTCAACAAAACCAGGCCGTATTCGTTGTCGGTGAAAATATTCTGCTCTGCGGTCCATGCGAGCGAATACTGATTAAGCGTGGCGAATGCGGGCTGTCCCAAGGCGTTCGCAAGCAGGACCGTACCGTCCGTGAGAACGATTGCAGGAGAATCGCCAATGGATGACCACCCCGCCGGAGGCGGAAATGAAGACGATGTCAGCGTCGTGGGATCGTAGATTTCGCAGAAGGACGTGTCAGGGCCTTTAGAGCCGTTCTCGCCGCCGCACGTCACCAGCCTGCCGTCGGAAAGTATCACAGACGCGAATTGCTCTTTTTGCGCAAGGAAATTTCCGGCAGAAGGATCGAACTGGCTGTTAACGTAAGATCCATTTGCGTCGGGACTAAGAAAAAATAACTGCGTAGCCCCGTAAACGTTGACCAGAACGCGTCCGTCCTGCAACAGCCACATGCCATTCGCGAACCCGCTCTGATTGGCTAGGGGCGTCCAGATGTTCGCCATGCTCTCACCCTCGTTACTGCTACTAATCAGAATTGAGAACTTAAGGTGTCCGGCCTAAGGCGCGTCCTCCCGCACTCGCGTCGGGTCGTAATGCGATCGTGCCGCTCCGCCTCGCCCGCGTAATAAATATTTCCGAAATATACTCTATATTGCAAGCCACGAGCAACAATGTCGCCGTGCAGATCGAGGTCAAGGCGCTTAAAACGCGCTCAATTCTGAATCGCGATGCCGGCGCGCTCGATCGCGTCGGCGCATTTAGCGATCTGCGTCCTCAGACATGGCTTGATGTCGGCGAGCGGCATGCCCAGAGGCTCGCCGCTGTCGCGGCAAGGCCGACTTGGTGTTTGAAGGAAAACTGACAGACAAAACGCTAAGGGGTTCGCGACATCCATCAATGCAAATTGGAGCGAAATGTGCCTGCGTGTGCCGCACCATGTGCTCAAAGTAGCCTCGCCGATTTTCGCTGGAAGTTTACTCGGGATCGCGACGACCAGAAGTGTGAAATGATGCATAATTTTGGCTACGGCGGCCAAACTATGCTCTCATTTGAATTGAAGTTCAGTGTCCGGACAGGCGGTTTTACGGCAACTTGCCGAAGACAAAGATCGATCTGGATGGGTCAATGAGTGCATTGCCCTGTTAACTGGCCAATCGGTGCCCGTTTTTCGATGTCGTCATGGAAGACGCTTCAAGGCCGACCGTCACGTTTCATGACGGACGTGACTATACGCATCCGCCCAAGGTTCCGCCATCAACTGAGAACGTTGCAGAGCCTCCCCAAAAGGGGCCTGACGATCGGCTGGACCATTCGTCGACTCTGCCGCCGTCTCGGTCTGGCGGAACTCCCACGAGACTCAGCGGGACCGCACACGGACGGCAAAAGATGGAACACGCTTGCTCAAGCAGAAGAAAGAAAACCGGGCTGAAGAATAATACATCGTGCGCTCCACCCGCGCCAATCCAGCATTTCACTATTACTTGGCTCTGAATCGTTTTGGCCGGTTATCGCCTTGTTCTCGCTTGTTGGGAAACTGACTCCTAGAAAAAGTATCCGAAGCGGCGCATATTTTTTGGTGTGCCTTTGGATGTGCCCAGTGCTTCTCAAGGACAGGCCGCCGAACCATCACCCGCGAATCCCCAATCGCTAAGGGCTCCCCATGCTCGACGTCCACCCACCCCACGAACACACCCATACGTGGAAAGACTTCTTCATCCACATCGCCCCCATCGTCGTCGGCCTTCGCTACGGATCCAGCCGGTAGCCCTTTCCTTTGAACAGCGCGCGAGCCGCCGGCGACCGCAGACACGCGATAAATTTCGCGGCCGCGGGCACGGCCTTGGGCGATGCACCGGCGGACACATCTACATCCGCGTTCAGCGACCGCGCGTTTGAACGCGGCTTCTGTATCGATGCGCGGATACGGGGGCGGCTCCCGTGTCGCCAGCCCCATCCGCAGCGCAGCCAGGGGACGGATGCTAGATCGCGCCACCAGATTTCTTGTCGCGAGATCATCCAGCATGTGTGTTTCGA
>OBLW0100004163.1_pt1 | contig 11084 bp, 10 predicted proteins | sample 1520161 | NCBI WGS metagenome assembly OBLW01 (sample SAMEA3539309, study PRJEB22396) | soil metagenome | biome: tundra; feature: field; material: soil | place: USA | collected 2010-05 | depth 0.15 m
GTGAGGCGGCACGGTGTTCCACACGCTTCCCGTCGACAGGCTCGTCACGCCCATTACGAGCTGGCAGCTTCGCGCACCATCAAGATGGATATACCTCGCGATCCGCCGATGGTTGGCCGTCTCCGGCGTTCCAAGAACCGCGGGCTCCAGGGTGCGAAAATCAACCTTTGTTGCCGGATAGCTGGCGTGAGCCGGATAACTCAGCAGATAAAACTCAGCCGGAGTGCCAGCATCGAAGCTTGTGAAGGAGATAACCCTGCTTCCGCGTCCCACATAGACGGCATCAAGATTCGATAATTCGAACTTCTCTCCGTCCACCGCGACCAACCCCGCTCCGCCAATATTGAGAATGCCCACCTCGCGGCGTTCGGTGAAGTAATCTGCGCGCAAGTCGGGATCAGTCGAAAGCGTGAGAGCTTCATCCAGTGGAACTGCTGAGCCGATCACCGTGCGGTCAAGGTCCACATACACCAAATCCACACGACCGGGCTGGAAAAGTCCCTCCACCAGAAAAGCCGCGCGCATTTCTTCCGTCGTCATGCGCGGATAGCGAACAGCATCGGCAACTTGTATCAATCGCATCGAAGGACATTCCCTTCCCGAACCATCCACTCTATTCGATTGCCCATCAGCCTGTCTTGAATGGTTGGTCGACTCGCTCAATCAATCCGGTAAAATGCGCCCGTAGCCTCACATGAAACCGTTGGCAGCGGGCCTCGCCCTCTCCTCTACGCCAACCCGGCTAGTTCTTTGGCACGCTTAAAAACAGCAAGCAGCATGGGCCGCGTGAGCTTGCCGGTATTGGTGTTTTGGAGCGACGGATGGAAGCTGGCAATGACATGCAAGCCGCTCGGCAATGTGTATTCAGCAGCATGGCCGAACATGTAACCAGAAAGGGAAGTTATCTTGCCCGTTCGCCGGGCGTGGGCCAGCAGGCCATCGAATGCAATGCGGCCCAGGCAGACAACGACACGGAGATCGCGGAGCAGGCTGATTTCTTCGTCGAGCCACGGTGCACAGTTGCGCTGCTCTTCGGGCGTGGGCTTGTTGGCTGGGGGAGCGCAGCGGACTACGGCGGTGATCAACAGACCGGAGAGGGTCATACCATCGTCGCGGGAAGCGGCTTTCGCCTGCGAAGCAAAGCCAGCCTCGTGCAGCACAGGATAGAGAAAATCTCCCGAGCCATCGCCGGTGAAGGGTCGCCCTGTACGGTTCGAGCCGTGCGCGCCGGGAGCCAGCCCCAGCGCCAGTACGCGCGCTCGCGGGTCGCCAAAAGAGGGCACAGGCCGTCCCCAGTATTCCCACTCCGCGTAGGCACGTCGTCGAACACGTGCCACCTCTGCGCAATGCGTGCGCAGTCGCGGGCATCGCTCACAGGCAATGATACGAGCGTTCAACACATCCAGTGCAGCATCCGAAACATTCATGGCAAGCCTTTATGGTATCGAATTCCCCGCGGTTTGAGCACAGTCGAAGTTCAGATTTGCACCGTCGCCCGATGCATCCCGCGCACCTCGCACTCCATCAGATAGTTGGTGAATGTTTAGCCAAAAATCTATGCCGCCGTTGCTCATCTGGAGTGATACTGGCAGTGAGAGTTACTCCCATTTAACTGGAGATCAATGCGATGAAGTCTGCAAAGCTTTTGCTCCTCGCCGGCGATTTTGTTGAGGACTACGAGATCATGGTGCCGTTCCAGGCCCTTCAGATGGTAGGCCACACGGTGCACGCGGTTTGCCCGGGAAAAAAGAAGGACGACCAGGTGCGCACCGCCATTCACGACTTCGAGGGCGATCAAACGTACACTGAAAAGCGCGGGCACAACTTCACTTTGAATGCGACCTTTGACGAGGTCGATCCCGCCCACTACGATGCGCTCGTGGTCCCAGGCGGGCGCGCGCCGGAGTATCTTCGCCTCAATCCCAGGGTCCTCGACATCGTCCGCCACTTCGACAAGACGGGCAAGCCCATCGCCGCCTTGTGTCACGGCGCCCAGTTGCTGGCCGCGGCCGGCGTGGTGAAGGGTCGCAAATTAAGTTGTTACCCTGCTTGCGCACCCGAAGTTGAATTGGCCGGTGGGACCTTTGTCCCAGTGGAGTTCTCTGAAGCCGTGGTCGACGGCAAGTTGGTCACTGGCCCGGCATGGACGGCCCATCCGGCGTGGCTGGCGAAGTTCCTCGAAGTATTGGAAGCTCATCTGGCAGCCAAAGCGGCCTGATGGTTCGCCGCATCCGACGCCGCGAATCTCTCTAAAAGCACGCAATGGGGTGCTTCGCGGCACGGACCTGCCGCAGCGGCTCCCCTGTGGCGGCGGTGATAACCTTCTGAATCTCGGCCACAACCGACAGCGCGATAGCTGCGGGCGTGTCGGCGCCCAGATCGAGGCCTGTCGGCGCATGCATCTCTGCCAGCCACTGATCCACGCGTTCCGTGGTGACGGAAAGATGAAGCAGTCCTGCGGCCTCGGCCAGCAGCTCACGGGTTCGGCGCTGTGGCCCTAGGACACCGAGGTAGGCGAGTGGAAACTCGAGCGCCAGCAGCGACGCCAGTACGCGCGAATCCTGCTCGAAACTGTGAGTCATAACCACGGCCGCATCGGTCGGAAGCAGACTCAGATGTGCTGGCGCCGCATCGGGCAAATCGGCAATGGGTAGCAAGCAAACTTCGTCGGCCGCAGGAAAGCGTTCGCGTGTAGCCAGGTGCGACCGGCCGTCGGCGACAGCCACATACCACCCCAATTCGCGCGCTAGTTGCGCAAGCGGCTTGGCATCGTCACCGGCACTGAAGATCCACAATCCGGGGCGCGCAGCTCGATAATCAGCCCATACGCGCGTCGGGACGCCTTCCAGAGGAATCTTTGTCTCGAAGGACGTATGACGGTCCAGCGCCAACGCTGCCAGTTCCGTAAGTTCAATGTCTCCGATCGAATTCGGCCCATCGGAATCGGACGCCTGCTCTGAATCATTCGGCAGGCCGGCGTAAGCCCTCCGGCCGATGCGCGTGCCCTCCAGAACCGTCACAATCCCCAGCGGCGTCCGCGCTTTGAATCCAGCCTCCAATGCCACCATCAGCGGCCCGGCCGTTTGACGACGCTCCAGCAGAAGAAAAACTACGCCTCCGCAACCTGAGCCATACGGCCGATCGCCATCATCATCGGCGGTAGAGTAGCGCTCAACCACCGGCCCCGCAGACGTGAGCCACCAGGCGCGGCGAGCGACCTCGGCTTCCAGGCATCCACCGCTCACCGTGCCGGCGCGACGGCCATCTTGCGCGAGCAGCATGTGCGCGCCGGGCTTGCGATAACTCGATCCCTCGACCGCCACAATCGTAGCCAGTACGTAGTCCGCCCCCGATGTTTCCAGTTCGCGCCAAAGAGGCAGTATGCGTTCGAGATCCGTCATTGACTCCAATTGTCTCTCAAAGCTGGCTCATGCTTCCAGAATCTTCGATTGCAGCAAGTCCTCGATTCGTATTGGCAAGTCCCGAACGCGCACGCCGGTGGCGTGATACACGGCGGACGTAATGGCCGGAGCCACGCCCGCCATCCCGATCTCCCCAATTCCGCGCGCTCCGTATTCGTTCACGATCAGGTCGGGATAGTCGAGGAAAGTGACGTCGAGATCCGGCAGATCGGCGCAGGTCGGCACCAGATAGTCGGCAAAGTTGCCATTGATGGGCTGCGCCCGTGTTGATTCGTAGTGGGTGCCTTCAAACAACGACATACCCACCCCCATCACCGCTGCTCCCAGAATCTGGTTTGTACCGGCTTTCAGGTTGATGATCCGCCCGCAGTCGAAAACCGAGAAGATACGGCTCACCCGCAGTCGCGCGATATCCGGCTCCCATTCCACTTCGGCAAAATGCGCTCCAAACGAGTGCAGAGAGAACTTCAACGCCTTGGGATCTTCAAACGACGGAAACGTCTTGCCGGTCGCAGTGATACCGCTCAAGTTGGCCATGCGAAGCACTTCTTCGAAGGGAACGCCGTTGGCGGTCAGCGAGCTGCCGGAATGGAAAGCCGCGCCAACCACTTGAGGCTGCTCCTTCTGATGAACCATGCCATTGGAGAGCGCCAGGGCATTCGGCTCCATTCCGTGAAAAGGCGACTGCGGAATGAGCGTTGCAATGTGCAGCAACCGCGTCACCGCCTCATTCACTGCGCCAGTCGCGGCGGGCAAAATGGCGCTCGTGGCCATTGAGCCGCCGGATGTGGGTCCCTCGGGCAATGAAGTGTCGCCCAGGAACACATCGATTCGATCCAGCGGCACACCGGTCTTCGCATGTATCACCTGCGCGAACACAGTGTAGGTGCCCGTGCCGATATCCTGTGTGGCGCAACGGACGCAGACGCGGCCGTTGGGACACAACTCCACACTGGCCGTGCAGGGAATGCGCGCCGCCGCCCACGATGCTCCCCCTACCCCCCACCCAATCACCTTCCCATCTCGCCGCATCGAGCCCACTTCAGGCGTGCGCTGTTTCCATCCCATCTTTTCAGCGCCCGTGGTGTAGCACTCTTTCAGGTGGCGCGAAGAGAAGGGGAGGTTCTTGCCCTCGTCGTGATCGGCATCGTTCTTCAAGCGCAATTCAACCGGATCCATCTTGAGCTTGATGGCAAGCTCGTCCATCGCCGATTCCAGCGCGAACAGGCCGGGCACCGCGCCCGGTCCCCGCATTGGTGCAGGCGCGCCCACATTGCGCCGCACCATGGCGGACGTCACCTCAAGGTTGGGACAGCTATAGAGGAACGGCGTCTGCTCGCCGCAGTGTTCCATAAAGTCGTCGTTGAGCGAAGTCTGGCTCAGGAAGTCGTGGCGGATTGCCGTTAGCTTTCCATCCTGTGTTGCTCCCAGACGAATGTGCTGCTCAGTGTGCGGGCGATGGCCCACATTTGAAAACATCATGCGGCGGTTCACGCTGAGCTTTACTGGGCGCTTGAGCTGGCGAGCGGCAGCCGCAGCCAGCGTGGATTGCGGCCACGGAAACAGCTTTCCTCCGAAGCCCGAACCGATAAAGCGCGAAATCACGCGCAAATTCTCGTGCGGAATCCCCAGCACCGCTGACATCACCGAGCGATGATTTACCACACCCTGCGAGCACTCATAAAGCGTTAGATTGTCGCCTTCCCACACAGCAACAGTGCCGTGCATCTCCATCGGATTATGAGTTTCCACGGGCGTAATGTAGGTTTCGTCGATCACAACCGGCGCCGTAGAAAGAGCCTGATCAGGGTCGCCGCGCTTCGAACTGCTTTCGCGCTTGCCGCTAAAGCCGCTGCTCAAATCGGTACGCACATCGGGAGTTCCCGCTTCGTATTCCACGCGCACTGCCTGCGCACCCGCGGTCGCCTGCTCCAGCGTTTCCGCAACCACAAGAGCTACATACTGTCCCCAGTAGTAGATCGTGTCGTCTTCAAACGGAGGGCGTGCTTCGCTGATCGTCCCGTCTTCTTCGTGAGGGAAAAAGCGGTAGACATTTTCCAGGTTGCCGTGATGCAGGACCAGTAGGACCCCGGGAATCTTCTCAGCGCTGGAGGCATCGAGCGAGCGAATGCGTCCGTTGCCAATCGTGCTCTGCACAGGCACAGCATGCACCAGGCCCGGAAAATCATGATCGACTGCATAGCGCGCAGTTCCCGAGGTCTTCAATGGTCCGTCGATGCGGGGCACGGCTGCGCCAATAATGTCGCTAGCGTTGGGAAATGCTTCCGTCGCCATTTGATTCTCCTCCTGTCGGCTTTATGCCGTTGCCATCTTCAACGCGCGCACCAGGCATCGTTTCGCCAGCTCCACTTTGAATCCGTTGTCGGTGCGGGGTTTCGCCCCAGCCAGTGCTGCTTCTGCAGCCTTGCGAAAACTTGCTGCATCGGCCGGTCTGCCCGTGAGCGCAGCTTCCGCCTCGTGCGAGCGCCAGGGCTTGGTGCCGACGCCGCCCATCGCCACGCGAATGGTTCGGATATGTCCGCCTTCGACCTTCGCCACCACCGCCGCTGAAGCCAGCGCAAATTCGTAGCTGGCGCGATCGCGAAGCTTCAGGTAAACCGAGCGAGATCCCTCGATCGGCTTCGGCAGTTCCACATAGGTAACCAGTTCGCCAGGCTCCAGCGCGTTCTCAATCTGCGGCGTATCGCCCGGCAGTTTGTGGAAGTCCGCAAAGGCAATAGTGCGTTTTCCCTTGGGCCCCTCAACGTGAATCACCGCTTCCAGCGCCGCCATAGCTACACACATGTCCGATGGATGCGTCGCGATGCAATGGTCGCTGGTGCCCAGAATCGCATGCGTGCGATTGAACCCCTCCAAAGCCGCGCAGCCTGTGCCTGACGTGCGCTTGTTACATCCGTATCCGCCGGGCATGCCCGCGGTGGGCTCGCGGAAGTAGGCGCATCGCGTACGCTGCAGCAGGTTGCCGCCTGTGGTCGCCATGTTCCGAAGTTGCGGCGATGCGCCGGAGAGAAGCGCCTGCGAAAGCACCGCATACGACTCCTTTACATCCGCGTTCCATGCCAAATCGGAGTTGCGCACCATTGCACCGATGCGCAAACCGCCCGTCGGCAGTTTCTCGATCTTCTCCAGTGGCAGCAGATTGATATCAACCAGCCCAGTCGGACGCTCGACATTCAACTTCATCAGGTCCACGAGCGTCGTACCGCCGGCGATGAACTTCCCTGTGCTTCCGCTCGCGACCGCCTTGTCGATGCTCGAAGCCTTCACATAGTTAAAGGTTTCCATAATCTCTTCTCCTCGCTCAGGCCTGAGGCTGACGTTGCCGGCTCTGCCGCACCGCGGCAACAATGTTCGTGTACGCCCCACAGCGGCAGATGTTGCCGGCCATGGCGTTCTTGATGTCTTCGTCGCTCGGTCCAATCGGCTCTTTCAGCAGGGCCACCGCGCTCATGATCTGGCCGCTGGTGCAGTAGCCGCACTGGTACCCGTCGTGCTCCACAAAAGCCGCCTGGACGGGGTGCAGATTCCCCGGTTGACCCACGCCCTCGATGGTGGTGATTTCGTCGCCCTCGTGCATCACGGCAAACGAGAGGCAGCTATTCACCCGCCGCCCGTTCACATGGACAGTACAGGCGCCGCACTGGCCGTGGTCGCAGCCTTTCTTCGTGCCTGTCAAATGCAGTCGCTCGCGCAGAGTGTCCAGCAGAGTCGCGCGCGTGTCGAGCCCAGGCAGCGTGTACTCCTTGCCGTTGATGCGAAGGGTCAGCGTGGATCCCGAACCCACTGCCGGTTCCTCAGCCTCCTGAGCGATCGCTGGAGCTGTAACCGCCAAAGGCCCGGCACCGGCCAACAACCCCGTCGCACTCAACCCGGAAAGGAACGACCGCCGGCTAAAGCGAGTGCCATTTGAGCTTGCTCCCTGCGGAGTCAGAGGCTCCAGTTCCAGCGTTTGCTGGTCGGGCGCAAGATCCTTCTCCACCGTTCGGAGCGATTTCGGACGCGATTCTTTCAAGCGCAGATCAGATAAGTCTGCCAAGGTGACCTCCTCGGGCCGAGACCCGTGCCGCCATTCCGCCAAGTGCCTGAATGCAGAATGGTGTTTACCCGCAAGCTTGGGAAATCGTGCCTGCGTTTTCCTTCATGCGAATCAAGACGAGGGGAAGCCGCCTCAACCCGCGGGGAAATCCTACACGTTCACCAGCGCCTTCATCTCCGGCACATACCGGTCGCCGGCTGCCACATCCGGTGGAAATGCCTCCTGGAGAGTCCGCAAAGTCTTCTCAGACAGCGTATTGTCCACTGCGCCTGCATTCTCTTCGAGAAACTTGCGGCGCTTGGTTCCAGGAATCGGCGCAATATCTTCGCCTTGCGCCAGCACCCAGGCCAGGGCAAGTTGGCTGGGGGTGATTCCCGCCTCCGCGGCAAGTTGCTTCACCTTCTCCACCAGGTCCAGATTGCGCTTGAAGTTTTCGCCCTGAAAGCGCGGACTGACGCGCCGATAGTCTCCCGGCTCAAAATCTTCGGGACTCTTGAAAGCCCCGGTCAGAAAGCCGCGGCCCAATGGACTGTACGCGACAAAGCCAATGCCCAGCCGTCGGCAGGTGGGGAGCACCCCCGCTTCCGGGTCCCGGGTCCACAGCGAGTACTCCGACTGCAACGCCGTGATCGGGTGAACACGATTCGCGCGCTCAATGGTCGCGGGCGCGGCCTCTGAAAGGCCCAGATACCGCACCTTTCCCTCGTCCACCAATTTCGCCATTGCACCCACGGTCTCTTCAATCGGCGTCTTTGGGTCAACGCGGTGCTGATAGTAGAGATCGATGGTTTCGGTGCCCAGCCGTCGCAGACTGCCTTCAACCGACTTGCGCACATAGGCCGGGCTGCCATCCACGCCGCGCCTTTCCGGGTTGGCCGGATCCCGCACGATTCCAAATTTTGTGGCTACGAAAAATCTGTTGCGCCGCCCCTTGATTGCCTTTCCCACCAGCTCTTCATTGGTGTAGGGGCCATACACATCGGCGGTATCAAGAAAGTTGATGCCCAGTTCCAGCGCGCGATCGATGGTAGCCAGCGACTCCGCGTCGTCCCGGCCGCCATAGAACTCGCTCATTCCCATGCACCCCAGCCCGATGGCCGAGACAATGGGACCATTCGTGCCCAATCTGCGGGTCTTCATGGCGATTTCCTCTAAGGCTGGCAGACTCTAACTGGCAGGCGCCAGCGTGCAATCCACTTCCGGTTCGGCAAGTTCCGGGCCGCCAATGCGGATCCGTTGCTCGATCTTGCGGTAGTTTTCAATCTTGTGGGTCAGGAGCGCGTGCGCCTCCTGCAACTCCACAATCTGCGCGGCAATGGCTGCCCGGTGATCCTCGAGAATCTTGCGCCGGTCCAGCGACGTGGAGTCGCCTATCTCACGCAACTCCGCATAGCGCTGCATCTCGCGGATGGGCATGTTGGTGGCCCGCATGCAGTGAAGAAAGTTGATCCAGGCCTCATCGGCTTCGGAGTAGCGGCGATGACCGTTGTGCGCGCGCCCTACCGGCTGGATCAGTCCCACTCGCTCGTAGTAGCGCAGGGTGTGCGTCGTCATCCCGCACCGCTCTGCCATGCTCCGAATTGTGTACCTTGCATCTCTCACAATTCCACCCTACATCTTCGAGCGCACTCCAAGTCAAGAGCTTCTCGCATGACGATTCGCCCTTGCCGCACTCAGGCATCGGCCGCAGAAAACGTCTTGCCCTCATAGATGCCTTATCTTCTAAATAAGAGGCATTTTTTGTGTCCGATTTAGCGTTCTATGTGCGCACGTTAGAAGTCGCCCTTCAGGAAGCACGCACTGGACTGGCCGAAGGGGGCATCCCCATCGGTGCCGCACTTTTTACCCGAACGGGCGATCTCCTAAGCCGGGGCCACAATCGCCGTGTGCAGCAGGGCGACCCCAGCGTACACGCCGAAACCGACGCGTTTCGTCTTGCCGGCCGGCAAAAGAGTTACCGCAATCTGATTATGGTCACCACCCTCGCGCCCTGCTGGTATTGCAGCGGATTGGTGCGGCAGTTTCGCTTCGGGACACTCGTTGTTGGCGAGAGCCGCACCTTTCCGGGCGGATTGGATTGGCTGCGCGAGAACGGCGTCGACGTCATCGACCTGGACAGCCGCGAGTGCCGGGAGCTCCTCCAAGGCTACATTGCCGAACACCCTGAAGTCTGGAACGAGGATATTGGCGAAGAATAGTCCCGCCAGTCTGCCGTTATTTCCCCCCACTGCTGTCCGGTTTAATTTAAATCGCTGGTCGTCAAGCGTATTTCCACGTGTAGTTTACAGAGATCTCAGGGTGTCCACGATTTGAATTAAATGTGGCTCGTTTGCGATGCTTTCGGGATTCGATGACCGGGAGCGCCGCATGAACGTGGGCAAGACGCTGTTTGTGCAAGTGATGGAGTTTGTGCCGTGGAAAACCTTTGCACGCATCATTGAACGGCACAAGGGCGATGCGGGTGTGCGCACGCTTGGTTGCGCCGATCTGTTTCGCATCATGGCCTTCTCTCAGCTCACTTGGCGCGAGTCCTTGCGCGACATCGAGGTTTGCTTGGAGGCCAACCACGCCAAGTTGTTTCACATGGGCATTGCCACCCCGCCCGCGCGTTCCACACTATCTGACGCGTTGAACCTGCGCGACTGGCACATCTACCACGCGCTGGCTATGCGACTGATCGCTCGCGCAAGAATACTCTACGCAGAAGATCCTTCCGTGCTGGACCTCGACGCAAGCGTTTATGCACTGGACTCCACCACCATCGACCTATGTCTGAGCTTGTTCGACTGGGCGCCGTTTCGATCCACCAAGGCAGCCATCAAATTACACACGCTTCTTGATCTGCGCGGTGCAATTCCCGCCTTCATTCACATCAGTGATGGAAAGCTACACGATGTCAATGTACTGGACATTCTTCTCGTAGAGGCGGGCAGTTTCTACATCATGGACCGGGGCTATCTAGACTTCGTGCGGCTGTACGCAATGCATCAGGCCGGAGCCTTCTTCGTCACACGCGCCAAGGAGAACATGGATGCGCGGCGTGTGTATTCGCATCCCGCCGACAGGGCCAGCGGAATCATCTGCGATCAGCGCGTAATGCTCAACGGTTTCTACTCGGCAGAAAACTACCCGGACCTTCTGCGCCGCATTCGCTTCAACGACCTCGAAACCGGCAAGACACTGGTTTTTCTGACTAACAACACCACACTACCTGCCCTGACCATCGCCGCACTCTACAAGAGCCGATGGCAGATCGAGTTGTTTTTCAAATGGATCAAGCAGCATCTTCGCATCAAGCGATTCCTTGCTACTAGCGAAAATGCCGTAAGGAGTCAGATCTGGTGCGCCGTCGCCACCTATGTGCTGATCGCTATCGTCAAGAAGGAACTGAAAATTGACGCCTCGCTCTACACTTGTCTACAGATTCTGTCCGTCTCGATCTTCGAGAAAAACGAGATTTCATGCGCCCTTCAGCCCTATTTCAACGGATCTGACCAACCGTCTATCGCTAACCAGCTGAATCTATTCGATATCTAACCGGACACCAGTGAACTTTCATTGGACTCTTCATGTAGAGTTCCTCCAGGTAAGGTCGGCTGAGCCGC
>OBLW0100004166.1_pt1 | contig 11081 bp, 5 predicted proteins | sample 1520161 | NCBI WGS metagenome assembly OBLW01 (sample SAMEA3539309, study PRJEB22396) | soil metagenome | biome: tundra; feature: field; material: soil | place: USA | collected 2010-05 | depth 0.15 m
GACGCTCTTCCGATCTGGGAGATCGGCATCCGAAGATCCGGCAAGGCGCGACCATCGGCGCCGGAGCCAAGATCCTCGGCAACATCGAGGTTGGCGCTTTCGCGCGGATCGCCGCTGGTTCGATTGTCCTGCGTTCCGTTGCCGCTTACGCCACGGTCGCCGGCGTGCCAGCGAAGGTAATCAAGACTGCCAGCCATGCCGACGCGGCTCGCAGGCCCGGCCACATTCCCGGCGATCTTTCCTACACATCGTTCGACTACTTTATCTGAAAACTCGAAGGGATTCGGCTAAGCCGGCACACCCGGGCTTGACCGGCTCAGCTTCCGATTGCCGGTAATCGGATAGGCTGCCGGCTCCCCGTCGATCTCTCCACTTATCAACTTATCTCCTCGCCTGCATCGCGATATCAGCGCCAGGTACACGTTCACACGCGGCGTTGGGCCGCAGTTTGAAGAAAACAAGGCTTTACCCCTCCAACCTAAAGGAACTTATGATTCATAGACCACTCATTTACAGACTAAGTATGCTCCTCTCGGCGCTGTTCCTTAGTGCTGGATTCATGACGGCTTCGCCGCCAGTCGTGATGAAACTACTCATTCTCGCTTGGAACGGCAACGATGGCAGTTACCAGTCCATCGCCAGAGACCTGGGCCAAATCGGCGTGCCTTACGACACCGTCTTCGTGAATAACCTCACGCCGGACGGGTCGGGAAACCGGTTATCCGGAATTACTTTAGTCGATTCCGCCAACGCCCGCGGATTGTACCAAGGAATCGTCGAGACCGACAGCAGTTTCAACGTCTGCACGAACACCTGCACAAGCCTGCTGTCGGCGGCGGACGTGTCAAAGCTTAACGCCTACGCTTCGCAGTACGCCGTCAGGATGGTGTGCTACTACGGTCCGCCGGGAGCGGCCTGGGGACTGCAGGCAGCCGATAGCGGCGCGACCTACACAGCGGCTAGTCCTTTGAACGTGACACTCACTCCCGCGGGAGCCGCCGTGTTTTCCTACCTGAATCCGGCCGCTACGATCCCGGTCAGCGGCCCGGCCTTGGAACCGGCTGGTCTGATCCAGGGCAGCAGCGGAATCTGGGCCTACAGAGCGACGCCAACGGCAGCCGCCGGCGAAACCACCACGCCTCTTCTTATGGCTGGATCTTATACCGTCGGCGCAACCCACACAACGGCGGACGGACGAGAAACTCTAGCTCTCACCATGGATAACTTTCCGGCTTTTCTTCACTCCACAGCCTTTAGTTACGGAGTAATTAATTGGGTGACAAAGGGAGTGTTCCTGGGTTCGCGCCGAGTTTACCTGGGCCCGGAAATCGACGACCTGCTGCTTGGCAACTGGTTGTATGCGCCCGCGCTGCACCCGGCTTGCGAATCCGCCGGCACCTGCCCAACTTATTTTGCCCTGGCGCCCGACCTCCAAGCATTGGTGAACTGGCAAGCCAACTTGAAGCTGGATCCCTTGTTTGGGAGCTTTCATCACACATTCGCTTATAACGGCGTGGGAACCACCTGGTTCGATCCCACCGACCCAATTTTTTCGGCGATCGCCGCATCGGCTTCGCAGTTCACCTGGGTCAGCCATACCTGGGACCATTCCAATCTGGATTGCTATGCGACGAACAGCAAGGGAAACTGCATCCCCGCAACGCTTGCCCAATCGCTAGCGGAACTGAATCAAAATATTGCAGTTGCCGGCAAGCTGGGCATCACACTGGACAAAACCGACATGGTCACGCCCTTTAACGGTGGTTTGACCAATCCTAATTTCGTAAAGGCGGCGGCCCAGGTCGGGCTTAAGAACATCGTGTACGCCGGGGAGCCGCCCAGCCCCCAAACCGGGTTTTTCAATACGTTCGCCCCCTCCATCTTTGAGATCACGCGCCGCACACCCGACCTCTATTGGGACGTTTCCACTCCGTTGACCGGCGTGGCGGGCTCATGGACCGATGAGTTCAATGACGAGTATGGACCGGGCGGCACAGTGCCAACCTTTAGTCAAAACCAAACCTACAGCCAGATAATCGCCATCGAAAGCGATTTGATAGTGCGAAACAACATGCTCGCTTATGAGCCGTTCCCACTGGCCGCGCATATGGATAATATGTGGCTGTACGACGGCAAGCACTCCATTCTAAGCGATCTTCTGAATGCGTCGATCAAGGAATACGAGAACATATTCGCGCTGCCGGTTCTCACCTTGGATCTGAACACGATTGCCCCGTTGCTGCAAAATCGGGCCTCCTATAACGCCTCCGGAGTGGTTGGTGTGTATACGTCCGGCTTGGGCGTAACGCTTACAACCAGCAAGGCGGCTGCCATCCCTGTAACGGGCGCTTGCTCACAGCCCGTTTGTCCCAGCTACGGAGGGCAGATTCAGGACAGCGTTTCGATGGCCGCCAATTCGACGGCAACTTTGTCGCTCACAGCCCCGGCTGGCGTCTCGCCGGCGTCCGTGTCACTCAACCCGGCCAGCGTGACGGGAGGCAGTTCGGCGACGGGAACCGTGACGTTGACCGGCTCCGCGCCAGCCGGCGGTGTCTCGATTTCATTGTCCAGCAACAGTACGGCCGCCACTGTTCCCGCTATCGTGACGATAGCCGCGGGCAGCACCACCGCCTCCTTTACCGTGACCACGACAGCGGTGACTGCCGCCGCCACGGCCACGATTACCGCAAGCTATAACGGCGTCAGTAAGACCGCCGCGCTCGGTATCACGGCGTCGGCAACCGCAATTTCGTCCGTGTCCGTTAACCCGGCCAGCGTGAGTCGCGGCGCCTCATCCACTGGTACGGTCACCTTGAGCGGCGCCGCTCCCAGCGGAGGTATTTCCGTCGCTCTGTCCAGCAACAACACCGCTGCCACCGTTCCCGCTACGGTGACGGTAGCCGCGGGCAGCACCACCGCCACATTCACGGTGACCACGACAGCGGGAACCGTCGCTGCCACGGCCACGATCACCGCAAGCTATAACGGCGTCAGTAAGACCGCCGCCCTCACCATCACGGCGCCAGCCGCTCTGTCGTCCGTTTCCCTCAATCCCGCAAGCGTCGCCGGAGGAACGCCCTCCACCGGCACGGTCACTTTGACAAGCGCCGCTCCGAGCGGTGGCATTGCCGTTGCCTTGTCCAGCAACAATAGCTCCGCAACCGTACCGGCTACAGTTACCGTGACCGCCGGCAGCACGACCGCAACGTTCACCGTAACCACAACGGCGGTCACGTCATCCGTTTCGGCTACCCTCACCGCAACCTACAACGGTGCGAGCAAAACCGCGGCACTCAGCATCACGTCGCCTGGCGCCGTGGCTCTTTCCGCAGTCTCGGTCAATCCCGCGAGTGTAGCCAGCCTCACATCCTCCACGGCAACGGTTACTCTGAGCGGAGTTGCTCCCACGGGTGGCGCTGCGGTGTCCTTGTCCAGCAACGATGCGTCGGCAACCGTGCCCGCTTCCGTTACGGTTGCGGCCGGCAGTACGACCGCCAGTTTTACCGTGACGACTCACTCGGTCGCTTACTGGACTTCGGTCACCATCGCCGCCGGCTACAACGGCGCGACGAAAACCGCGGCGCTCACCGTCACGCCGCTTGCCAGCGTGGCTCTTTCCTCGGTCTCCGTCAATCCCGCGAGTGTCACGACCGGTACGTCAACGACGGGAACCGTGACCCTGAGCGTGGCAGCGCCTGCGGGCGGCATCGCGATCGAACTATGGACCACTGGCACGGTGGCATACGTTCCGGCGACCATGACAATCGCCGCCGGATCCACCACGGGCACCTTCACTGTGACTACCAATTACACGACCAGCACTCTGCAAGATACGGTCACAGCCTATTACAACGGGGCGACTAAGACCGCAACCGTGACGGTCACGCCCTAAACACGCGTCCGTTGGCTTACGGCAAATCCGCCAACCGCGAATAGCCCATAACCGCATTCGCTAACAAAATGAAACGGTGTTTGGAAAAAAGCCCGGCGCCGTTTCGTTAAAAAGCTGCATCCAGCAACCCTACTCCGTTGTGTTTAGTTAAAACCCAGATAGGCCCAAGTTCCGGGCTTGTCAATAGACGACGCATCCGTCCGGCCGCATGATGGAAAACAGAGGAATTCAATATTCCGCCATCAATCGCTATGCGTCTTAATCGATCGACAGTGACGAAGGTCTCAAGATGAAACTCCTGATCGTGGACAACTACGATTCATTTACATTCAATCTTTATCAGCTGGCGGCTGAAATTTTTGACACGCTGCCGGTTGTCGTGCCGAACGACCACGACTTTGGCGATGTCATGGCGCAAAGCTTCGATGCCGCCATCATTTCGCCCGGCCCGGGTACGCCGGTGAACGAAGCCGATTTCGGCATCTCGAAGAACGTGATTTGCCAACTGAACATTCCCATCCTGGGTGTTTGCCTGGGCCATCAGGGCATCTGTCAGCTGATGGGCGGTTCGGTGGTTCACGCGCCCCTTCCCATGCATGGGCGCGAGCATCCGATGTATCACGCGGGCACGGGGCTTTTTGCGAACATCCCCAACCCCTTCATCGCAGTCCGCTACCATTCTCTTGCCGTTCCGGAGCCTTTGCCGGAGTGCCTGAATAAGACGGCCTGGACCGCCGACGGAATGGTCATGGGCGTTGCCCACAAAACGCGCCCCATCTGGGGGGTCCAATTCCATCCCGAGTCCATTTGTTCCACCTTCGGACGGGAGATCATGGCGAATTTCCGCCGCCTCGCCGAAGAGTTTTACTCCAATTCGCGGATGGCACCGCGTGCCCCCGCGCACAGCGCTCCCGCATTTGAAGTTGCCGCTGTTCCTTCGTCCTTAACGGCAGCGGCGCCGCAGGCTTTAACGCCACCGCGGGCGCGGCGCATGTTTGTTCGGCGCCTGCCCGCGCGCCAAACAGCCGAGCAGATTTTCGAAAGGGTGTTCAACAGGGAGCCGTACGCGTTTTGGCTGGACAGCAGTCTCACGCGCGAGCCTGACGCCCGCTTCTCGTTTTTGGGCGGCCATAACGCCAGCGAGGTGGAGTGCATCCGCTACCATGCTCACAATCGCCGGCTCAGCATTCGGCGCGGCGGTGTTGAGGAACTGGCAAGCGAAGATCTGTTTCCCTACCTCAATAGACGCCTCGCTTCCATCCAGATCACGGGACCGGATGTGCCGTTCGATTTCAATGGCGGTTTTCTCGGCTACTTCGGATATGAACTGAAGGCGATATGCGGCGCTCCCGCCGTGCATCGGGCGCAGCACCCGGACTGCCTGGCGCTGATGGCCACGCAGTTTGTCGCCATCGATCACTTCTCCGATGAGATGTACCTTGTTTTCATTAGCGACCCCCAAGCTGAAGCCGAAGCCACCGCCTGGTTTGACGAGATTGAGGTCAGGATTGCCGCTCCGGTAGCGGCGCTTAGCAAGAGCGAGGATGCAGCTGAGACCATTCGTTTCACGCCCGTCCACTCCGAGAGCCAATATCTCGACAACATCCACAGCGCGCTCCATGCGATAGGAGAGGGTGAAACGTATGAGGTTTGTCTCACCAATCAGATGACCGCCGCCACCTCCGTCGACGCTTTCGAATACTACAAGCGGCTGCGGCTTCGAAACCCCGCGCCTTACTCGGCGTTTCTTAAATTCCCCGAGCTGGCCGTCGCCTGCTCCTCGCCGGAGCGATTCCTCAAAATCGATCGCGGCGCCATCGTCGAAACGAAGCCTATTAAGGGCACGAGCCGCCGCGGCCTTACTCCGGCTGAAGACGAGCTTTTGCGGCGTTCCCTGGCGGAAGACGAGAAAAGCCGTTCCGAGAACTTGATGATCGTGGACCTGCTGCGAAACGATCTGGGGCGGGTCTGCGCGGTGGGCTCCATACATGTGCCGAAGCTCATGCACGTGGAAACGTACGCGACAGTTCACCAGTTGGTGACCACCGTGCGCGGAAAACTGGCCGCGCAGCGTACTGCCGTCGATTGCCTCCAGAGCGCCTTTCCAGGCGGCTCCATGACGGGCGCGCCTAAGATCCGGACGATGGAGATCATCGACGAACTGGAGGGTTGCGCCCGCGGCATCTACTCGGGATCGATCGGCTTCCTGTCTTTCAGCGGCTGCGCGGACCTGAACATTGTCATCCGAACCGCGGTTTTCTCGAAGAATGCGGTGAGCATTGGCGTTGGAGGCGCCATCATCGCGCTGTCGGACCCGCACGAGGAGTGGATGGAAACCCTGCTCAAGGCCAAAGCGTTGCTGGCTACTTTCGAACAGTTAAACAAGACTGTTCTGTTGCTGAACCGCCCGGTAGAGACCTATGGAAAAACTATCGATCTTTCGCAAAGAGTTGGATGAGCTTGACGAACGGCTCATGGACATTCTGGCGCGCCGCTTCGCGATTTGCAGGGAGGTCGCGCGTTACAAAGCGGCGATGAATATTCCGATGATGCAACCCGGCCGAGTCGCCGAAGTGAAACGGCGGGCCGGCGAACGCGCCTTATCCGCCGGCTTGAGCCAGCAATTTGGGATCGAGCTCTACGATCTGATTGTCGCGGAGGCGTGCAGCATGGAAAACGGCATTATCGATTCGGCGCGAGCGCTATCGAGTTAATCGCCGCGCAGCGCGAAGGCTTGCTTCGCCCATCCCTTAAAGAGTTCGTCCCTGGTTTCGAAAAGCGTCCTTAGCTGCGAGAACATCTCCACGAATCTTCCCGGTTCATCTTTTCCGGCATCCTCCTCAAGACGCTGCAGCGCGCCGATCAGCTCTTTTCGCACCGGGCCGCCTAGCGGATGATACGCCTGAATGTCCCAGTACACCTCGGCGCTCTGCGTCGTCATCCGGTGCAATAGCGTCAACAGCAAGCGGTGTGGAGGCGTCGAAAGCCGGAGCGCTCTCTCGAGATCGAAATTCAAGTTCAAAAGAGCGGCTCCGAAGGAAAGCACCGCCGCGTGCGTGGCCACTTGGATCGCGGCCGTCAAACGGTCGTGCTCCTCCGCGCCGACCTCTTCCAGTCGGGCGCCCCAGGTGCGCAGGAGTTCTTTCAAGTATTCACTCTTCGGACCTGGGAACACTCCTACTACGGCTACCGTGTTGCCGGCCCACCCCATGGCAGGCGCAAACATCGGATTGATGGAGAGCGCCTGGAACCGGCCGGACTGCGCCCCGATCGCGCGAACGACATCGCTCTTTACCGAGAGCGTGTCCAACCAAAGACTTCCAGCCGGCATTGCCGCGGCCAAACGGGAGGCCATCAGCAGAGTGATCTTCTCTGGAAGACAGACACACACGCACTCCGAGGACGCTATCGCAGATCTCAATTCCGGTGCAAATCCGGCCACGTCGCTTCGCAGAAATGCCATGCCGGTGGAATCGTTTGGAGTCCGCGGCCGCGCATCTACCACTTTTACCGCCACGCCGCTATCTCGCAGGGACTGGGAAAGCAACGTCCCCGCCTGTCCGAGGCCACCCAGAACCACTGCATTCCTTAGCATTTCGAAGATCCCGCCAGTAGGTTAACAGGAACGGGCGCCTACCTTTTTCAAGGATCGGCGCCAGCTTCGCTGCCGTCCAGTGGGGCTACGGCAAAATTCCGCTCAGGTTGATCGGAGGAGGGTTGCTTTGCAGTTGACTCAGCGTCAGCGTGGTCATGGCGAACGAACGCCAATTGTCTCTGACGTATTTCATCTTTCCATTTCCCACGCTTGGGTTATTTTGAATACCCGGGCCGGTTGTGCTCGGATAATAGTCGGCGCCGGCGCTCATTAAATACTGCGCCGTGCTCCGGTCGTCCGGCAATGCGGGATTTCCCACAATGAGCCGCGCCTGAATCACCGCGACCACCCCGCCAATGTCGTTCGGATTGATGCTGCCACGGGTGCTTGGGTAGAAATGGAAGTTATACCCGTTTCCCGCTGTGACGGAGATAGTGCCGTCGGGCTCCGTCCGGACATCCCCAGGGACGCTGTTGCCTGCGTAGTTCTCCGGGTAATCTTCTCCGTCGGGAGTGCTTGTATTCTGCAAGAGGAGCCACTTACCGGTGCTATTTTGCAGAAAATAAAGCTGCACGTCGCGGATATTCACCCGGGTATTGACGGCTGGATTTCCTTGTGAGGCTATGTAGACCACGCCCCACGCGGTGATAGCCGCTTGGCCCTGAGAATTGTTCCCCAGGTCAATCACCGGCCCGTTGGCCCAATCCCAACTGAGTGGAACGCCATGCGGAAACCCTTCGTTTGAGCCCGTCATGTCGTTATAAATCTGCGCGGCTACCGAGGAAGGCGTCGGAGGCGGGGGCGGCGGATTAACCGGGGGCGGCGGATTAACGGACGACGGCACCGTGATGCTCACGCTAGCCGTCGAGGAAGAACGGCGGTACTGCGCCTGAACCTGAATCGTGTAGGTTCCGGGCGCGAGGCTAAGAGCCGTACCGATCGAGGACACCCATTGTTCTTGGAGAACCGCTGCGTTATTAACGTAGACGGACATGGAAATCGGCTGCCGCCCGCTACTCGACGCCGTCAATTGGATAGGAGACGAAACAGTGGCTCCGTTGGAGGGGGAACTGATCAAAACTGTTGCCGAACTTCTAATGCCGGGAAAAAGGCACGCTCCGAGAAGAGCTATTTGCAAAAGTTTCAAAGGAGTATCACTTCGCTTTCTTTAGATTTGGCGAGGTTGACGGGCCGATCCTTTGTGCGCGCGTTTGGCGTCCTGCCAAACCCCCTGCGAAGTCTGCAAAGTTCAGAGAAGATGTTCAATTCCCTTGTATCCAGTTTTCACGGTATCGTTCGCTACGCACTCGCCGGTCCTGAAATATCGTTGATTGATTGCCGCATGAGTAAAACAGGTGTCTATAAGAAATACTCATACTCACAAAGACATTTGTTATCGCCACGGACCATGCTACTAATGTAGAGCTACTATGGCAAGTCCCTACGGGACAAATGTTGAATATAGCTCAGGCAGTGAAGCCTAGCTCACACCGAACCTCAGGCGTTTGGTCGGCTCACCCGCGCGACCGTAATCCAGGTGATTTTCGCCTGGACGTAAACTGCCACTCCGGCTTTCGGGTAGACTCCCGCAGCCGGACCATGGAACCATTGAAGCCTACTCGGCGCTAACGCGCAAGGACCGCTTCCGGGACCGCTTGAATGTCCGCCAACAGCTGTAGCAGCAAGTCGTATCGAATCGGTTTCGTTACGTATCCGTCCATCCCCGCGGCCAGACATCTTTCCTTATATCCGGCGAAGGCATGGGCGGTCATGGCGATGATCGGGATATGGGCCGGGGTATGTTTTTCCATCTCCCGGATGGCCGCCGTCGCTTCGAATCCGTCCATCTCCGGCATCTGAATATCCATCAGGATGGCGTCGAAGGATTTGCTCGCCAGCAACGGCATCACTTCTCTTCCGTTCTGAGCGATTTCGACGGTATGGCCCACCTGCTCTAGTATTCCGCGCGCCACGATTTGGTTCACCATATTGTCTTCGGCCACAAGGACGTGCAGACCTCGGCGGGGCGGCCGCTCTTCTTGACGGCGACTTGCCGGTTCACGCGGCGGCTTGGATGGCGTTTTTTCGCTCAGAAATTTCCCGTTCGAAAGAGCGACGGACAGGGCGGCCCGCAGCTCGGTGCGGCGCACCGGCTTGGTCAAATACGCCGCGATCCCCAATTCTTCCGCATGCGCCAGATCGCCCTGGTGCTCGCCGGAGGTAATCATCAGAACCACCATCTGCCGCGTCTCGGCGGGCCTTTCCTGCATCTGTTCCACCAGTCCGAAGCCATCCGTACCCGGCATGTGCAGATCCGTGAGCACCACCTCGAACGGCTCGCCTCGTTCCGCCTGCAAACGCAGTAACGCGAGGGCCTCCTCGGCATTGGCGGCCACCTGCGGCTGCATCTTCCAATTCCGCAACATTTCCCGCAGCACCAGCCGGTTTGTCGGGTTGTCATCGACTACCAGAACCGACACGCCTTCGAGCGAGGCCTCCGGCTGCCTGCTCTCCTCCGGCGCGTCGCCGGCTAAACCCACTGCTACCGTGAAGTGGAACCGGCTGCCCTTTCCAGGCTCGCTCTCCACCCATATCCGCCCTCCCATCGCTCCGGCAAGACGCTCGGAAATGGCCAGCCCTAGCCCCGTCCCTCCGAATTTGCGGGTCGTCGATCCGTCCGCTTGCTCAAAGGCCTTGAAAATCGTCTCTTGCTTGTCCAGCGGGATGCCAATGCCCGTGTCGTGCACCACAAAGTGCAGATACAAGCTTTGCCTGTCTAGCTCCTCGCGGCTTACTTTCAACCCAACCTCTCCGCTGGCCGTGAACTTAATCGCATTTCCCAATAAATTGATCAGGACCTGGCGCAATCGAGGGCCGTCGCCTACGACAAATTCGGGCACATCTGCCAGCACGCTGCCCATAAGTTCCAGGCCCTTGGCATGCGCCGTGACCGCCAGCGTCTTGACGCTTTCCTCCACCAGATCGCGAATGTTGAAGCGGGTGGGGTCGAGTTCCAGCCGCCCCGCCTCGATCTTCGAAAAGTCGAGAATGTCGTTGATAACCGCCAGCATCAAATCGGCCGACAAACTCACGGTTTCGAGATACTTACGCTGCAATGGCGTCAGCTCGGTATCGAGCGTCAAATTGGTCATACCGATCACGCCGTTCATGGGGGTGCGGATTTCGTGGCTCATATTCGCCAGGAATTCGCTCTTGGCGCGGCTGGCGGCTTCGGCCTTTTCTTTTGCCGTGCGCAGATCCGCGTTTGACTCCACGAGTTCGGCCGTCCGCTCCCCTACTTCTTGTTCAAGGCGGTCCCGGTGCCGCAGAAGTTCTTCGTCCCGCCGCTCGATTTCGACCAGCATGCCGTTAAACACGTCGGTAAGTTGCCCCATGTCGTCGTCGGCAACCTTGACCGCCCGGGTCGAGTACTTCTTTTCCTCCGACACGATCTTCGCGGCGCGCCCCAAATGGGCGATCGGATCGAGAATAACTTTCTGCAGCCGGGAGGAAAGCGCGAAGGCGAACAGCCAGGTTCCCGCTAGAATTGCCGTTACGATTTGGCCGAAGCGCCGCAGCCGCGCATCCAGCTGC
>OBLW0100004168.1_pt1 | contig 11079 bp, 9 predicted proteins | sample 1520161 | NCBI WGS metagenome assembly OBLW01 (sample SAMEA3539309, study PRJEB22396) | soil metagenome | biome: tundra; feature: field; material: soil | place: USA | collected 2010-05 | depth 0.15 m
ACGGTGTCGCCAGCCACGGCGAACGGCGTCAATCCGACGCGGATCGGCGTGCCGGAGGTCTCGACATAAACAGGCAAGTCAAAGGCTGACTCAGACCCCATCGACCGATACAAGGTGAATCCCCGCCCTTCTCTGGTGACGACAGCGTAGGCGGGGAGTTTAGACGGTTGGTTGGTGAGGCCGCCTTGCGTGAGCAGCACCGGGATGGGTCTCATTCCGTCTGCCTCGGACGGTTTGACCAGCTCCGGCTTGGTTCCGGCCTCAATGCGCGCTTGGCTCGGATGCAGATAATAAGCGTGTCGCTCGACCTTCGAATGCTTCTCGCTGAAGGCGTCGTACTGGACCAACACGTCGGTGTAGTTGGTGCTTTCGAAGAGAACCAGGTTCGGCTTCGGTGCCGGTTCGCTCCACTTGCGCCAGTCATCGTTATCCCACACCCGGTAGGTGAGGCTGTACTTTTCGACCGTTTCGCAGCCAGTCAGCAGCAACACCACGACGATCCCAAGACCGGGTCGATACCAGACCGGTGCGCTTTTCCTCGTTCGCCGCATGACGCTCACTTTGCAGGTTGCAGTCCCAGGCTTTCTTTCCAGGCCCCCTCGGTTTTGAGGTGCCTGATCACAAACCGCTGGAGTTCCGGTGTATCTGCCGTCAGCACGATGCGGCGATCCTCAGGTTTGTCACCCGTCTTGATGACCAGGTGCCGGAGAGCTGCCGGGTTTGTGGCTAGCAACTGACCCAGCCATTCGTAGCTCAGGTCCGCCATCTTCATGGTTGGCGCGATTTGCGTCACACGGACCAGGATGTGCGATGGCACTGGCTGTGGCTGGATGTCCTCTTTCCACGTGGGGGCCGAGAAATCCAGAAACGGCTGGCCTGCCAATTTGAAAAAATGCGCCTGGCCTGTGTTGGTCTTGCCTTCGGATACGCAGACGACCCGATAGCCGTCGCCATTGTCTCGCTCGAAGGTCCACCGTTCCTCCGGATGCTTCATCTTTGTCCAATGACCAAGCAACGCGGGTTCGAAGACCGCGTCATTTTCGCCGCAGAACGGGTAAACTGAGGTGGTTACGCAGCCTCCCAAAATAACCGCTGCTGCGCTCAGGAGTGGAATTGTCAGTTGTTTCATCGCTTTCATATAATTTTCCTATTTGCGTTCATGTATGTGACTTGCAACCATTGAACTATAGCCACGTCTTCTACCCACTCATGCGACGTGGCTTCGAGAATTCCCTCAGATATCTTTTGCCATCATGAGGCAAAGCCGGCGCGAGGCACTGAAAATGGCATTTCGCCTCCGTCCAAAGGCTGAAAATCTGTTTCCTGCATTGGCCCCGTTTTGTAATGCCGTACGTTCAGACCTGCATTGGGCGCGGCCCCTTGCCGCAGCCAGGGTGATCCACTGGTCAGAGTAGATGGTCTCCTTAGGCACTCCGTTGCCTTCGACGAAGATTAACCCGAGTTTGAACTGGACGGCTGAGTGGCCCTGTTCGGCCGGTTTGCGGTAGCACTTGCGGGCTTCCGCAGAGCCTAGAGGCTATGCCTCGCCAGAGCCTGACATCATTCCTCTTGGGGGATTTCGGTCACTTCAAAAGTGATATCGTTATCCTCGCTCGCCTGGGTGACGAGTTCACCCTTCTTGACGCGAAGATGGACCGGACTACAGGGGGGGATTGGGCGCGATGCCCGGGCTCGCCGCTTCTTTGACCAGCAACTCCGCTGCTAGCCAGTCCGGCCAATTCTCGCCCATGTCCCGAGTGCCCTCCTTGAGCGGCGGCAGATTGGTCTGCAATAGAGCTTGGGCTTGCTGCAAAGCCTGCGCCCCCTCCGCGGGTTGGTGCAGGCGTTGCCTTGCCATCGCGAGCACGGCGTTGGCCATCACGATGGAGGCCGGTTCGAGGTTCGTGCCTGCGACACTCCGACCGGCCCAGTCGGCGGCGCTTTCAAAACGGCCAAACCGATATTCCACCAATCCGAGCACCATCTGAAAGCGCCGGAGGTAGACATGATTCGAGCCTTGTTGCACCGCAAACTGCGCGAGCGAGTCGACATCCTTGTAGCTCTGCGCTTTGGGATAAATCGCCAAGGCAAAGGCGACGCCCGCAGCCGTGGCCGGATCTCCCTCACGACGCCAGGTCATTTCCCAGCCCTTGCCCGGCGTGTATCTGAACGGTCCTCTGGCGTGGGCGGGCGACCGGTTGTAGTGTTCCCACAAATCGCTTCGGTAACGTTCGTAACCAGAGACGTTGCCGTTGTCCATCCAGAGCGGCACCAGGGGCAACCCCAACAAATCGCGGTCCAGTACGACACACCGAGCGAGATCGTCGGCAGCCTCTTTTGAGCGGCTCAGCCGACCGTGAATCGCCGCGCGAGCGAACAACGCCAAGTGCTGATTGGTCGCCGAAGGCGCGTCAATCTGCTGGGTGAGCTTTTGCAAGGCCCGCTCCACAGTAAGCGGTTGCGAGGGGAGAAGCGGGGGTGGTTGCCCCTGCCGCAAGGCAAGCCACGCGCCCGCCTGCCAGTTTCCAAACATCAGCGCTTCCCCTTCGGCCAGCTTGCCTTGCTTACCCATCGTACCAGTCAGGAGCACAGTGGCGATGAGGACGCCGGGCGCGGAAGCAGGGCGCTGCTTCAACAATCCCTGGATGTCCCGCAACGCAACCTCCAGTTCCGCCTGCCTCCCTTGGGCGTCGAGGGCAAGCACCAGGCCGGAGCAGGCCTGAAAGGATTCCCAGTCCTGAATGGCTGGCTGGCGCTTCAAGATATTGATGGCCTCATGCAAAAGGGGCTCCGCCTCCGCAAACCGCTCCCACTCTCCAAGCACGCTGGCTAGTTTCGCCAACCCCTCAACTACGCCAGGGCTCTCTGGTCCAAGGCGCGCCCGCCGCAAGGCCAAGCCCGCTCGAAGAGCAGCCTCTGCTTCGCTGCGCTTGTTCTGCCCGGCGAGGACGAGACCCAGGTTGCACAACAGGGCGCCATCGTTCTCGTTGGTCCGGCCGAGTTTATCGGAAAGGGCCATTGCCTCGCGGAAGAGCGTCTCCGCTTCGGCGAACTTCTTTTCCAGCGTAAGGACAGTTCCCAAGTGGAATACGCTGCCGAGTGTCTCAAGGTGCGCCGGTCCCACTTGTTCCCTGGTCAGAGCCAAGTGACGACGGGACGTCTGCTCCGCCGCAGCGAACTGGCCGTCATCAGCTTGAAGGATGGCCAGAGTAATCAGCAGTTCGCTGAGCACGGGGCTTTCCCCAGCGGGACTCTGTTCCGCGCGTCGGAGCGCTTCCTGCAACAAGGCCTGCCCCTGGTCGTTCTGATCGGCAGCGGCATAGGCCACGCCCAGAAGGTTCAGGGTGCGCAGGGTGTTGGTGTCGGCAAAGCCGAACACCCGTTCTTCAATCTCGCGAACGTGTTGAAGCCGTCGCACGGCTTCATCCCCCCGACCCAGGTGCCGCTCGGCGTCGCCCCATGCCGACATCATGCGCAGCGCCTGCAAATTCGTCTCTCCCAACTCCCGAGCATACAGTTCCGCCGCGCACCGGGCATGGAACTTCTGGGTCGCGTATAAACCCAAATCGTGATAGGCGCTGGCGATCGTCGCCCGCAGACCCGCCTCCACCAGCGGTTGATTTGTGAACCGCCCCCCAATCTTCTGCGAAGCCCGGTCCAGCAGTGTCCTCACCTTCAATTCCGGTTCCGGCTTCTCCTCGGCTTCGGCCCGCGGCACCGCGCGCGCCAGCAGGTCTTGCTTCAGGAATTCGTTTACCGCCGCCGCGATTGCCGCCTCTTGATCCGCCCGATGACGGGCCGTTTCCGACTCCGCGGCAAGCTGCGTTGCCCGCGCGGCTTCGCTGATGGCCAGTGATTTTTGCAGGCCCGCCTCCTTCGCAAGTCGCGTCGCGCGGGCGGCTTCGGCGATGGCCAGCCGTTCTTGGGTGGCAGCTTCCCGCGCAAACCGGGTGGCGCGCACCGCTTGCCAGGTGCTCACACCCGCTCCAGCCAGCACGAGCAGAACGAAGAGCGCTACCGTGGAGAGAACCAGCCTGTTCCGGCAGGCAAACTTTCTCAACCGATACCCGACTGCCGGGGCGGCGGCGCTGACCGGTTCTTGGACCAGGAAGTGATCTAGATCCTGGGCGAGCGCGCTGGCCGTTTCGTAGCGGCGCGTGCGATCCTTCTCCAGCGCCCTCATCACGATCCAGTCGAGGTCGCCGCGCACCAGACGATTGAGCTTCGTGGGTTCGGTGCTCCGCAACACCGCCACCGCACAGAGTTCCTTCTCAGCGAGCGTGCTCAAGCGTGTGCTCGGCTTGGGCGGTTCCTCCTCCCGGATCGTGCGCATCACCGCGTCGTAACCCGCCGCCAGCAACTTGTCCGTGTCGAACGGCGTCCGCCCGGTCAGCAGTTCGTAGAGCAAGACCCCGAGAGAATAGACGTCGCTGCGCGTGTCCACGTCGAAACTGCCCAGGCCCGCCTGTTCCGGGCTCATGTAGGCCGGCGTGCCGATGCACTGACGAAAACGTGTGAAAACCGTCTTTTCCGTTAGTCGCGCTTGCGTCGCCTTGGCCACGCCGAAATCGATCACCTTCGGCACCGGCCGGTCATCCTGCAGCGTGACGAGAATGTTCGAGGGTTTCAGGTCACGATGAATAACCCCTTTTTGGTGCGCATGTTGAACGGCGTGACAGACCTCCATGAACAGCGCAAGCCGCTCCCGCGTGGCGAGCTTGTTGGCGTCACAGTAGCTGGTGATTGGAATCCCCTTCACCAATTCCATCACGAAGTAGGGCCGACCCGTGTCAGTGGCGCCCCCGTCAAACACGCGGGCGATGTTCGGGTGGTCCATCATCGCCAGCGCCTGCCGCTCCGCGTCGAAGCGGGCCAGCACTTCCTTGGTGTCCATTCCTAGCTTGATGATCTTGAGGGCGACCCGGCGTCGCACCGGTTCCTCCTGCTCGGCCATCCACACGACGCCGAAGCCGCCCTCACCGATTTGTTCCAGCAGCTTGTAGCGGCCGATCCTGGTCCCGGCGTGCTCGTGCGCAGGGTCTGGCTCCAGGATCGATATCGTGGGGCGAAGGAAGTCGCCGGCTTGCGCATAGGCACCGAGCAGAGATTCCACTTCCTGGCGAAGCGCTGGATCGCCCGCGCATGTCCGGTCCAGGTACGCGGCGCGTTCGGCTGCATTCGCCAACCGCAAGGCCTCGGCGAAGATGTCTTTCGCATTATGTTTTGGGAGGTTCATGTTGTCATTCTTCCTGCAGTTCTCCGCTCCACCCCGGCGCCCAGCGGGCCTTCTCGCGCAGCTTTCCCGGGAGCCAACCATCAAGCCATGAGCCCTCGACGAGTATTCCCCGGTCGTCGAAGCGTAGCACCAGATCGTAGAATCTCTTGACCTCGATGATTCCGTCGGTGGCGCTGTAACCCCCTGCCAGGAGCCAGTAAACGTCCCATTTGATACGCTCGGTATGGTAACGAAACTGACGCTCTTCCAGCGACACCTCGTCGGGCTCGCCCAATTGGAGCAACACGTCGGTGCGGGAGACATCGCCGGCTCCGAGGTGATTCACTGTCTCAGGAGTTATGTTCGTTCGGACCGATGGATCAGGACGATTGGCCGGTATCGGAACCACGACGCAGCCAGTCATGAGCAAGGTCAGCATTAGCAAAAGCGACGGGAGGCGTGCTGCGCTCGCGTCCGCAGCCCGCGCACCCGTGTGGAGCGTCCCAATTACATGGCGAGTTGCCAGTTTACGGTTGGAATAGGTTTCCATATCACCGCACCTCCACCAGCGAATGGCGCTCTAGTACCTCAGATGGGTCGAACACGAGAACGAGGCTGAACTTGAGCTCGAACCAATTGGTGGCGGAGGCTTCACGGAGGAAGTAACCGCGGTCATTCTCCTGGCCCACGCGATAGGTCAGGATGCGTCCAGACTCCAGCACGGCCGAAGGCTGGCCCAACTTCAGGACGATAGCTTCTTTGGTGGACTGGCCGTCTCGGAGGAAATCAAGGAGATGCGGGTCGGCAGGCAGCGTCGCCGTCGTGATGCATCCGGCCAGTAAGGAGGCCAGCAGTGCCAGCATAACATTGCGCCACCTCCTTGAACGGCTGCGGTTGGTTTGCTTTCCCTCGGCGAAACTCTGTAGGCGAATTCGATAGATCCGAGACGGTTTCATATGCTCATTGCGCACTTTTCGGGCTGATGTCGCCCCACTCGTTCCTGCGCTTTTTGCCGGCCAATCCCCTCACCAAATACCGCCAGCCGCGGCGAAGAAGCAGGCCCGGCCAGGAAACCCGCTCGCTCGCCTCCCCCCAGGCGCAACCAAGCCTCATCCACCAGAATAGGGCGGTTGGTTTCTCGTTCACGGCGGGTCGGTGACCTGAACTTTATCATTCGTCGTTGTCACGGTTTGAAGAACTCCGCGATTGTCGAATGCCATACTCAACGTGTGCGCGTGAGCGGAAGTCCTTTCCCAACCCTGCCCGACGGTGGCATCGGCTGCGGGGATGGCCCAACCCCAGAAAAGGTGCATGTAAACCCGTTCCCACCGATACGTGAGCCCGGATGCGTCGGCTGCGGCTTCGTCCGGTTCGCCCAAGGCCAAGACCACGTCGTCAACGGTTGCGCCGCCAGGGACAAACCGAGTGGCCGTGTCCTCGGTGAGGTTCCGGCGCGATCCTTCCGAATGGTGGGCTGTCGGCACGGGCACAAAAAAGATACACCCGGCGGCCAAGGCAGCCAACGGGGCGAGCGTCCCCAGCCAACGGATGGCCGCTTGCGTCCGGACACGCAGGCAAGGGTTGTGATCGCTCATCGGATCCTCACGAGAGAGCTTTTCTCCAAGAGGCCGGTGGAACTGAAGATCAGAACCACACTGTGGCGGGATCGCCTCCAGCTACCAGTTTCCTCGGAGAAGCGAAGACTGTTGCCATTGCCTTCGAGACGGTAAAACACGATGCGGCCCTCCTGCAGACTGGAGGAAGGCGGACCCCACTCCTTTGCCAACTCCTGTCGCGTTGTGATCCCGGATTGCAGTGGGGCCAGTAGCGGCACATCGGCCGTGGCTTTGGGAGGCTCAGTCCGGTACGTGGTGCAACCCGCCAGCACCAACAGTATTGCGGTTAGCAGCCAGCCACCGGACCGCCGCAAGTGAGGTCTCACTGCCTTGCCAGCGGAACCCTGCGCCGGTTCGGGAGTGCGCAAAAGCGTCTCGACCTGCTGTCGCAACGTTTTCATTTAGCTCGTTTCTGTTCGGCGGTCTTCGATTCTTCCGCGCGCGGTTCCGTCAGTTTGCCGCGCCGCAAAGGCATCCGAGGCACACTGGAATCACTTCTCGCGCGAACACAGGATCGTCTATCTGTTAATGCGCTATTCCCCGGCGATTTCCCTCAAATTTATTGCGCCGGCATCGAAACATCGGCGCCGAACCCTTCCTCATTTCGCGGAAATGCCACGCTCGCGCATGACCCCAGAGCCGCATTGAGGAGCACGGTAATAGGCCGTTCAGCGTTCGGACGGCGGGCGACGTTCATAGAAACGCGTCAGAGCGCTGACGCGGTTCACCAGATAAGCCACCGTAAGCCCCGTCACGATGATGGCTACGAATGCCAGCACGTGCCAGTGAAACGGCATACTGCCGGCGCGGGCGTGCAGGAGAAGCACTAGATATCCAAGCAAGGACAATACGGTGGTCGTGGCCACGAGCGACACGCGAAACCAGAAGCCGGAGGCGGCGATCAGAGTCGGATACAGGATCACGAGCGGGCTGCCGAAGGCTTGGGCGATGAGCAGAATCGCAGTGAGTGCGGCTGGGTCCGCTCCGCTCCAGACAAAACGCACCCAGGTTGCGTGCCGCTCGCTTTCCACACCCCGTTGGCAGAGGAAAGAAATCAACAACCAGGACACCAACACTGCGATCACCGCGAGATGTTGGACGAGAGTCGTGTAATGGTGCAATTGGTAGGCGGTCAGCACGATGCCCAGGCACAGCAGCACAGTGCAAAACCGGGCGACGAGCGCCGGTTGGCTCCTCCCCCAGGCTTCGAAACGGCGCCCAATGGCCTGGGGATGAACCGTCAGGGAGTCTCCCTTCAAGAATCGTTCCAGGTCCGTCGCCAGTTCCCCCGCGGAGGCATACCGGTCCTCCGGCCGTTTCTCCAGGCAGCGCAAGCAGATATGCTCCAAGGGGCCGGATACCAGCGGATTGATGCGCCGCGGCAGCACCGCCTCGCCTTCCAGGACGAGCAACAGCGCATCCAGGGCCGAATCCGCGACGAAGGGGGGACGCCCGGTCAGGAGATAATAGAGCACCGCCCCCAAGCTGTAGATGTCTGTGGCTGGGCTGCATCGCCCGGAGCGGCCCCGGGCCTGCTCTGGCGCCATAAAACTGGGTGTGCCCATCAAATTTCCCGTCAGCGTCAACTGGGCCTTGCCTCTCACCCGCTTGGCCAAACCGAAGTCAGTTACCTGCGGCTCGCCATCGGGACCCAGCAGGACATTCCCCGGCTTAAGATCGCGGTGCACGATGCCCGCATCGTGAGCGCATTGCACCGCGCGGGCGATCTTAGCCACCAACCGCGCGGCTTCCGTGCCGTCGCCCGGCCGCCACTGTCCGGATTCCACCAACTGGGCAAGATTCCGGCCCTCGAGGAAGGGCATGCTGTAGTAATGATGCCCCGCGTGCTCGCCCACTTCGTAGATGGGAACGATATTGCGGTGGTTCAGACTGGCCGCCGCCTGGGCCTCGGAGCGGAACCGGTTGACTTCGTCTTCGCTCGCGAACTGTCCGCTGAGGATCATCTTTATCGCGACCACGCGGTTGAGGCTCACCTGGCGAGCTTTGTACACCACGCCCATGCCGCCACGCGCGATTTCCTCCAGCAACTCATAATCCCCGAAATGATGGTCCCCCGTCCCTTGTAGGGGCAGTTGTGGCAGCGCGATCACCACCGGTGTTTGCAAGAAGGAGCCGGAGCGTTCATACGCACGCATCAGGCTCTCGACTTCCTGGCGCAGCGCCGCGTCTCCTCCGCACGCACCATCGAGATAGGCCCGACGTTCCACAGCGTCGGCGAGACCGCTGGCTTCTTCAAAAACGGTCTTGGCCTGAAGCTGATTTGGATTCATGGCGGAGGCAGCCCGGTGGCGCTGGGAGACTCCGGCGCCACCTGCCCTTTGCGAATCTCCCGAAAAAGCCACGCCCGCGCATAGGCCCACTTGCGTTCCACTGTGCTGACGGATACTCCCAGCTCCTTGGCCGCTTGTTCCTGTGTCAGTCCAACGAAATAACAGAGCTTCACTAACTCGGCGGCGCGGGGTTCGGACTCCGCGAGCCGGGTGAGAGCTTCGTCCAATGCCAGCAGTTCGTCATCGGGCAGGGGCGCGGCCAGAACCACGTTCTCAATATCCACGCGTTCCAGGTTGCCGCCGTGCTTGAGGCGCTTCTTCCGCCGGGCGGCCTCGACGAGGATCCGCCGCATGGCTTCGCCAGCCGCGGCGAAGAAATACGCTCGGCCAGGAAACCTCTGGCCACTGCCCCCTCCCAGCCGCAACCAAGCCTCGTGCACCAGCGCGGTGGGTTGCAGCGTCTGGCCGGGAGCTTCGTGGGCCATCTTGCAGGCAGCCAGTATGCGCAGTTCGCGATAAACGCGGGACAACAAATCCTCCGCCGCCTTCGGATCACCCTCGCGCATTTCTGCGAGCAAGCGCGTGATTTCCCCTGTTCCAGGCATCGGTGCTGACTCCGCCTTCGTTGTCATAGTTCGAACCCTAACCTGATCCTGACTTAAACGGTAATTGAAGAAAATGTCAACACTCATCGTTAGAACTGATCATCAATAACACTGATGTTGGGATGAACCGGCTGATTGAGGGACGGGCAAACCTTTTCCGTAAAGTCCCGAATGCATTTGTCCGCGCAGTGCAACAGGTTGGGAACACCGAGCCTTAGCCTTACAACTTTCGTGAGGGGAAATTAGGAGAAACGGCGCAGGAGGGGGTGACGGCTTGAGAGCGCTGCTTACATGCTGCAGTCGATTTGCAGGGGGAAGCGCTTCGAAAAGCCGGTTGCGCCAGGAAATGGGCGCCAATGCAAACAACAAACATCAGACAACAACAAACGGAGAGATAATTATGAAACGAGACACGAGTTTAGTCCAAAGAATGCGGCTGCCAGCTCTGGCCGGGCTGGTGATAATGAGCCTGGCGGCGGGTGGCTCAAGAGGGCAAGCCCAGTCCGAGCCGTTCAGCCATCTGGGGCGTGCCTCAGCGCCGCCACCGGCGCGCGAATATGCCTGTCCGCAGCAAGCTCCGAGAGGCAACGCGCTCCGGCCAGTTCCTGAGCCATTCTGCCCATCGCACGGTGCTGGGAACGGGTGCGTCCACGCGCCGAGATGGCGGGAGTGCCGAGAAACATTCAGCCATATTCTTGTGTTCGGCGACAGCCTTTCGGACACCGGCAACTATTATCGGCTATCGGGAGGCTCCCCGCCGCCCCCGTACGCGAAGGGGCGTTTCTGCAACGGGCCGATTTGGGTCGAATACCTGGCCGCAAGCCTGGGAATGGAGTACCAGCCGGCGGACAATTTTGCGGTCGGCGGGGCGACCACCGGCACGCTCAACTCCAATGACGGTTTTGCCGGAAAGGAGTATCCGGGATTGCTGGACGAGGTTGCGTCCTTCGCGGCCAGGAATCCCGTACGCGAGCCGGGGCGGGCCTTGTATGTGGTCGAAGCCGGGGCAAACGACTTCTTCGTCGCGCTAGCGACCGGAACGAGCCCCGCGACCCTGATCGGCACCGGCGTCGGCAACACAATATCGGCCATTCAGCAACTGCGGGGAGCGGGAGCGCGCTTCATTCTGGTAATGAATGTGCCGGACCTGGGAGTGACGCCCATGGCGCAAGGCCTGGGCGAGGGCGGACCGCTCATGCTCACGCAATTAAGCGCGGGCTATAATCAAGCACTGGACCTGGCGCTCGAGCAACTGGCACAAGCCGGGATTCCAACCATCCGGTTGGACGCCTTTGCAGTGCTGGACGAAATGGCGAACAAGCCGGCGGCTTACGGTTTTAGCAACGTCACCA
>OBLW0100004170.1_pt1 | contig 11077 bp, 8 predicted proteins | sample 1520161 | NCBI WGS metagenome assembly OBLW01 (sample SAMEA3539309, study PRJEB22396) | soil metagenome | biome: tundra; feature: field; material: soil | place: USA | collected 2010-05 | depth 0.15 m
TAGCCGGTTCGGCTATCAGCACTGGCTCTCCTGCTTGAGGGCACGCCTGAAAGGCTCGGACGGGTCGCTGCACATCATCGCGAACTGGCGCTCGCTCACCTCGACCGGCGCCATCGACTGGTCAATTGGGGGGCCTAAGAATCGTCGCCGCGCAAACGTCACGACACAGTGCTCGGGCACCTGAACCGCGGGGGCGCTTGGCTTTCACCCTCAGTGCCGCGCACTGGCTGTGGGTCGTCTCAGCGCGGGTCGGGGCGGTCGACGTTCCAGCGCCGTCCGACCGTAGCCAGCCACATACCGTCCTCGAGCGGCCTCAACAAGAACCGGCTGATCACTCGTTGGCTGCCCAGGTGGTCGCCATACAGCAGATCGACTGCGATGCGCTCGGGCGGCGATCCGCCCGCCGACGTCGTCGAGCTCCGGCTGAGCCGGGTCACGGAACGCGCCCTGCCAGAACGCGACGTCACCGGCAGCGATGTAGAGGTCCCGCGTGAGCCGGCGGAAGCCGTCGAGCGCAGGATGGCCGGCCTGGGCGAGCTCAAACGACGGCTCGACACGCCACCCGTGAAGCACCGCGATGTCGCTGCCCACGTTGCGCACCGACATCGTCAGGTAGGTCGCGGTGTCGGTGACTTCGGCGGTGCCGCCTCCCCCAGGGGTCAAGACGAAGTGGTCGTCCCCGAACCCGACCCTGATCGGAGGGTCCTCCGTCCGGGAAGGCATGAGCAGGGGCCGCGTGGCGGCCAGAAGCGACTCCTCGGCGACGCGCGCCGCGCGGTTCGCGGAGCGCACCGACGCGAACGTTGCTGTCGCCAGCACCAAGGTGCCTCCCGCGGTCGCGAGCGAGGAGATCGTCACCCAGTCGGCCACCTGCACAGGATACGTGGCCGCCGCCGGGACAGCCCTCATTCCAAATGTTGCTCCATACGCAGTCCATGTTGGATGACCGTCGTTGATCAGGTGTCAGTGGGGTCTTCGCTCCGGTGGTGAATGCTGAGCCGCGGAACGTCGTCATGCCAACCCGGCGGCAGGGCGCTGCCGCCGGTCTGGCCTGCGCTGGCCCACCCGATCGGTGCGACTGGCCAGGAATATGACAGGCCTGGGGATGCTTGCTCCTGACGAAGCCCACGTGGCACCGTTGGTGCCTGGCTTACCCGAGAGCGGCCGATACCCCACCTACCTGGAAGGACTGTTGGATGCGAGCGTTGCAGTTCACGACGTACGGAGGTCCTGAGGTGCTCAAGTGGGCCGACGCCAGGGACCCGCACGCGGGCCCTGGACAGATTCGGATCGCCGTGCGTGCGGCCAGCGTGAACCCGGTCGACTGGAAGATGCTGACCGGGGCCATGTCGGGGGGCCAGCCCCTGGCCCGGACCGGCTATCTCGGCTTCGACGCCGCCGGAGTCGTGGACGAGGTCGGCGAGGCAGTCAAGGGTGTGTCCGTCGGCGATGACGTGCTCGGCCGGGGCCGTAACACCCAGGCGCAGTACGCGGTACTGGACTCGTGGGCCGCCAAGCCGTCGTCGGTCGACTGGGCGGTGGCGGCCGCGGCGGGCGTGGCCGGGGAGACCGCGGAACGCGGGCTTCGCCTCCTGGACGTCCAGGCCGGCGACACCGTGTTCGTCGACGGTGGTGCGGGCGGCGTGGGAGCAGCCACCGTCCAGTTGGCAGTGGCCCGAGGCGCGAGGGTGGTCGCCTCCTCGAGCCAGGCCAACCAGGACTACCTGCGCGAGATCGGGGCGACCCCTGTGCTCTATGGCGAGGGAGTGGTCGCCCGGGTGCACGCTGCCGCCGGCGGCCCCGTCGACGCCGTCTTTGACGTCGCCGGCAAGACCCCGGTCGAGGACTTGGTCAGCCTGGCCCCCGAACCGTCCCAGGTCGTCACGATCGCCAACTTCGACGCCGGGCAGGCAGGGGCCCGGGTGACCGGCGGCGGCGCGGACAGCCGTCCCATGCAGGCCCTGGCCCTGGTCGCCGAACTACTGGCCCAGAACAAACTGGTGATCAAAGTGCAGACGTTCCCGTTCACACGCGCCGACGAGGCATACCGCATCAGCCAAGGCGGTCATATCCGCGGCAAGCTCGTCCTGGTCCCCTGACCGGCCGACAGTGCCCAGCACCGGCAAGGGCCGTCGCATCGTCGATGAGTTCCACCATCCTGGAACCGGGCGCCCCACCGTCCCAATAGCCGGCCAGAAGTCCACTGGCCAGGGACGACCTCAGCTCCTCGGTGCCTGGCCATCAGGTCTTGCAGACCATGGGCACGACAAACCACGACGGGCAAGAAGGAGACGACGCCGGAGCCTGCCACGAACCCGGCGCATCCGTTGTCCGGCCCCGCAGCAGTGGCATCCGCCCATGACCAGACCCTGAGCTGCGTCGAGGCTCGACGCACCGCGGGCCAACCATGGGTTCGGCCTCCCCAAAGGCGTCTGCCTAGGAGCCGGCGGCGGCTCGTGTGTCCCCGGAGCTGAAGGCCGACCAGGATCGACCACGATCACGGCCCCCAAGAACACGCGCATCCGCTTCCATGGCCCGCGGCAGTCGGCGAGAGTGGGACTTCGCAAGCTCACCGGCATCGACCACGCAACCGACGGCCCTTGGACGGCCCTGATCGGCTCCAACCTCAGACCCCTCAGGGCTGGGATACCCCCTTTGAGCGCGGCTGATGAGGTCCGCTTCCCCGTCGCGTCAGCAACCGCTGAGTTCGAGCGCAGCGCTCACAGATACGCGAGTCACAGTTAAGAGCCCTTACTGCTGTCCCACCAGGAGTCGGCAACTGCAACGGGTTCCTCGCACACCCCACTCCCCTACCCCCGGGTGCCCGTCCCAAGTCTCGAGTGGATCGCGTTGAGGCGATCGTCCACGGCTACCACCATCGCTGAGGCTGCTGCCCGGCCTTGGCGTTCGGACCTTGCCTATCTCAAGCCAGGCCCAGTGCTCTCCACGGGAATCAGGCGTGGTTACGGCGACGGAGGGTGTTTCTGACTGAGAGCTTCTTGGAGTATTCGATGGATCCATAGCGGAAAAGGTAGACGGCCAGGCGCAGGGCGATGAACCCAAACATGAACAGTTCTGCAATCACGATGGCCGATTCGAGGGGGGTGAGGGATCCGAAGCCGTTGCGGAGCATGGCAGTGACGGGGGCGGAGAACGGGAAGTAGGTGAATATCTGCACAATCAGTGCTTGGGGATCGCTCACGATCAGGCTGACTGCGTAAAAGGGGATGAAGATCAGGACCATCAGGGACCCGAAGATCGAGCTGGCGTCCTTGACGGTGGGCATGACGGCCCCCACGGCGACCAGGGTGCCAGTGAACAGGATGAAGCCTCCCAGGAGCAGCAACGCCCCGACGACCATGGACCCCGGCTCCAGGCTCAGGTGGGACAGGTCGACGTTGGGCAGGTTCAGGTTCGAGCGGAAGAACAGGTACCCGATGATGACCGGGAGGGCGAAGATCAGCATCTGCAACAGGCCGACGATGAACAGCGAGACCACCTTCCCGATGATCAAGGTGGTGGGGTTCAAGGTGGTCAGGATCATCTCGGTGACCCTGTTCTGCTTCTCTTCCAGAGTGCTGCTCAGCATCTGGTTGCCCAGCAAGATGATGCTGACGTAGAAGATCAGCAGGAACAGCATCGGTGGAATCACGGCGTTCAGGCCGCCGAACACCTTCCCGTCCCGATAGGTCTGAGACGTGATGGTGACCTTGCCCTGGTCAAGGCCCTGAATTAGTGCGGTCAGCTGAGGTGAGCCGATTCTCTGCTCGGCGGCGGTGACAAGGAGCTGCTGGGCCACGGCAGCGTACTTGCCGTTCTGGAAGATCCCCTCGTCTGCGGCGTAGACGTGAACCGGCTGGGTGACCGGGTCCGCGGGGAAGACGAAGTACGCGCTCACGCTCCCGGCCTTCACATCGGCGATGGCCCGCGCGCTGTCGGCGGTCTTGGTCCCACCGTAGCCGGCGGCCACGGTGTCGGTGACCAGCCCAGAGGCGTCGGTGTAGGTGAAAGAGAAACGTGCGTTCTTTTGGGCCGCCGCGGTGGTGCTGGTGCTCTGGTTGCTGATGATGACCAGGGCGAAGACGATGGCCAGAGCCGCGGGGATGGCCAAGGTGGTGATCCAGAAGCGCTTCTTCTTCACAGTGCGGAAGAACTCGAACCCGATGACCGTGCTCAGATTGTGCCGTGACATGGTCTCAGGCCCCCGCCGGTTCGTTCTGGTTGCCGTAGACCTTGAGGAATATCTCCTCCAGCGATGTTCTCGCGGTGGCAAAACTGCGCACCGCTACGCCACGCTGGACAAGCTCGCGCAGGATGTCTGCTTCGTTGGTTCCGCCGCGCGGAGCCAGCTGGGCGTGGTCGTGATCGGCCAATGTGATGTCGTACAGGTCTGAGGCCGGGAGCAGGCCGGAGTGCTGCACGGCGATGATGGTGCCGCCGTAGCTGTCCTGAACGTCTTCTACAGTTCCGTAGGCCTCGGCGGCGCCGTCCTTGAGCAGCAGGACGCGGTCGCAGAGGCGTTCGACCTCCTCCATCTGGTGGGTGACCATGATGACGGTGGCACCGGCACGTTTCTGGTCGTCGATGATGTCCATCAGCAGCCGCCGGTTCACCGGGTCAAAGCCCTGGGTCGGTTCGTCGAGGATCAGCAGTTCCGGGTCGTTCATGATGGTCACGCCAAGCTGGATCTTCTGTTGCTGCCCGCCCGAGAGCTTGTCCACCCGGGTGGCCGCCTTGTCGCTCAGGGCTACCCGTTCCAGGTAGGCGCGCGACCAGTCCTCGGCTTTCTTGCGGCTCAGGCCCTTGAGCCTGCCGAAGTACACCATGACGTCCAGGACGGACTCCTTCTGATAGAGGCCGCGCTCTTCGGGCAGGTAGCCGAGCCTTGCCCCGTCGCTGGGCTCAAAGACCTTCCCGTCGATGTGCAGGGTTCCGCCGGTGGGCTGGTAGATCCCCAGCAACGCCCGAAGGGTGGTCGTCTTGCCGGACCCGTTGCTGCCCAGGAACCCGAAGGTCTCCCCCGCGTGAACGTCGAATGCCAGGTTGCGGATCACCACCTGGTTACCGAAGCCCATCCGGAAGTCACTGATGTGCACCAGTGGCTCTCCTAGCGCATCTGCCTTGACCATGGCGTCACTCTAGACTCGAGATTCTCGGCTCTTCGACGTCGGCCGGCACCACGATCTCCCGGCGAGCCGCAGAATCCGCACCCCCCGGCCGGTCGTCCTTGTCCACGCCGGACCGGCAGGCCCTTCCTGCCGCCGTGATCCCAGCCCCAGCAGTACGTTCATTGACCAAGTTAGCCGCGGGTCGGGCGCGGTCGTGCCTGCTCAGGAGCCGTCCAAGGGGGCGGTCAGCGCCGCCGTCGGGAACCTGAGCATTCACGCCGGTCGTCGCAAGGATCCCTGACTTGGGCGCTCTGGGTTGTCCCAGCGGCCGGCACCGGATAGACCAGCAGTGGGCGTAATGTGAGTTGGCGGCTGCCCCGCTGCAACGAACGCCCCAGCTAACAGGAAGGGACTGGACGTGTCTGACGAAGCCACACCGATCGCTTATTCCGCCTTAGACAAAGGGGTTCCGCTGCTAGCGCAGTCCGGGAAACAGTTCGGCACAGTCGAGCATGTTCTGCAGATCCCAGAGGAGGACCTGTTCGACGGCATCGTCGTCGCCACGTCCGACGGCCTGCGATTCGTCGACCGCGATCAGATCGGCGAGATCACCACCGCATACGTGCGCTGCACTCTCAGCGATGAGCAGGCTGCCGACCTGCCCGTGCCTTCGGGCAGCGACACCTTCGCAGCAAACGCCTCACAGGACACAGGCACATCGCTGCACGACCGGTTCGGTCGAATGTTCGGCCGAGAGCGATGGATCCAAAAGCACTGACTGAAGACAGCTGGCGAAATGGTCCGCGTTCCACAAGCCGGCCGTTGCCCCGGCTGGCTGCACCCCCGCCGTCAGCGACTTGCTGAACGCATGACCGCAGTGGCACCGGGACGGTAACCCCCTGAACTGGCGCTGCCCTCATAGCCAGGCACCCGTTCGGCCGAGCCGGTCAGCACTCAGACCAGGCCACCGCCCCAGTGCTGGCCGACGCGGTCCGGCACGCACTCATCGCCGGCGCCGGTTTCGGCACACCAGCGCAGGTGGTGATCACTGGCCGCGCGCCCCCAAGAGCGGACGTCGACCGTGAGCCAGGCTTCTGCAGCGCGCGCAGGTGCCTAGAGCTCCCGCAGCTGAGCTGCACCATCGGGTGGGCCCCTCACCGATCCACAGGTGAGGCTACGTGCGCCCGATGCGGTAGTTCCGGCCGCGCGACCTTGTGGTGGCCACTGATGGGAGCATGGCCCATCATGGTGGTTATGGACGCTCGGACGTACGCCCTGTCGCTGCCAGAGGCTGAGGAGCAGGTCCACCACGGCATGGCCTCGTTCCGGGTGCGGGGCAAGATATTCGCCACCGTGCCCGACGCAGAGCACATCCGAGTCATGGCGGGCGAGGCCGAAACTCTCGCGGCGGTAGCAACGGACTCGACCAGCTGCGACGAGCTCTACTGGGGCAGGCGCCTGGCCTGCGTCGTGGTGGACGTCCGAACCGTCCCCCCGGACCTCCTACGCAGTCTGCTGACCGAAGCATGGCTGCGAAAGGCCCCGAGGCAGGTAGCGCAGAGGACCCACTTCGACAGCTGAGCGGCTCGGTCGGGCGCCGCGTTACTCCATCGGCCCATCGGCTATGGCGCGAAGGTAAGGACCATGGACAGCCCCGATCAAGAACCGGTTCACTGCATCAGCCACCTGAGGGTATCTTCGTGCCATGAAAGCGCCGGAGAGTGACCTACCCAAGGACATCGCAGCGCCCGCAACGCGGGCCCTTGTCGCAGCCGGCTACACCCGGCTAACGCAGCTGGCCAACGTACCGGTAGCCGAGCTGAAACAGCTGCACGGCGTGGGACCCAGAGCATTGGCGCGCCTACAGGATGCACTCGACCATCAGGGCTTGAGCCTCGGCTAGTTACCCGGCCTGCGAACCCGAGGGACTACCAATGGCAGCCGCCCGGCGACCGTCCCAGGCGCTGGTGTGTGCCGATTCGCAACCGGGGCGGAAACGCCGAGGCCTGATTCGACGACCAAGGTTGAGGACCGGGCCGTGTCAGAAGACGACGGACCAGCGGCACGAGCTCACAGCGACGGTGGCGGACCTGGACGGTCAACCGCAAGCCGCTGTGGATGCGGAGTCTCAGCAGGCCCAGGGTTGGTGTGTGAACCGGCCAAGGACCAACTTGGACCAGGAGCATGCACACCGCCGCAGCGCGAGCCGGTCGCGGCCTACGGAGTTGGGGTTGGGGCCGCCGTCGCCACCGGTGTTCCTGGCGGACGGCCGCTCGGAAGGGCCGCAGGCGTCGGCGTGGGCTGGGGAGCAGGCGTTGTGGGTTGCGGACCGGGCCCGCGGGCAGGTGTCGTGGGTTGAGGCAGTGTCGTCGTGGTGGGCATTGGTGTCGCCGGCAGGGGCACCGACTGGGCGAGCTGAGGCTGCACAGCGATCGATTGCACCGGAAGCGGTTCGGCGGGCAGGCCACGCATGGCCGTGCTCATGAGGTCTTTCCAGATGGGGGCGGCGATGCTGGCACCGAACACGGTCCCATAGTAGGTACCGGCGACGTCGATGTTGGTGAGCTGGCGGCGCTGGACGGTCCCGTTGACGACGCTCCCGGGGTCGCCCACCCACACGGCGGTGCTGCGCTGGGCGGTGTAGCCGACGAACCAGGTGTCGTACGGGCCGTCGGTGGTGCCGGTCTTGCCTGCTGAGGCCCAGGGGGTCAGTGGTCCCACGGCGGCGGCGGTCCCCGAGGTCAGTACCTGGGTCAGGGCGGTGTTGACGCCAGCAGCGACGGCGGGGGCGAGGGCTTGGGTGCACTGGGGCGCGTAGGTGGCAACGGTCGCGGCCGGAGCGTCCGAGGACGCGGCGCGGGTTATCGAGCTCACGGGCTGGGGGGCGCAGTAGACGCCGCCGGAGGCGAACCCGGCGTAGGCAGCGGCCATTGTCAGCGGTGCGATGTCTTTGACGCCCAGGGTCAAAGACGGCAGGCAGGTCGGCAGGTGGGTGCTGGGCGCGACGGTGGGAGAGCATTCCTGTTCGGGGGCGGCAAGGTGGACGCCGAGGCTCTGTGCGGTGTTGGCGATGGTGCACAGGTCGAGCTGGGACTCCATGGCGACGTAGGCGACGTTGACGGAGTTCGCGGTGGCCTGCAGGACAGACATCTGTCCGGCCTCGGTGCCCTCCGAGTTGCCTGGAGTGTAGGGCTGGGACCCAGCCAGGTGCTGCCCGCACGCGGTGAAGTCGGAGAACGGGAACGCCCGTCTGGTTGCGTCAACAGTGTCGTTCAGGCCCTTGCCCGCGGCCAGCCACGCGGCCAGGGTGAAGGGTTTGAACGACGACCCGGTCTGGAACCCACGCGACCCGCCGAGCGAGGAGTCTGTGGCGTAGTTGACTGACGTCTGTCCCGGTCCGGGCGCGACCGAGTAGGTGCGGTCCTGGGCCATCGCGATGACCGCTCCGGTGCCGGGTTCGACGGTGACAGCGGTGGACGCCAGCCCGCTGGGGTCGGTCGGCGGAACTGCCTTGTCGACGGCGTTGACGGCACCGGCCTGGGTCGTGGGATCCAGGCTGGTTCTGATGACCAAGCCACCGGTCTGCAGCGCGTTCTGGCGCTGCGCCGGGGTCGCGCCAAGCGCCGAGTAGGTGGGGCTGGTGACGATGGACTGGGCGACATACTGACAGAAGAACCCGTTGGCCCCGGCCGCGTCGCAGCCATTGGGTAGCACGGACCCGTGCACGGCGACGGGGGTCTTCACGGCTGCGTCGTACTGAGCGGGTGTGATCATCTTCTGGTTGCGCATATCGGTCAACACCACATCGCGCCGTCTTTGTGCGGCCGCGGGGTGGGTGACCGGGTCGTCGGCGGACGGGTCCTGAACCATCCCAGCCAGCAGCGCGGCCTGAGGCAGCGTCAGTTCCGAGGCCGGGACCGCGAAGTAGCGCATCGCTGCAGCCTGGACGCCGTAGGTCTGCTGGTCGAAGTAGACGATGTTCAGGTAGCGCTCGAGGATCTGCTGTTTGGTCAGCTGCTGTTCCACCGTGGTGGCCAGGCGTAGCTCCTGCAGCTTGCGGGAGGCGGTCCGAGCGGTGGCCGCCTGGGCGGCGCCCTTGTCGTGGGCAGAGACCGCCTGCTCGAGTAGCACGTTCTTGACGTACTGCTGGGTCAGCGTGGACGCGCCTTCGACGCCGCCACCGTTCACGTCTGTGGCGAACGCGCGCACCAGACCCTTCGGGTCGAGAGCGCCATGCTGGTAGAAACGGTCATCCTCCACAGCCACGACCGCCTTCTGCAGCAGCGGTGTGATCTGCGCCAACGGGACCTGGGTGCGGTTCTCGGTGTAGAAGTAGGTGATGGGCGTTCCGTCGGCCGCCAGCATCACCGAGGTCTGCGGCAGGGAGGACGCAGTCATCGTGGCCGGTAGGGCGTCGAACAGGGAGCTGCCCGCGCTCACCGCGGCACCGGCCACGGCGGCAAGAGGAATGAGCAGGCCCGAGGCCAAGACCCCGATCGCCACGCCAACAACCAGCAGCTCAGCCAGCAGAGTCGTCACGATGCGCATCCGGCTCCACCATGCGACCGAGCCCATGCCACGCCCCCGCTTTCCTCACCGACCAGCACCAATCTTCCAGGGTCACATTCCGCCGCCATCCTGAGTAAACCCTGCGCGACACCTGGGAACTACCTGCCACCGACATCCATGACGCCACACCTGCCACCGGCAGCAGCCAGCATGGCCTGCACCGGCCTGGTGGCCAGCGCTTGCGCGAGCGTTCACAAACATGACCACTGATCCCTCCGCTTACCGGTCGTCTCAGCCTTCGGGGCGCAGGCCACCCCATAGGTGCTCACTCGCACCGCTTGAACCCTGGCGAGCCCCATCGGCGCTCTCGTGGCTCAGGTGTCGAGCAGCCCCGTGCCAGCCCCGACGAATCATCCAGCAGTCGAGCTGGGTTCTTCAGCCACATGAGCACCCTGGCGTGGATTGTCCATATCTGCACGGGGCGTTCACGGACGAGCCCAAAACCGCCAGGGATCGCATGCAAGGGCAGGGATGGCGGTGACCTCAAAGGTCGCAGTGCTCCAACGGACTTTGCCGACGGTGCGAGGTCGCGGCTTGGCTATGACCGCCAGCTCGGAGTCCGTCCGGTACACCGTTGCGCCCACCACAGGGAATCTGTGCACGGGGACCTCGAATGGACCTCCCACGTTCGGCCCGTCATCGGTCGACTCCTTGCCTTGCTGGCAAGGGTCTACTGCGAAGTCTGAAGCCTCAGGATTTCGGTGCGCCGATTCGGGTGGGCAGGCAAGATCAGGCAAGAACCCATGATGCCCGCTGGAACGCGCACATCATCTGCGTGCGTTTGCACCGCAGTGGGGCCAATCGGTCACCGGTGGTCATCGGGTCGACCCTGGGTGCCAGTGGTCGCGTCGGCGGCCTGTGCCTCGGCGCGGTCGGTTTCGCCGGGCCTGGGCCCAGGCCCGGCGCAGGTGTCGCAGATTTCCTGGCCCCGTTGCAGGCTGCTGGGCGTGGCGGTGCACGCGTGTCCGACCGCGCAGATGAGTGGTACCGGAGTCGTGGTGCCGCGGTAGGTGGCGCCAGGGGCCGGTGAGGCACCGAGCCTGGCTACCGACTCGAAGAACTCGTCGGCTGAAGCCTGATCTGCCTGTTGCTGAATCTCCATTGTCGTCACAGTACCGCTGCCGACATCCCCTCCACTAATTTCATCCGGCAGCCCCACGTGGCAGCGGCGTAGGGACGCTATCGCCCTGCGGCGCCTTCAGACCCTAGGGTGGCCAGGTCACCCCGCTCCACCGGGCCGGCCCAGTGGTCCTGGGTGGACCAGGCGGCGTGGTCATCGAACACCCACGCGGTTGGGGTGCCCAACGCGCAGGCAGATCGAATCGAGTTGACCAGCAGCGCCACGGACGCTCCCGGCAGATCGGAAGAGCACACGTCTGAACTCCAGTCACTTAGGCATC
>OBLW0100004172.1_pt1 | contig 11071 bp, 8 predicted proteins | sample 1520161 | NCBI WGS metagenome assembly OBLW01 (sample SAMEA3539309, study PRJEB22396) | soil metagenome | biome: tundra; feature: field; material: soil | place: USA | collected 2010-05 | depth 0.15 m
CGCCAGCAGCAAGCCTAAGAAGACCAAGAGCTGGCAAAGACTGGTCCAGGTCAAGGGTGGCACACGTGGCCGAAAGACGGCAGAAGGTACTCCACGGCTAGTATGGCAGATTATTTGTGAAGAAGCCGTAAGGAATGCGTCAGGGGTGTGTAAACAGGTGCGGTTGGGCGGTTGGGAGGAGGCGGGGACCGGACGGAGACCCACGCCCCAGGGACGATAAGGCCGGCGTCAGGAAGGCCAGAGGGGCGCGCCCGCTTCCTTAGATTAGAGGCGATGATTGCCCGGTAGTGGCAGAGCGCGGAACGACTCCAAGCTCCACGCGCCTTCCTTCCCGCCGCAGCGCAGAATATACAGATTCCCGTCGCTGGCGCGCACCTTGAAGAAGGTGTCGGCCGGGCCGTACCACTGGTCCACGATCTCCTCGACCAGGTACTCCCGGTCGTCGAGATAGAAGCGGATGGGGCGTTCGTCCGCCTTCCGGCCCGCGTAGCATACCACCCGCACCGTCATCCCGCTTTCATTATGATGCGGCCATCGAAAGGAAAAACAGCCGGCTGAATTGGCCTGGTGTATACTGAAGCCCGGAGAATCAGCCTATGATATCCACAAAAATGCCTTTGCGCTGCCTGATTGCGACGGCAGCCGCACTGTTGCTTGCCGGCACTCTCGGCGCGCAATATCCCGGAACTTTGGCCAGCGCCGTTTCCAATTCAGCGAGCTATGCTGTATCGGGGCAGGACGGCTACGGGATCGCTCGTGGGTCCTTGTTCGTCGTCTTCGGTCAGAATCTCGGCCCCGACCAGTTGCAGCAAGCCCAGAGCTTTCCACTGCCGGCAACATTGGCAGGCACGTCGGTTCAAATAACCATGGGCGGGACGTCCTGGGACGCGATCATGATCTACACCCTGGCGGGACAAATCGCCGCGATCCTGCCGTCGAGCGTTCCAGCCGGCAACGGTTTCCTCACGGTTACGTACAACAAACAATCGAGCCCTGCTCTGCCGATCACGGTCGCACAAAGCGGCTTCGGCACCTATAGCCTGAGCAGCAATGGTATCGGAGCGGGAGTGATTACCAGGCCGGATTACCAGGTCGCATCGTTTGATAACCCAGTGAAGCCGGGAGATATCCTCATCATCTGGGGGACCGGCCTTGGGCCCGTTGCCGGCGATGAAGCCGCGGGCCCACTTCCGGGCAATCAGTTTCCCGGTACGGAGGTCTTTGTCGGCGGCCAATCCGCGGGTGTCACGTACGCTGGCCGTTCCGGGTGCTGTGCCGGACTGGATCAAATCGTGTTTCAGGTACCCTCGACAGTGCCGCTGGGATGCCTGGTGCCGGTCGCGGTGCGCGCGGGCGGGGTGGTGAGCAATTTCACTACGATTCCGATCGCAACAGGCGGTCAGAATTGCTCCGACAGTGTCGGTATCCCCTCCAGCCTCATCGCGCGGGCGCAGGCCGGTCAGACGGTCACCGTCGGCGTGGTTGGAATTGGCTCGATACCGATCTTGCAGTCCGCGGGTTTCCAGTTCTTGCAGGGCTTCGCGAACCAATTCTCGCAGTTCCTCCATGCGAAGGTGTCCGAGCGGGATGTCTTGCGCATCGTGATGGCCCGTGAATCGCAGAGGCCTGGGTTGATCAAAGCCGCCGTCAAGAAGTACTCATCGGCGCGGAAGGCTCGCAAGGCCGACCTGCGAGCTGTTGTTCGCCTCGCGAGCTCCTTCAACGACGAGGGCGCGGCTGCGGGATTTACTCAGCTCGGGGGACTCAACGGCCTCACCGCCCAGTTCGGTTCCATACTGCCGCCCGCTGGCGCTTGCACGATCACGCAGGCATCGCCTCTTATCTCACAGCAGTGGAGTGTTACCAGCACGGCACGCGACGCAGGCGCCCAACTGGTCCTCACGGATCCCCTCGGGACGCAGACTCTAGCCAAGGTTTCGAATGGAGAGTACCAGGTGGGACTAGGATCGGGGTCCGCGGCCGATCAAGTGCCCGTCGGCACTTACACCATATCGGCGCCCGGCGGAAATGACGTGGGGCCCTTCTCCGCCTCCCTCGCGAGCGGCGGTTTGCAATGGACTAACCAGGATTCGGTTAATGTCGTGGACCGGAGCCAGCCTTTAACGGTGACGTGGGTCGGAAGTAATCTGACTGGCTACGTGCTATTTGGCGGTGCATCTTCAAACGGCGGCGTCTCGACAGCATTCGCCTGCGTCGAAGAGGCCGGAAAACAGACCCTGACGGTGCCTCAATTCATCTTGAATGCGATGCCGGCGGCCACATCGGACCGGGGCTACCTCGTGTTGGGGATGCATCCATTCCAGAATGCGTTTGCAGCCCGTGGGCTCGACGCCGGATACTTTGTCGATTTCAGTGCTGTTTGGAAGCAACTCGCGTACCAGTAGGCCCGCGGCGAAATTCATGCATTCGCCCCCACCCCTTCGCGCGTAATACTGGTGTGAGCGGACATTTCATGAACGGCGTGCCCATCATCCTCTTTGCACTTGCGATCCTCCCGGCCATGGCCGAAGAGCCTTCCGTCGACCAAATCATGGCGCGCGTGGCTGAAAACCAGGCGCGTGCCCAGGATATGCGGCGCGCGTACGTCTACAATCAGAAGATCCTGGCGCGCTTCCACCGCACCAACGGCAAACTGGCGCGCGAGGAGAAGTCGGAGTACCTGGTCACCCCGACTCCCGCCGGCATCGAAAAGAAACTGACGCATTTCGAGGGCAAGGTCGAGCGCCACGGCCAGTTCGTCTCCTACGACGAGCCCGGCAAGGAAATCAACATAAACCTGGATATCGACGGCGATCTCATCCGCGATATGACCGGCGACATGACCGCCGACAAGGAGTCCAAGGACGGCCTGGCGCACGATATGTTCCCCCTCACCGCCAAGGAGCAGGCGAAGTATATCTTCACCCTGGAAGGCCAGGAGGTTTATCGCGGCCGGCAGATCTACCGCGTCAGCTTCCGTCCTAAGCCGCACGCAGAGGACGCCGAATGGAAAGGCGAAGCGCTGATCGACGCCGCGGAATGCCAGCCGGTGATGGTCTCGACCAAATTCGCCGTTCATATCCCGATGGCCGTAAAGGTGCTCCTGGGCACCGACATCAAGGGCCTCGGCTTCACCGTGACCTATGAAAAGTTCGACGATGGGCTGTGGTTCCCGGTAAGCTACGGCGGCGAGTTCCATATCCGGGCTGTGTTCTTCTATGCGCGAAACATGTCGATCTCCATGGTGAATAGCGGCTTCACGCGCGCGAAGGTTTCGACCAAGATCGCGTACGATATGAGTGAGAAGTGACTGTACTCGAAATGCCGCGGCGGACGCCGGCGCCAGCGGAGGCGTCCGGATTCGATTTCGCGGGCCTGGTGCGGCAGCATCAGGCCATGGTCTTCAGTATCGCCTGGCACTTGCTGCGCGACCGGGCGGTCGCCGAAGAACTGGCGCAGGATGTGTTTCTGTCGCTGCATCAGCACCTGGCGGAGATGGAATCGCCCGAACACGTGCTCTATTGGCTGCGCCGGGTGACCAGCAATCGTGCGCTCGATGAAGCGCGCCGCCGCCAGCGCCGGCCCATGGTGAGCCTGGAAAACGCGCCCGAGCCGGTAGCGCTGACGCCCGCGGGCGATCCGCTGCTGGACACGTCGCTCCGGAAATTGGTGGCCGCGTTGCCCGAAAAGGCGCGCGCCATTGTGGTGTTGCGCTACCAGGAGGATCTGGACCCGGCGGAAATCGCCAGGGTCCTGGGCATCCCGGTGGGCACGGTAAAGAGTCAATTGCAGCGGGCGCTGGCGCTGTTGCGCGAGAAGTTGTCCCGCGTGGCAGGACAGGCTTCCGGCCTGTCCCTTGGGAAGGAATAGGAATTTATGGCACCTTTGGAAGACGAACTGAGGTCGGCATTGCGGCGCCGCGAGCCCTCGCCGGGTTTTACCGAGCGGGTGCTGGCGCGTGTTGCCGCTGCGCCCGTGCGCCGCGCGCCGGGGCCGTGGGTGCGCTGGGTGGCCGCCATTGCAGCCACGCTGTTGCTGGCCGCGGGCGGCCTGGAATATCGGCATTATCGGGGTGAGCGCGCCAAGTCCCAGGTCCTGCTGGCGGTGCGGATTGCCGGCAGCAAGCTGAACAAGGCGCAGAAGAAGGTGCAAATGCTGACGCATCGGAGTATTTCATGAAGACCGCGGGATTGCTGATCGCAGCGCTGCTGGCGGCGGGCGCCGCTGGGGCCCAGCAGTTAAAGTGGAATTTCGACAAGTTGGCTGCGCGGGCCAGCGACTCCGTGGACGTCTCGCTGGAAGGCCCCCTGCTGCGGTTGGGCACCTCGTTCCTTTCCGACACCGACAAAGATCAAGCCAAGATCAAGAAGCTGGTCGGCGGGTTGAAAGGCATCTACGTCAGGACCTTCGAGTTCAAGAAGCCGGGAGAATATTCGGCGGCCGATTTGGAAACCTTTCGCGCGCCACTACACGGGCCAGAATGGCAGCGCATCGTCGGTGTACACAGCAATGAAGATGGCGAAACCGTGGAAGTCTACATCAGGAGCGAAGCCAAGGGCATCGGCGGGTTGGCGATTATCGCGACAGAGCCTAAGCAACTGACCCTGGTCAACATCGTCGGTCCCATCGACCTGGATAGCTTGAGCGAACTCGGCGGACACTTCGGCATCCCGGAAGTGGACGTGGACAAGAAGAAATAACCTCAGTCTGTGGCGCACGTTCTCAACTGTTCTCAACGTGCCGCGTCCGCCGCGTGGCCGCACTGAGCCGAATCAGGCGCTTGCCGTCGGCACCACGCATACCACCATCTGCTTGACCACCACCTGCCTTGACTTGAGCATTTGCCCGCTCTGCGGCATAATAGTTCGACAACCTAAGAATCGGGGGTGCGGGGATTGACGAGGAAACGTAGAACGGGAAATCTGCTGCCCTGCTGTGCCCTATTGGTGGTCGCGCTCAGCGCCCGTCTCGCCGCACAACCAGTGCTTTTGCAGGGAACCCCTGCCGGACTGCAGGAAACCATATCCGTCGCGACTTACGCCGGTTCAGTCCCGGCCACCGCCGCGCCCGTGGAGTTCTCGGGCCAGATCCTGGTCGTGGTCCTTTCCGATACGATCGCTCCCGATCAAAAGGATCGCGTGCGGGCTGAAATTCAATCCTTCTTCCAAGGCGGAAACCTGAAAGACATGACGCTGGGAGCACTGAGCGGCCAGGAGTTCGTGCCGGGAGGGCCCTTCCGCACGCGGGCGCAGTTGCAGGCGGCTTTGCGGCGGCTGTTCGCCGGGCCGCCAGCCGAGCAGGCGCCATTCCAGCCTTCGAGCTTCTACCGATGGCTGGCCCATGCTGCGGGCCAATTCGGATCCAACTGGAGTTCGGTGGTGCTGATCGGATCGGCCCCCGATGTGGACGCGCAGTTGCGAGAATATGCGGCGACCTATGTTGCGTCGCGCTTTCAGTCACAGAAGGTGCGCGTCAGTTACTGGAACCCGGACGGGCCAAACCCAGGGTGGTTTGGCGAGATCTGCCGGGCCACCGGCGGCGCATTTCTGGCGAACGGACTGCGGGAGCCAGGCGAACCGGCGGTTGGCGCTCAGGTCTGGCGAGAGATCGCCTGGCAGCCACCTACCGCGGTGCGCGGCTTTCTCCTTTATCGCGCGCGGCTAACGACATCTGCCGGCGCTACCCCCGTTGAATTCCCCGCCGTGGTCCTGCGAACCGGCGCTGAGCTACCGGATCTGCAGGCCTACGCGACGCTACGCCAAAGCGTCGAGACCGTCCGCCGGCTCTTGAGCGAAACCAAACTCTCGGAGCAGCAGGCCAGCCAGATTCGGGCAGAACTGGAGCAAGCCCTGCGCATCAATCCATCGGAGCCGGAGGCTCTGCGCCTGGCAGCCGATTTTTACAAACAATTCAACGACTACGCTACGGTGGCGCAATTTCTGGCGATCCTGGCGGAAACCAGTCCTCAGGATGGCGCGCTGTTGGCCGAACTGGGACATGCGCACTTCCAGGCGCAGCAACTGCCCCAGGCCGAGACGGTTCTGTTGCGCGCCCGGGAGAACGGCGCCGGCGGCGCGCGGGTCGCGGAAGAACTGGCCCGCATTCACCTCAGCCGCGCAGACGACGCCGGCGCCATGCCCTTCCTCGAGGAGAGCCTCAAGAAAAACGCGAAGCAGCAGCCGCTCTGGTTTCTGCGCGCGGACGCAGCCGGCCGGCTGAAGGATTGGAAGACGCAGGCTGAGTCGCTCGAACGCGGCCTGGAGCTGGAAAACCAGTTGGAGCGTCGCACGGCACTGGTGCGCATCTACCTGGACCACAAGGAAGGCGATCAGGGGCTGCGGCACATCCGGCTGGTGACTGCCGATTTGCCGAAGGATCCGAAAGTGGGCCAAACCTACGCCGAGTTTCTGGACGAGCTCGGCAGGCCTGACGATGCGCTGGCCTTATGGCAGCGAGTCATCGACCTGGATGGCAGCTTGGAAGTAGCCCATTTTCGCGTGACCCGCCTGCTGGTGGACAAAGGCGCCTTGGCGGACGCTCTGCGCGCGGCCGACGCCGGCTTGGCCGCCGCCCCGAAATCCGCCCGGCTCTACCTTGCCAAATCTGAGATCCTGGAAAAGCAGGGCACGGTTTATGCAGCCCGCCATGTGCTGCGTAGTGCCGCGGTATCGCTGGATGACCCGCCACTGCTCCGGCGCTTGAGTGAACTGGAAGATATCTCCGGCAGGGAGGCCGCGCGGTCCTATCTCCGCCTTGCCGAGGCCCTGGAGAAACAATCGCCGCAATCGCCGGAGTATGTCCAGGTGCTGGAGCGCTGCCACGAGACGGCGCTTCGCGACAATGATGGGGAGAGCGCTCAAAAGTGCACGGCCCGGCTGGCGGCCGCCGGCCGGAGCACGGATTCCGGCCCGGTCGTCTCCACGCACGACGATCCGGCGCGCGGCGTCTGGATTCCGGGCGGACTGGAAGCGCTAGCCTTCATCGCCCACAGCAAGCCCAAGACCTCACCGGAGCGCTTCTTCGTCGAGTACGCCAAGGCCGTGCGGCTGAACAAACAGCGGAACGACAAGGCCGCCATCGCATATTTCGAGGCGATCCGGCAACATTTCGAATTGCTGTCGGCGCTGGAGGCGCTCGGCCAGCGGGATCGCGATCGGGTCCGGGTTTCCCTGTCGCTGCGCGATAAGAAGGCCCAGCGCCAGACTGAAAAATTTGTCAACCTGCTGGGCTGGAAGCTGCGCGTGAACAAGAACGAGGTCACGCTGGATGCCGGCGAAAAGCTCTCGCAGGCCAAGCGGCAGGAAACCACCAGCGCCCTGGCGATCGACGAGGTCGGCATGCAGGAGGCCCTGCAGGCCCGCCAGGATTTCAACGTCGACATCCGGGACGAGTGGGCGCCGGTGCTGTTCGGCGCCGAGACCTGGAAGAAGGCGTTCTATGCCAAAGATGAGCCCCCCGGGGGATTTGCCGGGGCACTCGCCCGGGACATGCGCCTGGCCAAGCTGTATACCGGGCTGTGCACCATGGACAAGGACGCTGCGGCGGCCCTCCTGGCCGGCACGGACCTCAAGGTTCTGGCCGAGAAATATTCGGATCTGCTGTATCTGTTCGCGTCGGCGCTGGCGCTCCACCAGACGCACGCGGCCGTGCCCGGTGGGCTGCAGGCCGAGCCGATCTGGGAGAAGATGGTGGGCGTATCGCCCGCGCGGCCGGGGCAGTTTTTCAAGGCGCTGCTCGAGAAGGATGAAGGCAAACTGCTCTCCTTTTATGCGACGCTGGCGCAACTGGATCTGGCGCACCAGCAATTCTTCACGCGCAACGCCTTGCGCGCCTCCAAGTTCTACGAACTCTACCGGCAATCGCCCGAATTGGCGCGCGGCGCAAGCAAGGAAAGCCTCGCGACCTCGTTCTTCGATGTCTTGCGGGAGGTGCCGCTGGATGCGGACGGAAGCGTGCTGTTTCCCGGCAGCCCCGAACTCTGGCTGGTGGCCAAGGGCCAGGTGAACTCGGTGGCCCGCAGCACAAAGAATTTGAAGAAGGTTTCAAAAGTGGTGGCCCCGGACGAAGAAGACGAAATTCTGTTGCGTCTGGCCCGTACCCGTTACCAAACCACGCTCTCCGAGTTGGATAACTTTCTGGCCGTGGTGCGCATCGATGCCCACCGGTCCGAGCCGCTCGACGAAGCCTCCGCCCTGCTGCTGGCGGACCACTTCGCGCGGAGCCAGGCGATCTACTCGTATTTCGCCAGCCTCTCATCGTTAGGCCACGAGGAATTCGAGAGCTTCTTTACCATGGCCGAGAAACTGGGAGGCCTGCCAGCCGTCGAACTGAATTCGGTCTGGGGCGAATTTCATGCCCTCACGCGACTGTTGTGCCTGGCCCAGGAATCCGGACAATTGCCCGGAAAAAAGGCCGCCGAACTATTCCGGCAGCTCTGCGAAAGGTTCGGCCGCGCCGTTGGGCCGGCGGATTTCGCGAGCGCTTCCCTGGATGTGCCGCGGCGGATGCTCCAGCAGGCCGGAGCCGCCGGCACGAACCCGGATGACGCCATGCGGACCATGCTCCTGGGCCAGCCCGCGGCAGCGGCATTCGAGGTCGACGGCGCGCGCTACGAAACGGACTGGGTCGCGAACCGCCATAAGGAGTACCGGCACGTTGCCGAGCTGCAGCGAGTGCCCCCACTGGCCACGCTGTACGGACTGTACGACGCGGCCGCTACGTTGATCGGCGGGAAAGGCAACGCCGCGGAAGCCATCCAGACGCTGGAAACCAGCAGCGCCGCGCTTCCCGTGGTAGAGGTACCCAAGACGCTGAAGGTGAAAGATAAGCTGCGCGATAACTTACTCGCTTATCACCCGCGAAAGGTCGCCCAACTGATCGCCAGGCTTCGCCAAAGAACGGCCAAGAAGAAGGTCGACCCAAAGGAAATCGAGCGGCTGTGCCGCGATCTGCTGACGGAGATAAACCCGCAAGTCAGGCTGGCTCTCACCGGAATCGTCTATGCGTACTACTTCAGGCCGGACGACCTGTTGATCTCCGAGGATCCCCTGTTCCTGCGCAAGCACCAATTCATCGATCTGGGCCCCTCGGCACATCCCGGCCTGTCTGGAAGCGCTCCCCAACTGGAAGCCAGCAGCGAAGAAGCCGGTAGCTATCTGACCGGCGGGTTCGCCGGTTTCAGCACGGTGGCTGGACGCGTCGCTGTCAAGGGCAAGGCTGGCAACGCCGATATGGTGATCGCCTCGCAAATCGGCTCGCTGCGCGCCACCGGCTGGAGAGCCATCTCCGATCCGGACATGCTGCTGTTCGGCCTGAAGGTCCGCCTGGCGCGGGAGTGGATCGAGCGCGCTGCGACGAACCAGGATTTGTTCTCCGGCTTGGCCGATGCGACCTTGGGCACTTTGTCCTTGAGCCGGCGCGCCGACTTGCTGAACGGGCTGCGCGCGCGGGATTGGAAGCCGGTTTGGCAAGCGGTCTCACTCAGCGACCTGTACTTTCTGGCCGAGAACTATCTGTCGCGCTACAAGACCGATGCATGGGATTCGCCGGTGACGCGCGCCCTGGGGCATTGGCCCGCCGGCGCGGGCGCCTCCGCGTTGACCCTTCTGGGCGGCAGTCACCCGGAACTCAACGGGTGCGACCATTCCCACATGCTGCGCCTGGCTCCTTACGAAGAATACGAGCGCATGATACTACCCACCAAGATGGCGGAGCGGGTGACCGAACTCAAGCTATACTTGATCGATTATGCCGGGCAGGCAGGCATACCCGCCGCGGCTCTCGGGGCGCTGGCGGAACCGCTGGCTGTCGAGGTTCTCCGGAAATTGCAAATGGCTGACTTGAAGGACTGGCGCCCCGTTCCGATGGCATTCTCCAGTCTGGATGAGCAGAGTCTGATATCGATATTGAAGAGCTTATGATACTCCGGATACTTGCACTATCGTCGATTTTCGGGGTTTGTGGCGGGCTGCTGGCCCAGGATGGCGCCGTCGTCTTTAAGACGGACGTCCGCCTGGTGGAGGTCTACGCGACCGTCTTTGACCACCACGGGCGCTACTTGGATGGGCTGAGCGGCAACAGTTTCGAACTGCTGGATGAAGGAGTAAAGCAACCGATTGTCACGTTCGAATCGAACGTGTCCAACCTGTCGTGCGCCATCCTGCTGGATACCACTGGCAGCATGTTCCGCGCCCTGCCCGGCGTCAAGAACGCCGTGCTGCGGCTGATTGATCAGTTTCGCGATCGGGACTCGCTCGCGGTTTACAGCTTCAATACTTCGCTGGACGTGCTGCAGGATTTCACGATCGACAAGGCCGCTCTCAAGACGGCCGTACTGCGCACCAGGGCCGCCGGGCAGACCGCCCTTTTCGATGCAATCTCGCAGGCCGCCGCGGCCATCGGCAAGCGGAGCGGCAAGAAGTCCATGATCGTGTTCACCGACGGCGACGACAACGCCAGCGTGCTAAATGCCAACGCGGCGCTGTCGCGCGTCAAGAAACTAGGCATCCCGATCTATAGCATTGCCGAGGGAGAAGCGGTCCAGAGCCCGGCTTTGAGCCGCGGCCTGAAAGAAATCTCGCAGTTCACCGGCGGGGTGGCGTATACCGTAAAGAAGCCCAAAGACGTGGAATCCGTATTTCAGGATATTTCGGAAGATCTGCAGCACGGATATATGCTCACGTACAAGCCGCCCGCCGCGCATGGCTTCGGGTGGCGGAAGATTCAGTTAGTGCTCAACGACCAAAAGGACTACCGCCTTCGCGCGCGGGAAGGCTATCTGCCGGAGTAAGTCCTTGGCGTGGCGCACGCTTTTCAGCCCGCAAACCCGGAACCTACAGCGGCCTCCCGGCGTCACTTTCTTGTAGGCCGTTTATCGGTGTGCATCTGTGTCCGTCTGTGGTTCCATGGCTTTCCACGGTAGAATAGTAAGCGTGCCGCGTTTCGCTGTCCCGGTGGTGTTCGCCCTAGCCGCCGTCTTGCACGCCCAGACTGCCTTCTTCCCCTTGAAAGACATCAAGCCCGGTCTGCGCGGCATCGGCAAAACGGTCTTTTCCGGCAACCGCATCGACGA
>OBLW0100004175.1_pt1 | contig 11061 bp, 10 predicted proteins | sample 1520161 | NCBI WGS metagenome assembly OBLW01 (sample SAMEA3539309, study PRJEB22396) | soil metagenome | biome: tundra; feature: field; material: soil | place: USA | collected 2010-05 | depth 0.15 m
TCTTCCGATCTCCCTCCGTTCTAGGTCCGTTGCTCAATCGGAGGTACTACGGAGGTACTACGGACGTACTACGGAGGTACCACGGAGGTATCAGCGCGCAGTAATGGGGAGGCACCGGCGAGCCAGGTTCGTGCGCGAGGAATGCTGGCGGAACGGCAGAAGGAAGGACGCAGAATACAGCGGGACAAGGAGGTGCGGTGCTTGCAGGGGCGGGTGGATAGGCTATGATTGTGATCGTTTTGCGCCCTGGCCGGGCCGGGCAAGCTGAATATGGGCGAAGGCCAGAGGCGCAAGCCGTTCAACACACGGCGTTTCTGAAGCAGTCGCAACCAGCAGCGTGAGCACAGTCTCGGACCAGAGTTTGACGGAGACACCCGGGCACAGCATGAAAGGGCTGGGGCTCGAGGCGCCGGGTCAGGCTGAGACCGGGGCCAGCCGGGCGAACCGGGCTGCCCGTCCGGAGCCGGCAGCGTGTTTCCACTGCGGCGAGCCGTGCAATGACCTGGGCCTGACGAAGGAGGGCAAGGCGTTCTGTTGCCGGGGCTGCCTATTCGTGCACGATTTGCTGGCCGAGAGCGGGCTGGGCCAGTTTTACGACCTGAACCGCCACCCGGGCGTCCGAATCCGGCAGCAGGCGCGGCGCGAACAGTGGGCTTACCTGGACGACCCGGCGTTGCAAGAGCGGTTGCTGGATTTCACGGACGGGAAGGTCAGCCGGGTTACCTTTCAAATCCCGGCGATTCATTGCGTGGCGTGCGTGTGGCTGCTGGAGAACCTGTTCCGGCTGCACCCTGGCGTAGGACGGTCGCAGGTGAACTTCCCACGGCGCGAGGCGGTGATCACATTCGCTCCCGAGAAGATTGCGCTGAGCGAGCTGGTCGGGCTGCTGGCGTCCATCGGCTATGAGCCGGTGCTAACGCTGGGCGAACTGGAGAAGCGCAAGGGCGACCCGGGGCGCAAGCAGCGGTGGCTGCAGGTGGGCATCGCCGGGTTTGCGTTTGGGAACATCATGCTGCTGAGCCTGCCGGGCTATCTGGGACTGGACAGCTTGAGCGGGCCGCTGTTCCGGGTCATCTTCGGTTACTTGAGCCTGGCGCTGGCGGCGCCGGTGGTGTGCTACAGTGCCGCGGATTATTGGCGGTCGGCAGGGCTGTCGGTGCGGCAACGGATGCTGACGCTGGATGTGCCGATCGTGGTGGGGCTGGCGGCGCTGTATGCGCAAAGCGCTTACGAGATCGTGCTGGGGCGGGGCCCGGGCTACCTGGACTCGCTGGCGGGCCTGGTGTTCTTCCTGCTCTGCGGGCGGGTGTTCCAGCAGAAGACGCATGACCGTCTGGCGTTCGACCGCGACTTCAAGTGCTTCTTTCCCCTGTCGGTCACGCGCAAGACGGCGGCAGGGGAGGAGAGCATTCCCATTTCGAACCTGCAGGTGGGGGATCGGCTGCTGCTGCGCAACGGGGAGCTGGTTCCCGCTGATACACGGCTGGTGAACGGGCCCGCGTGCATTGATTATAGCTTCGTGACGGGCGAGGCCGAGCCAGTGGTGAAGACGCCAGGCGATTACCTTTACGCTGGCGGACGGCAAATGGGCGGCGCGATTGAGATCGAGACGGTCAAGGCGGTGTCGCAGAGCCACTTGACCTCGCTGTGGAACCACGAGGCGTTTCAGAAGGACCGCGACAGCAACCTGAACACACTCACCAATCGTTACAGCCGTCGGTTCACGCTGATTGTCATTGCGGTCGCCGTCGGCGCGGGGCTGTTCTGGTTGGTTTTCGGGGATACGGGGCGGGCGGTGAAGGCGTTTATCTCGGTGCTGATCGTGGCGTGCCCGTGCGCGTTGGCGCTGGCGGCGCCGTTCGCGCTGGGCACGGCGCAACGGGTGCTGGCCCGGATACAGGTGTTTCTCAAGAACGGGCTGGTGCTGGAGCGGATGGCGAAAGTGGAGGCGATTGTGTTCGATAAGACGGGCACGCTGACTTCAGGGAATGCAGAATGCAGAATGCAGAATGCAGAAGAGGGTCAGAACAATCCGGCTGGTCAGAACCTTACGTCGGCGGCTGCGGCGATAGGGTTGAGCTCGACGGAGAAAGGGTGGGTTTGGTCGCTGGCGCGGCATTCGACACATCCGCAGGCGGCGCGGATCGGGCAGGCACTGGCAGTGATGGCGTCGATGTGGCCAGTAGAGAAGTTTGTAGAGACGCCTGGGTGCGGGATTGCAGGCCGCATTGCGGGGCACGAGGTGCGGTTGGGCTCACGCGCGTGGCTGGAGAGATGCGGCGTCCAAATGGGTGAGGCCGGCGTCGCCACCGGTCAGGCGGACGCGCCGGCACAAGGGAGCGTGGTGTGCCTGGCCATTGACGGGAAATTGCGTGGGGATTTTGTGTTGGCGAATGCCGTGCGGCCTGAGACCGATGAACTGCTGCGCGGCCTCAGCGGGCGCTACGACCTCGCGCTGCTGAGCGGCGACAACGAGAAGGAGCGGGAGCGGTTCCGCAGTCTGTTCGGCAAAGCCGCCGCCCTGCACTTCAATCAAAGCCCGCTGGACAAGCTGGGCTTTATCCGCCGGCTCCAGGAGTCCGGCAAAACGGTGATGATGGTCGGCGACGGGCTGAATGACGCGGGCGCGCTGAAGCAAAGCGACGTTGGCGTGGCGGTGGTGGAAGCAGTAGGCGCCTTTTCGCCGGCCAGCGACGTGATCCTGGCGGCGAACCAGGTGCCGCGGCTGCCCCGGATCCTCGTCCTGGCCCGCGAGGCGACGCAAATCGTGCGCTTGAGCTTTGGGATTTCTTTCTTGTACAATGCCGCCGGTATCAGCATCGCGGCTGCGGGCATATTGTCGCCGGTGATTTGCGCGATTCTGATGCCGTTGAGTTCGATATCGGTCGTGCTGTTCGCGTGCGGCGCGACCCGCCTGGCCGCAAAGCGTGCCGGGCTGACGAAATGACAATAGCCAATATCCGACATCACAACTTAGATAAAGCATGTCTGTTATCCTCATATTGATTCTGGCCAGCCTGGCAGTCGCGCTGGCGTTTCTGGGAGGCTTTATCTGGGCGGTGAAGTCGGGGCAGTTCGAGGACACCTGCACGCCGGCGATGCGCATCCTGAGCGAGGATGAGCCTGGAAGGCAAAATGTCGCTGGATCCGGGAAGCAGGAGGGCGTTAAAGCGTTGAAGCGTTAAAAAGGTTAGAAGGGTTGAATTAAATGCTTATGAGTGAGGCCATAGTGCAAGGAATCCCAAACATTCGGATAAAGACCGGGGGCGGCTACGGCGGCCAGGTGGACACATTCAAATACGACAACTGCATCGTCCGCGCGTTTGCGATTGCAACGGTGGTGTGGGGCCTTGTCGGCATGGCGGCGGGTCTGCTGATCGCCACGCAAATGTTCTGGCCGACGGCGAACCTGAACCTTCAGTTCATCACCTTCGGGCGGTTGCGCCCGCTGCATACCAACGCGGTGATTTTCGCGTTCGTCGGCAACGGGATGTTCATGGGGATCTACTATTCGCTCCAGAGGTTGTGCAAGGCGCGGATGTTCAGCGATGCATTGAGCTGGCTGAACTTCTGGGGCTGGCAGGCCATCATCGTCAGCGCCGCCATCACGCTGCCGCTGGGTTTCACCTCGAGCAAGGAGTACGCCGAGCTGGAGTGGCCGATTGATATCGCCATCGCCGTGGTGTGGGTGATTTTCTGCATTAACCTGTTCGGCACCATCCTGAAACGGCGGGAGCGGCACATGTATGTGGCGATCTGGTTTTACATCGCCACGGCTCTCACAGTAGCCGTGCTGCATATCGTCAACTCAATGGAGGTGCCGGTCACGATGTGGAAGAGCTACTCGATGTACGCCGGAGTGCAGGACGCGCTGGTGCAATGGTGGTACGGGCACAACGCGGTAGCCTTCTTCCTCACAACGCCCTACCTGGGAATGATGTACTACTTTCTGCCCAAGGCGGCCAACCGGCCGGTGTTTTCTTACCGGCTTTCGATCATCCACTTCTGGGCGCTCATCTTCATTTACATTTGGGCGGGGCCGCATCACCTCCTTTACACGGCCCTGCCGGACTGGGCGCAATCGCTCGGGATGGTGTTCTCGGTGATGCTGGTGGCGCCGTCGTGGGGCGGCATGCTGAACGGGCTGCTGACGCTGCGCGGTGCGTGGGACAAAGTGCGGGAGGACCCGATGCTCAAGTTCATGGTGGTGGCAGTGACGGCCTACGGCATGGCCACGCTCGAAGGCCCGACGCTCGCGATCAAGAGCGTCAACGCCCTCTCGCATTACACCAGTTGGACCATCGCGCACGTGCACACCGGCGCGCTGGGCTGGAACGGGTTCCTCACTTTCAGCGTCCTTTACTGGCTGTTCCCGCGGCTCTACAACACGAAGCTGTGGTCCATTAAGCTGGCCAATTACCATTTCTGGATAGCGCTGCTGGGGATGGTGTTTTACGTGGTGCCGATTTACGTGGCCGGCGTGACCGAGGGCCTAATGTGGAAGCAGTTCAACAAGGACGGCTTCCTGCAGTATCCCAATTTCCTCGAGGTGGTGCAGAGCATCCTGCCGATGTATATGCTGCGCGCGCTCGGCGGCACGCTCTATATCGCCGGCGCGGTGCTGATGGCGTTCAATCTCTACAAGACGGCCAAGAGCGGCCAGTTCGTCGCCGAACAGGAAGCCCAAGCCGCGCCGCTGACGCGGGAAGGGGCGGCTGAAGATCGTCGGTGGGGGCATCGCTGGCTGGAAGCCAAGCCGCTGACCTTCACCGTGCTGACTGTGGTCGCCGTGCTGATTGGCGGGCTGGTCGAGATCATCCCCATGTGGCTGGTGAAGCAGAACGTGCCCACTATCGCATCGGTGAAGCCCTACGCCCCGCTCGAATTGCTGGGGCGGGACATTTACATCCGCGAAGGATGTCTGGGCTGCCATTCGCAGATGATCCGGCCGTTCCGGTCGGAGACCGAGCGCTACGGCGAATACTCCAAGGCGGGTGAGTTTGTCTATGACCACCCGTTTACCTGGGGCTCCAAGCGCACTGGGCCAGACCTCCACCGCATCGGCGGCAAGTACCCCGACGCGTGGCATTATAACCACATGGATGATCCTCGCTCGACGTCGCCCGGGTCGGTCATGCCGCGTTACTCTTGGCTGCTGAACCAGAAGCTCGACACTACCTCCCTGCCGGCGCGCATCAAGGCATTGCGCAGCGTGGGCGTCCCCTACCCGGCTGGATTCGAGAACGGCCCGGCCCAGAAGGATCTGGACGCCCAGGCAGTGAAGGTCGTCCAGAACCTCAAGATCGGCAGCGTAACCGCTCAGACGAATCGCGAGATCATTGCCGTGATTGCGTATTTGCAACGGCTCGGGACAGATATTAAGTCCACGCCGCCGGCTCCGACCACAGCCGCGGCGAACTGAGCAGTTGAATGAGTTACATAGGTTACATGAATAGAATTCGCCATTGGCTTAGTCCCTAGCCTGAAGATGTCATTATGGAAAATGTCCTGCATTCAATGGGCGGAGTGGGTGTGTATGGTATCATCTCCATCTGCCTGTTCTTCGCCATCTTTACCGGTGTGCTCGTTTGGACCATTTGCCTGAAGAAGCCCTATCTGAAGGCGATGCGGGAACTCCCGCTGGAGGGTTCTTCCACTGCGGACGCCGACCTGACCCCCAACCCTAGAGATAAACATGACTGAGTATAAGGACCCCTTGCTGCTGGATCACGAAGCCGACGGCATTCGTGAATTGGACAACAAGCTGCCGCGCTGGTGGGTGTGGCTTTTCTACTGCACCATTCTCTTCGCCGTGCTGTACCTTTCGTATTACCACGTCTTCGCCAAGGGAAACCTCGCGACGAAAGGCCAGATGAGAACCGAGTACGATGCCGAGATGGAGATGGGCGACGCCATCAAGGCTGCCACCATGACCAGGTTCGAATCCGACTTCGCCACTCTGAAGCCTTCGAACGACACAGACGTCCTGGCGCGCGGCAAGAAGACGTTTCTCACGCTGTGTGCGCCGTGCCACCGCCCGGACGCCGGCGGGTTGGTCGGGCCGAACTTGACGGATGATTACTGGATCCACGGCAGCAATTTCGTGGACAACGTGAAGACCATTTGGAATGGCGTGCCGGAGAAGGGCATGATCACCTGGAAGAAAATGCTCAAGCCCAACGAAGTCTATGAGGTAGCCAGCTACATTTACACGTTGCGCGGCACACACCCGCCCAATCCCAAGCCGCCGGAGAACCTGGCCCCGGCCAAGACAGGCCCCAGTGCATTTGAATAGCCGGCTCGTAGCGCAGATTTGTAATCTGCCGTATCGCCGATTTGTAATCGGCATGGCGCCTGGCATTTGTTGCCTTGTCCAGCCCGTCCACGCGCCGCAGAATGCAATTCTGCGATACGGCAGCTTGCAAATCTGCGCTACGCGGTTAGTGAGCCCCACCTCGCCAGTCTGACCGCCGATGACACGCTCCTCCCCACCCCCTGAACCCGCTCGCCCGGGCCCTGTCAAGGAGATTGACTGGAAGGATTTCCGGGACCACCTCTCAACCGCGGACCAGGAGGGCCGGCGCCAGTGGCTTTACCCGCGGAAGGTGCATGGGAGGTTCTTTAAGGCCCGCACCTGGCTAAGCTGGCTGCTGCTGGCGGTCATGTTCTCCGGGCCTTTCATCCGCATCAAGGGCAATCCGCTGCTCCTGGTCAATGTCGTCGAGCGTAAGTTCGTCCTTCTGGGCCAAATCTTCTGGCCGCAGGACATGATCATGTTCGCGGTGGCGTTGCTGGTCTTCGTAACCAGCATCCTCGTGTTCACAGCGGCCTACGGGCGGCTCTGGTGTGGCTGGACCTGCCCGCAGACGGTGCTGATGGAAATGGTATTCCGGAAGATCGAGTATCTGATCGAAGGCGACTCGCACCAGCAACGCGCCCTGGACAAAGCGCCGTGGACCGCTGACAAGGTTGTCAGGAAAGTCGGCAAGCACGCGATCTTCTTCGGTCTTTCCTTCATTATTGGCAATACGCTGCTGGCTTACATCATCGGCACGGAGCAGTTGTTTCAAATCGTCACCGACAGCCCGGCGAAGCACGTGGAAGGGCTGACGGCCATGATCCTGTTCACGCTAGTGTTCTACGCCATCTTTGCCCGCTTCCGCGAGCAGGCCTGCACCTTTATCTGCCCTTACGGGCGTCTCCAATCTACGCTGCTGGATGAGAACACGATCGTCGTGGCTTACGACTACAAGCGGGGCGAGAAGCGCGGCCCGTTGCATCGCGGCCAGTCCATCGAGCAGCGCCAGGCCGCCGGAAACGGCGACTGCATCGCCTGCCAGCAATGCGTCGCGGTCTGCCCGACCGGCATTGATATCCGCAACGGCACGCAGATGGAGTGCGTCCATTGCACGGCGTGCATTGATGCCTGCGACACTGTCATGGAGAAAGTTGGGCGCCCCCGGGGCCTCATCCGCTATGCCTCGCTCAACGGGATCGAGCGCGGCGAACGGCTCAAGGTTACGCCGCGCCTGATCGGTTACACGGTTGTGCTGCTGGTGCTGGGAGCCGTGCTCGCATTCCTGCTCTTCACGCGTTCAGACGTGCAGACCATGATCCTGCGGGCTCAGGGGGCGCTTTTCCAGAAGATGCCGAACGGTCGTTACAGCAATCTCTACACCGTCCGCGTAGTGAACAAGACCTCGCGGGAGATCCCGATCGAGCTGAAGCTGGAGCACACCGCAGGCAGCCTCCAGGTCATGGGTCAGGCCATCGTAGTGCCGCCGCAGAAATCGGCTGAGACCTCGGTGCTGATTGAGCTGGAACCCGCCGCCATGAAGCCCGGCACCACGCCAATTGCGGTAGGCGTTTATTCGCAGGGCCGCCGCCTGGAAACGCTCAAGACCGGCTTCATCGGCCCGCGTGATGACACCGCGCAGTAACTAACGATATGGCAACCACCCGAAATCTCTGGCCGCTGGGCATCATCCTCACCCTGGCGGTCTTTATCACTGGCACCGTCGGCCTGGTCGTAATGGCCTGCTCGCAGCGCGTGGACTTGGTCAGCCCCGATTACTACGAGCGGGAATTGAAGTATCAAGGCCAGATTGACCGGGTCGAACGCACTCATCGCGCGGCCGGTCAGGGCTCGGTCGCCTACGATGCGGCCGGAAAGTGTATCACCGTCTCCCTGCCAGCGGATCAAGTTAGCCTGGCAGTCTGGGGTTCCATCGAGCTTTACCGTCCCTCAGCCGCGGGCATGGATCACGCCGTGAGTCTCAAGCCCGACGCCAAAGGCATCCAACGCCTCGACGCCAGCGGCCTCGCCCCCGGCCTTTGGCGGGTGCGCGTCTCGTGGACGAGCGAGAAACAGAACTACTACCTCGAACAACAGGTGGTCGTAGGCTCCAAACCGTCCTAGCTCGAAGATCGCATGCACGCGTCTTGCCACCGGCCATTTGCCCTCGGCCATTTGCCACTTGCCATTTGCCATCTCCGTTTCGAGCGCCGCCGCGTCGGGAGCAATCCGGGTTTTGGCTATTGTCCATTGACTATTGGCTATCCTTCGCCGCGCCCCCGGACCGGGAAGCATCGGGACCAACCCGTTTCATGCATCTTTCCCTAGACTGCTGGACCGCTTTCCTGCTGGGCCTCGTAGGCAGCCTCCACTGCGCCGGCATGTGCGGGCCGCTGGCGCTGGCCTTACCCGGAGCGGGGAACACCACCCCGGCCCACGTCCTGGGCCGCGTCGCCTACAACGCGGGTCGAATCATCACCTATTGCCTGCTGGGAATTGTGTTTGGGCTGGCAGGCTACACCTTCCTGATGGCCGGGCTTCAGCGGTGGGTCTCCATCGCATTGGGGGTGGCCCTGCTGCTGGGCCTCCTCGCCTCGCGAAAGCTCGCCCTGCGGCGCCCAGTAACTTCGCTCGTTGATCAACTCCGATCTCGCATGTCCGTCCTATTGCGCCGCCGATCGTTCGCGGCATTGGTAGTGCTGGGCCTGCTGAATGGCCTGCTCCCATGCGGCCTGGTCTATGTGGCCTGCGCTGGCGCAGCGGCCACGGGAGGCATTCTTGCCGGCGCATCGTATATGGGAGCGTTCGGTGTGGGCACCGTTCCGATGATGCTGGCGATCAGTCTCTCGGGGAAGCTTGTCCCCCCTTCCCTGCGCCTCAAGCTGGTAAAGACCATCCCGGTCTGCGTCTTCTTGCTCGCCACGCTGCTGATTCTGCGCGGGATGTCCCTTGGCATCCCGTATCTGAGCCCCGACCTGTCCGTCAGTGGCGCCGACTGTTGCTCCAAGTAGTCCGGTGCAGAATACCGCGACTTCTTTTGAATAACGGCAAGACCGGCGTGGTCGAACTAACGCTGCGCTGCACCGGTCAGGGAGTGCCGCGGCGGAAGGTGCCGAGCAAGCACCGGGGAAACCATAGCGAAACCATAGCGAAACCCAGGCGAACAGTGCCGTGCGCTGTCCGTGTCCCTACCGGAGCAGCACGCTGTCCCCTCGCTTGACCCGCGCTCACACACCCTGTGCCCCCGGCTCCTACGGCAGGGCGTCCGCTTCCACATGGGGAAGCCGCCACGGCGTTTGGTATATGACAGGTGAAGCATCGGGCGGCTCACCTTTGTAACCGAGGCGGTTGGCGAGTTTGACTGCCCGGTATGCCAGTCGGTTGCCCAGGCTGCGGGGATCGCCCAACATCATACCCCAGGTCCAGACTTCGCCGTCACGCGTGAGCGCGGCGCCAATGGGCAAGTGGCCGCCCGGCGAGGTGCTATGAGCGGCACCGGCGGTATAGGCCACAACATCTTTCTGGAGCTCAACCCGCCTGAATCGCACCGCTTTAGAAGGGCCGTGGGGCTGGTTGACGTCGAAATCAGACGCATCCATGAGCCAGAGTGAACCGTCCTTCTTGGTCAGCCCTTGGCACCACCATAAACCGCACGCAGGAATGCTCCGCCAGTCGCTGTTCGTTCCCACGCGCGTGGGCGTGGCATCCAGAGCTTGATCACTCACGCCGGTATAGACATGCGCGTTGCGCCCCCAGGCCCACAGAGTCCCATCCGATTTGATGGCGAAGACCGTCCACGGTCCGAAGCCTACGTCCACCCAGTTGGTGTCCGGGGAGATGCGCGTAGGGACGAGGCGATTGCCGATGTGCATGTCATAGGCTGGATCGGGGTTTTCTCCCCAATACCAAAGACTGCTATCGGATTGCATCGCGACGCTTTCGAGCGTTGCGGCCCACACCTTGATCCAATTCGTGCCGGAGCCAACTTGCACGGGCACCGCGCTGTTATTGGTCGAACCAGTTCCCAACGACCCGGCCCAGTTGTTGCCCCAAGCCCACAAAGTGCCGTCCTTCTTTATGGCAACAGTGTGTATTCCACCTGCGACGGCTTGTTTCCAATCATAACCCGGAGCGGCGTGGACAGGGGTATTGGCCTCCCGGTTCCGTCTTCCCATTGTCCCCAAGCCAAACTGACCAGTATAATTCTCTCCCCAGGCCCAAAGCGTGCCGTCCGATTTGATGGCCAGATTGTGCACTGTCCCGGCGGACATGCTGATCCAGTTGGTCTCATTGCCGATGCGGCGCAAGCGCGTCTGCGGTGGGACGTTGCCCAGCCCGAGGACGGGCCAGCCCAGGAAGTCCGAGCCCCACGACCAGAGGCTGCCGTCGGATGCGAGGATGAGCCCGTGCCTCTCGCCAAGGCTTATGACGGGCGTGCCTTTGCCGACCGGCAATCTCAGCCGGCCCTGGCCGAAGACAATGAAGGGTGGACTACCGAAGACGAGGTGTCGAAGGTCACGACGGTAAGTCCAAGCAGTCAGTTCCTTCATGGTTTCGACAACTACCGGGTCGAGTTGAGGGAAATCGACCCGGGTCGTCGGGCATCAACCGAATGGTACTGGCTGGTGGTTCGGTACGGCTCGGCCATCCCCGGTATGCCGTACCGTCCCACTACCGGTTGAGGACACAGGTGTTCGGGGGCACCCTGTTCAACATGTGATAACCCGGTCGCTCAAAGAAAACATCATGTGACGGCAGAGTGACAT
>OBLW0100004178.1_pt1 | contig 11053 bp, 10 predicted proteins | sample 1520161 | NCBI WGS metagenome assembly OBLW01 (sample SAMEA3539309, study PRJEB22396) | soil metagenome | biome: tundra; feature: field; material: soil | place: USA | collected 2010-05 | depth 0.15 m
CGGTGTTGTTCTTGAACAGGTAGATGTCCCCGGCGATGCCCTCCTCGCGGAGCCGGCGGTCGGCGTCCACGAGGAGCCCTTCCAGGATGCGCTCCCCCGCCTTGTCGTGGACCACCAGGTCCACGATGTTGTCGCACTCGGGGGTGGCGTACTCCGGATGGCTGCCGACGTCCAGGTACAGCCGTGCGCCGTTGCGCAGGAATACGTTGCTGCTCCTGCCCCACGAGACCACCCGGCGAAACAGGTACCTGGCCACCTCGTCGGGCGATAGCCGCCGGCTACCGCGGAACGTGCAGGTGACCCCGTACTCGTTCTCGAGACCGAAGATTCGTCTGTCCATGGGCGCTCAACAGACCCTACGGCACGCGCGGGGCCTGGTCACCACTCGACGGCGACATACTTGGTCTCGGTGAACTCCAGCAGCCCGTCATGCCCGCCTTCGCGGCCAAGACCTGACTGCTTGACCCCGCCGAACGGGGCAGCCGGGTCGGACACGACGCCCCGGTTGATGCCGACCATGCCAGCATCCAGGGCCTCGGCCACCTGCAGTCCCCGGCGCAGGTCTCTGGTGTAAACGTAGGACACCAGGCCGAACTCGGTGTCGTTGGCCCAGGCGATCGCCTCCGCGTCAGTGGAGAAGCGGACGATGGGCGCAACGGGGCCGAAGATCTCGGTATTCAGGATGGCTGCGTCGGGCGACAGCTTGTCCAGAACCGTCGGCAGGTAGAAGTAACCACGCCGGTCGGGAGCGCGTCCGCCGGTGACCACCCGCCCACCATCGGATGTCGCTTTGTCGACAAGAGTGGCGACCTTCGACCGGGTGTCCTCGTTGACCAGCGGGCCCAGGTCAGTCCCGTCGTCCAGGCCAGGCCCGACGGCGAGACTGCTCAGCCTGGCCGCGAAGGCCGCGGTGAAGTCGTCGGCGACCGATTCATGGACGTAGAACCGGTTGGCGGCGGTGCACGCCTCGCCGCCGTTTCGCATCTTGGCCAGCATCGCGCCCTCCACCGCCGCGTCCAGGTCCGCGTCGCCCAAGACCAGGAACGGCGCGTTGCCGCCCAGTTCCATCGAGCAGTTCGTGACCGTGTCGGCGGCGTTGTGCAGGAGCAGCCTGCCGACCTCGGTGGACCCGGTGAACGAGAGCTTGCGCACCCGGGGGTCGGCGAGCATCGCCGACACCAGGCGGCCCGACGATGAGGTGGTGACCACGTTGACCACGCCGTCGGGCACGCCCGCCTCGCGGAGCAGTTCGGCAATGGCCAGCGCGCTCAGTGGCGTCTCGCGGGCCGGCTTGAGCACGACGGTGCAGCCCGCGGCGAGCGCCGGGCCGATCTTCCGGGTGGCCATCGCGGCGGGGAAGTTCCATGGCGTGATGAGCACGCTGACCCCGACTGGCTGCCGCTGGACCAGGATGCGGTTCGCGCCTGACGGCGCCATGGAGACGGCGCCGTCGATCCGGACCGCCTCTTCGGAGTACCAGCGGAAGAACTCCGCGGCGTAGGTGACCTCGCCCCGCGCGTCCCGCAGCGCCTTCCCGTTTTCCAGGACCATCAGCCGGGCCAGCGCTTCGGCGTTCTCCATCATCAGGCCGTGGGCCCGCCGCAGGCACTCCGCACGCTCCCGGGGCGGGGTAGCCGCCCAGCCGGGCAGCGCCTGGTAGGCCGCGCCGACCGCGTCGAGGGCGTCCTCCACCGAGGCGTCGGCCACGTCCGCCACCGAATCCTCGGTGGCGGGATCGACGACGGAAAGCACCCGGCCGCCGCGGCCCGGGCCCCACTGGCCGCCGATGAGCAGCCCGGTGGGCACCTCGATTCCGGTCATGGCGGTCAGGTCGGCCGTGGTGCTCACTTAGTCCTCCAGCGTTGTGCGCCTGTCTGCATGATCCGCGCCACCGATGGCAGCGCGTGGTCCTCGAGCGCGTCCGCCGCGGGCAACGGGACGTGCGGCGCGAGGATGGTATGGGTGTCGAGCGGTACCAGGCTGCGCACATCAACGACACTACAGCGGATACCGTGATCGGCCGCCAGCCGACCGGCTGCCTCTACTGCCCGCGGCACCGTTGCGGCCAGGGCGACGTTCGTCGCGTCGGTGCCCCCGGTCAGCACGGCGGCCTTGCCATCCATGGCGCCTCGCAGCTCAGTAGCGGGTGGTCAGTAGGGGTTGGTGACGAACAATTCCTTGGACGGGAACTTCGTGATGATCTCCACGCCGTCCCGCGTCACGACGACCTCTTCCTCGAGCCGGGCCGCGGAGATGCCGTCGGTGGCCGGGCAGTAGGTCTCCAGCGCGAAGACCATGCCTTCCTGGATCTCCATCGGCGCATCCAGCGAGGTCAGCCTGCTGATGATCGGCCGCTCGTGCAGCGCGAGGCCCAGCCCGTGGCCGAACTGGAGGCCGAAGGCGGTCTTCTCGTCGGCCAAGCCGATCTCCCCCGCGGTCGGCCACAGCCTGGCGACCTGATCGGTCGACACGCCGGGCCTGATCGCCGCGAGAGCGCTCTCCATCCACTCCCTGGCCCGCGCGTACGCGTCGCGCTGGGCCGGGGTCGAGGTGCCGACGCTGAAAGTGCGGTAATAGCAGGTCCGGTAGCCGTTGAAGGAGTGCATGATGTCGAAGAATGCCTGATCTCCTGGCCTGATCATGCGGTCGGAGAAGTTGTGCGGATGCGGGTTGCATCGCTCACCGGACACCGCGTTGATCGACTCCACATCGTCGGAGCCCATCTCATACAGCCGCTTGTTGGCCAGCGCGACGATCTCGTTCTCGCGCACTCCGGGCTTGAGGGCGTCGGTGATGTCCTGGTAGACGCCGTCCACCATGGAGGCTGCCGTGGCCAGCAGGGTGATCTCGTCGCGGGACTTCGCCTGCCGCGCGTCCAGCATCACCTGCTGGCCGTCACGGACGTCGAAGCCCTGCCGCTGCAACTCGAAGAACATGGGTATCTCAGCGAAGTCCACGCCGACCGGCTCGCCGACCACCCCGGTGTCAGCGAGGTAGCCCTTGATCTCGGTGACCGCGCGCTGGACCAGGCCGGACTCGGGGGGCGCTGCTCCGCGCATCGTGGTGTAGGAGGCGATGCAGTGCTCCGGCTTCAGCCAGGGGCAGTACATCCGGTGGTGGACCGCCGCCGACCCGAAGTCCCACAGGAACAGTTCCCCGGTGCGCGTGTACAGCGCGTACCGGCAGAGCTTGTCACGGGTCCACTCGCCGATAGACACCCCGGTGAGGTACCGGATGTTGTTGTTGTCAAACACCAGCAGGGCGCCGAGGCCATTGGCTTCCATCGCCCCCATGGCCCGGCGCAGCCGGTACTCCCGGAGCCGGGAGAAATCCACCCGCTCCTCAAAGTCCACGTTCATCCGGCCCGGAGCAGGCGCTGTCGGAAGGGACGGAGTGGCCATGGGGTCTCCTGGCGTCGAAGGCCTGCAATCAATGGCGCCGCGGCTCAGCCGCCGGCACTGTGTACAGCATGATTCAACGTATGTACAGTGTGGCTGTCAAGAGCTCCATCATGACATGTCCGGCCACGTGGGGTGGCCAGGAGAGCGGCTGAGGTGGCCGGAGCGTTCGACCCGGGTGCGGAACTCGGACCACGGCTTCGCCGTGTCCGGGAGAATCGGGGCCTGTCCGCGCGCGAGCTGGCCCGCCGCATCAGCTGCTCGCCGAGCCTGATCTCGCAGATCGAGCGGGGCGTCTCAGCCCCGTCCGTGGGCATCCTGTACGCGCTGGCCAGTGAGCTGAGGACGTCGCTTGACTTCCTGTTCGGGGTGGCGCTCCCCGGGGACGCGGTCTTGATGACCGCCCACGGTGACGGGCATGCCCGTCCCGGCGCTGACATCGCCCCAGGCGCCGGCCGGGTGGCTGGCGCCGCGGATGGCCCCGGGACCGGTTTGCGGGGCTCCGGCGGGCATGGCGTCGCCGCGCCGGGCGTTGTGCAGCCCGCCGGGCACCGGCGCACGATCGATCTGGCCAGCGGGGTGCGCTGGGAGCGTCTCACACCTGGCCCAGACGACCGGGTGGACTTCCTTGAGGTCATCTACGAGCCCAGCGGGCACTCCACGGACGCCAGGCGCCCGCTGCGCCACGACGGCCAGGAGTACGGCCTCATCACCAGCGGAACGCTCAACGCCAGCGTGGGGTTCGAGAGCTACCAGCTCGGGCCGGGCGACTCGATCGCGTTCGATTCCTCGATTCCGCACGAGTACTGGAACGCCTCGGCCGAGAACGTGCACGCCATCTGGGTGGTAGTACACGCCCAGCCCGGCCGCGCGTGAGGCGGTCGCCCGGCGTGTCCTGGGCCCGGCGGACGCTAGTCGTCTAAGGCAGGTTGCCGCCGTCGGGGTCCGTCGGCGTGCCTGGCTCGGCGGCGGGCGGCTCCACGGCCGGCTGCTGGCCCGGCTGCGCCTCGGCGAGCAGGTCCGCCAGGCGCGACCCGGCGAGCCGCCGGAAAGTCCGGTGCGCCCGGTCACGGGCGAGCACGGCCACTTCCAGCTGAGTAGGGCTGATCTCCGAACGCTCGCCGTTGCCCTCATGACCCGAGAGGGCGGCGATGGCGACACCCAGGGCGCTGGCCAGCGGGAGGCCTTCCGCGTAGCGCTCCTTGAGCACGGTTGCCACCTGGTCAGCCTGGCCGCCCATGGCGACGAAGCCGTGTTCGTCGGCCACCGACCCGTCGAACGTGATCCGGTACATCTGGTCGGCCTCCAGCGCCGCGCCGACCTCGGCGACCACGATCTCGACCTCCCACGGCTTGGGGCTCTCGGTGAAGATCGTGCCGAGGAGTTGCGCGTACCAGTTGGCCAGGCCGCGGGCGGTGACGTCGATCCGGTCGTACTGATAGCCCCGCATGTCCGCGTAGCGGACTCCGGCGATGCGCAGGTTCTCGTACTCGTTGTACCGGCCGACCGCCGCGAAGGCGATCCGGTCGTAGATCTCGCTGACCTTGTGCAACGCCAGGGACGGGTTCGGCGCGACGAACAGGATCCCCCCGTCGTACTGGATCACGACGCTGTTGCGGCCCCGCGCGATGCCTTTGCGCGCGTAGTCGGCCTTGTCCTTCATCTGCTGTTCAGGCGACACGTAGAACGGCATCGTCACCGCTGGGACCCCTACTCGTCTGGTCGGGCTGTGGACTGTTGGGCTGCTGGGCTACCGGACCATCAGCCGGATGAATGTGGGCGCGGCCGCTAGCCTGCTGGCTCGGTGCTCGGGTGGAGCGGCGCGATGGGTCCTCCGGGGGCACGCATCCGCTCGTCGACGACGCTGCGGGCGTACTCGCCGGCCTCGGCGTCAGGCAGCCGCCGGAAGCCGTCAGCAGTGACGGTGGTCACGACGGGATAGATGCGCCTGGTCATGTCGGGGCCGCCGGTGGCGGAATCGTCGTCGGCCGCGTCGTAGAGGGCATGCATGCACGTCAGTACCGCGTCCCGGACCGTCATGTCGTCGCGGTAGAGCTTCTTCAGCGAGCCCTTGGCGAACACCGAGCCAGATCCGATGGCGTGGAACCGGCGCTCCTCATAGCGTCCCCCGGCCACGTCGTAGCTGAAGATCCGGCCCTGGGCGGCGTCGTCGTCAAAGCCGGCGAACAGCGGCACGACGACAAGCCCCTGCATGGCGCCGCCCAGGTTGCCCCGGACGAATGTGGCCAGCCTGTTCGCCTTGCCCTCCAGGGACAGCGTGCGCCCCTCCAGCTTCTCGTAGTGCTCGAGTTCCAGCTGGAACAGGCGCACGAGCTCGAGGCCGATCCCGGCGACGCCTGCTATCCCGACGCACGAGAACTCGTCGCTGCGGAACACCTTCTCGATATCCCGCTGCGCGATCATGCTGCCAGCGGTGGACCTGCGGTCGCCGGCCATGATCACACCATCGTCGAAGGCAAGCGCGACGATGGTCGTGCCGTGCGGCAGGTCAGCAGCGGCGGCCGCCGAGCCAGCAGCCGCCCGCGCGCTGGCGCCAGGCAGGAGCTCGGGCGCGAACGAAGCCAGGAAGTCCGCGAAGGACGAGGTGCCAGCGTTCATGTACGCCGCCGAAAACCGGCCGCCGAAGAAGTCAGAGCCCACGCGAATCCTTCCGATAATGCGCATTCGATGCCTGTCCCGACCCTACTGCCGGGACAGCCAGCACCAGGCACGCGGGCCTGCCCGGTGCTGTCAGCCCACGGCGAACCCGCCCGGGCCGGGGTTACTCGCCGCCCTTTTGAACGTAGGACCGGACGAACTCCTCGGCGTTCTCCTCGAGTACCTCGTCGATCTCGTCGAGGATCGCGTCCACGTCATCAGCGAGCTTGTCCTGGCGCTCCTTGACGTCCTCATTCGCTTGCGGCGCAGCCTCCTCGGCCTCCTCGCTGCGCCTGGAAGTCTGCCGCTGACCACCGGTGTCCTTAGTCGTCATGCCAAAACCTCCGTGATCCCGGGGCATCCCCGCAGCTTCAACCGTATCCTCGCCTGCTAGCTGCTCGTCCAACCCTGGATTTGGACATCACTATTGATCCCGGCCGGCGATCAGCCCTGCCCGGTGAGGGCGGCGACGAGTTCAGCGGCCGTCCGGCAGCGATCCAGCAGGCCGCCGACGTGGGCGCGGGTCCCCCGCAGTGGCTCGAGCGTCGGCACCCGCTGCAGGGACTCATGACCGGGAATGTCGAAGATCACCGAGTCCCACGATGCCGCCGCCACGGCCTCGGGGTACTGCTGCAGGCAGCGGCCACGGAAATAGGCCCGGGTGTCCTCGGGCGGATTCTCGATGGCCCTGGTCACATCCTGCTCGTCAACCAGCCGGATCATCCGGCCGCGCGCCGCCAGCCGGTTGTACAGGCCGCGCTCGGCGCGGACGTCCGAGTACTGCAGGTCGACGAGCTGGAGCCGCGGGTGCCCCCAGCCGAGCCCGTCACGGGCCCGGTAGCCCTCTATCAGCTCCAGCTTCGCCACCCAGTCCAGTTCCCTGGAGGCCAGCATGGGATCCTCGGCCAGCCTGGTCAGCAGTGACTCCCAGCGGGTGAGGACATCCGCGGTCATGTCATCGACATCGGACCCGTACCGGTCCTCGGTGTACTTCCGCGCGAGCTCCAGGTACTCCATCTGGAGCTGGATGGCCGTCATCTTCCGGCCGTCCCGCAGTGTGACCAGATGGCGCAACGACGGATCGTGGGAGATAGCGCGCAGTTCGGCGACCGGCGCCTCGATCGAGAGATCTGTGTCCAGGAACTTGTCCTCGATCATGGCCAGGACCAGCGCGGTCGTGCCGAGCTTCAGGTAGGTGCTGACCTCGCTCATGTTCGCGTCGCCGATGATCACATGCAGCCGCCGGTATTTCTCGGGGTCTGCGTGCGGCTCGTCCCTGGTGTTGATGATCGGTCTCTTCAAGGTGGTCTCGAGGCCCACCTCCACCTCGAAGAAGTCGGCCCGCTGGCTGATCTGGAAACCCTCGTCCCGGCCGTCCGCGCCCAGGCCCACCCGCCCCGCGCCGCAGATGACCTGCCTGGAAACGAAGAACGGGGTCAGGTGCCTGACGATATCCGCGAACGGCGTGGCCCGGCGCATCAGGTAATTCTCATGGCAGCCGTACGAGGCGCCTTTGTTGTCGGTGTTGTTCTTGTACAGCTGGATGCCCGGCGCACCGGGAAGGGTCGCTGCCCGGGCGGCCGCCTCGGCCATTACCCGCTCGCCGGCTTTGTCCCAGATCACACCGGAGAGCGGGTTGGTGCACTCAGGTGCGGAGTACTCCGGGTGGGCGTGGTCCACGTAGAGCCGCGCCCCGTTGGTGAGGATGACGTTGGCCAGCCCGAGGTCTTCGTCGGTCAGCTGGGTCGCGTCGGCTGCGTCCCTGGTCAGGTCGAACCCGCGGGCGTCCCGCAGCGGGTTCTCCTCCTCGAAGTCCCATCTCGCGCGGCGGGCCCGCGCCGAGGTTGCCGCCTGGTACGCATTGACGACCTGCGACGAGGTCACCATCGCGTTGGCTCCCGGTTGGCCAGGCACCGAGATGCCGTACTCGGTCTCGGTTCCCATGACCCGGCGCACACTCATGTCTGAAAGCCTAGTGCCGGGCTGGCGAGACTGTGACGACCCTCACCGCGCTACAGGTACTGCCCGGTGTTGGCCACCGTGTCGATGGAGCGTCCGGCCTCTGTGCCCTGCTTGCCGGAGACCAGGGTCCTGATGTAAACGATCCGCTCGCCCTTCTTGCCGGAGATGCGCGCCCAGTCATCCGGGTTGGTGGTGTTCGGCAGGTCCTCGTTCTCACTGAACTCGTCCACGCACGCGGCCAGCAGGTGCGCGATCCGGAGGCCCTTCTGCCCGGTCTCCAGGAACTCCTTGATCGCCATCTTCTTGGCGCGGGCCACGATGTTCTCGATCATCGCGCCGGAGTTGAAGTCCTTGAAGTAGAGGACTTCCTTGTCCCCGTTGGCGTACGTCACCTCCAGGAACCGGTTCTCCTCGGTCTCGCTGTACATGCGCTCCACGACCCGCTGGATCATGGCCACGACCGTTGCGCCCCGCGAGGCACCGTGCTCGGTGAGGTCGTCGGGGTGCAGCGGCAGTTCAGTCAGCACGTACTTCGAGAAGATGTCCCTGGCTGCCTCGGCGTCCGGCCGCTCGATCTTGATCTTGACGTCGAGCCGTCCGGGCCGCAGGATCGCCGGGTCGATCATGTCCTCGCGGTTCGAGGCCCCGATGACGATCACGTTCTCCAGGCCTTCGACGCCGTCGATCTCACTCAGCAGCTGAGGGACGATCGTGTTCTCCACGTCGCTGGACACCCCTGACCCACGGGTGCGGAAAATCGAGTCCATCTCGTCGAAGAAGACGATGACCGGCATGCCCTCGCTGGCCTTCTCCCGCGCCCGCTGGAAGACCAGCCGGATGTGCCGCTCCGTCTCGCCGACGTACTTGTTCAGCAGTTCCGGGCCCTTGATGTTCAGGAAGAAGCTCTTGCCCTCCTTGGCCCCGGCCGCTCCGGACACGCCCTTCGCGCCATCCTCGCCTGCCTGCGCCGCGGTCCGGGCCGCGACCTGCTTGGCCAGCGAGTTGGCTACCGCCTTGGCGATGAGCGTCTTGCCGCACCCGGGCGGCCCGTAGAGGAGCACGCCCTTCGGCGGGCGCAGCTGGTGCTCCTTGAACAGGTCGGCGTGCAGGTAGGGCAGTTCGATGGCATCGCGGATCTGCTCGATCTGGGGCCCGAGGCCACCTATGTCGGAGTAGGTGATGTCCGGGACTTCCTCGAGGATCAGCTCCTCGACTTCGGCCTTGGGTATCCGCTCGTACACGTACCCCGATCGCGGCTCGAGCAGCAGCGAATCGCCGCCGCGCAGGGTGGCGTTGCGCAGCGGCTCGGCCAGCCGGGCCACCCGCTCCTCGTCGGCGTGCGAGATCACCAGCGCCCGGTCGCCATCCTCAAGGATCTCCTTGAGCATGACGACCTCGCCGATCGTCTCGAAGCCCTGGGCGATCACGACGTTGAGCGCCTCGTTCAGCACGACCTCCTGGCCGGGCCGCAGGGTGTCGAGATCGACCGCCGGGCTCACGCTCACCCGCATCTTGCGGCCGCCGGTGAACACGTCCACCGTGCCGTCTTCGCATGCCTCGAGGAATACCCCGAACCCTGATGGCGGCTGGGCCAGCCGGTCCACTTCCTCCTTGAGCGCGACGATCTGGTCGCGCGCTTCCCGGAGAGTGTCGGCGAGCCTCTGGTTCTGGCCGGTCACGGTGGTCAGGCTGGCCTCGGTCTCGCGCAGCCGATCTTCGAGCAGCCGGGCGTGCCTCGGCGAATCAGCGAGCCTGCGGCGCAGGACCGCTACCTCCTCCTCGAGGAAGGAGATCTGCGTGGTGAGGCCCTGAACCTGGTCATCGTGCCGCGCGGTGCGCGAGCCTTCGTCGTGAGTGGCCACGCCCCCACCCCCTTCCGAGAGCAAGACTTCACCTAGACCCTACCTATCCCAGGACCGGGCGTAACCTTTCCCAAGCTGTGGGATAGCCCGATGCTGCGTGCGCGCGCAACATTCTCACCGAGCGGGCTCCTCGGCGAGCCCCTTGGCAGGCCCCCCGGTGGGCTCCTCGCGAGCGCCCTTCGCGGGCCTGCGCCGCCGCGGCGGCGGGACGGCGCCGTCGGCGAGCCGACGGGCGGTCACCAGGAAACCCGTGTGACCGATCATGCGGTGCTCCGGGCGGACCGCCAGCCCGTCCACGTGCCAGCCGCGGACCAGCGACTCCCAGGCGGTGGGCTCGTCGAAGCTGCCCTGCTCCCTGGTGGCCTCGACGATCCGGGAGAGTTGCGTAACGGTGGCGACGTAGCTGCACAGCACCCCGCCCGGGATGAGCGCCTCCGCCGCAACACGCGTGAACTCCCATGGCGCCAGCATGTCCAGTACCACCCGATCGAAACTCCCGGCGGGCCCTGCATCGGCCGAATTGCTGGCCATCTCCGCGATCTCGGTGAGATCGCCCACCCTGAGCTGCCAGGCCGGGTGCGGGCCGCCGAAGAAGCGCTCCACGTTGACCCGGGCGATCTCGGCGAAGTCTGGCCTCCGCTCGTAGGACACCAGCAGCCCGTCCGCGCCGACCGCGCGCAGTAGCCAGCAGGACAGGGCGCCCGAGCCAGCCCCGGCCTCCAGCACCCTCGCCCCGGGGAAGATGTCGGCCATGGCGACTATCTGTGCGGCGTCCTTCGGGTACACGACGGCTGCGCCCCGCGACATGGACAGGGTGAAATCGGCGAGCAGCGGGCGAAGGGCCACGTACGGGGTGCCGCCTGAGGAATTCAGCACGGTGCCGTCGGGGCTGCCGATGAGATCGTCGTGGGCCAGCGAGCCACGATGGGTATGGAACGTGCGCCCCTCACCGAGGACAAGCAGGTGCTTCCGCCCCTTGGGGTCGGTGAGCTGCACTTGGTCGCCAATGGCGAATGGTCCGCGGCGCTGTCGGGTCACGCCCGCCAGGCTAGCGGCGCCGCGGGGCGCCGCGGGCCGCTCACGCGCCAGCGAAGGCGTGGTCCAGGTCGCTGGCCGCTAGAACTCCGTACACCTGGCCGGAGGGCTCGACGAGCAGGTACTCGGTGGCAGGCG
>OBLW0100004179.1_pt1 | contig 11053 bp, 10 predicted proteins | sample 1520161 | NCBI WGS metagenome assembly OBLW01 (sample SAMEA3539309, study PRJEB22396) | soil metagenome | biome: tundra; feature: field; material: soil | place: USA | collected 2010-05 | depth 0.15 m
AAATTCAGAAGGCCATCCAACTGGACCTGCCCGTCGTGGTGGGCGAACCGATTCCGATCCTGTACCTGCAAATGGATGGGACTGGCGTGCCGGTGGTAAAGAAGGAGACCCTCGGGCGGCAGGGCAAGGCCGAGGGCCAACCGGCGCACACGCGCGAAGCCAAGCTCGGATGCGTGTTCACCCAAACCTGTTGGGATGAGGAAGGCTATGCCATCCGTGATCCCGATTCGACCACCTATACCGGTGCTATCGAAACCGCCGAACAGTTCGGTCGTCGGATCTATCTGGAAGTCTGGAAACGTGGCTGGGCTCGCGCGCTAAAGAAAGTCCTCATCGCCGATGGGGCCGAATGGATCTGGAATCTTGCCGGCGACCATTTCCCCGGCGCGATTCAGATTGTGGACCTCTACCACGCCCGCCAGCATCTCTGGGAGGTCGTCCGCAAACTCCATCCACAGGACGAAGCCAAGCAGAAAGCATGGATGAAGATCCACCAAAAACGTCTGCTCGATAAAGGGAAAATCGAAAAACTGGTGGAGTCGTTAAGATCTGTCGATTGCCAGGACTCTGAAACGGCAGAGAAGATCCGCATTGAGGCGGACTACTTCGAAAAGAATACCGAACGCATGCGGTATCCCAAGTTCCGCAAGCAACACCTGTTTGTAGGTTCCGGCGTCATCGAAGCCGGCTGCAAAAACGTAATCGGCTCGCGCCTCAAACGCTCCGGAATGTTCTGGTCAGTTCGGGGCGCCAACTCAATCCTCGCCCTTCGCTGCTGCCATCTCAACGGCCGCTTCGAGGACTACTGGGAGGGGCGCCGGGCGGCTTGATTTCCACTCCTATGTCGTGCACCCCCCTCGGATTGCGATCGTGCGTGCGTTCGGCTGCGGGGAAGGATGCCACGTGACCTGACGAAGAACATATGTACCATGACGAAGGGTTTGACATGCCTACCGGTGCGGATTCAGCGGTTCGAGCCACTTCAGCACTGCGGCGGAAAGGGCCATGCGCTGGTCGGAGTAGGAATGGTCGGTTGCCAGGTGAAGCGCCGTCACGCGGTCATTGCCCGCATCGCGCAATGCCTCGGCAAATGTCACGATGGCGGGGGCAAAGCCGTCGTTGGACGTTACGATGAGGATAGGCCGGCTTTTGAGCGATTCCGCATTCGATTGAAAACTCCACCGGGAGGCATTGGCGAGGGTCTCGCGTGCGAGGCGCTCCGGCGTGCAGCCGGCGAGGGGCGCCATCCCTTCGCGAGCAAGGCCCGCGCTCAACGCCTGGATCGCGACCGATTCTCGATTCTTGGGTAGTGGCTGGGGGACGCGCCCGCCCAGGTCCACAGCGGAGACGAGCCCCACGGCTCGGACCGCGGGATCGGCAGCCGCGGTCTGTACCGCCACGAAACCGCCCATGCTGTGCCCAAGCAGAACAATGCGCGATGCATCCAGCCTCAGACGCCCGGCAATTGCGGGTTCACGTAGGAGAGCAATGGCAGCCGCCGTGTCTTCGATGGAGTGAGAGAACGAAAAGTCGCCCGGAGATCCCCACGAACCGCGGTAGTCGAAGTAGAGCACATCCCATCCGGCGCGCCGCATATCCTGCGCGAGGTCGAGATTTCGTTCATTGCCGGGAAAGCCGTGCAGCAGGACTACCGCGGGGTGCGGCCCGGCGCCGGCCGCAACATAGACGAACGCGTTGAGCAGTGCGCCGTGGCTCGGAATCTGAAAAGTCTCCATGGAAGCCGGTGAGAACGCGTCCGGTTGCTGCCCATGGAGTAGCTGCAGGGCGCACAAAGCGCATAGCATCGCGCCGCAGAGTTTCCGCGGAGTGAGATCCATTGTGGACATCGATAGCCCCTTCGCGCCGGGTTAGGTCTGGACGTAGAAGTTGCCGTGGAGCCCAATCGGAAAATGTTGTCCCGTCCAGACTCTGGCAGCGAGATCGAGGGTGCTGGCGTCTCGAATGTCGAGATAGGTTTCATTGCGGTCTGCGCTGTATCCCTGGTGGAGCAGCCACCCCTCGCCCTCGGCGGTCTTGGCAGGCCGCGGGACAAACACCGCCTCTTCCAACGCATGACCCTGGCCGGCATTCACCCGATGCGCGGTCCCGGTAGCAAAATCATGCCGAACCAGTGCCCGCATGGCGTAATCCTCTTCATCCGCGAGAGTGTAGAGATAACGGGCGTCCTTTCCGCTCATTCCCGAATCGAATCGAGGGTATTCGAGTCCTTCGCCGAGTACCTCTCGTCCCGTCGCCTGGCGCCGCGTGATGTCCAGTGAGATTCGGGTCAGTTGAGTGGGCCGCGGCCTGGTGGGCTTCTCGGCGGACCATTCGGAGATATAGCGCAGGATCGAGTCGTCGGGACTCATCAGGCTGTCGAACGTTAGGAAATCGCCTGCCTCCGCAAGATTGCCATGGTGGAATACCATGCAGGCCGGCTGCTCGATGGTGATCGGTGTGCCCGTCCCGTCCTTGCGCACCACGATCAGCCGTGTCGGTTCGACGGCCATATAGCGCAGGGAGCCGGCGGGCGTGGCTCGGCCGGACCACAGCTCCTGCAAGTCGTAGTGCACGGGAGGTACGACGAAAACCAGGTGCTCGCTGCCGAGGAGCATATCGTGCACCATGAAGAAACTCGGTTGCGGAATGGAGGCGATCTGCGTAAGCGTCCCGTCGAGTTCCATTCGAAAGGCCACCAGCGACAGATCACCGACGCCCGTCGCCAGGTCGATCTTCGGGTGGGCGGTAAACGTTACATCTGCTGGAAGCGTGCCGTGGAAGTCCCAATGTCTTTGGAACGCTAACGTTTCCGGATCGATCGCACTTGGGTGACCACCTTCGGAGAGCGCGAGCAATCGGCCGTCCCAGCGGATCACGTTGATGCTCGGCTGGTTCTTTCGACCTTTTGCCGGCGGTGGAGCGAGAGTCCCGAACTCGCTATACAGCATTCGGCCGGTCGTTGTTTCGTCCTCGCGCTCGGGGGTCCCGATAAACCGGGCGCTCACCGTCACTTTCCCTTCTCGCAATCGGTACTTCACGAGGAAGGCATCGCCATCGAAGTAATGGCGCAGTTCGACTCCGTGATTCGTCTTTTCTCCCGGCGCCACTCGGTAGAGGTCGCCGTTGAGTTCCTGCGGAATCGCGCCCTCAACCTTGAGGGACGACCAAGTGCCCTCGGCGTTTGGCGCCTGGACCGCGAGGCGGCCGAGTGAGCGGGCACTGCCCAGAGCGCCGGCGACGAACGGCGCGTCGACCAGCCCCGCGGCCGTGAGAGCTGAAAGGCTCGATAGAAGAGGCCGACCCCTTAGGGCGGCAAGCGGAGTATTGAGGATCGAGTTATGCATAAATGTGGCTCCTATCTATCCAATGGTGTCCACCATTCCGGAAGCAGGTGGATGATTTTGAGATGTAACTTCCTCGCGAGCCGGACAAGCTCCGGCGAGAATTCCTCGGCCACATTGCGGCCCGCCAATGCACTAAAACGGATAGCCATGCTTGTATCGGCATGGCTGACGTCATTGAAGCCGGCAGGCAGGTAGAGCCTGCCCACATAGCCAGAAGCCGCAGCGCCCGCAAAATTAGACCAGGCAATCTGAGCGTGGCCCGAGTCTGACCTATCGACGAAACTGTAAGCCAGTGCGTGTCCTGCACGCGCCAGCGGATGCTTGCTGGTCGAACGACGATACCGGAGATCTTCATGCAAGATCGCGCTGGTCGCGAATCTCGCAGTCTGAAACGACGTCTGTGCCGCGAACTGATCGGCATAATTCCTCCCGAGAGCCGGCAGCCCCTCACGCCAATCGCGCGGGTAGCGGTCCGGCGGGAAGGCCATGAGATAGGACGCGGGAAAAAGAGGAACAAAAAGGGCTCGCGGTCCAAACGTGCCGACGGCGTACGACAGGAATTTGTCGTGTAATGTCTGCCGGCAAGAAGAGTCGCTCGATCCAGTGCACTGGGGCGCGATGGAAGGATCGCGCTGCTGAGCGTGCACCGGCGAAGCAGCGAGCAAAAGACCGAGCGCCAGAATGTTACAAGTCGGAGCATCCATAAAGAACCTCCGTCAACCGATGAAGCTCAACAGCTGTTGGTTTACACGGTCTTTCAGCGTCGAACACATTCCGTGAGGAGCTCCCGGGACGATTACGAACTGGGAACCCTTGACGATCTTGGACGACAAGAGCGCCGAAGCGCCGATCGGCACGATCTGGTCGTCGTCGCCGTGAAGGATCAGGGTGGGAACGTCAAACCTCTTGAGGTCTTCCGTCAAATCCGTTTCGGAGAACGCCTTGATGCAATCGTAGACAGCTATATGGCCCGCCAGCATCCCCTGCATCCAGAAAACGTCCCTCAATCCCTGCGAGACTTGGGCTCCCGGCCGGTTGGCGCCGTAGAAAGGGGCGCTCAGATCCTTGAAGAACTGCGAGCGATCGGCGAGCACGCTGGCGCGAATCTGATCGAATATCTCGATCGGCAGGCCAGCCGGATTCGACGGCGTCTTCAACATGAGCGGCGGGATGGCGCCAATCAGCACCGCCTTAGCAACACGCTTGGTTCCGTGGCGGCCGATGTAACGAGCGACTTCCCCGCCGCCCGTGGAGTGGCCAACATGGATCGCGTCGTGCAGGTCGAGCGCGGCGACCAGTTCGGCGAGATCGTCCGCATATGTGTCCAGGTCGTTGCCCTCCCAGGTTTGGTCCGACCGCCCATGCCCTCTGCGGTCGTGTGCGATGCAGCGGTATCCCCGGGCTGCCAAGAAGATCATCTGGTCTTCAAACGCATCGGCGCTCAAAGGCCAGCCGTGACTGAAGACCACAGGTTGTCCCTTGCCCCAATCCTTGTAATAGATCTGCGTGCCATCTTTGGTCGTGATTCTCGGCATACTGTTCCTCTCTTGGTTGCTTAGGATTTAGACGCCCGCGTAGACGAGCGCTGTAAACATTGCGGGGGTGATCAGGAACTGTCCCCATTTCGCGTCGTAGGCAACGGTGGGCTTGGCGGCGACCGTTTCATCCAAGGACCTGCCTTGCTTCTTCAGACCGGCCACCTTCTCCCGGATCGCCACCAGCATGTCGCGGAACTCGACGACATCGGACCTGCTGGCCACGGGTCCATGTCCAGGAATCAAAATGGTTCGGCCGGTAATTGCCGCAACATTGGCCTCAGCCGCGCGAATGGATCCGTCGATGCTGCCGCCCGTTGAGTAGTCGATAAAAGGGTAGACGCCGTTCCACAAGGTGTCCCCGGCATGAAGGACATCGGCATCAGTGAAATTGACCGAAATGTCGCTGTCGGTATGCGCCGGCCCGTAGTACTTCATAAGGATGCGAGTGTCATTCCATCGCATTTCGGAATCGGTCGTGAACACTTTGGTAGGGAGGGCGCCCGCCGGCGCGGGAGGAAACGTATAGCTCCAGCCTTCGACGCGCGTGGCGACCGAAAGCCGCTTCCGCGTGTTCTGGTGTGCGGTAATGGCCGCACCAGCCTCGTGCAGCCAGGCGTTGCCATCGGTGTGGTCGACATGCCAGTGGGTATTGATCAAGTGCCTGATTGGATCGGGGCTGATCGAACTCAAGGCACCGGACACTGCCTGACGCGAGACCGAAAAGCCCGCATCTACCAGAAGCTTGCCGTCGCGCCCGGCCAGGACGGCGATATTGCCCCCGGAACCTTCGAGAACTGTAATGTTCCGCCGAAGAGGCCGGCTGATAATCTTGGCCTTCGCCGCCGCGTTGATCATGGTTGGAACGATGCCCGTATCGTCCCCAAACAGAGGCCTGCGAGCGAGGAGCAAACCCCCAGCGCCGGCCAATGCGAAAAATCGACGTCGTGAAAACTCCATTCCTGCGACTCCTTTCATGACTCCTCCACAATCTCCGCGAGGAACCAGGTTCGGCGTTCGGTTTGATCGATCCAATTCTCGATCAGGCTGGCGGAAGCGACGTCACGATGTTTATCGCAGACGGCATGCGTCGCCCGAAGGAAGCGGGAAAGCTGTACGTTGTCTTGCCGCAGTTCCATTAGCATGCCGTTGGGAGTGACATGCTCCTCGTCGTTGTCGCGCAGCCGTTGGTCCCGGACGATGTCGCCAACCGAGCGCAGTGTCGTGCCGCCGATCTTGCGGGCGCGTTCGGCTACGTAGTCCGTCATCGCGAAGATCTGATCCGCCTGTTCGTCCAACAGTAAATGGTAGTCGCGAAAGTGCCGCCCGGTCGTATGCCAGTGGAAATTCTTGGTTTTCAAATACAGTGTGAGCGCGTCAGCAAGCAACGCCCGTAGGGATTCGCAAATTTCGCTCACGGCCTCTGGGGCGAGATCGGTCCCGACTCCTCTGTTGTTTTTTGGAGCCGCAGTAGCTGCCGTAGAAGTGCTTTTCATCGTCTCATTCCCCCTGCGTCGAAATTGACAGTGCCTCGACGGGCCGGATGATGCAGTCTTGCACCCAAAGCGGTTTATTCGACCGAAGAGCGCCAACAAATGGGGTTAGGGCGACAGGCCCAAAATGCCCAGCCTGTCGAAGTGGCCAATCTCGGCCAGGGGATGGCGAATGTCGGCCACGTTCCGACAGCCGGCATAGGGTTGGCGCTTCGCTCCGATGTGTCGAGCGGATTTGACACGCATGCCAGCCGGTAGATCAAACGGAAATACAGCCGTCAAATAAGACCTTGCGGTGCACTGTGGGGCCGCCTGGTAGCTCAGATGCAACCTCATTCTCTGTCACGAGGAGGGTGCAAGTCATCATGGGAAAGCAATTCAACGCAGATCATCTCGGCGGAATGAGCCGCCGGCGAATCGTCGGGTGGCGCCAATGTCCTTCTCGACCCGTAGCTTGGTCTTAGCCAGTCGAGAAGCGCGGGCGCGCCCGATCGCCAAAGCTGGACGACGTTGACTGACTGGTGGTCAGTTTGCAGAGTGTGCCACGGGCGCATGGACTTTGAGCCCGAGAACGGGAAGTGTGCGCCTTGTGCGCCGTTCATCTCGCAGACGACACCAGAAGCAGATAAACGGACCTGGCTGCCTATGACGCAGGGAAATCGTGAGGTGTGCTGGTGTCTGTTTCTCCACAAGGCTGCACGGATTCTTTGCGCTTCGTCTATTAGAATGAATAACGGCACTTCCGGCAGTAGAATCGCGGATTCTCAGGCCGGCAATTTGGACGTTGCGTGCAAGTAGCTGTTTCAGCTACACTTATCTCAAGAGCTGAGCGGGAGTAATTCAGCTGGAAGAATGCATCGTTCTAGCAGGCTGCTGAAAATCCGAGAACGACGGACTCGCGCATCGTCTCCGTCAGGTCCTTGGTGCGATTTTGCGGCGTTTCCAGGCGGGTCCCCGCCCGCCTCGTGCTGAAAAACGCCCCTTTTCGGCGCTTTCAGACAACGTCGGCCTATGCGGCCGACGGCAGAACACGCAGATTCCTCATGCGCACCAGGTTGTAGGCCGCGGCCGCGAAGGTGAACATCCACGCTACTCTCTCCAATCCGCGGTGCCGTACCTTGCGCATCCCGGCCACGGTTTTCATCCAGCCGAAGACTTCTTCTATCCGCTTCCTCTTCCTCTGGCTGAGGCCATACCCCTCGTGTCGCGTCGTTCGTCCGTCAATTGCACTGCGCCGGCCGTTGGTGTCTTGCGCCACGTGTGGGGTGATGTTCATCTGGCGCATTTCCTTTACAAAATCCTGCGTGTCGTATCCTTTATCCCCCGCTACCGTGACCCGTCCACCGCCAGGGATGTTCTCCGCCATCATCATGGCCGCATCCCGCTCGGCAGTTCCGTTTGCCAAGAACAACTCCGTGCCGATCACCAAGCCGTTGCGGTTTTCGATCATGGCGTTTCCGCTATACGCCAGCTTCGCTTCGTGCCCCCCGCTCTTCCGCGCCAGACGGGCATCCGGATCGGCCTTGGATTCATGCGTGTCGTTGGACCGCTTCTCGCCGTGGAAATCCACCGTGGGGTTGCCGGCATCCGGGTCGCTCGGTCCCGCCTTGTCGTCCTTCTTACGAAAGCTCTTCTGGCTCGCCCAGGCTTCCACCAGCGTGCCGTCCACGCTGAAATGTTCGTCGCTCAACAGACCGTCTTCTCTCGCCTATTCCAGGATCTTCTGGAAAATCATCGAGATGCATCGGCATGCTCCTTGTCCGGCCCCTGTGGCGCGAGGTCCCGGTTCCCCTCCGAGCCAAAGGCCATAGTTCATAGACGGCCGTCGCGGTCGCTCGATAGGTTTCAGGACGCCGATTTCTAATCGGCGCTTGTCCGCCCCTCTCATTTTGCGCCGAAGAGCAAGAGTTTGAGCGGCTGGTACATCAAGTAAACCGCGACTATCGCCAACCAGACCATCGAACTCACCGAAAGCAGACCCGCCGTGGTTCGGATCTCCGGAGTGCGGTTCAATTGCAGCAACGGACCTTCCTTTTGCGCGGCCGTGCGGTCGTACAAAAACAACGGGGCCGCCGCGAATATGGCGAAGACCGGGAACCACGCCGCGTTGTTCGAGTTCTGCGCATGCCCTGTTCCCGAGCTGAAGGTCACGGATTTGATCGACTCCGCTATCGCGAGCACCGCAAGCGCCAGATGGCGGATCGCGAGGGATCGTCCGGCTGAGTTCAACCCCCTCATCAGGTTCCGCGAACGCAGCACGGCTGCCTTTCCGCGTAAGTTCTCAACCACGCAGACTACCGGCCACAGGCAGTCGCCGGTCACCCAACCTGGCCCAAATAGGAACAACGATCGGGCCTGTGTGACGGCAAGGGCCGGCATCGCTTTCACCAACCGCCAAAAGACCCGGAAGGAAGCGAACCTCCGTACCCGAACCTTTTCGTCCATGGCTACGAGCGCCGCCGTTGCCCGAATGGCGTTGTCGGAAAAGACCAGCAGGATGGCCGCCGCAGGCGGGACCAGCACCGTCCGCAGCATCGATCCTGGGACCAACTTGCCGGCCAAATACCCGGCCAGGGCGACAGCCGACAGAAGGCCGGCGTAGATGGGCGCCATCAGGAGCGCAAACGTAGCGAGGTGCTGCAGCAGAAATGCCCTGGCTCTTCGCAACGCGAAAAACTCGGCGTCGACCGCGTTATGAAACCGCCGCGCGAACTCGATCGCCGACGCGGGCCGAGCGGAAGGATCGCGCGCCAGTCCGGCGAGAATCGCGTTGGAAACGTCGCGCGGCACCTTGGCCACCGCGGCGGGCGGGCGCGGACTGCCGCTTCGGTGAAACTCAATCAACTCGCTCGTTTTTCCGACAAAGGGCAATTCGCCGCACACGAGGGTGTACGCCACAACGGCCAGGCTGTAAATGTCGGAGCGATAATCGATTTCCATTCCCAACGCCTGCTCCGGCGACATATACGCCGGGGTCCCGACCAGGCTTCCCGGCATGGTCTGGCCGCTGTCGCTTCCGAAGGATCCGGACGACGGACCGGACGCAACCCGCGGCATGGCAATGGTATCCGCCTCCTCGGTTGGGACCGCTCCTCGCGGTGGCTGAAGGCGCATATCCATCGCGACTGTCTCGGCTTCAGTCTCAATGGCGGGCAAATCGCCGAACCCGATCGGAGCGCCTGGCTCCGGCGCCGGGCGCGATTGGGGATCGCCCGGCAGCTTCATCTTGGCCACCCCGAAATCCAGCACCTTCACCGTGTACCCGCCTCGGCCGGTCGGTTCCAACCAGATGTTCTCGGGCTTCAGATCCCGGTGAACGATTCCATGCCGGTGCGCCTCCTCCAGCGCCAGGGCAATCTGGTCCAGAAGGTCGGCCACCAGAGGCAGCGCGGGCCGCGGCTGAGTCCGCTGAAAGTCCGAGAGCGTCTGCCCGTCCAGCAGATCCATCACGAGATAAGGGATCTCGCCCTTCCTCGAAGCCGCGATTCCGAAATCGGTGACGTTGACAATGTTCCCATGCCGCAGACGCCCGCACGCCTGCGCTTCCCGCTGAAATCGCGCCAGAAAATGCGGGTCCGACGCCCACCTGGGAGCGATCACCTTCACCGCCACCACGCGCGTGGTCCCGAGGTGCGTGGCGAGATAAACATTCCCCATGCCCCCCGCGCCCAGTTGCCGGTCGATGCGGTATTTGCCGTCAAGGATTTCGCCGATCATGAAAGGCCCGGGATATCAGACGTCATAATAACAGCGGAGGTATCCCAGGGGAACGTGACGAGGGCTAGGAGCGCCTAAGCGCATTCACGCGCGCTGTTGTCGCGGACGCGGACAGCCGTCGCGCAGCCCCACGAAGCCAGGATCGCCGCGGACCCGTCCCCGGGCGGACGTCCGGGTGCTCATCACTGGGCCGCACGGCCTCGAAAGGACGGTCGCGTTCGCGCGCGACGAAGCGTCGGCGACGATTGCGCGGCGTCGGGGAGACAAACCGGGGCTGAAGCGCGCTGCCCAGAGAAGCGCGGCCAAGAGATCAGCGCTGGCAGTCGCGCCGCGGAATAGCGGAGGACCCGGTGGCTTTGCTTGGCAAGGTGACAGCACTCCCTACCCTTGGCCGTCTTCGCCTGCCAGGGAACCTCCCCCGCGCATCAAGCCGGCCGTCGAGGCCGCCGCCCAGCGCCTCGCGCGGCCGTACGAAGCCTGGATCGCCGCGGACCTTTTCATGGGCCGGCGTCCAGGTGCTGATCACCGGGCCTCAGGGCTTCGACAGGACGGTCGCGTTTGGCTCTCGACGAAGCTCTGGCGACGATTGCGGCGGATGAGCGGGTCCGGGAGACGAAGGGTTGATGACATCGGCGGACCCCTGGCGCGTTTCTGGGTACTAATCCAAAGTTACTGCTGGACGTGGCTCGTCCGCGATGCGTACATTGGATTTGAGGGGTCTTATGGCCCAACCTAACAGCGACATCGGCAACGTCACGACAAATACGAAGCTCGTCGAAATGGCGATGGCGTATTCCCGCAGCCGCGTGCTCTGCGCGGCTGCGCGTCTCGGCGTTGCCGATGCACTTGGAGACGATGTGCGTAGCATTGGCTTCCTGGCCGAAAAGTGTCAAGCAGATGCCAATGCGCTGTACCGCCTGCTTCGCGCTCTCGCCAGCATCGGCGTGACGGAGGAGACGACGCC
>OBLW0100004183.1_pt1 | contig 11046 bp, 7 predicted proteins | sample 1520161 | NCBI WGS metagenome assembly OBLW01 (sample SAMEA3539309, study PRJEB22396) | soil metagenome | biome: tundra; feature: field; material: soil | place: USA | collected 2010-05 | depth 0.15 m
AAAAGGAATGAATAGTTCGCGGGCACGTCGCTTCGGAAGCTGGCTACTAACCGCCATCGTGATCTCGACATTGCAACCCAATGCCGCAACGGAGCCCATCCCCGTGCGCCACCCGGAGGGAACCGTGCATGGTTTCTTGGCGATCCGGTCTCAGGAAGGCCGCGTCATCGCATCGGGAGATCTCATTCAGTCCATACGTGGTGACAAGGTCATATCGCGATTGATCTTCCATTTCAAAGATGGCTCAATCGACGACGAAACGACCGTCTTCTCTCAACAGGGCAACTTCCGCCTTTTCTCCGACCACCACATACAGAAAGGCCCTTCCTTCCCTCATCCGATCGATCTCTCCATCGATTCCCGCAACAACGAAGTCGCCGTGCGCTCGACGGGAAAGGATGGCAAGGAAGAGGTCACGACCGATCATCTCGACCTCCCGCCCGATCTCGTGAATGGGATGGTTCTCCTCATCATCAAAAACATTAGCCCCGCCACAGCCGAGACAAAGGTGTCAATGCTGGTCGCCACTCCGAAGCCAAGGCTGGTAAAACTGGTGATCACTCCTCAAGGCAAGCAGCCCTTTTCTCTGGCCGGTTCTCCTCGAAACGCGGTCGATTACGAGATCAAGATCGAACTCGGTGGAGTCGTCGGCATGGTGGCGCCGCTGATCGGCAAACAGCCGCCGAATATTCACGTCTGGATCATTGGAGGACAATCGCCGACATTCGTCAGAGAACAAGGTCCGTTCTCTCCGGATGGGCCAATCTGGACCATCGAATTGACCAGCCCGATATGGCCCAGTGCGAAAGGCCCCGGCCTGTAGGACGCCGCAGTGGTGCGGCAATCAACGCGAATTACTTCAATCCGGGCGTTGCCGCCTCTTGCGTCCGCCGTGCATTCAGCTTTTCGAGCGCCTGCTGGAAGCGCTTGTGCTTCGCTGGCTCCAGCGACTCCTCGACCGCCTTGCGATATCCACCCAGATAAATGGAATACAGGATCGCGAGCGAGCAGCCGATTCCCCACAGAAATCCGATGCAAAGTCCAAATACTACCGCCGGCCCAAAGTCAGTCATCGCACTCGCCTTCTTCCGGCTCTTTCTACACCGCCACCGTAAAGCTGTCCTCGCTGCGCGTCACCGCATGGTAGAGCGTGTCGCGCTCCACCGGAACCCGTCCTGCTTCGGTGATCAGACGGCACAACTCCTTGCGGGTCATACCCTGCGGAGTCGTCGCGCCGGCATCGTGGTAAATCTTCTCCTCGATCACCGTACCGTCCAGATCGTCCGCGCCAAATCGCAGCGCAATCTGCGCGATCTTCGGAGTCATCATCTGCCAATACGCTTTGATGTGCGGAAAATTGTCCAGCAACAGCCGGCTCACGGCAATCTGGCGAATGTCCGTCAGCCCTGTCGTCACCGGCAAATGATCGAGCGGCGTATTTTCCGGATGAAAGGCCAGCGGAATGAAAGTCTGGAAGCCGCCCGTCTCGTCCTGCAGAGTACGCAGCTTCAACAGGTGATCCACGCGGTCCTCATCGTTCTCAATGTGGCCGTACAACATGGTCGCGTTGGATTTGAAGCCAAGCTTATGCGCCATCCGCGCCGTTTCAAGCCACTCGTCGCCGTCGATCTTGTGATCGCAGATAATCGACCGCACTCGGGCGGCGAAAATCTCCGCGCCTCCGCCCGGCATCGAGTCCACACCCGCCTCGCGCAGCTTCACCAGCGTCTGCTCAATGGTCAGCTTCGCCCGCCGCGCCAGGTAGGCCACTTCCACCATGGTGAAAGCTTTGATGTGTACCTTGGGGAAGCGCACCTTGAGCCCGCGCACCAGGTCGAGAAAATACTCAAACGGCAAATCCGGGTGCAGCCCACCGACGATGTGAAACTCCGTAACCGCCTCGGAGTACCCTGACGCCGCCGTCTCCCATGCTTCTTCCAGCGCCATCGTGTAGCCGGCCGGATCGCCCTTCTTGCGTCCGAATGCACACAGCTTGCAAGCCGCCACACACACATTGGTCGGGTTGATGTGGCGATTGACGTTGAAGTAGGTCACGTCGCCGTGCATCCGCTCGCGGACATGGTTGGCCAGCCATCCCACGGCCAGCACGTCCGGCGACCCATACAGCGCCAGCCCATCGTTAAAGTCGAGCCTCTCGCCCGCCATTACTTTGGCGGCAATGGGCTCAAGCCGCGGGTCGTAGCTGCGGAAAGAATGCGTTTGACCGGAATCTTCCGACTCAGGCTTCATCTCTCAATGATACAGAATTCCGGCGAGGCGCATCACCTGAGCCCGAGTTCCGGCCCGGCTGCCCTGGGTTCCACCAGCACACCCTGGTCGAGCGAAGCCGCGAGCAGCCGTCCCCCCGATGCGCGTACTGCTGAGAGCCGGTATCCGGTCTGCCACCATTTCCAGTCCAGTGTCTTTGCATCGATCGCAAAGACAAAATCGCTGCCTCGCGAGCTCACCAGCACCTTGTCCAGTTGAGGATCGAAGTAAAGATCGTCGACATCCGTCAGCGGCAACCGGTGCACCCACATCCAGGTCTTGCCCATGTCGCGTGTGAAGTAGACGCCCTCGCGCGACCCCAGCCACAGCGTGCCATCTGGCGAAAAGGCGACACGATGAATGCGCGTTAGCACAGTCGGAATACCCAGCGGCCACCAGCTTTGCCCGCCATTCTTTGAAAGAACAACTCCGTCCGCCCTGGCCGCGGCCAGCAGCGATCCCTGGGCAGTTACGGAAAGATATCCCGCCACGCCCATTACCGGCCCGCCCTGCCATGTGGCGCCGCTGTCTCTGCTGGTAAAGATTCCTCCCGCAGTCGAAGCCAGCCACGCATCGCCCGAAAGATCGAGCGCAAATACGCGCCCATCCATCTCGTGCGGCTGTTCCTTCACCTTCTTCTCGACATTCACGTGGGTGCCGCGGACCGTCTTCTTGGCTGTCTTCACCAGCGTATTCGCGATCGCCTCTCTTGGTTTCCAGTCCACAGCGCCGGGCTCCAGTGAAAAGATGCCGTCGTTCGTGCCGGCCAAAACTGTGCCGTCCGGCGCCTGCGCCAGCACAAAGACGTCGCGCCCATCCAGGCCATTGGCAATCTGCTTCCACTGCGTCCCGCCGTCGGGCGAGAAAAACACGCTCCCGTAGGTCTTGTCATTCACCACACCGGCAAAAAGGCGCGACGAATCCTCCTGATCCACGAGAAGTGCTTCCACCTTGCGTTCTGAGAATCCCTTGTTCATCGGAACGAAGCTGGCGGTCCCGTCCGTGCTCAGCATCACGCCGCTGCGATCTGTGGCCAGCAGTACGCGATCGGGATTCGTAGGGTCGATATAGACGTCATTCACAATCACATCCGGACCCGTCATGCGCTCGAAGGTCTTGCCTCCGTTCACAGTCTTGTAGAGTCCCTCCGTAGTTCCCGCGTAGACCACTTCGCGTTTCGCCGGGTCTTGCCGCAGAACGCGCGTCCTGCGCGCTGTGGAAGGAATGCCTTCGATCTTGCGGAATAGCTCACCCGCATTCGCGCTCTTGTAGATTCCGCTGCACGCGCTGGCGTAGACGGTGTGCGGCTTATCCGGATCGATGATGATTGAAAACACGTCTGAGTCGTCGATCAGCCCCTTTTTGATGCTGTGCCAGGTCTTTCCTCCATCCGTTGTCTTCCACGGCAAATGCCATGTTCCGGCATACACAATATCCGCATCGGAGGGATCGACGGCCAGCGACTCAACTTCGTGGATCTCGCGACTTTCCGGTGGGCTGATCTGCGTCCAGTTCGTGCCCCGGTCCGTGCTGCGGAACACCCCTTCCAGTGTCCCCGCAATCAGAATTCCAGGATCGGACGGCGCCTGCACAAATGCCCGGATCGATTGCCCGCGCAGCCCTGCGGCTTCGGTCCAGTTCCGGCCGCCGTCCTGGCTCACCCAGAGGCCACCGCCGGGACGGTCCAGGGCCCACCCCGCGGCATAAACAATCGCGGAGTTCGCCGAATCCACCACGATGTGATCAACCACCAGATCGTCTGTCGTGCCCAGCCTCGAAACCTGGTGCCAGGTCGAGCCGCCATCGGTCGACTCGTAGATCCGGCTGTTCGTCGTGCCAAGAAAGAGATGATCGGGATGATCCTGGACGGCAGCTAATGCACGCGCATCCCCCCCGTCAGGTCCAATCGCCATCCAGGGCGACTGCGCGAAGAGTCCGGGTTCGAGAAACCAAACCAGAAGGAGAACGAAGATAAATGAATTGATCAGGCCACGCAGGGCGAATGAATCAACGCAAATCCGCTTGCTGCCCATCAATCAACCTGCTCCATGGCATGATCCTGTTTAAAGGCTACAAAAAAACAGCCTTAAAGGGAAGAGGCCGACCGGCACAACCGGTCAGCCCCTTTGGTAGAAGAATCTCCCAGATTCAATTTCATTCCCGGAGCAGGCCGGCAGGTCTGCTCCGGGAATCAAGATGCTATTTCTTGGTCGCGCCCTTCTTTCTCGGCGCATGAGCCCTTGTATCGAGAAGCGTCTGGGCATCGGCAGCGTTGAAGGGATACAACTGCACCGATTGTTGGCCCGTGTTGCTCAAAGTGATGTCAACACGGCGGTTTTGAGCCAGAACGATTACCTTCAACCGGCGCAATTCTCTCTGCCGCGCCGCGTCCGTCAGGTCAGGATTCTTTTCGACCAGATCCTTCACCTGGTCGGTGGTAAGCTCTTGCTCCTTGCCAACGGCGCGCGTGTCGATGCTGGCCTCAGGGACGCCCTGTTCGACCAGGAACGACTTGACGCGATTGACACGGCGTTCCGAAAGAGCTTGGTTGTACTCGGCCGATCCGCGCGGATCTGCATGTCCGATCAGCGTCAAATGGCCATCCGGTTTGATGGCGAGATAGTTCTTGAAGTCAGTCGCCAGGGTAGTCAAAGTTGTCTCCTGGCTGGGCAACAGGCCGCCTTCCGGATGCTTCGCCGTTGGATCAGCAGTCGGGAAGAAGACACTGTGCAATGCCAGGCGAGCCTCGAGCCGCACTTGCTCCGGCGTCGGTCCCGGTGGTGGCGGCGGCGCTTCGATCGTCACAATCGTGTCAGCCGACGCGGTGTGTGCCTTGTCGTCGGACACCTTGCAAGTGATGCTGGCGGGTCCTGTTGGGGCTCCTGTCGATGTGAATGTGGCAGTCGACCCATTGCCGCTCACAGTCCCCGCTGCCGCCGAGTAATCGTAAGTCAGCGGACGGTTTTGCGGGCTCACGCCGGAAGCGGTAATCGTGCTCGTCTCGCCCGGCTTGATGGTGGTCGGATTGGCCGAGCAACTGATGGTGGGTGGCTCGAATTCCTTCACCGTAAAGGTGGCCGTGCTATCTGCCGTCTGCCAGGGCTTCAGCCCTTCCTTCCCGGGCTTTCCTTCTTTCACGCCGCATTTCACCGTGTAGCTTCCGGGCGCCAGGGCGGCCGTGTTCACCGTGGCCGTGGTGTCACTACCTGTCACGCCATCACCAGACCAGGTGTAGACCACGTGTTCCTTGGGATTCAGCATCCCCGCCGTTGCCGTCACCGTAACCGGTTCGCCCGGAAATACCGACGTCGGACTAGCCGAGCAAGCCAACGTCACGGGCGGCGGCGGTGCAAGAGAACCAACGTGGAAAACAAGGCCGCCACTCAGGCGGGCGGCATTGATGTTCGCGCGGCCGCCGGAAACGCCGGGGCCGAAATTGGCGTGCATGTATTCGTAGTCCACCTGAAATACGCGAATGGCAAGCCGATGGTTGAACCACGGCGTCTCATAGTCCACGCCGCCGCCTGCCGTGAGATCCGGTCCCCATCTGAATGGGTTTTGATCCGGCCCATCGACGCGCGCCGCACCCACAAGACCATGCACAAATGGCGTCAGGTCCTCCGTCGGATAGCGGAAGATGATGCCCCCGGAAACAGTCTGGAACCCGTCGTCGTTCCCTTTTGTCCCGACGTTACCGCCGTTGGGATTCGACGAACCCCACTCGTGCAGCCCATATTCCGCCTGCGCGCCCACGTACTTATTGAAGAAATACGCACCGCTGAAAAGGCCGCCCACGTTGACTGCGTTGTAGTTGAAAGGAATGGTTGTGCCGTTCTGCTGCGGGACTTGGACTGTGCCCTTCGGTGCCAGGTAACTGTAACCTGCAAAGATATCCCACCTCGATGGGGAATCTGCCGAGGTTCCCGTTGCGGCTGGCTTGGTCGAATCCTGCGCTGATAGTGCGATGGGCATGATAGCGACACATGCCAATGTCAGAACTCGGCTCAAGAATTTCAAAGTTTGCAGGTGCATTTTATCCTCCACAATTCAAATCATCTGCTTCAGGCTGCGGGAAACGGCCTTCTTACGGGCACCGTCCCCGGGGTCAAATGTTTGGTTCAAGTGATTATTGCGATGCGAACAGGGGATGCAACACTTTCAACCGTACCATAGGAGTAACCGGACAGAGCACACTTTTAGGTGGTTACCTTCCCGATTAATCCCCACAAATACCAAGAATCGCATGGGTCAAGTTGCTTTTCCCGATGGTCAGCGCTCGAAGAAATTGATGTTCGTTCCGCTCTCAATGAGAGGAGCAGACTCCGCGGGCCGGCACGGATTCCCCTCATGTAGAAGCGTGCATGGATAAATGAGTTGCTCCGGCAAATATGGGGAAAACTTGGAGCTTGCGCCTCGCCGAAGAGGCCTCCGCTGGGCAGATCTTCCGGCTGCAGTGAAACACCTGGCCTGAACCACCCTCGAAGCCGATTCCGTCCGCGTCTTCTGGCCGACAAAAAACTACCCAGCCGGCCAGGCCCCTCTCCAATTGATCGGGGCCCGGCTGGCTGGCTTCCTTTTCTGTGTTCAGCGACTGCCCCATGAAGGCGACCGTCGCTTGATCTACCTTCTGCTACTGCTTTTTGTGATGATGCCGTTCACCCAGGGCTTTACGCTCCTGGGGCGTGACCGTCGACTCATCCACAGGAGTGGTTCCCTGTACGTCCGACGAGAAGTTGGCGCCGGAAGGAACCAGGTAGTCTTCTACCTTCTGCCCGTCTTCCGTGCTGGTGGCTACGGTGATCCGGGAAGGATCGATGCCCTTCTCCTTCACTAGGTAGTCCTTGGCATTCACGGCGCGCTGCGCGGCAGAGTCCTCAACCTTGGCACGCTTGTGCTTGGCTGCAAACTTCTCCTGCTTCTCAGTCTTCGCCTTTTCCTTCGCATTTGAAGTGCCAACGATGACTGCCTTGGCGTCGGATTGCCTCTGGAGATCAAGCGCGACCTCGTCCAGGCAGGCTTTGCCTTCGTTGTTCACACGGTCCGGACGCCTCTTGTCCATATCGAACCCGAGCGAGCAAAGGGCCGAGGCATGTGGAACTGGCGGCGGCGGCGGCGCGACGATGGTCACGCTGGTATCGGCGCTCGCATTGTGCCCCTTGTCGTCGGCGACCTTGCACGAAATGTTGACAGGACCCGTCGGCGCACCGGTCGACGAGAATGTAGCCGTCGTGCCTGTGCCATCCACCGTGCCCGCGGCTGCTGAATAGCTGTAGGTCAGGGTCCGGTTCTGGGGGCTCGAGGCCGTCGCCGTAATCGTGCTCGTATCCCCTGGTTTGATTGTGCTGGGGCTGGCAGAGCAGCTGATGGTCGGCGGTTCGAATTCTTTGATGGTGATGGTGGTCGAGGATTCCGCCGTTTGGCCGGGCTTCAGTCCTTCTTTGCCCTTCTTGCCTTCCTTCACTTCGACCTTGACCGTAGCGGTCCCCGGTGCCAGCGAAGCCGTATTCACGGTAGCCGTGGCGTCGGTCCCGGTCACACCGTCTCCGCTCCAGGTGTAGACCAGGTTGTTGTTCTTTTTGGTGCTCACCGATCCGGGAGTTGCGGTCACTGTGACCGGCTCACCGGGAAAAACAGAGGGAGGGGTGGCATTGCTCGCCAGAGTGATCGGCGGAGCCTTCTTGCATCCCATTGGCAAGAAAGCTAGGGCCGTTAAGGGAAGTACCAGACAAACAGACTTCAAAGAGCGCAATTGCATTTCGAATTTCCTCCGCAATCATACTGACAACCAGGGCGGAAAAGTCCGTTCAAGCGAACAGATTCCGGTTAGAGTAAGGAGCGATTAAGCTCCGCATCAGGAATACAAGAACAGCACAGAGACCCAATAAACCTGCCATTGGAGGCACTCGGCAGAGCACGGTTTTTGATGATTCCCCCGAATCCCCCAAAAACACGATAATGCACGCACAACAATTTCGTTACCTCGGCCAATCACGCCGGTAACTTGTGGTTCAAAACTTCACTCATCCTGCATTCAAAGTCTTGAGCAGACTGCGCGGTTCGCGCTGAATCTTCTCTTGGAGCAGCGTAATCGCATAAATCAATTGCTCAGGTCGTGGCGGACATCCCGGGACATACACGTCCACCGGAACCACCTGGTTTACTCCCTGAACAACCGCATAGTTGTTGAAAACTCCGCCCGAAGTGGCGCAGGCTCCCATCGAAATCACCCATTTCGGCTCCGGCATCTCATCGTACAGCCGGCGAATGACCGGGGCCATCTTCTGGCAAACTCGACCCGCCACGATCATCAAGTCCGATTGGCGGGGAGAAGGTCTAAAGACCTCAGCTCCGAAGCGGGCAATATCAAACCGCGAAGCGCCCATCGACATCATCTCGATGGCGCAGCAGGCAAGGCCAAACGTCATTGGCCACATCGAGCTCTTGCGCACCCAATTGACGGCAAAATCCAGCGAAGTGAGAAGCACGCCCTCCGGCTGCTCGAAGCCGTAGTTCGCTTCCTTCACTTTTGCGCGGTTGACCGCACTGCTCTCCAGTGCTCCAAAAAGGTAGCGGTCGCGCTCTTGAACTTCCCCCATGCTCTTAATAATACGTCTCTAACCCAAATTTTGGGATGGTCAATCTTGCTCAGGTGCAACGATTGATCTTGAGATACCCGCCGCGGCAAGCTGTTTTCATCGAGATTTGCATGCGCAACCACGACCTTCTTCGCCTTTTCTTGCCCCTATGCATTTTTCTGCGCTGAGAACAAAATCATCGCGGATGAACCCCGGGCGTTGCGCTATCCTTCAATGTTCACCAAATCATGCCAATCGTCCTCGACGTCCACTCAGCCGGCGCACGTCGCTGAACGGAAAGCGGCAGCCTTGCTGGATGCGATGCACTAACCCTCGCAATGGCATAACCCTGTTCCTCGTCCATGGCTACGGCTGGTGGACGCATTTTTCGGAGCGGAATTCAAAATGCTCAGTATCAAGCTCGTTGGACCCGCAATTCTCCTCTTTCCAGCCTTTGTACTGGCGCAGCCCGCCGCATCGGCAACCGCCGCACAAACCCCTGCAACCCAGGCTCAGGTCGCCGCCCTCCAGCAAGCCATCCAGAATGCTCAGTCTTCGGCCGACAACGCATGGATGCTCACCTCAGCGGCCCTGGTCCTGTTGATGACCGGGCCCGGGCTGGCTCTTTTCTACGGCGGCCTGGTCCGCCGCAAAAACATCCTCGGCACCATGATGCAGAGTTTTGCCATGATGGGACTGGTTACCATCCTGTGGGCCGTCGCCGGCTACTCGCTGGCCTTTGGTCACGGCAACGTGTTCATCGGCGGCTTCGAGCACTTCTTCCTGCGCGGCGTCGGGCTCACCCCCAACACCGACTACTCCGCCACCATTCCCGAGCAAACCTACATGATCTACCAGCTCATGTTTGCCATCATCACTCCGGCCCTCATCACCGGCGCCTTCGCCGAGCGGATGAAGTTCAGTGCCATGGCCGTCTTCCTCTCGCTCTGGTCCCTCTTCGTCTACAGCCCCATGGCCCATATGGTCTGGGGAGTAGGCGGCCTGCTCAACGCCAATGGCGGCCATATTCCCAGTCTTGATTTCGCCGGCGGCACGGTGGTCCACATCACATCGGGCGTCTCCGCGCTCATCACCGCCATCTACCTCGGCAAGCGCCTCGGCTACCCCCACACCAACATGCCGCCCCACTCCATGGTCCTCAGCTTCATCGGAGCCTGCCTGCTCTGGGTTGGCTGGTTCGGATTCAACGCCGGCTCTGCTCTCGGTTCCGGTCCGCTGGCCACCAGCGCCTTCGTCAATACGCACTTTGCCGCGGCCGCCGCCGCCTTCGGCTGGACCATCGCCGAATGGATTCACAATGGCAAACCCACAGCTCTCGGCGCCATCTCCGGCGCGGTCGCCGGCCTGGTCGCCATTACCCCTGCATCCGGCTTCGTACAGCCCTTCGCTGCCTTGCTCATTGGGGTCATCGCCGGCGCTTTCTGTTCCTTCATGGTCTTCGAAGTCAAAAGCCGCCTAGGCTATGACGACTCACTCGATGCCTTCGGCGTCCACGGAGCCGGCGGAACCCTCGGCGCCCTGCTCACCGGTCTGTTTGCCACCAGTTCCATCAACGCCATCTTCGGCAAAGGCGTCCCTACTGGTGCCATCGACGGCCATTGGGGTCAGTTGCTCAATCAGGCCGCCGGGGTCGGCATTGCATGGGGTATCTCCATCGTTGGTACGCTGGTCCTGCTCTTTCTCGTCGATAAGATCATCGGCCTGCGCGTCTCTCCCGAGCAGGAATCCGAGGGACTCGATCTTTCGCAGCACGGCGAAGAAGGTTACGACCTCAATTCCTGACTTGTTGAAAACACAAATCAGCCTCGCGCATAAATGCGCCCGGCCTGATACGCTGTCAAACGAGGCATTTGCATATGCTGAAGATCGAGGCGATTCTACAGCCTTCCAAACTGGATGCAGTCAAGGATGCTCTGCTCGAGGCAGGCATTGAGGGCATGACCATTCTTGAGGCTCGCGGCCACGGCCGCCAAAAGGGCCACACCGAGTTCTATCGCGGACGCGAGTACACCGTCGATCTTCTCCCCAAGGTCAAAATCGAACTCGTTGTCACCGACGACCTCAAAGAGAATGCCATCCAGGCCATCATGGGCGCTGCCCGTACTGGCCGCATCGGCGATGGCAAGATCTTCGTCAGCCGCATCGACGAAGCCATCCGCATCCGCAACGACGAGCGCGGCGA
>OBLW0100004185.1_pt1 | contig 11043 bp, 11 predicted proteins | sample 1520161 | NCBI WGS metagenome assembly OBLW01 (sample SAMEA3539309, study PRJEB22396) | soil metagenome | biome: tundra; feature: field; material: soil | place: USA | collected 2010-05 | depth 0.15 m
AAAAGGCCGCGCTAAAGAAAGTAGCCAAAGAGCGCGGGATTGGGAAGAGCGAAGCGTACCGGGAATGGCAGCAGACCAAGTAACACCTCGTCCCATTGCCACGAACCACGTAGGCCCGGACGCATTCGTCCGGGCAGCCGAGCGTAGCTCGGCGGAGTCTCCTCTGCAGAAAACCTCACACCGCTGAGGCTCACGCGTCACCGACAACGTGCCAGCCATCCTTTAATTTCAGCCAGGTCGGTCTTCGCTCGAGCTGCGCTCGACGGGGCGGACGAATGCGTCCGCCCCTACGTGGTTTGGGGTGGCGCTGTTGTCGCGAAGCCTGGAAAGACAGGGGCCATGACGTTCTACCGTCGCAACCTGCCGCATCTGCAGCGAGATGCGAAACGGCATTTCATCACTTTCGTCACGAAAAATCGATCAATCCTGCCCGATTGGGCGCGCGACATCGTGCTCGAATCCATTCGCCATGATGACGCCCTTCGATATAACTTGGACGCCGCTGTGGTCATGCCCGATCATGCTCACCTGATTCTCACGCCAGCAATCGATGAGCGGCGACAGAGAGTGGAGCCGCTATTTGAAATCATGAAGGCCATCAAGGGAGCGTCGGCACGCAAGATCAACCAACGGATTGAGCGCCATGGCGCTATATGGCAGGAAGAGTCATTCGACCGCGTGTTGCGGTCGGCAGAAGATACTAGCGCAAAGCTCTTATATGTTCTCGAGAATCCGGCTCGACGTGGACTCGTAGGAGGCTGGCAGGAATATCGGTGGTCGTGGCATCGTCCGTTCCAGAATCCGTACGCGCCACCAGGCAACGTCGACCAATAATCGAAAACGTTCCACGTAGGGGCGGACGCATTCGTCCGTCCCAGTCGAGCGAAGCTCGACTCACTATTCGTGAATGTCCGTCAACCTACTGTCCTGAGTCCACATCGATTTATGCAGGTGGATTCTTGTGCGATTCATTCGTGACTATTTCTTCACTCGCGGATGTACTCAGCTTGACAGGGCGGACGAATGCGTCCGCCCCTACGCGGTTCTCGATGATCCTACTTCCCCGCCAACTCCTTTTTCACCGCCTCGCTAACCACCTTCCCATCGACGCGCATGCCAGCAGCGGCAAAGCGTGCCATGGCAGCCTTCATCACCGAGCCCATGTCTTTCATCGCCGGAGTCGGCGTCATCTCCGCAATCGCCGCCCGCACTCCGGCCACAATCTCTTCTTCCCCGGCAGCCTTAGGCAGATAGGTTTCGATCAGCTTAATTTCAGCGGCTTCCTTGTCGGCCATCTCCTGGCGTCCGCCCTTGGTGAACTGTTCGACCGAGTCCTTGCGCTGCTTGATCAGCGTGGAGAGAACCTGCTGCGATTCCTTGTCGTCGAGCGGCGCCATCTTTTCAATCTCGCGGTTCTTAAGCGCGGTCTTCACCATCCGCAGCGTCGAAAGCCGCTGCTCTTCGCGCGCCTTCATGGCGGCAATGATGTCTTTCTGGATCTGATCGATGAGAGGCATGCGCAGATTATAGAACGCTGTGGGCCGCGAGCTTCGAGCAATCCGGCCCGAGAATGCTGAGGTCTGGTTGCTCGTGGCTCGCAGCCCGTGGCTCCCTTCCCGAAGTGAACGCCATCGAATATCCTGTTCTCCGAGACTCCAAATGCTCAAGAAGAATAGGCTTTTCACTCCCGGACCCACGCCCCTGCTGCCCTCCGCCCAAACTGCGATGGCCTCCTATGCCATGCACCATCGCACCGCCGACTTTCGCGCGCTCTTCACGCGCGTTCTTACCGACCTGAAGGAGTTCATTGGCACAAAGAACGATGTACTCGTCCTCACTTCCTCAGGCTCGGGCTTCATGGAAGCCTCCATCTCAAATCTGACTTCCCCCGGCGACAAGGTTCTCATTCTGACCGCCGGCAAATTCGGCGAGCGTTGGACATCGCTGGCCAAGGCGTTCGGTTGCGTCATCGAAACGGTGACCGCCCCCTATGGCGAGACATTTTTGCTCGATGCCGTGCGCTCCAAACTCACGCCCGAAATCCGCTGCGTCTATGTGCAGGCGACTGAGAGTTCCACCGGCGTGCGCCATGACATCGAGGCCATCGCGAAACTCGTGCACGCTCTACCCGACACCCTGCTGGTCGCGGATGCGATTACCGGCCTCGGCACCAGCCATCTCGACGTTGACGCCTGGGGCATCGACGTCATCATCGGAGGCTCGCAGAAGGCGCTGATGATTCCGCCCGGGCTGGCCTATGGCGCGATCAGCGAGCGTGCCTGGCAGCGCATGGAGACGACGAAGTCTCCGCGCTTTTATTTCGATCTGCGTAAGGAAAGAAAGGCGGCTGCCAAGGCAGAGGCCTCGTACACTCCCGCGACGGCGTTGTTCGCCGGAGTCGCCGCCGCGCTCGATTATGTGCGGCAGATGGGTGATGGAAATCTGGCGACTGGGCGCGAAGCGTTGATCGCCAACGCTGAAATGTGCGCCGCCATGACCCGCGCCGGAGTTCAGGCGCTCGGACTGAAGTTATTCGCCAAGTCCTCTCCCGCTGCCGCACTGACGGCCGTCGCCGCACCCGCAGGCGCCGATTCTACGGCCATCTGCAAACGTTTCCGCGATCAGTTTGGCGCGGTAGTCGCCAACGGAAATGCCGAGATGAAGGGACAGCTTTTCCGTATCGCCCACATCGGCTACTACGACTATCTCGACACCGTGGGCGTGCTCGCCGCACTCGAACACGTAATCGCCGAAGCTACGGGGAGCAAGGTTGAGTTTGGATGCGCCGTGCGCGCGGCGCAAGAAGTGTACGCAAAAGCCAGTCGCCCGTAGCTCGCGGACCCTTCATATTCATTCATTGTCATCCCGAGCGAAGCGAGGGATCTGCAGTTAGGCGCCCGTCACGAATCCAGCGCTTCCCGGCGCAGCTTGCGGCTTTCGGCGAGCAGCGCCATCGAGTGCATCAGGTTCTGCAGCGTCACAATCCCGATCAGGTGCTGTTCATCGACAACGGGAATGATGCTGAGATTCCGGGCTGAAAGCTTGCGGAAAGCGGAGGCAAGCGACTCCTGCTTGGCGGCCACGTCGAAAATCCGGTTCATCACCGCCTGCACGTAGCCGTTGCCCTCGGCGCGCAATGCTTCCAGAATCTTCTGCCGTGAGATGACGCCCACCATGTCGCTGCCGCGCACCACCGGAAAATCGTCCTGCAGCGTATGCACGGCCTTCTCCAGCGCGTCTTCCAGCGTATCGGCGGGCGAGAGCGTGGCGAAATCGGTGAGCATGACTTCTTCCAGTCGCACGCTTTGCAGTACGGATTGGAATACCGCCGACCGCTCTTCGAGTTGCGCTCCCACGAACAGGAAGAATCCCATCATCACCAGCCACCAGTTGCTCATGAGCATTCCAACCATCATGAACATGATGGAGAAAACATGGCCGATGCGAACGGCACGCTGCGTAGCCTGCACCATGTCAACCCGGCGCGAGAACACAGCCCGCAAAGCGCGCCCTCCATCCATGGGATAAGCCGGCAGCAGGTTGAATACGCCAAGATACACGTTCGCCCAAACGATGCTGCGCAACAAAGCACTCGAGTGCATCAAGGGGTGTGCCGTCAAAGAAAATCCTGGAATGACCGCCAACAGAATCAGCGCCGACAGACCCGCAATCGCGAGATTGACGACCGGCCCGGCAACCGCAATGCGAATGTCGCGTTTCCACGCGTTGATTGGATCTGGAATCGCGTGCGCTTCGTCAAGGACGGTGATGCCCCCGATCGGCAGCAGGATGATGCCCTTGGCCGGGATGCCGGAATCGCGAGCAACCAGCGCGTGACCCAATTCGTGCAGTATGACGCTGCCAAAAATAATTCCGACCAGGGCAAGTCCGCGCAGCGCGGCGCTCGCATCCTGCGTGGGCGCCGTGCTCCACACAAATACCAGCAGAAACAGGAACGTGAGGTGAATTCGGATTTCGATTCCAAAGAGCCGACCAACCGGGATGGACCAACTACGCATAGACATAGATATTCTATCTAGTTAGAAGATCCCCGAAGCCGGATAGTTGCAGGAATATGGACTCGAAGGTACAAAGGCTTGCGGGACACTTTCGAATCGTTTGTCGATAGTCGCTCGTTGTTGGCGAACCGTAGCTGATGAACCGTCGCTGGCGAATCATGGATGCGTGGCCAGCCTACGATCTGCTATCGGCCGAATCAAGTCATGAGAGTCATCGCAGGCCAATACCGAAGCAGGCCTCTGCGGTCGTTGAGTGGTATGGACATTCGTCCAACCTCCGACCGCTTGCGCGAAACGCTGTTTAACGTGCTATGCCCGGGCAATCCGGATGCCTTGGCCGGAACGACGTGGCTCGATCTATATGCGGGCACAGGCGCCGTCGGGATTGAAGCTCTGAGCCGTGGCGCGCGCATGGTGCATTTCGCGGAATCATCCAAAGAGGCGGCCGAGTTAATCGGAGTGAATTTGAAATCGCTGGGGATCGTCAGCGGATTTCACATCGTGAAGACCGAGACGACGAAGGCGCTGCGGCAGTGGGAAAGTGCGGGCATCGTGGCCGATTTCGTGTTCCTGGATCCTCCGTATCGACTGCGGGACGACTATCCGAAGACACTGACGGCGCTCGCGGGATCGACCTTGCTGCGCGAATCGAGCGTCGTCATCGCCGAGCACGAGAAGAGATTTGATCCAGGCAAGGAGTTTGGCTGCCTGCAGCGCTATCGAAAGTTGGAGCAAGGCGACGCGAGCTTGAGCTTCTACCGACGCGTGGCGTAGGCTGCTTCCCCTACCCCTAACTTGTCATCCCGAACGAAGTGAGGGATCTGCAGTTTACGGCCGACCTGCAGATCCCTCACTTCGTGCGGGATGACAATTCAAAAAGCTTGAGGTCGCACCTGTTCGGCGCACGCCTTGGAGAAAAGCACTGGCTCGTTATAATCAAAACGCATGGCTACCTTCCCACCGGTTGACGAACAGCTGGCCTACATCAAGAAAGGCGCAGCGGAGATCGTAAAAGAATCCGAACTGCGCGCGAAGCTCGAGCGCTCGCTCAAAACGGGCAAACCGATCCGGGTAAAAGCCGGTTTCGATCCCACCGCCCCCGATCTGCATCTTGGCCACACCGTCCTCCTCCGCAAGCTGAAACATTTTCAGGACCTCGGCCACACGGTCATTTTCCTGATCGGCGATTTTACCGGGATGATCGGCGACCCCACCGGTCGTTCGGCAACGCGTCCTCCGCTTTCACGCGAGCAGATCGCCGAGAACGCCGAAACCTACAAGGCGCAGGTCTTCAAAATTCTCAGCCCGGAAAAAACAGTAGTCGACTTTAACAGCCGATGGTTCGCTAAATTCACGGCCGAAGATTTCATCCGGCTCTGCGCGAAATACACCGTCTCGCAGATGCTCGAGCGCGAGGACTTCCACAAGCGCTTTAAAGAAGAAAAACCAATCGCCGTGCATGAACTGCTGTATCCGCTGGCGCAGGGATATGACTCGGTGGCCCTGGAAGCCGACGTCGAGTTGGGCGGCACCGACCAGAAATTCAATCTGCTGGTAGGCCGCGAACTGCAGCGGGCCTACGGCCAGGAATCGCAGGTCGTGCTGACGACGCCAATCCTCGAAGGCCTCGACGGCGTCAACAAGATGTCGAAGTCGCTAGGCAACGCAATCGGCATTCACGAGCCGCCGCTGGAGATGTACGGCAAGATCATGTCCATTTCCGACGACATGATGTGGCGCTACTACGAACTGCTGACGGATGTGCGCACGGAGCAGACTGCGCAAATGAAAGCAGATGCAGCGAGCGGGAAGGCGCATCCGATGGCGCTGAAGAAAGAACTGGCGAGATCGATCGTAGCGGATTTCCATTCGGCGGACGCTGCTACAAAAGCCGCAGATGATTGGGCGAAGCAGTTCCAGAAAGGCGGCGTACCAAGTACTGCTGAGCTAGTCTCTGTGCCTCTGCAGAAAGTGAATGCGGTGGGTAGCAAGGATCTTGCTGACACTAACTCGTACTTCCCGCTGTCCGACCCCAAGAGCGAAAACATAAGGCTGGTTTGGTTCGATAAAGTTTTGACCGAAGCAGGGATTGTCCAGTCGCGCACAGAGGCCGGCCGGAAGATCCGTGAAAATGCGGTCCGTGCCAACGATAGAACGGTCACACGACCACTCGTCACTGTTCAGTTGAATACCGAATTCATTATTCGGCTTGGGAAGAAAACAGGAAGAGTATCCATCACCGAATAATGCGAATGTCATCCTGAGCGGAGCGGGCGGATTCGCGAATGCGAATCCGTCTGCGGAGTCGAAGGACCCCTACTCCCAGATGGACCTTTGCTCACATCGGACTCCGACATCCATGGGAACCACTCACGCGCCAAGTCCACCCAATGGGGATTGAGCCACTCGATCAGCGCGATTTTCTTTGATCGTCTCCAGCCCTTCAACTGCTTTTCACGATTGATTGCGCGCACCACTTCGTCGAAAGACTCGTAATACAACAAACGCTCGGCCAGATATTTGTCGGTAAACCCCTCGATGCGATGGAACCTGTGCTCAAAGGCGCGTTTGCGCAGATTGCCGGTCATGCCAATGTAGAAAGTTCCCGAGAGGCTTCCCATGATGTACACGTAGTAGGTTTTTCGTTCGCGAGGCATAAGAGAGAATAGGGGCCCTTCGACTCCGGTGACCATTCACTTCGTGAATGGCCACCTCCGCTCAGGGTGACAGCATGAATGCGATTGGAATCAAACGTAGTGACTGAACTCACGGCATAATTGGTTGGTTTCCTCGGTCGAGGAATGAACTGCCGAGCTGTGCTCGGGGACGGACGAATGCGTCCGTCCCTACGTGGTTTGTTCCAGCTCCGGCATTTTATTGTGCCACTCCGTCGCCTGCTCGTAGGCGCGCGCCGCCCGCAGCACAACTTCTTCTCTCCAGGCCGCTGCAGCTAGTTGAAGGCCGATCGGCAAGCCATCAGAAGTAAATCCGCAAGGAAGAGAAATCGCGGGAATCCCCCACACATTAAACGGCCGCGTATTGCGCAGCATCATGAGTTCGGCAGGGCGCAGCTTGTCGGGATTCCTCTGCAGGTCCGCGATTCTTGGAGGCGGGATGGGGACAGTCGGCGTCAACAGCACATTCACCTGCTCGAACATTTTTCGGATCGCCTGGCGGCTGGCGGCCAGCTCCTGCCTCGCGCGCAGAGCGTCAGCGGCCGCAATTCTCTCCCCCGATTGAATCCGGGCCAGCGTTGCCGGCTGGTAAAGCTCGGGCGAGCGGGTTACGAAGCTCTTGTGATAGGCATACGACTCGGCGCTGGAAAGCGTCCGGTCAGTCGGAACCTCGAGCCCGATTCCGTCGCGGATGTCGGCTCCGAGTTCACGAAAAAGTTGAATCGCCTTCTCGACCGCCGCAGCCACTTCGGGATCGAGATCGTCAAAGAAAAACGCCCGCGGTACACCGATGCGAAGGTCGTGTATTTCCTCGCCGAGATCGCAAGTGTAATCCGGGACGGGCCTATCGACACTCGCCGGGTCGCCCGCGTCGTAGCCGGCCAGCACCTGCAACATCAGACCCGCATCGCAAACCGAATTCGTCAGCGGGCCGACGTGATCAAACGACCACGACAGTGGCACGACGCCGCGGGCGCTCACACGTCCGTAGGTCGGCTTGAGCCCCACCACGCCGCAATAGGCGGCGGGCAGGCGAATCGACCCCGCCGTATCGGTGCCCACTGCGGCAAAGCCCATCCCGCACGCGACCGATGCGGCCGATCCCCCCGATGATCCGCCAGCCAGACGCGCCGTGTCCCACGGATTGTGCACTTCGCCGTACGCGCTGATCAGCGAACTTCCGCCGTAGGCGAACTCGTGCAGGTTCTGCTTGCCGAGAATGATGGCTCCGTCGGCGCGCAGGCGCCGCACCACCTCGGCATCTTCCGTCGGAATGCGATCCTTGAAGAGCGCGCTGGCGGCGGTGGTACGCGTGCCAGCGGTGTCGAGAATATCCTTGAGTCCGATAGGAATTCCGTGCAGCGGCCCGCGATACTTGCCGCGAAAAATCTCCTGCTCGGCGCGGCGGGCCTCGTCAAGCGCCGACTCCGCCAGAACCGTAATGAACGCGTTAAGTTTCGGATTGAGCTTTTCGATGCGCGTGAGGCAGTCGTGCGTAAGTTCGGCGGGCGAGATTTCGCGCGCGCGAATTCCATGACTCAGACTTTGGATCGTAGGACGCAAGGATTCCTCAAGCCCCGCACCTCGCCTTTTCCGCGAAGCGCTGCGCAACCATTTGACCACAAACGGGAGAGGGAATTACTGTCCGGGAGTCGAACTGGGGCGACGCTGCTGGCAATCCGCGACTACGGTGTCAAGCGCATTGCGAGTGATAAAAGTAACAGTTTTCTGCAGATCGCTTTCCGAGAGTTCGGTTGACTTCCCAACCAGGTTCAAGGTCATGCGGATGCGCGTGCCTCCTTTGAGATCGGGGCCGAAGGATACATGTTGCTCCGCGGTAATGCCCAGAGCGTGGTTGATCAGATCGATGGAGCGAGGAGGACTGATCGCCGTGACAACACCGGAAATCGTGGTGCGCACGGGCTGAACCACAAGTAAGCGCACACGGCTACCGACTTGCCAGGGCGCACCTTCAGTCCAGACGGCTTCTTCGTAGATTCCACGATTCAACAGGCGATCGAGATTCTGAAAGGAGTGGAACGCAACATCCACCGGCACCGGTACGGTGACCGAATATTCGACGCTGGGCAGCACGGAATAACCCCTGGTAGACCCCTGGTATGACTCCCACAGATTGGCGGATTATGCACCGATTCCCAAAGGAAGACAAGGATGAACGTGGGCTCGCTCCAGGTCAAGCAACTTGCGCTTGACGTCGAGTCCGCCGCCATAGCCACACAGCGATCCTCCGGAGGCGATGACGCGATGGCAGGGAACAACGATGGCGACCGGATTCCGATTGTTGGACATGCCGACGGCGCGGAAGGCATGTGGGTGTCCGATGGCGTGGGCGATATCGCCGTAGCTACGAGTCTCGCCGTAGGGGATCGCGAGGAGCGCCTGCCAGCAGGCAAGCTGAAACGTGGTTCCGCGAAGATCGAGAGGCATCGTGAACTCGCGCCGCTCGCCGCAAAAGTACTCTTTGAGTTCGCGAACGTAGGGCGCAAGCTTCTGTTTGGACTCGCAAAGCTGAAATCTCTGGGCGTCCATCTTCATCACGCGCGCTTCAAACTCCAAGCGCACCAGCCCTTTTGCCGAAGCGGCCAGAAAGAGTGCCCCGACGGGCGAGGGCGTGCGAAAGAAGAACAGTTCCTCACGGCTGATCGCCTTTTGCTCTTCGTGTCTCAACCGGACACCCATCTCTCCCCCTGTCACCCTGAGCGGAGCAGGCGGATTCGCGAATGCGAATCCGTCTGCGGCGTCGAAGGACCCCTACTCTAACCGGAATCTGTGATCCACGGGAAGCACTCGCGCGCCAGAACTGAAAGCATAGCATGCAGCCGGCTTGACTCGCGCACTTCAGAAGCGCAAAATCACGCGTCGCCCAGACGAAGATTGGGGATGGATATTCCCGACTGGACCAGCAGGAGGATCATGCACACAACTTCAGGTTTATCGGACAGCCGTCGAAAATTTCTCCGCTATCTCGCTCTAAGTCCCGCGTTCGCCACCCCGCTGCTGATGAGCCGCTCTCTCCAGAAAGCATTTGCATTCGATCATGCCGGCGCTCCGCCTGGAGGATCAGCCCCCCGCGCGGAATCGATTACCAGCGCGGACCAGGCACTGGACGTGATGGAATTCGAACCCCTGGCCCGCCAGGCCCTTCCTCCCGCGCACTTCGCTTATCTGGCAACCGGCGTAGACGACGACGCGACCGTGAGGCTGAACCATGAAGCCTATCAACACATCGAGATTCGAGCGCGGCGTCTGGTCGACGTCGAAAAGCTGGATACTTCGGTAGAGCTGTTTGGCACAAAGTGGCAAACGCCGATTTTTCTTTGTCCCGTCAGCGCCATGAAGGCCTTCCATCCCGAGGGCGAAGTTGCGGTAGCGCGCGCCGCCGCGAAAAAGCATCACCTACAGATTCTGTCGACCGTCGCCAGCTCCTCCGTTGAGGAAGTCACTGCGGCCCGGGGCGCGCCGGTGTGGCAACAACTCTACCCAACCAACGATTGGGCCGTAACCCGTGCAATCATCAAGCGAGCGGAGGCCGCTGGCAGTCCGGTGCTGGTGTTCACCGTCGATCTTCACGAAAACAGCAATCGGGAAACAATCTCCCGAGGACGCCGGGTCGACGAGCGAGACTGTTCGGTCTGCCACGGGAGTGGATTTGCCGCCTACGTTAGCCGGAAGCCGATGTTTGACGGCCTGGATGTCTCGAAGGTCACTGGACTCTACGACTCAAGCTTCACATGGGACTATGTCAAGCGCTTGAAAGACGCGACCAGGATGAAGCTGCTGCTGAAGGGCATCGTCACGCGCGAGGATGCCGAGCGAGCGCTCGAACACGGCGTGGATGGGATCGTGGTTTCAAACCACGGTGGCCGCGCCGAGGAGAGCCTGCGCCCAACGATCGAATGCCTGCCCGAAGTGGTGGCTGCGGTGAAAGGAAAAATTCCGGTGCTGATCGATGGCGGCATCCGGCGCGGGACTGACATTTTCAAGGCGCTGGCACTGGGAGCGGCCGCAGTTGGCTTTGGCCGTCCTCAGGGATGGGGCTTGGCGGCATTCGGTCAGCCGGGAGTCGAGGCTGTGCTAACCATCCTGCGACGCGAGCTTGAGACCATCATGCGACAGGCGGGAACGCCCTCGATTCGCAAAATCACCCACGCATCTGTCGCTCCTTAGAGCCCGCGGAATTTTCGCCAAACAAAAAAGCCTCCCGCTTGCACGGGAGGCCTTTTATCCAAGAGGGGAGGGCTATTTCTGTTGCTGGCTAGAAGTCGAATCCGTCGAGGCCAGTTGCTCAAGATTATTCTTCAAGAGGCTGACTTCAACGCGGCCACCGT
>OBLW0100004187.1_pt1 | contig 11041 bp, 7 predicted proteins | sample 1520161 | NCBI WGS metagenome assembly OBLW01 (sample SAMEA3539309, study PRJEB22396) | soil metagenome | biome: tundra; feature: field; material: soil | place: USA | collected 2010-05 | depth 0.15 m
GGGAGCGCGGCCGGTGGCGATGACGATGCCGCCTTTGCGCGCGTACTCGGCGATCATTACGAGCGTCTTCAGCGGCATTCTCTCCACGTTCGGCAGCACCAGCACCGGATACTTGATTCCCACCGCGGCGATGGCCTCATCGTCGATGAAATCGTAGTTGTAGCCGCCGTCCAGAATCTGTGGAATCACGTTGGGGCCGAGCAGCCGGTCCATCGATTGATTCACCGAATCGTGCCCCAGCGTGAAGCCCGCATAAGCGTCGGCGGTGGGAAGATATAGGGCCACATCGTTGACCGGCTCGCCTTGCCGCAGCAGCCAGCTTACGCGCTCGAAGTACGCGGTGATATCGGGCATCACGATCCACCACGGGTTGTGTTGATTGAAGACCGCCGCGGCGTAGAAGTGCCAGCCGGGCTCTCCGGCCTGCGGCGGCGAATAGGGCCAGCCGTGGCCCACCAGTTGATTGATGCCGTTCAAGAAGTGCAGGTCGGCTTCCGCCTTCATGTCGAGCGGGGTGGCGCGGAAGACCGGCGAGTGCAGCCACGTCCACGTCTCCGACGAAGTCACCGGCCGCCCGTACAGATGGCTGGCCGAGGACGCCCAGCGCGTCGCCGAAAAGCGCCTCCATGCGGAGTTCTCGCCTTCCGGCAAATCGACCAGTGCGTTGCTCGAAAGGTTCACCGGCGGAATGCCGTAGTTCTGCGAACGGAAGCGCGTGCCATGCGCGGCGGCCCACTGTCGCAGCGGCGTCAGATAATGTTCGTTGGCGAGCTCGGTCAGTGTCTTGCCCCAATCGTGCCGGATACTCGAGGTGATCTCGCCCATCTGGTCGGCCAGCGCGGGAAGGTAAGGCGTGAGGTCATAACCGCGGCGCTTTTGAAATTCCGTGAGGAAATCGCCGGTCCAATCCGAGCTGTATACTTCCAGACTGTCGCTGAATACCGCGTAAGGCGGGTGCGCGCCGAAAGCCTGCATCAAGCGGTCGCCGACATAGTGCAGGTGATTTTCGATGGCTGCGGCGTTGTAATGGTCGAGCACCGGACCCTCGGCGCCCACCGCCGCGCGCTTCACGGCCTGGCGAGTGCGGCTGGCGATGAAGATGAACGCGCCACCGGCTGGGCCTTCCGGCGCAACATGCATTCCGGCGTCGTCGATATTGGTGATGCGATCGAATCCGTGGCCGCGCTCGATAAATGCCGCGATGAACTTTTCGCCTTGGCCGATTTTGGGCATCCGCAGCGTTCCCGCATTGGCCGGCACGGGCCGGCGTTCCACGCGCAGCCTGGCGGAAGCGAGATCGATCGGCGTGTGCGGTCCGCCATAGGGCCAGCCGCTGCCGAGCGTGATATCGACGCGCATCCCCAGCTCGCGCGCTTTGTCGTTGGCGAAACTCACGGCATCGAGAAAGCCATCCGAAAGATACGGCAGGTTGACCAGTCCGCGCGCCGGGTCGTCGAGCATCACCGGATACACGGGTTGGATCTCCACGCCGCCAATGCCGCCGTCCTTCATGGTGCGCAGCTCGCGTTCGAGCTCGGGTTTCTCGACCGCCGGGCCGAACCACCACCAGCGCATCATGATCCGGCAGTCATCCGGAGGGTGCGCAAAGGCGGCACGCAGATCGTCCACGGCGTCGCGCGGCGCGGGCTGGGAGCATAGCAAAGCCGCACACGCCGCGCCCGCCGCAAGTACACTCCATCGCATTCTTACCATGCTAATCTAATGCCAGCGCCGCGGCGCAGGCTTTGGTTTTCCCCGCGCCCGTGGCATGATTTGAACTATAGGCCAGGCAAAACGTGACTAACAATCGACAAAGCGAGCTCATTCACACCGCGCTCGACCGGTTTCAAATCGAGCTGCCCAGTTGGGGATTTGCCAACACCGGCACGCGCTTCGGCAAGTTCCAGCAAGCCGCCGCCGCCAGCACCGTCGCGGAGAAGTTCAGCGACGCTGGACAGGTTCACCGCTGGACCGGGGTGTGCCCGTCGGTGGCGCTGCACGTGCTTTGGGATCTGCCGAAAGGCGTGGGCGACGTGGATGAAGTGCGCTCGCTGGCCGCCACGCACGGCCTGCGCGCCGGCGCCATCAACCCCAACGTGTTTCAGGACCAGATTTACAAATACGGATCGCTCGGGAACCCCGATGCCGCCATTCGCCAAGCCGCGCTCGACCACTTGCTGGACAGCGTCGAAATCGGCAAACGCCTGAACAGCCGCGACGTTTCACTTTGGTTCGCCGATGGGAGCAACTATCCGGGCACGCAGAACATGCGGCAGCGTAAGCACTGGTTTGAAGAGGGCCTGCGGACGACCCACGCCCGCCTCGACGCGAGCCAGCGCATGCTGGTCGAATACAAACCCTTCGAGCCCGCTTTCTATCACACCGATATCGGCGATTGGGGGATGGCGCTCGAATTCGCCCGTTCCGCTGGCCCGCAGGCCAAGGTGCTGGTGGACACCGGCCATCACTACCAGGCGCAGAATATCGAACAGATTGTGGCGTGGCTGCTGGATCTTGGGCTTCTCGGCGGCTTTCATTTCAACGACCGGCGTTACGCGGACGACGACCTCACCATGGGCTCCATCGATCCCTACCAGGCCTTTCGCATTTTCCACGAGATCCTATTTTTCGAATGGGAGACTGGCGCGCGCGCCGATATCGCCTACATGATCGATCAGAGCCACAACCTGAAAGGCAAGATCGAGGCGATGATTCAGACCGTCCAGACGGCCATGGAGCTTTACGCCAAAGCCGCGCTGGTGGATCACGAAAAACTCGCCGCAGGCCAGAAGAGTTGCGCCCTGGTGGATGCCGAAAACTGCCTGAAGGACGCGTTCTCCACCGACGTGAGGCCGGCTATCCGCGAATGGGCGAAGGTCAGGGGTTTGCCCGCCGACCCGATGGACGCCTTCCGCCAGAGCGGCTACCTGGAGCGTGTGACGGCTGAGCGCCGCCAGCGGAACATGGCTGCCGCATCGAGTTACGCCTAGGGCTTATCGTGAAAGAACCATGCCAGACCTTGCGACCGACGTGGCGCACGCACTCGTGCGTGCCGTGTCGAGACTTTTCTCGACACCTGCTTCGCGCTGCGACGGGACCCTGCGTCGGCATGAGTGCCGACGCGGCACGCATGAGTGCGTGCGCCACGTCGGAATGACAAAGTTATTCTCCGACAAGCCCTAGGGCCTGTTGTGAAATAGTAGTTCAACGGCTCGCAGCAGTTGTTACAAAACGGTCCCTAATATGCCACGATTCGCATTCCAACTTCGCATCAAGCCGGACGCTATCGAAGAGTACGAGCGCGAACACCAGCGCGTCTGGCCGGAGTTGCTGGCCAAACTCAAGCAAGTGGGCATCTCCGATTACTCCATCTTCCGGCGCGGCCAGGAACTGGTGCTGAGCCTGCGCGTCGACGATTTCGACAAGGCGTGGGATGAGCTCGACCGCGACCCCGTCAACCAGCGCTGGCAGCAGTTGATGAGCCGCCTGTTCGAACCGGTACCGGACCTACAGCCTGGCGAACGCTTCGCCATGATGAAGGAAGTTTTCCGGTTGGAGTAAGCGGCGGGCGCAACTGGAGGCGTTCGGGGCGGGCGTTATTTCACCGGCAGCGAAAGCTCGCTTCGTCTTCCTGAACCGTCAGCGCCGAGGTGCGGCTCAGATCGAGTCCCGGATCCACCAGTCTTCCGCGCACGGTGTGAAGCCGGAAAGGCGCTGCCGCGCCGGCAGGCGCTCGTGCCAGCAGGAGCCGTAGCGCATCCTCAACCAGCTCGCTGAAGGTGATGCCGCGCTCCGCAGCGGCTTGCCTGGCGTTATCCAACAGCGAGTCCGGCAGCGATACAGTTGCTCTCATGCTTCGAGGATAGCGCGCATTTTGATGCCGATGCGTCAAAAGCTGATGCTGGCGAACCTCTCGCTTTCGTCCCCCGTTCGGTATACTGAAGTTGCGTCGCCCGCTTGAAGATGGAGCGAATCATGAGTGACTTGGACCGGCTTCATGAGATCATCGACACCTTGCCTTCGCCGCAAGTCCACGCTCTCCTGACCCTTCTGGAAACCTCGCAGCCCATTAGTGATGAGCAGTTGGCTCGTCGGCTCGCGGAGGCCCCCGAAGAGGAGGTCGATGCAGAGACAGTCGCCCGCATTTTGGCCGCCGAGGCCGAGCCGGGAGACACCATCTCGCACAGCGAGTTAAAACAGCGGCTGGGTCTGTGAAGCGGCTTCTGGCCTATAGGCCTGCCGCTCAGCGCGAACTCGCTCACATGGATTGGTCCGACGCGGGACGTATCGTTCGCGCATTGGAATCCCTAGCAGCTACCGGTCTTGGCGACGTCAAGGCGCTGAAGGGTGCGCTGAAAGGCCGTTATCGCCTGCGTGTTGGCAAGTGGCGTATCTTTTTCACTCTCGATCAGCCTGGCAGCATCATTGTGACCGACGTCGACAATCGCGGCCAGGCTTATTGACTCGGCGAATCCGGCAGGCGAGGTCCGTCCCGCGCTGCGTGGAACGCATTACACTGGTCTAGTCACCTATGCGCACACTTGCCCTTGCTTTCTTCGCTTGCTCGTTTTGCCTGCTGGCCGCCGACGCTCCCAAGCTGCGCCTCGGCGCGGATATTCGTCCTACGCGCTACGCCGCCGATCTGACGGCTGTGCCGGGGACCGCTACTTTCTCGGGCGTCCTCGATATCGACATCGCGCTCGCCAAGCCGGCCTCGCTGGTGTGGCTGAATGCCACCGACCTCAGCATCGAGCAAGCCACGGTCAACTCCCAGCCTGCGGCCGTCGAATCGGCCGGCGGCGACTTCATCGCGCTCCGCCTGCCCGCCGCGCTTCCCGCCGGGCCGGCGAAAATTCACATCGTCTACCAGGGCAAAATCAGCGCCAACTCGATCGCCGGAATTTTCCCGGGCGAAGACGCCGGCACGCCATACTTGTTCACCCAATTCGAAGCGCTTGACGCGCGCCGCACTTTTCCCTGCTTCGACCAGCCTGACTTCAAGACGCCATGGCAGCTCACGCTACACATTCCCCAGGCGGACAAGGCGTTCTCCAACACGCCGCAGCTTTCCGAAACCGGCGAGCCGAACGGCATGAAGCGCGTGGTCTTCGCCGAAACCAAGCCGCTGCCCACTTACCTGGTCGCCTTCGCCATAGGCCCCTTCGATGTGGTCGACGCCGGCAACGCCGGCCGCAATCACGTGCCGGTGCGCATCGTCACGCCGCGCGGCAAGGCCGCCCAAGCCCGGTACGCCGCCCAAGTCACGGCCACCATCATCGACCGCCTGGAAGATTACTTTGGCGTTCCCTACCCTTATGAGAAGCTCGACGAAGTCGCCATCCCCTTGACGTTCGGTTTCGGCGCCATGGAGAACGCCGGCCTGGTCACCTATGGGCAGACCATCCTACTGGCCGATCCGGCCACCGACAGCATCAATCGCCAGCGCACTTATGCCTCGGTTGCGGCCCATGAGCTGGCGCACCAGTGGTCCGGCGACCTGGTGACCACCGCCTGGTGGAACGACATCTGGCTCAATGAAGCCTTCGCCACCTGGATGTCGTCCAAGATTCTGGCTGAGTGGCAGCCGGACTGGAACACCCGGCTGACCGACCTCGAAACCAAGTTCGGCGCCATGGCATCCGACAGCCTGGTCACCGCGCGCCAGATCCGCCAGCCCATCGAAGCCAAGGACGACGTCGCGAACGCCTTCGACGACATCACTTATGAAAAAGGCGCCGCTGTCATCCGCATGTTTGAGGTGTGGACCGGCGAACGGCAATTCCGTGCCGGCGTGACCGCTTACTTCAAGCGGTACGCTTACCGCAACGCGACCGCCGACGACTTCCTCGATTCCATCGCCACGGCGGGCAAGCCACAGCTCACCGCCGCCTTCAAGACCTTCCTCGACCAGCCGGGCATTCCGGAGATTTCGGTCGAGCTGAAGTGCACCGGCCAACCGCGCATGGCGATCGGTCAGAAGCGCTACTTTCCGCTCGGCTCCACGGGCGCGCAGGGCGCTCAGTGGCAAGTACCCGTCTGCGTGCGATACGAAGCCGCCGACAGCTCCGCCACGGAGTGCTTCCTGCTCGATAAACCCAGCGCTGAATTCCCGCTCAAGAACGCGTCCTCCTGCCCGGCCGAGATTTCCGCCAACGCCAACGCCACCGGCTATTACATCACCTCCTACCGGGGAGGACTCCTGGAGAAGTTGCTCGGCGAGAAGAGCGATTGGCTCAACGCCGCCGAGCGCGTAACACTGTTGCACGACCTGAAGACGCTGGCCGGTTCCGGCGACGCCAAAGAGAGCGCCGCGCTCGCCGCCGCGCGCACCTTCGCCAATTCGCCCGAGCGGCAGCTCGCCGCCGAATCCCGCGAAATCGTTGGCGGTGCGCGTGTTCTGGTGCCTCCCGCGCTTCTTCCCAACTACGCCGCCTTCATTCGCAAGACGTTCGGGGCTCGCGCGGCGGACCTCGGCTGGTCGACCAAGCCGGATGACGACGCAGACACCCGTCTCATGCGCGCCAGCCTGGTTCCTTTCGTGGCACGCGAGGGCGACGACCCTGCGCTCCAAGCCGAGGCCCGCCGTATGGCCCTCGGCTGGCTGGATAGCCGCAAGGGGATTGACCCAGACATGCTGCGCGTGACGCTTTCGACCGCCGCGTTTGCCGGCGGCCAGGACTTGTTCGACCGCCTGCTCGCCGAATTGAAGAAGACCCAGGACCGCGGCGAGCGCCGTGCCATCATCGCCGCGCTGGGCAGTTTCCGCGATCCCAAAATCGTTCAACAGGCGCTCGCCCTGCTCCTGTCTCCCCAGTTGGACGTGCGGGAAACGTTCGGCCTGATGCTCAGCGGCCTCGCCAATCCGCAAACCCAATCGCTGCCCTTCGAGTTCCTCAAGGCTCACTATGACGAGGTTCTGAAGCGCCTACCGCGCGGTGGCGACTTCGATGCTGCCGCGTCGCTGCCGTTTGTCGGCGGGCCGTTCTGCGACGAGCCCTCCCGCCGCGCGTTCGTCGAATTCTTCCAGGATCGCGTCGGCGGCTTCCTCGGCGGCCCGCGCAATTACGCGCAGGTGCTGGAAGGCATCCGATTGTGCGAAGCCCAGCGCGCCGCTCAATCCGAAGACGTGGCGCAATTCTTCGCGCGGTGACCGTGAATTCGAATAGGCGATTTCATGACTCTTTCTAACCACACGCCGCTGCGCCTGCTGGGCGCGATGCTGGCATCGAGCGCGCTGGTCTTCACGCAGACGCCATCCGCCGCCCCGCGGGTGATCTCCGCGGACTTGCACCACGTTCGCGGGCCGCACAGCAAGGTCTTCCGCCGATGCATCGGAGCCGGCCGCGCCAACGAGGGATTGCGGGCCGACTGGCAGCAACAACTCGCCCTCGTCCAGAGCGAAATCGGGTTCGACTATATCCGCATGCATGGCCTGCTGCACGATGATATGGGCGTCTACCAGGAAGATGCCAAGGGCAACCCGGCATATAACTTTCAGTACGTCGATCAACTGTATGATGAGTTGCTGCGCTTGCACATCAAGCCGTTCGTCGAGCTCGGTTTCATGCCCTCCGCCCTGGCCAGCGGAAAGGATACCGTCTTCTGGTGGAAGGGTAACATCACACCGCCGAAATCCTATGATCAGTGGGCTGCTCTGATTACCGCGCTGATCCGCCATTGGGAACAACGTTACGGCAAGGAGGAAGTCAGAACCTGGTACTTCGAGGTGTGGAACGAACCCGATATCAAGCCGTTCTACACATCGACTCTCGAAGAGTACTTGAAGCTGTATCGGGTTACCGCCGAAGCGATCAAGAAGATCGATCCGGGTTATCGCGTGGGCGGGCCGGCCTCCGCCATCCCCTACCGTTTCGAAGAGGAACTGGTCAAGTTCTGCGCCAAGGAGAAAGTCCCGATCGACTTCGTTTCCACCCACGCATACGGCGTGAAAGAAGGCTTTTTCGACGAGACCGGAAACCGCGGAACCGTCCTCGATGCCGACCCTGGCGCGGTCCGCGACCGCATGGTGCATTCCCGCGAACTGATTCGGAATTCGCCGCTGCCCAATCTCGAATTGCATTTCACCGAGTGGAGCTCGGCCTATACGCCCACCGATTACATCCACGACCAGTATCATCAGGCTGCCTTCATCCTCGATAAGATCAAGGGCGCGCAGGAATCCGTGGATTCGATGTCCTATTGGACCTTCACCGATATCTTTGAAGAAAACGGCCCGCGCATGACGCCGTTTCACGGTGGTTTCGGCCTGCTCAACTATCAGGGCATCAAGAAGCCCGCTTACCATGCCTATCGATTCCTCAGCCGGCTGGGTGATACGGAAATTGTCAATGCCGACAAATCGTCCTGGGTTTGTACCGATCGGGACGGTGGTATTCAGGTGCTCTTCTGGGATTTCACGCCCATTGCGCCGCCGGATCGTTTGAACGATCAGGTTTACTATAAGAGAGATCTGCCGCCCGCGCCCAAGCCGCCGGTAACCGTCGATCTGACGAATCTTCCGGACGGCACTTACTTCGAACAAGTCTATCGCGTTGGTTACCGGCGGAATGACGCGTATACGACTTATTTGGATCTCGGCGCGCCGTCGCAACTTACCAAGGCGCAGGCCAGCGCGATTTCCAGCGCCGCCAGCGGTGAACCCTCCGAGAGCCGCATCATATCCGTTTCCGGCGGCCGCTTCCAGTTTCAGTCTCCGCTCACAACCAACGAGGTTTGCCTGCTCGTGTTGCGCAAGATGTGAACGTCGGGCGGGAATCGTGATCCCGCGCCCGCCGGCAGGCGTTGGCAGGTTGAAACCTGCCCCACTCTAGAAAATGGTGGCCGGTCTGGTGTCCGTGCCCACCGCGATCGCGCGCGACACATGCTCGCTGGGCGGCTCGCTCAACAGGCGGGGCCGCAGCAGCAGGATGACCTCGTCACGCGAGGTGTCGTGTTCGTGCGTGCTCAGCAGCGGGCCCAGGAAGCGGATCTCGGAAAGGCCGGCCAACCCCGAGATGTTGCGTCCTTCATTCGTATCCAACAATCCGGCCACTGCCGCCCACTCGCCCGTTTTCAGCCGTACCACTGACTTCACGCTACGGTTGGAGACCACCGGAACGCCGTTGACCGATTGGCCCGTGAGCAGCTTGACCTCGGCTTCGATATCGAGCGACACCTCGTTCAGGTCGTGCACCATCGGCGTCAATTTCAAACTCAGCCCTAAGTCCTCGAATGTGAACGAGGGAGCCGGCGTATAGACGGAGGTCCCATTGCTTCCGCTGCTGATCGCACCCACGCTGAAGCTCACCTGAACAGTCTGTGTGACACCCGCCGCGGTGACGGTAATGGCGCCGACGTAAGTACTCGCCGTAAGGCCCGAAGGATTTGCATACACAGTGAAGGCGGTCGCCGTATTTGCCGCCACCGTCGAGCCGACATTCGAAAGCGACAGACCGGACCCGGTTACGGTCGCCGAGAAGGCTCCGCTGGTCCCGCTGGTCACCGTGACCGTCGCCGAGACGGTGGAACCATCGAGAGACGCGCTCAGCGAGACCGGGTTCGGCGTAACCGTGAGACCGCTGGCGGTTCCTCCGTTGACGGTCAAAGTCACATTAATGTAAGCGAGGGAGCCATCCGATCCACTCAATGCGACCGTGCCCTGATAAGTGCCCGTGCCGAGATCCGCGAGGCTGGAGGCGGGGCTGAGGACAAGAACAGCAGGCAGAGTCCCCGAGAGAGTCGATACGCCGTCCACCAACAGCCATGAGCTCGCGCTCGATGCGGTCGCGGTAAACGTGATGCCGGTACCGCTGCTCGATACTGTCACGCTGGTGGCCGCCGGCAGGCTTCCGCCGGAGGTATAAGTCCAGGGAATCGAAGAAGGGCTCAGCACCAAGCTCCCGCTCGAAGTCACGTTGAAGGTCACCAGCGTCTCCTCGGTAACGGCGCCCACGGTCACGCTAAGAATGCCGAGATAGGTCAGCGCTGACAGTCCCGCGGGATTCCCCTGAACCGTAACGTAGGCCGGTGTGTTGGCGGTCACCGTGCTCGCGGAAACCGATAGCGAAAGGCCGGGTCCGATCACGCTGGCCGAAAGAGTCCCGCCGATGGTGCTGGTCACCGTCTCCGTTTGTTGCGCCGTCAAGCCGCCAGCCACGGCGGCCAGCGGGATGGTGCTGGGAGTGACGGTGAGATTCGGCGCACCGCCATTGACCGTCAGGGTTACGGTGAAGTATGTGACGGAGCCGTCCGACCCGCTCACCTGCACCGTGCCAACGTAAGAACCAGTGTCAAGCGCCGCGAGCGCGCCGCCGGGCGAAACGGTCAGTGTGGCTGGCAGGGTACCCGAAACGGTTGTCGCGGAGTTCACGACCAGCCACCGGCTGGAGCTGGCCACCGTGGCCGTGTAGCCGATGGCTCCATTGGTGCTGGCGACCTTGACGCTGGCGTCCTGCGGGGATACACCCGCCGAATTGTAGGTCCACGCTACCGTGTTCTGGCTCAGTGTCAAAGTGCCGACGCCCGTAGCGGTGCCAGTCCCGGAGCCAATGCTAGTCCCCGTGCCCGTGGTGCCCGATGTTGCCGAAGAGCCCGACTCTCCGAAATAGCCGGATGTGAGCACAGGGTAACGGTTGCCCACGTGCAGCGTGGTAGGCTGGCGCTCTTCGCCGCGCAATTCGGTGGCCCACAGCACCTTGCCGGTGCTTTCGCTCATTTGCGCCACCGCGGCGGCGTCCATGATTCCCATTCCCAGCAATGTCTTACCACCGCCGAATGAGAGCAACCCGCTGATGTTCGTGGGAAGTGTTACCTGATTACCCAGCCAGTTAGTCAGTGCGGTCAGCGAGAACATGGTCGGAAAATCCACGCCATACGTGTTCGTCTTGCTGCGGCTGACTTCCACCAGCTCCAGCTCCATCATCACCTGAGTCCGTGGATAAAGAAGTTGCTCCAGCATTGCTTGGGCTGGCAGCACGCGCGACAGGCTGCCGCGAAGCACCAGCATTCGCGTCTGCGAGTCGACGCTGGTTTTCTCAACCCC
>OBLW0100004188.1_pt1 | contig 11041 bp, 8 predicted proteins | sample 1520161 | NCBI WGS metagenome assembly OBLW01 (sample SAMEA3539309, study PRJEB22396) | soil metagenome | biome: tundra; feature: field; material: soil | place: USA | collected 2010-05 | depth 0.15 m
AAAACAGGACATTTCTACTTTGCTGGGAATAGGACATTTCTACTTTGCCTTGACAGGGGGGACAGGCCAGGAGGCCTGTCCTACATGGTAAAGACGAGCCTGGTCTTGGTGCCGCCGATGCGGATCTCCTGGATGCGCACCTTGCCGTTGGCATCGTTGACGTAGCGCACGGCGGTGGCGGCGAATTTGGTGTCGCCTTCCTCCACCTTCACGGGGCTTTCGGTTTGCACTTTGCCCTGGCGGATTACGGCCGTCTGGTCGTTCACCTCGAGCTTGTAATCGCCGGGTTTCAGTACGGTGGTACCCACCGTGGCGGTTTCAAAGAGCGTAATGGTGTAGGAGCGCGCACTGGCTACGGCCAGACCGGCCACCAGGAAAAAAGGCAGAACTTTCCTCATCCTCATTTTGTTTCCCTCTCTGTTCGTTGCGCCATATGCCGCGCGCCCAGGCGTGCGGCAACCGGCTAAGTGGTTGTTACCTGGCTGGTAAGATCTTGCTTACAGGAACTTATACGAACGAGATCGCAAAACGTTCCGCCGGCTAACTGGCGGAAGTGTAAAGAAAGCCGGCGACGAGCGTCACGGCAGCCTGCCGAATGTCCGCGGCATCACCGAAGCCCCTCAGCCATTGCAGTTCGCGCTCGCGGCGAAACCAGGTGATCTGGCGCTTGGCATAGTGCCGCGTGTTGCGCTGCGCGTAGAAAACCGCATCGCGCGGGCTGAGCTCGCCCTGGATGAGTTGCATCGCCTGTTTGTAGCCGTGGGATTCGAACGGCTTGCACGCGGGCGGGAAGCCGAGCGCGAGAATGCCCCGCACCTCTTCCACCAGTCCATGCTCGAACATCCAGGCGCAGCGCGCATCCAGCCGGGGATGGAGCGCCTCGCGATCGGGCAGCAGCCCGAGTTTGAGCGTGCGATACCCGCGCAACGCGTCGCGCCCCTGCTCGAACAGCCGGCTGGCGGGCTGGCGAGTCAGCAGACAGATTTCCAGCGCGCGCGTCACCTTGGGGATGTCATTGGCGTGAATCTTCCGGGCCGCGGCGGAATCGAATCTTCTGAGTAGGCGGTGGAGCGATCCGCCGCGGCGGGCCTCGCGTGCGCTCAAGCGGTCGCGCAGCGGCTGGTCCCTTACTGGTCCTTCAAAGAGGCCTTCGAGCAGGGCGCGCAGGTAGAAGCCGGTGCCTCCGGCGAGAATCGGAAGGCGGCCGCGGGCGGAGACTTCCGCGATGGTGGCGCGCGCCAGCCGGGCGTATTCGCCGGCGGTGAAGAGTTGGTCCGGGTCCAGGATATCGATCAGGTGATGGGGAATACCGCGACGCTCGGCCAGGGGCAGTTTGGCAGTGCCGATATCAAAATGGCGGTAGACCTGCAGAGAGTCGCAGTTGATGATTTCTCCGTTGAATTTTTCCGCAAGCAGAAGGGCCAAATCGCTCTTTCCGGAACCGGTCGGGCCGACGACTGCAACCAAGGGCTGCTGGCTCGCGTCTGCCTGTGTAGAGTGAGGGGTATTTGCGGTCAAACCCCGTTATACAATAAAAAGAAGGTTTTCGAGCCTCGGCGGGGATGCCGCGCGGCCGGAAAAGAGAGTAGGGTCATGATTCGTTCCGCCAAAGCGCTGCTGCTCGCCGTTTCCCTGGGCTCCCTCATGAGCCGCCTGGTGTTCGGGCAAACCCCGGTTGAAACCCCGAAGACGCCGGACAACAAAGCCGGCGCCTATTACAACTTTGCGATGGGCCGCGTCTACGCGGAACTGGCTCAGGCGTACGGCAACAAGCCGGACTACCTGACCAAGGCCATCCAGCACTATCAGGAAGCCCTCAAGCTGGATCCCGGCGCGAGCCTGGTTTTTGAAGAGCTGACGGATCTCTACATTCAGACCAACCACCTGCGGGATGCCATCACGCAGGCGGAAGAGCTGCTGAAGGCGAATCCGGACAACGTGGATGCGCGGCGCATGCTGGGCCGGATCTACATGAAGATGATCAGCACGCAGGACAATCGCATCAACGAAGACTACCTGCGCAAGGCGATCGAGCAGTTGCAGAAGGTGACGGAGAAGGAGCCCGGCGACGCGGAGAGCTGGGTGGCCCTGGGGCGGCTGTATCGCGTCTCCAACAATTCCCCGGAAGCGGAGAAAGCCTACAACAAGGCGTTGGAGGCGGAAGCCGATAACGAAGAGGCGCTGACCGGCCTGGCGATGTTGTACTCCGACCTGGGGGACAACAAGAAGGCCATCGAGAAGCTCAAACTGGCTACCGAAAAGAACCCCAACGAGCGCACGCTGATCGCTCTCGGTACGGCCTACGAGCAGGTGCACGACTACAAGAACGCCGCCGACGCGATGAAGCAGGCGCTGGAAATGTCGCCCGACAATACGCGCCTGCAAGCCGGTCTGGCCAACAACCTGATGTTGAGCGACCGGGTGGAAGAGGCCTTGAGCATCTTCGAGAAGCTCTCCGCCGAAGACCCCACCAACGTGCAGCCCAAGCTGCGCATTGCCGAGATTTACCGTGTAAAGCACGACTACGTCAAAGCGGCGGAGGCATTGAAGAAGGCGAAGGCGCTCAATCCGCAGGACATGGAAGTGCGCTACGAAGAGGTCCGCCTGCTGGAAGCGCAGAGCAAGTACACGGAGGCGATCGGCCAGCTGAAGGGGCTGGTGGATGAAACGGCCCGCCCGAAGTACTCCGAGGCCGAAGCCGCGGCGCGGGGGCAGCTGTTGGAGGAACTGGCCAGCCTGTATCGCACAGCGGGACAGTATACCGAATCGGTGGATGCCTACCGCAAGGCCTCCGCGCTGAATAAAGAGAATAGCGCGGCCATCTCGCTACAGATCATCGACACGTACCGGTCGGCGAAAAACGCCGATGGCGCACGCAAGGAAGTGGAAGCGGCCGCCGCCGAACTGCGTGCTCACATTAAGGGAAAGGCCGATGTTCCCACACTGCTGATGCTGGCTTCGGTATACGAGAAAGGCAAGTATTACGGCGAAGAGGCCAAGGTGCTGGACGACGCCGAAAAGGTGGCGGCCAACCCAAAAGAGAAGGAAAGCGTCGTCTTCATGCGCGGCGCGATGTTCGAGCGCCAGAAAAAGGTGGAGCAGGCGGAGGCCGAATTCCGCAAAGTGCTGGCTTCTAATCCGGAACACGCCGGCGCCCTGAACTATCTGGGCTATATGCTGGTGGACCACAAAATGCGGGTGGATGAAGCCACGCAGATGATCAAGAAGGCTCTGGAGGTGGACCCGGAAAACGGCGCCTATCTCGACAGTCTGGGCTGGGCCTACTACCAGCAAGGCAAGTTGGAGGACGCCGAAGGGCTGCTGACGCGGGCCCTCGATCGCATCGGCGAGGACCCCACGGTGCACGACCACCTGGGCGATGTGTACTTCAAGCTGGGCAAGATCAAGGAAGCGATTACGCAGTGGCAGGCGTCGCTGCATGATTTCCACTCGCCCGCGGGGCTCGACAGCGAGCCCGAAGACGTTGCGAAAGTAAGCCGGAAGCTGGACGCCGCACGCGTCAAACTCGCCAAGGAATCGAAGTAGGCAACTGGAGGCTCGTCGGCAACCGCTCGGACCCGGCGGGTACCCCGGTTGCGGCCCGGGTCGGAGCCGCCACCATGAGGCAGTGGTGTGGTTTCGCCAGGTTTCTGTTGGTTTCCGTTGAATCCTGCCTGTCCGCGCAGCCGCGCAACTAATCTTATCAATTAGGTTAAAACACACTAGCTCAATAGCTTACAGTCGGCTATCGGGGTCAAATCCTATGGTTTTGCGCACTTGTGTGGGATACTCACTTAGAGTACAGGCTAACAATCAAGCATGTCCCAGTTGGACGAAGCAGTAGCAAGATACAATAAACTACTGGAGACCGGACCCTTTAGCGACCTCGCATGGGCGGAGGCTCTGCACGAACGCATGGAGAGCACCAAGCTCTCGGCGGGCGGACGCCTGATTTGCCCTTTTCTGCGTCCCAACTTCATTACGCGGCGGCAATACGATTCGCTGGTCAAGACGGGCGAGTCCCTGATCTCGGCCATCGATCGTATGGAGCAGATGGTGCTGGCGAGTCCGGCGCTGCTGGCGCGCCTGGAACTGCTGCCGGCGGAGAAGATGCTGGCGGCAATCGACCCAGGGTATCAGGCGCTCGAAGTGGCGGCGCGCCTGGATTCCCACCTGGTGAACGGGCATCTGCACTTCGTGCAATACAATGCGGATTCGCCGACCGGCGCGGGTTATGCCGACGCGCTGGCCGAATTATTCTGGGACATCCCTCCGGTCAAGGAATTGCGCAAGAAGTACAGCCTGGCGCGGGTGGGCAGCCGCAAGCACCTCCTGACGGCGCTTCTGAAATCGTATAAGCAGTTCGGCGGCGCCAAGAAGCCCAATATCGCGATTGTGGAGTTCCGGCACGCCTACTCCTCCGGCCAGAGCGAGTACGAACTGTTCCGCGATTTCTTTCGCGACGAAGGCTACCTGGTGGAGATCGTGCCCCCCGAGCAACTGGAGTATCGCAACGGTGTGCTGCGCAAGGGTTCGTTTGAAATCGACCTGGTGTACCGCCGCCTGGGCGTGCAGGAATTCCTGATCCGCTTCGATCTGACGCATCCGCTGGTGCAGGCCTATCGCGACCGCGCGGTGTGCGTGGTGAACAGCTTCCGCAGCGAACTGGCGCACAAGAAGGCGATGTTCGGCCTACTGACCGACGAAGCCATGACGGCCAAGTTTCCCACGGTGGAGCGCAAGGCAATCCGCGACCACGTGCCGTGGACGCGCCTGGTATCGGCCGCCAAGACCACCTACGGCGAGAAGCCCATCGATCTGCCCGAGTTCATCACGCAGAATCGCCAACGCCTGGCTCTGAAGCCCAACGACGACTACAGCGACCAGCACACGTACTTCGGGTGGGAAATGGACAGCGCCGGCTGGGACCGCGCGCTCAAACTGGCGATGCGCTCGCCCTACGTGGTGCAGGAGAGGGTGGAGCCGGTGAGATCGGTTTTCCCGTTAATGACCTACGGCCACCTGGAGTTTCGCGAAATGCAGGTGGACGTTCACCCGCACGCCTATCTGGGCAAGGTGCAAGGCTGCTCCAGCTGGCTTTCCATGGGAAAGACCGGCTTCTCCTCCGCCGCCGGCATCGTGCCGACCTTCATTCTGGATTCGAAATAAGGCAAGAGCCTCCGAGCTCCGCTCGGATGGACAAGGCGGAGCCTTATCCCACCGGGCTAACGCACCGTTACGGTAGATGATTTCTTAGAGTCCGGTTCCAGCCGAAGAGTTCCCGATATCCGAATTGGCGCGGCGCCATGGTGTATCATGTCGTGGTGGACGACCCCTTGTCTCCCGCGCAGGCTCCCGACCAGCCGGTCTGGCTGTCCGGGGCGATTCTGACGTTCCTCAACAAGGTCGTGTTTCCGACTCTGTGGATTACGGTCCTGGCATGGGTGGTGATCTGGGCATTCGTGACCTACGGCAGGATTTCCATCAGAAGCGGCTTCGGATTCATTGCCCTGTTTGTCGTGGTCGGCACGGTCTTCATGATGTGGATGGCTGTGCGTCTGCACCTGGTGGGTTACTGCGGGCGCGAGCTGATCGTCGCCAACTACCGGCGCGAAGCGCGGATCCCGTTCGAGCAGGTGGCGGCGGTCGAATCGGTCTGGTGGTACCGTTCGCGGCTGGTGCGCATTCGCTTCCATCGCGCCACGCCGTTTGGCGACTGCGTGTACTACCTTCCGAAATGGGGACCGTTGCGAGGGCTGTTCAGCAAGCCGGAAGAGGAGCTGAGGCGAGTGCTGGCACGCAGCCCCATGCTATAACGTAGAGCGTGCCAACCGGCCAGCGCCACAGCAGTCTCCGATGGCTCCCGTACCTCTATGCGTTCCTGCTGTTCGCCGTCAACTTCGTCATCGCGCGGCGGCTCTTCTCCACCGAGTTCACCCAGCACACCAGTTCGAACGAAGGTAGCTTCATGGCCATCAGCCGGTTTCTGGTGGACCGGTGGCCGGACGTCCGCTGGTTTCCCTTCTGGCTCAACGGTGTGCCGTTCGAAAACACTTACTCCCCGCTCTTGCAAGCGATCGACGCCGTGGTCGCGAAAGCGGCGCACTGCAGCACGGCGCTCGCCTTTCATGCGGTTACCGCTTTCTTCTACTGCCTGGGTCCGGTCTGCCTGTTTCTCTTCGCATGGAAGGCGTCGAAACTCTTGCACGCCGGTTTTTTGAGCGGCCTCCTCTACTCGCTGTATTCGCCCTCGCTGCTGCTGCCGGCCGTGCGCGCCGATATTGGCAGCTGGCACAACGCGCGCAGGTTGCAGACCCTGGTGCACTACGGCGAAGGCGGTCACAACATGGTGCTCAGCCTGCTGCCGCTGGCGCTGCTATGCGCGTACCTCGCGGTCACGCGCCGCAAGTTCGTCTGGTGCGTGACCACCGGCATTCTGCTGGGCGCGCTGGTTCTCACCAACGCATTCGCCGCGGTGGACCTAGGGATCGGCATGGCCATCATCGCCGCGGTGCAGCCTCCCGGCGGCCGCCTTCGCAGCCTCGCACTGTTGGCGGGCATCGGCGCCGCCGCCTATCTCTGGATCTCGCCGATTCTCACGCCCGATCTGGTTCGCACCATCCGCACGAAATCCCTACTGTCGGGCGGCTACCAGTACACGCCGCTGGTGGTCGGTACCGCGCTGCTGGTTCTGGCGGGCGCCGCCGGCCTCTGGTATCTCACCCGCCGTTGGGCCAACTGGTTCGACCGTTTTGCGGTTCTCTTCTCTTACGTCTTCGTGGCCGTGTTTGTTCCGGCCCATTTCGCCAAAATCGCGATCCTGCCGCAGCCGGAGCGCTATCACCTGGAAATGGAGATGGGCCTCTGCCTGGCCCTCGTCTTCGGGGCCCGCCACCTGGTAGCGCCGGCGCATCCGCGGGCGCGTGCCGTGGCCCTGACGCTGTTCCTTGGGTTTCTGGCCTGGCAGTCCCTTTGGTATCGCGACTACGCGGCGGGCCTCATCGGCTCCATCGATATCACCCGGACCATCGAATACAAGACGGCCAGGTGGATCGACGGCAATCTCAAAGGGCTGCGCACCATGGTCTCGGGCGACCTGGGCACCTGGTTCAACGTCTTCACCGATAATCCGCAGCTCAGTGCGGGACACGAACCCTTCTCGCCGAACTGGGCGGCGGAAATCGCCGTCTACACCATTTATTCCGGCGAGAACGCTGGAGACCGCGACGCGGAGTATTCCATCCTCTGGCTGAAAGCCTACGGCTGCCACGCCATCACGGTGCCTGGGCCGGGGAGCACGGAAGCGTTCAAGCCCTTCCGCAACCCACGCAAGTTCGAGGGCGTGCTCCCGCTGCTGTGGCATGACGAAGACGATTCCATCTACGCCGTGCCCCAGCGCTCCAAGTCGCTGGCCCACGTAATTCCCGCCGATGCCGCGGTGACGCGGCAGCCGATTCACGGCCTCGATGTACCCGAGGTCGCTCGCTTCGTGGCGGCGATGGAGAATCCCGCGCTTCCGCTGGCTGATTTCTCCTGGCAGTCCGGCACGCATGCCCGCATTGCCACGGAAGCACATCCCGGCCAGGTTGTGGCGGTGCAGGTGACCTACGATCCGGGCTGGGTGGCGACCGCCAACGGGCGGCCGGCGGCCGTGACCCGCGATGGAATCGGGCTGATCACTTTGCACCCGTCCTGCGACGGGCGGTGCGAGATCGAGCTAAGCTTCGATGGCGGCGCACAGCGAAAGATCTGCCTCGGACTGAGTGCGCTGGTGATGTTGGGCGTGGCAGCCGCCGGTGCACTTGGCAGGCATCGCTCCCAGCAGGCGCTGGTTTCCCGCGCGTAAGACCGCTTTGTGACGCCGGCACTCGTGCCGGCCGCGTCCCGACTCATCGGGACGCTTGCCGGCCGCGTCCAAAGCGCGTCCCGAGGAGTCGGGACGCAGCAGACTGAGAGTCTGCGCCACGCCGGGAACCGCCTAGCTCCGCCGCAGGAGGCTCACCTGGGCGTGAAGGTTCGCCACGCCCGCGGTGTAGCGCGAGTCGCTGACGGTGAAGGCGACGGCGTCCTCCAGCCAATCGTGCCAGACGCCATCGGGATCGTGCGACGCGGCGGTGAGCGTGAACTCGCCCGGGCAGAGTTCGCACCAGAAGGCAAAGGCCAGTTCCAGCGTGTTGCCGGCGGCACAGGGACCGAGCTTGAGTTGCTCCAGTTCCGTATTGGTGCCGTACACATTGAGTCCGATGCGGGTGCGGATCATGATACCCACTACGGGATCGGACACCGCATCGCGGAAGCGCACGGCCACACGCACCACGGCGCGCTCGCCGCTGCGCCAGACCATGGTGGGCCTGCCATTCTCACCAATGGTCTCGACGCGCACGATCTCGGCGCGTCCGTCGCCGCGGCGGACGGTGGGAGCGAGCGGCGGAGTGACCGTTTCGCCCCAGGCGCGCAGGCGGGCGGCGACGTGTTTGCGATACTTGGCCAGCATTTCCTCGGGATCGCCGCGGCCGGCCAGTTTGCCCTCGTGCAGCCACCAGACTTCGTCGGCGAGGCGGCGGATGAGTTCCTCGTCGTGCGACACCACGAGCGTGGTGACTCCGGCGCGGCGCATGCGGTCGAGCGCCACGGCGGCGCGCTCGCGGGTGGCCAGGTCCTGCTGGCCGAAGGTGCGGTCGATAAGCAGGACCGGCACGGGCGCGAGATTCAGGGCATCGTCGGGGCCCAACAGGCGGACATCGCCGGACGTTTTGATGGTACCGGAGGTGGGAGTTTCCAGTCCGGCGGCGAGCCGTAACAGGCGGCTTTTGCCGGAGCCGTTCTCGCCGATGACGCCGACCACGGTTCCGTCCGGCGCCACCACGTTCAGGTTCTCCAGCGGCGCGCTGGTGACGTTGCGAAATGCAAGAGACATAAACGTTAGAATAACAACTACAACGATGGAAGATCCTAAGATATTGGAAAGAATGCGGGCCGACTGGAACCAGCGGGCCGGCGAAGATGCTTACTATTACGTCGCTTTCGGCCGCCGGGAGCAGGACGACGAAGAGTTCTTCGCCACCGGCAGCGACATCGCCAAGGTTTTGGAGTTGGACCTGAAGCGCCTGCGCGGCAGGGATGCGGCGCTCGAAATCGGCTGCGGCCCGGGGCGCCTGATGCGCCCGCTGAGCGGACACTTCGGCGAAATCCACGGGGTGGACGTCTCCGACGAGATGATCCGCCTGGCCGGGGAGCGGCTGCGCGACACGCCCAACGCCCATCCGCATCACAGCTCGGGTTCGGACCTGGCCCTGTTTCCAGACGAGAAGTTCGACTTCGTCTATTCCTACGCCGTTTTCCAGCACATCCCCAGCCGCGAGGTAGTGTTCAGCTACCTGCGTGAGGCCAGGCGCGTGTTGAAGCCGGGCGGCATCCTGCGCTGCCAGATGAACGGGCTGCCGCCGCACGCCAAACAGTACGACACATGGAGCGGCGTGCGCATCACGGAGGACGAGATCCGCCAGTTTGCGCGCGACCAGGACATGCAATTGCTGGTGGTGGAGCAGATCTGGACGCAGTACATGTGGATCACCTGCCGCAAGCGCCCCGCGGGCTGGAGCGCGTCATTGCCGGGACGGCGCGTGCCGCGCGCGTCGGTCATCCGCAAGATCAGCAACGCCCTGACCGGCGAAGCCGTGGCGCCGGTGCGCGGACCGCTGGCGGCGCTCTCCCTGTGGGTGGAAGGGCTGCCGGACGAGGCCGACCTGAACCACATGACGGTCACCGCCGACGGCCTCGCGTGCCGTCTGATCTACATCGGCGAACCGGAAAAGGACGGCATCGCGCAGGTGAATGTCGCGCTTCCCGAAGGTTTGCGCACCGGCATGGTGCCGGTGGAAATGGTGTGGCTAGGCCAGCCCGCCGCGGAGCCCGCGTGGGTGCGGATCATGCCCGCCGGCCCCTCCGTGCCGCGCGTCACCACTATCGCCGACGGCATCAACATTCTTTCCGGGACGCGCATCGTCACGGGCTCGGTAAAGATCACCATGCACGAAGTGGGTGATGCCACGCAGTTCCACGCCACCATCGAAGGGCAGGGCGTGCTGGAAATCGAGAGCTTCTGCGCGGACCCGGTCTCGCAGCGCTGGGAATTCAATTTCCGGCTGCCGGAAAGGACCGCCGCGGGGCCGCACGAAGTGCTGGTCAGCCTGGGCAAGCGCCAGTTTGCGCCGTTAGCCATCGAGGTGGCGTAGTTGGGGCGGGCTCTGGCCGTGGGTCTGGTGGCGATCGCCGCCTTTCTGCTGGCGCCCGGTTGGACTCTCCTGCCGCGCGGCAGGTTCCTGCAACTGGCGCCGGGGACGGTGGAAGTCCACGCGGAGATGGTGCTGGAGGATGGCGCGGAAGTGCGCGGCGCGGCATCGGGTTCGGTTCTGCGCGCGGCGGCGGATTTTCACGGGCGGGCGCTGCTCGTGGTGCGCGGCAGTCACGTGCTCTTGCACGATTTCACGGTGGATGGGAATCGGGAAACGCTGGAAACGCGGATGGGACTGCCGGGCTACGACGTGCCGTTCGCGCGCTTCACCCCGGACAACGGCGTGCTGGCGGAGGGCGTTGGGCAACTGACCATCCAGAATGTGAGTTTCCGGGAAATCGCCGGGTTCGCCGTGCTGGTGAGCCGGTCGCGGCAAGTGGCGATCGATGGCGTGCGGGTGTCCCTCAGCGGGTCGCGCAACGCGGCGGGCCGCAACAACACGACGGGCGGCATCCTGCTGGAAGAGGGCACGAGCGATTTCCGCGTGACGCACTGCGAGTTGCGCGACATTCGCGGCAACGGCATCTGGACGCACTCGCTCTACACGTCGCCGCGCAATGCCCGCGGCGTGTTGGCGGAGAATCGCTTCGACACGATCGGGCGCGACGCGCTGCAGGTGGGGCACGCCACCGAGGTGCGGGTGGAAGGAAATAGCGGAACGCGTATTGGCTATCCCGGGGAGGCGGTGGACGTGGAGGGGCGCGCCATTCCGGTGGGCGTGGACACGGCGGGCAATGTGGACCGCTC
>OBLW0100004193.1_pt1 | contig 11032 bp, 7 predicted proteins | sample 1520161 | NCBI WGS metagenome assembly OBLW01 (sample SAMEA3539309, study PRJEB22396) | soil metagenome | biome: tundra; feature: field; material: soil | place: USA | collected 2010-05 | depth 0.15 m
CAGACGGGCGATTTGGACCGCCGTCAACCGCGACGTTGACTCGACGCCTGACGCTCCTGCTTGAGGCCGGGAAAAAGTCGGTGGACCTTGCGACGCACGGTCGCCTTTTCGCCCGGCGTTCCGTCCTGTGATACGCGCGCAAGGGCATTGCGGGCATGAGCCTTATCCTCGATCGGATACCTGCGGCCAGGCAGCGCGAATTCGCTGGTCGGGATTTTCTTTCTGGCCGCTGTGGTGAGCTTTGTCATCGCGGGGTTTCGCTCACGATGAATGGCATTAGAATCAGATCGCCTGCGCCGCGGCTGGTCCGCAGCCGCTGTGGCGTTCCATGGGCATGGGAACGCCGCGGGTGGCTCTTCAGCCCGCGGCGGTCGCGACTTGCAAATCGGTTCTTAGGCATGCGCCATGTGTTCCTCGGGAGCCATATGACCATCCTTATGGCAGTGTCCCGGGCCATCCGACGCGGCCTGCAGCTTCTGTTGCTGATCCGGTGTGAGGAGAGCGAGAATTTGCTCGTGCGTCGCCTTGTGCTGTTTTTTCGCCTCGGTGCAACGAGCCGTTTGCGCCGCAGCTATTTGTGAGATTTTTGTCCTCTGGTCGTTCGTCAGCTGCATCGACTCGACGAGTTGCAGGGCCTCTTCAAGGCGATGCACGCAACAGGTGGAATCCGGGCCGCCGGACGGGGGCGTCGGCTGGGCTGCCGTGACAGGCGGCGTGTTGCGAACAATGGGCTGGCTGGGCTTGGCGCTGGGCGAGGCGGCTGGAGCGGTGGGTTTTTGTGATGTGACCATTCGTTGACTATGCACCCGTTGGCGCTCGCATGATATGGGGTCTTACCTACCGAGGCGTGCTGAACGCTACCAGCAACGAGGAGGCCGAAGTCGGACGCTTGGCGCCAAACGCCGCACTTTCAACAGGCCCTCCTGAACATCGAACATCAAAGGCCCCTGGTCGGCCGCGCCTCGCAATGATCAGCAGTTTGAAGACACGCCGCTAACCGTTTTCCATGAATTGCTCGAAGGACTGTTCGAGCAGATCGTCCTTGGTCATCGCCAGCAATTCGATCTGGGCCTGGGTGTTCACAAACGCGTTCATCAGGGCGTCGTCTTTGCAGATGAGCCCGAGGCGTTCCACCTGGCAACGGCAGATGCAGGTGATATCGTTGCTGAAGGAGCGCAGGACTTCGTCGATCTTCTGTTTGTCGCCTTTGCAATCCCAGTAAATATTGAGGTGGATTCTGGCGATCATCTCCTCCCCGCGCAGGAGCGGATGAATTCCAAGGAAGTACTTCCAGTATTTCTTCCCGACCTCGCAGTAGTACATGAGGCCGAAGATCACCACGAATTGGAGCGCCTCCTGCATCGTGGTCTCCGGGACCAAGACCAGGACCTGTTCACGACCCTTGTAAACGGCGCCGACGCGATCGAAGGAATTAAAACCCTTCAGTTCGTCAAAAAAAGCCAGCGTCGCCGGCAGGGCGTGGCAGAATTTGGCGCGATCTTTTTCGGGACACACCGGGCAGGCCTTAAAGGCCACCGCGCCTCTGACTTCAGCGGGAATCTGGTCCAGATTGGATTCGAAGGCCTGAGCGAAGGCTTCGATCTTTTCGCGGGTGAGAACGATCCGCTTCCCCCCGGGAAGAAGAAGATAAAGTCCGCTCTGCTTGAATTCACCGACTCTGATTTCCATTTTATCCTCCTACTGACAGGAAACTGGATTTGAGGGGAATGGGGTTGGCGGAGGGTGCGAACAAGTTCATGGCGCGTCGATGTTCCGACGTTTTGGGGACCCCTTTTGTTCCCAGGCATCCGACTGGCCGTCCACTTCTGGGCGCGCCGCCCGCGCCGGGCCGGCCGGTCAGAGGAGACGAAAATCTGAGGCCACGTCCGCCGTGCGGGTTGTGCGCGTGGGTAGAAAGCTCATCAGAGGCGTATGGGTGCCACTCCCGAAGGATGACATGACTGTGGGAGTGGCAAGCCCCCCGACGATCGACCCGCCTCAAGCCTTTGCCCAAGCGAAAACGGTCTTTGACCGTTCCGTCTCAGTAGGTGTCCCTGTGCTTGGTGACCGTCGGGGCCTCGATGTCCGTCAAGAGGCTGAGGCACTGCTTCGGGCATGACTCGACACAGTAGTCCTTCCGTTCGCCCAGCTTTTCCAGCCCGCGGTGGACGAAGCCGACCGTGGGAATGACGTCGACAGCCTTCTCATCCTCGATCGCGAGTTCGAGGTGGATCGACTCAGGCAGCACTCTTTGCCATCTCAGAATCATCTCGAAAGAACGGGGAAAAATCTGTAGGTTCCAAGGCGGTCGGGTTCCATTCACATCGGCGTTCCCTTTTCCGCCGGAGCCGAAATCTCCCGGCGCCCGTGTTCCATTGGAAGAATCCTCGCAACAAATCGCCGCTAATCCATCCGAGCCCGGATTTTTTCGGAAGCTATTCGACCGAACACGGCCGGCAATGGCAGCCCGCTGGCTGGGAGACTGGGGCCGGTTCTGGTGGGCGCTTGCCGCGCTGAACCTGAGCAAGACGCTGTTTATTGCGCGCCGCCGGCGCAGCCGCTGCCCGTGCCAAAGCCCCAGCGATTCCGGACTTGCGTGGAAGACGGGCTGCGAGGCGATGGCTTCGTGGAACAGCCCGGCGCGGTTTCGGCGGGTGTGCCCGCTCCTGAAGAAGGCGCCCGGCGGCAGTTGGGTCTGCTCGGTCAACGCGGCCGAAGTGCGCCCTTTCTGGGGCCGCGCGGCGGCGTGGTTTGGCGGGGCTGTTGTCGCCCTGTGCTTCGTTTGCGTGGTTCTTTCCTTCGGTTTTCTGCGGACGGTCGGGTATCCCGTCCGCTTCGCATCGGTCGCCTGGCCTCCGGCCTGGCACGAAATCCGCGAGGCCCGGGGGCGCTATTTTTTCCAAAAGGCCGAAGTCGCCCTTCGCGCCAATCGCATGGGCGAAGCGCTTCTCTCGCTCGAACAAAGCTACCAGCTCGATCCCCGCGCCTATTTGACCGGCCGGATTCTCGCGCAGCTGTGGCAAATGAGCGAATCCGACCAATCGAACCAGATCTACAGGAAGCTGATGGCCGAACATCCCGAGCAGCGGACCCAGACGGCCATGGCGTGGCATATGGGCCTTCTTTCCCGGGGAGATTTCAAGTCGGTCGAGGGCCTCGCATGGGAGCGGATGAACGCCGATCCCACGCAGATCAGCGCTTGGTTGAATGCTTTCATGATCGCCAGCCGGCGGACTAGGGACGACACGTTTCTGAAGAAGGCCCCAACCGCCGCCACCCTTCCCGACTTCGTGAAACAGGCCTGCGCCTGGGAGCTCGAGTCCCGGCAGGATCCTCCCGAACAGGTTCGTCGCCTCCTCACGGCGCCCATTCCCGCGGGTGATGACCCCTATCTCCTGTATTATCGGATCGAGTGGCTGATAGGAGCCGGCTATGGGGGCGATGCCCTTTTTCAGATCGACCACGAGCAGGACCGTCTCCCGGCGTCCGACTGTTTGCGGTTCTCCCTGGACGCCTACTCGGTTTTGGGCTGGCAGAGCATTCTGCAGCACCAGGTCGGCCAGCTGCTTTCTGCCCGTTCCACTGGCACGCCGCTTCTCGAACTAATCTGCGCCCATTTGATTCGATATCCGAATGCCGCTCTCCTGGCCCAAACTGCGGACGCATTCGAATCGGGGGCGCCCATCCCGGAGGACCAGAGGCTCGGCGCCTATATGTCGCTCTATTGCGCGGCCGGGGCCGCGGGCGATTGGAAGCGGCTGCAAGCCGCAAAAACCGCCCTGAAGGGAATTGCCGGGCTCGACACGTTGGAACGTTATTTTCGGGCGCCAGGCCGCAACGGCCCAATCGAGCGTTGCTTGCGCATTCTGCCATCCCTTCCCATTGGCGTCACATACGCCCTGTACGCCTATTCGGACAGCCATCCCCCTGGAAAATGACCCCGGATCAGGCGACAGAATCAGGGCGAAGATGCGAGTGCCGTTGAAACCTGGGCTTTTGCCGCCGCCTTGATTCTTCCGGCCGCCTTGCGACGTGACGCGACGAATCCGGCCAGCCCGACCGCGATCGCTGCAGCCACGGCACCATAGGCCGCGGGCTCCGGGACCGGCGTGATTTGGTTGTCGCCGTCCGGCCCGTTGTTATAGGGCAGCCACGTTGTGTTGTTGCCGTTCCAGGTCGGTGTATCGAAAACGATCTGATTGAGGGGCGCATGTTGGCTGCCCTGCGGGTCGGGAATGGTCGTCGAATAGAAGTAACTCACCCCGTTCGTCCAGTTTTGAACCTCAAGCGTATCGGTCGAGGCCCCCGCAATTACGGTACCCGTGAAGTCGATGACCGAACTGCCGCCTGCAAAGTTGAGGTTGGATGTGCCCCCCTCGAACGTGAGATTGCCGAACGTGAGATTGTTCCCGTTGATTTTGAGCGTGCCGTTGTTGAGGACGATGTTGAGGTTCGCGTCCGTGACGTTGGAACCGAAGGTCAGGGTCACCCCTGAGCCGACGACGATCGTGCCGAAGCCGGTCATCGAACCCGAGAAGGCTATGGTGCCCGATCCGGACAGCGTGAGCGTCGAGGAGTTTGCCGATGTGCCGAAGACGATCGTGCCGCCACTGCTGAGCGTTGCGGCGCCCGTCGTCGCGCCGAAAAGTGTCTGGTTGTTGCCGTTCATGTTGAATGTCCCGGCGCTCCCGATTGTGAGCTGAGACGAGGAACTGAGCACGTTGTTGCTCCCCAGGGCCAGCGTGCCGGCGCTGATCGTCGTTCCCCCGGTGTACGTGTTGGCGCCCGTCAGAACCAGCAACCCCGAGCCCGCCTGCACCATGCTGCCCGACCCGGAGATGACCCCGCCGTAGACGATGCCACTGCTCAGATCGAAGGCCAGATTCGCATTGTCCGTGACGTTTCCGGCTATCGACCCGGTCGTCCCGCCCGCACCGATTTGAAGCGTGCCGCTTGTGATGCTCGTGGTGCCCGTGTAGGTGTTCGCCCCCGTCAAAGTCAGGACGCCCGAGCCCGAGTAGGTCAAGCCGCCGGCGCCGGAAACAATCCCGCCCAGGGTCGACTTGCCGCCTCCGTTGACCGTGAGCAGATTTCCGCCGTTGTTGACCGTGCCGCCAAGGGTCAGGGAGCCGTTGTCCTGGATCGTCGAGGCCGCGCCCAACGTGATGTTCCCGTTGTAGGTGTTCGCGCCGGAGGCGATGTTGTTGATCGCACCCGCGCTCCCCACCCCCGTGCCGCTGATCGTCATCGCCGCGCCGCTGAATGTGTTCGTCCCCGTCTTGTTGAACTGCAGCTCGCCGCCCGAGGACACCGTCACCCCGCTGGAGCTGGCGATCGCACCCGTCGAACCCAGCGACAGGACGCCGGCGGTCACCGACGTCGCCCCGGTGTAGGTATTGTTCCCGCTCAGAATCAAGCTGCCGCCGGAAGGCGTGTAAGTCAGCCCGCCGGTGCCGCTGACCGTGTTGGTGAGAGTCGTGGTGCCCCAGCCCGTGAGGGTCAGCACATTCCCGGCCGTGTTGATCGTGCCGCCAAACGTCATCGAGCCAGTGCCATTGGTCGAGTTGACGTCCTGGATCGTCGTTGCCCCTGACAAGGTGATGTTCCCGTTGATCGTGGCGTAGGAACCATTGAGGTTGTGGATGGCGCCCCCGCCCGAGATGCCCGTCCCGCTGAGTGTCATCGCCGGAACCGCGAACGTGTTCGTCCCGGTAATGCCAATCTCCAGCTCTCCGCCCGAGGCCACCGTCACGCCGCTTGAGTTGCCAATCGCCCCGGTAGTATTCAATACAATCGTGGCGCCGCTGCCGATCGAGGTGGCTCCCGTATATGTGTTGTTCGTGGTAAGCGTCAGCTTGCCGGAACCCGAGTCGACAAGCGCGCCGGTGCCGGAAATGAGGGTGCCGACCGAAAGGTTTGAGGAAAGGTCGAATGCCAGGGTCCCGTTGTCGGTGATTCCCGAGGTGCTTGCGATCGAGCCGGTCGCTCCGCCGTTGCCGAGTTGCAGCGTTCCGCCGGAGCCGATCGTCGTTGCCCCTGTATACGTGTCGGCCGCCGTCAGGGCCAGCGTCCCGCTGCCCGAGTAGGTCAGGCCGCCGGCGCCGGAAACAACCCCGCCCAGAGTCGGCGTGCCGCTGCCGTTGACCGTGAGCAGATTTCCGCCGTTGTTGACCGTGCCGCCCAGGGTGAGGGCGCCGTTGTCCCGGATCGTCGAGGCCGCGCCCAGGGTGAGGTTCCCGTTGTAGGTATTCGTGCCGGAGGCGATGTTGTTGATCGCACCCGCGCTCCCCACGCCCGTGCCGCTGATTGTCATCGCCGGACCGCTGAATGTGTTCGTCCCCGTCTTGTTGAACTGCAGCTCGCCGCCCGAGGACACCGTCACGCCGCTGGAGCTGGCGATCGCACCCGTCGCACCCAGCGACAGGACGCCGGCGGCCACCGACGTCGCGCCGGTGTACGAATCCGTCCCGTTCAAGGAGACCGCTCCCGATGAAACACTCAAACCGCCCGAGCCGCTGATCGCGTTGCCAAAAGTCATGGTCCCAGATCCCGTATCGACAAGCGTCAGCGTGTAGGTGCCAAGGCTGACCGTGCCCGCGAACGAGAGGCTGCCCGCGCCATATATTTCCCAAGTTTGTAAAACACCGAGCGCAAAATTATTGCCGAAGGCGATCGTGCCGCTCGCAGCTTGATCCCATATGCCGAAGGCGTTGGGCGCTTTCAGCGTGAGGGTGTTTCCCGTGCCGGCAAACGTCTCGCTGCCCGCCCCGGATGCGAACACCAGCTCGCCAACCGAAGTGCTTGTGGTGATGTTCGGCGCGTTGGTTCCCGCGAAGTTCGCCGTCGCATTCGTTCCGGGCGTTCCGCCCGACCAATTTGCGGAAGAACTCCACGTCCCGCTGTTGGCGCCCGTCCAGGTTTGCGCCAAGGCAACCGATCCGCACGCCACCAGAGCGGCGAAGAGGGAAACCCGGCGGATGATGCTAAATGGTGAATGCATGAGGCCCTCGCCCACGACGCGGATATCGAGGTGGGTGTCTATCGTTGGGACTGGACAGAGGGGAGATCCAATGAGAAGACGGTACATTCCAAACTTTTCTTTAAGCAATAGTTACGGAAGCGTACTTTTACGTGGGTATTTCACCCTAGAAAATCGACCGTATGTATCACGGGAACATTCAAATAGATCGCTCTAGGGTCTTTTTCCCGGGGCTCAATGGGGGCCCGTTTTCGGGACCGGGAGGCATGTGCGAGTGAAAGCCCTCCATTTCCCCGACTTCTGGGCATTCCGTTCGCGACACCGTCTCGCTCTTCTTCAGGCGGCTCTCATTGTCGTCGCGGCGGCATGGGTGTTCTCGCCTGCGTTCCATGGCCAATGGTTGTGGGATGATTTTGACATACGGGACAATCCCACGCTCCACAGCAGTCCCGGATTGGGACAGATCTGGTTCGCGCCCAACAGCCCCGACTATTATCCGCTCGAGGAAAGTGTCCTCTGGGTCGAATGGCATCTGTGGCACGAGAATGTCCTCGGCTATCACCTGGCCAATATCGGCTTCCATCTGGCGAGCGCCTTCCTCATCTGGCGCCTCCTGAAAAGACTCGGCGTGCGCCTTGCCTGGCTGGGCGGGCTCCTTTTCGTCGTCCACCCCCTCGTCGTGGAGTCGGTGGCCTGGATAGCCGAGTTGAAAAACACCCTGTCGCTGCCGCCGCTCCTGCTGGCGATGGACGCCTTTATCGATTACACGGATGCCGCGGAAGCCGGCGCGCCGAAGGCCGGGTGGCACCTCCTCAGGTCCGCCCTTCTCTTCCTGGCCGCCATGCTCTGCAAGAGCTCCGTTGTCATGTTTCCCGTGGCGCTGCTGCTCTACCTCGTGTGGCGCCGCGGCCAGGCCGGATGGAGGGACCTTCGCTCCATCGCGCCATTCCTCCTCATCTCGCTGGCGCTTGGGCCGGTCACGCTGTATTTCCAGGTGCACCGGGCGATCGGCAATTGGCAGCTCCCCCCTGCCGGATTCGCCGGGCTGGCGGCCAATGCGGGGCTCAACCTGTGGTTTTATTTCTCGAAATGCCTGTTCCCATGGGAACTGATCCCCATTTATCCGCCTTGGGCGGTGCACTACCCTTCGCCGCTGCCCTTTCTCCCGTGGATCATCCTGGCAGCCGGGTTGGGCGCGGCGTGTGTCCACCCGACGCCTTGGAGCCGGCACGTCCTGTTTGGCGCGGGCTGGTTTGTGATAAACCTGTTTCCCATTCTTGGCTTCATGCCGATGGCCTACCAGCACATAGCGCCGGTCGCGGACCATTTCGCCTACGTGGGGATCGTGGGAACGCTCGGACTTGCTGCGGCGGGCGCAAGCTTCGCCTATCAGCACTGGAAAGCCGCCCGGCCTTTCGTCGTGGCGGGAATCGCCGCAGCCTGCGGGCTCCTGGCCTGGGAAAGCCACCGGTATTCGGGGGTGTTCCTGAACCAGGACACGGAATGGTCGTACACCCTGCGGCACAATTCCCGTTCCCCGATGGCTTTCCTGAACATGGCCTTCGCGCTGACCCAGGAGGGGCGCGTCGACGAGGCGTTCGCAAATTACAAAAATGCCCTGCTGCTCGATCCGGACAATCCCCAGACGGAAAAGGATGCCGGAGACTTCCTCGCCGAGAGCAAGCGGCCCGCCGATGCGGTCTCCCACTACGAGCGGGCGCTCACACTGGATCCTGCGATGGTGCCGGCACGCCGCAACCTGGCCAAGGCGCTGGACAAGGCCGGGCGGACGCAGGAGGCCATCCTCAAGTACAGGGAGATCCTCCGAACGGCGCCCGGAGATGCCGAGATGGAAACCGACCTCGGCAAGGCCCTCTACGATTCGGGCGAGCGGCCCGACGCCATCCGCCACCTAAGGCGGGGGTTGCAGCTCGAATCGAACAACCCCGAGGCCGAGAACAGCCTCGGGCTCGCCCTGGCGAGCGACGGCCGGACCGAGGACGGCATCGCCCACTTGAAGAGAGCCCTCAAGCTCAACCCCGATTTTGCCGAGGCGCATAACAACCTCGGTTTTGCTTTCGCAGGCACCGGCCACCCCAATGACGCCATCCCCCAATTCGAAGAGGCGCTCCGGCTGAAGCCGGACTTCGCCCAGGCCCACAACAATCTCGGATTTGCCCTTTCCGCCGCCGGGCGCAGGAAGGAGGCGATCGCGCACTTCGAGGAAGCCCTTCGGATTGAGCCGGAAGACTCGAAGGCGCATTACAATCTGGCCGTCCTTCTCGAATTGGACAATCGGATACACGAGGCCGTCGCGCACCTGAGGGAAGCCGTCCGGCTGAAGCCGGATTCGGCCGCCGCGCGCTCCAGCCTGTACCGGTTGGAAGCCATAGAGATGGTCGGCAAACCCGAGCCGGAACGCGATCCGCCGTCACAGGCGAAAGGCGGAAACTGAGGTTCGGGCGGAACAGGCCGGCCCGAAAGATGGCACCCACGAGTTGCAAGCAATCAAAGAGGGCGATGCACTGCCTTGCGCCATGAGCACCGACGAGACCCTTTCAGCCGCCTGGGCGCGCGCCTCCTTCGCCGCGAGGGGATGCATCGCGGCGCTCGCGGGTTTCGCGCTGCTCTTGAGTCTCCACCTTTGGCCGGCCTGGACGGGCAACCCCGATCTTTCACACGGCATTCTCATGCCGATCGCTTTTCTGCTGCTGCTCCGGGAGGCGCGCGCCGGCCCCCGCAGGTATCTGGCCGCGGGATGGAGCGCAGGACTCACCCTTGTCTTCGCACTCACCGGCCTCGCCGTCCTTGCCCTGGCGGGCCTTTACGCCTCCGTCCTGGATTGGTCCCATGCGCTGGTGGACTTTGCGCTCAGCGGGGCCCTGGCGCTCTTTCTCGCGGCCGGCATCGCTGTTCTGGCCGAAAAGCGGGTGCGCCTCCTGCCGTTCAACTGGGCGGCGGGGGTCGCGGCAGGCCTCTGGGTCGTCTGCGCGCCCATGCCCCCGGGATTCTACAGCCGGCTCACCCTCGGATTGCAGCTTTGGATCAGCACCGACGTCGTCCACACCCTGCACCTGCTGGGGATCGCCGCCGGCCAGGCGGGAAACGTCATCCGCCTTGCCGGAACCTCCGTCGGGGTCGAGGAGGCCTGCAGCGGCGTGCGCAGCCTGGTGTCGTGCGTATTTTGCGGACTCTTGTTCTCGGCCATCCTGGTTCACCGGCCCCGGGCCCGGCTGGCCGTCATTGCCATTTCCGCGCCCCTGGCCCTCGGGATGAATTTTCTCCGGTCGCTCTCCCTGACCCTGCTTGCCAACTCGGGAAGGCCCATCGCGGGGCCGTGGCACGACGCCGCCGGCTTTGCGGTCCTCGGCGTCACGGCCGTCCTGCTCGGAGCCTTCGCACTTTGGCTCGGGTGCCCGCCCGGCCGGGCGCTGTCCGGCGAATCCACCGGGGCCCCCGGCACGTCCCAGCCGCCCGGATTTCCGGGGAATGGGGCCGCCCGGAGCCCGGTCCGCGGCGACCTGATCCTCGCCGCGCTTCTTTCGGCCGCCGCGGCCCTCCTCGTCTTTTTCTACGCGAACACGAGAACCCCCGTGAATCGGGACCGCCGGCCTCCGGATCTGTGGGCCGTGATTCCCGAGTCGGCGCCGGGCTGGGCTGTCAGGACGGACACGACTTTGTATCGATTCTCAGATACGCTCAAGACAGATCTCCTGGCCCAGCGCACCTACGAGCGCCCCTCCGGCGCGGGCCTGCTCCAGGTCACGCTCTACGCGGCCTATTGGCGCCCCGGGCAGGTCCCGGTGAGCCTGGTCGCCTCCCACACGCCCGACGCCTGCTGGCCCGGGACGGGCTGGGTGGCCGGGCCGGCGGCGGATGCGCGCCGGGAGCCGCCCTCGATCGGCGGCCGCCCGCTTGCCGGGGCCGAGTCCCGCTATTTCACGAACCAAGGCTTCCCCCAGTACGTCTGGTTCTGGCACCTGTATGACGGAAGGCCGATTCCCTACGAGGATCCCTATTCCCTCTGGCGGCTTCTCGCCATCGCCTGGCACT
>OBLW0100004194.1_pt1 | contig 11032 bp, 11 predicted proteins | sample 1520161 | NCBI WGS metagenome assembly OBLW01 (sample SAMEA3539309, study PRJEB22396) | soil metagenome | biome: tundra; feature: field; material: soil | place: USA | collected 2010-05 | depth 0.15 m
CCGAAACCGCGTCGCAGCGGGCCGCTCGTGTGGCCACGCTCGAAGAGCGCCACCGATCGGCTACAACCCTGCTGCAGCGCATCGACGCGCTAGTTTCCGAAATGCGGGAGCGCGCCGGAGCTCTGCAAGCGCAAATGGAATCGGCCAGCGCCGAAATCGCGCAGCGCCAAGATGAAAGCGTTCAACTCGCCGCGCAACTCCTCGAGTTCGAAGCCGAGCGCAATGCTGGAGAAGCCCGCGAAGGCCTGCTGCAACTTGAGTCGGAGCAAGTCCGGGCTCGGCTCGTCGAAATTGACGAGCTGCTGAAAAATACACGCCAGCAGCTCGATCTCGCGCGCGACCGCCGCGGTGAGCTCTCGGCCACGGCGGCTAAGCTGCAATCCGATTTGCAACATCTCGCCGACACTTGCCTCAACGAACTCGGCGTGGAGCACTCGGTTTTGCTGGCGGACACCACGATTGCACCGATTACCGGGGATGAACTTGCGCTCGAAGATCAGGCCCACCGTGAAATGCGCGCTCGCCTAGACGCCATGGGCCCAGTCAACATGATGGCTCTCGAAGAGTACAAGGAAACGGCGGAGCGGCACGAGTTCCTTTCCACGCAAAGAAAAGACCTGCTCGATGCCATCGCCGACACGGCCGCCACGATTCGCGAGATCGATCAAGTCTCACGCCAGAAATTTGAAGAAGCGTTCAATCGGATCAACGAAAACTTCCAAGCCACATTCCGCAAACTGTTCGGCGGCGGACACGGCTTCATGCGGCTTACCGACCTCGAAAACAGCGCGGAGAGTGGCATTGACGTGGTGGCATCGCCTCCCGGCAAGAAGTTGCAGAACGTGCTGCTGCTCTCCGGCGGCGAAAAGGCGCTCACCGCACTCGCGCTGCTGGTCGGCATCTTCCAGTACACGCCCAGCCCGTTCTGCATTCTCGACGAAGTCGATGCTCCGCTCGACGAAGCCAACATCGCGCGCTTCACCGACCTGGTGCGCGAGATGAGCGTGCAGACCCAGTTCATCCTGATCACGCACAGCAAGCGGACGATGAGCATCGCGCCTGTGCTCTACGGCGTGACCATGCAGGAGCCGGGCGTCTCGAAGCTTGTGTCGGTTAGGTTTGGGGCGGCGTAATGGAGTGCGGAAGGAAATCTATAAACTAACCGGGATGTCTTAGTTAGACGATGCCAATCCAACACAAGCTGATTGGACGACTGGATTTTCACCAGTATTGTCCCGGCACTACTCTACTATACAAGAAGACTTGGCACAGCCCAAACGCATCGTTGATTTCAACCCGACAGTACTAACCGATTTAGGGTGTGTACAACTGATGTATAATGTATACACCATGGCTGAATCTTCGGTTCTCACCCTCCGCCTCGATGCCAAACTCAAGAACCAGCTCGACCGGTTGTCGAAATCGATGAACCGGAGCCGCTCGTTCGTCGCCGCCCAGGCGATCCAGGAATTTGTCTCCGTCAACGAATGGCAGATCAATGAAATCAAGAAAGGTCTGGCCGAGGCCGACGCCGGCGACTTTGCCACTGAAGAGGAAGTCCAGCAGGTGCTGAAGAAGTGGACGCGTCGTGCGCGTTGAGTGACTGCGAGCAGCGATCAATAATTTGGATGCTTTGGCAGAGTATATCTCGCGCGACAATCCTGCCGCCGCCGAAAGAACCGTTGCGGCAATTCGGAGTGCCGTAGAAGATCTCGATCGGTTCCCATCTTCAGGTCGCCCCGGTCGGATATCCGGCACTCGCGAATTAGTTGTCTCGGGAACGCCGTACATAGTTCCTTATCGTGTGCGCGGAGATGTTGTGCAGTTGATCCGTGCCTTCCATGCCGCCCGCAAATGGCCCAGCCAGTTTTGAATGGTTGCGTTTGTCTGCCGGTATTTGGAGTCCAAATGTCCTTACGAACCTGTGCATGCCATGGTTGCGGTAGACGAAGGGCAGCTGGTTGGGTTAGTTCATTATATTTTTCACCGCAGCACTATTTCGATTGCGCCAACGTGCTACCTGCAGGATCTCTTCACCCAAGAATCGGTTCGCGGCAAAGGCATTGCAAGAAGGCTGATCGACGCCGTTTACGAACAGGCAACACTCGTTGATTTACCGCGCGTCTATTGGCATACGCACGAATCGAATAGTATCGCGAGGAAGCTCTACGATCGGATGGCGGAGAACTCCGGGTTCATCGTCTATCGCAAGAATATTGAATAGGCTTGGCGACACTGGCCGCTGTGCGTTCAGACCTTGACGAATGAAGGTTTTCTTGCTTGTTAATGGAGAAACATCTCTGCCTTTTTTTCCAGAGGCTTCCTCAGCTTTTCCACATTGCGAACTCTCGAAAACCCTTGCTGGGCAAGGCTTCTCGCCTATACTGAAGCTGTCAATACTTTTCGGCGCAAGAACGGACCGCTTAACCCGTTCCCTGTGATCGAAAGCGTTGACAAATTTCTTACGACAGCTAGAATGGCAAAGCTTTTTATCCGGTGAGTTTAGCTATGAGCCCCCAAATTTTAGATCCCGTTCTGCTGCGAACGGACTACTCCGAACTGGAGTTGCACTCCAGCGGCAAAGTCCGCGACGTCTACAACCTCGACGCTGACCACCTGCTGTTCGTGGCCACCGACCGCATTTCGGCCTTCGACTACGTTCTGGCGACCGGCATTCCGCATAAGGGCCGGGTTCTGACGCAGATCTCGCTGTTCTGGTTCGACTTCCTCAAGGACATCGTTCCTAATCATTTCGTCACCGCCGACGTGAACCGCTATCCGGCGGCGATTCGCAACCATGCCGACGAACTCCGCGGCCGCTCCATGATGGTCGTGCGCGCCCAGATGTTTCCTGTCGAGTGCGTCGCGCGCGGCTACCTTTCCGGCTCCGGATGGAAAGAGTACAAGGCGACCGGCTCCGTCTGCGGCGTCAAACTTCCGGCGGGATTGAAGGAATCCGACCAATTGCCGGAGCCCCTGTTCACGCCGGCCACCAAGGCTGCCACCGGGCATGACATCAACATTTCCTTCGAAGAAATGTGCAAGCTGGTTGATCCCGAATTGAGCCGCCAACTCCGCGACATCACCTTGCGCATCTATAAGAAAGCCGCGGATTATGCCCGGCAGCGCGGCATCATCATCGCCGATACGAAGTTTGAATTTGGACAAACCGCCAAAGGCATCACCCTGGCGGATGAAGTGCTCACACCGGATTCCTCGCGCTTCTGGCCGGCCGACACCTATCAACCGGGCAAGGCGCAGGATTCTTACGATAAGCAGTATGTACGGGATTACCTCGAAGAAATTCGCTGGAACAAACAACCGCCCGCGCCCGCCCTTCCCCAAGCAGTTGCGCTGCGGACAAGCGAAAAGTACCTCGGGGCTTACCGTCTGTTGACGGGACGCGAGTTGGAGATTTAGCCCGCGTGCGCTGGTGTCATTGAATTCGACCGTTGAATTCGAATCACTGAATTTTAGATCGACAAGCTTCGGATTCGTGCGCTTCGTATCCTTTGAACCATGAGCATTGCGGACTGGATCATCCTCGGCTTTCTGGTATTTTCCGTGACTGCGGCCGCCATCGAAGGCTTCTTCCATGAAGCCTTCAAACTGGCGGGCTTGGTCGTGGGATACCTTCTGGCCGCCTGGCAGTATCATCGCCTGGCGGACTGGTTCGCGCCTCATTTGAAATCGCCGTGGCTGGGCGAGATCGCTGGTTTCCTGATTATTTTTTTCGCGGTCCTTATCGTCGCCGGCCTTGCCGGAAGGATCGCGCGCTCGATAATGAAGAAAGCCGGTCTGAGCGCGTTGGACCGGTTCCTGGGGGCGGTTCTGGGTTTGTTGAAGGGCTGCCTGGTTGTGGCGATTGTGCTCACCGCCGTGGCAGCTTTTGAGCCCGCGGCGAATTGGCTCGCGCATTCGCAGTTGGCTCCATATTTCCTGGTAGGCGGAAGGGCTGCAATCTGGCTCGCACCGTCGGAGTTGCGCCACCGTTTCTACCAGGGCTTGGATTATATGCGGCAGGTGCACGCGGCTGCGGACGCAATGCAGCCGCAATCGTCCGGGCCGCACAAGTAGAGGTTGATTCATCTCTCAAGAATTCTAAGTTGTGATGGTGCGGAAACGAGGCAGCAGGTGAAAGATCAACTGGAAGCACTCATTCTTCAGATGTACAAAAGCAACATCCTCTATTCGGAAGCGGTCCGTGAGTTTAAGAAACGCTTCATCATAACTGTGCTCGAAGAAAACCGCGGCAATCAGTGCAAGGCCGCGCGGCAATTAGGCATGCACCGCAACACCCTGAGTCGTACTATGCGGGAGCTTAAGATTGACGTTCGGCCGTTACGCGCCGGCGCCAGGCGTCCGCCGCGCAGCGCGCGCCCCGTCACGCTGGAGAGAAAACAGGCTCGCTAGTTAACGCCAGACTTGCGGCAAAAAGTCTTGCGCGAACCAATAAACAGGGCGGTCCCAGTCGGGACCGCCCACGCTTTTCCTTCGTATCCGAAGAGGTTTTACTGTGCCTTCTTGTGGTGGACAGCGGGCTTCGGAGCCGCTTTCACCAACAAGGCTCCATCGTTCATCGTCATCACAAACGGCTTCGCCACATAGGAGACCGGCGTTCCTTCGAACTGGAAATCCGTATCCTCCTTCGGCATCTGCTTCGCCGGGATCACCGCCGACATGGTCAGATCGATGTCCGCGCGCTTGGCGTCGATATCGTCCGAACTGCCCGCCAGTGTCAGTTTGGTTGCCTTGCCTGAGGTATCGAGGCTGATGATGTGAGCCAGCATCTGCAATGGCTTTCCTTTGAGCGCACTCCATACCTTTTCGGCATCTTCAGGCGTGCCCTCGGAAAGAACCATCTGCCACTCCGCGAAACTCATCTCCTCGACTTTCTTGGTCTTCACCAAGGCGGCTGCCTGCTCGGCGGGCGTCGGCGGCACGTATTGCTTGATCGTGAAATCAGCCGGGGGCAAGGTGGTTGTGGCCGTCTGCGTCAGCAGACCGCTCCATCCCTCGTCGCTTCCATGGTATTTCGTGTATTTGCTCTTGCCGAACTTGGCGATCGTATCCTTGCCCGCGCCCTGCGCCAGGTTGACAGCACGCGCGATGAAGAAAAGTCCCTCCACATCTTTTTCCGCCGCTCCCGGCGCCAAGTCAGCGAGTGCCAGGTAATAAACCTCCGTCAGGTTGGTTGGATCCCCTTCCACCGCGACGCGCAGAGACTGCTCAGCCTTCGCGTAATCCTTGGCCGAGTAAGCGCTCATGCCGGATGCGTTGTTGAAGATTCCCGTCGTCGTCGATTTCAGCTTGTCCCAATCTGCCGCCGACGTGCCCTCCGGCTTGGTAGCCGTCTGCAAACACTGCAAGCCTTTTTCGCCGGCCTGGCCGGCGTCGGCAAGATTCTGTTGCGCGTTCGGGCCCGTCGCCATCGCCTGTTTAGAATAAGCCACCAAGGCCAAGGCCCGGAGGTTGCACGGGTTCACCAACAAAATCCTCTGCGCCGTGTCCTGCATCTTGGCCTGATTGCCCGTCTTCTGGTAGGCAATCATCAAAAGTTCCAGCGCATCTTCCTTATACGCGCTCTTCGGATACTGCGTCAGAAAGGCTTCAAAGCCACTGACTTGGGCCGCCGGGTCGGTCTGCTGCTCGGCGCCCATGTAGGCGTTATACTCGGCCGGATCCTTCATCTCTTTTTTCGGGGCAGATACCGGAGGCGGCGCGGTTTGGGCCGGCGCCGCGGTTTGTGTCGGCGCTGCGGTTTGGGCGAAGGCGGTAACTGCGGCTACCAGCAACATCGCGAGAACAATCTTCTTCATTCCTGTGGCTCCTTAACTCTTCGGGGAAACTGGAATAGACATCTAGTCCGATTCCACCCAATCCTTGGCGTCGGACCTTGCAACCATGAAACAATCTCTCGCTATATGGTCCCGAAACTTATCGGCCGTCGATCGAACGGGCATCGGCTTAACATTATTCCGGTGAGCGGATTATAAGGATGTACTTCCGCGAAGGCAAGCGGCTTGCTCGCTCCATCGCTCCCGTTCGACTTCAATCCCTGAACATGCCGCTACTACCAAATCCCCTCCAACCCAGTCCTTATGATGCAAAATGATGCAAAATAGAATAACGATGCCCACACATAAATAACCGGAGCAAGCCGTTTTGACGAAAATTGCAGCAGCCACGAACTCACCGTTGGCGGGCCAAGTCGCCGTCATCACCGGCGCCGGGCGCGGTATTGGCAGAGCCATCGCCGTAATGCTCGCCGAACTCGGCGCCCACGCCGTCCTCTGCGGACGTTCGCGCCAAGCCCTCGAACAAACCGCCGCCATCATTGAGAACGCCGGCGGCCCCATTTCCGAGAAAGGCTCCGCGAAAAGCTCCAAGAAAAGTTCCGTCGTCGAATGCGATGTCACCGATCTCGATTCCGTCGAAGCGCTCGCCCAGCAGGTCGAGAGCGCCTTCCACCGGCTGGACATTCTCGTCAACAACGCCGGCATCTGGGAGCAGGAGCGGCAGGACCTCTCCATCAACTGGCTCCCGAGAATTGGGACCGCGTCTTGAACACCAACCTGCGCGGCGTGTACTACTGCATCCGCAGCCTCGCCCCGCTAATGATCGAATCCAAAGCCCGCAGCGGACACATCGTCAACATCTCGTCCCTGGCCGGCAAGAACGCCCTGCCCAACGGAGCCGCCTACGCCGCCTCAAAATGGGGATTGCATGGATTGACCTATTCAGTAGCCGAGGAGTTGCGCGCCTACAACGTTCGCGTTTCGGTAATTTGCCCGGGATCCACCAACACCGAGTTCAGCCCCCATCCAGGGAAAAATGCCGAGAAGATGCTGCAAGCCGAGGACGTGGCGCATGTCGTAGCCATGCTCGTGACCCAGTCTCCACAATCCTTCGCCAGCGAAATCCTGCTGCGCCCAACCCAGAAACCGTAGCGTGGGTAGAGACGCGGCTTGACGCGTCCTCTCAGCGGCCGAGCACTCTCGGGATCATAGGTGGACGCGATAGCCCGGGCCGGTTGCCGGCTGCTCAATCCTTAAAAAGGTTGTCAAACGCGGCGCGCGCGTCATTTGGACGCTGGCTGCCTTTGCTGGAGGTTTCTTTTTCGACCATCACGCGGATGGAATACACAGGGCAGTCGTTGAGTTTGTCTTTGGGAGAGATTCTGGCGGGGATTGCCTGATTGCATTCGAAGCGACTGGACGGATCAAAGTGTTCGCACTGTTTGCAGGCGTGCAGAGCGAAGCTACACTTCGGGCACTTTCCGACTGGATCGGTGAGATTCTGCAGCAGCGCGCCGCATTCGGCGCAGCGCGAGACAGTCCGGGTTCCCGGCATGTTGATGGGCCGCGGCCCGTAGGTATTTTCTTTCTTCGGGGCCGCGGGCTTCTCGAATTCTTTTTTCGCTCCGCCACCAGAATCCTGGTATCCGCGTTGCCGATATTTGCGGTCCGACAATAGTGCCTCCTGAAAAATGACTCATTGTCCGCCTTTGGCGCGTCCGGCACAAGAGCTTCTTTGTATGCAGCCGGAAGCAACCCAGTGCGGAAAGTGTCCTCCAGTACGTGGATTGCAAGCATCGGTGTGCCGAGAGGAGCGGTGAATTGTCTTTCAGATATCAGGGTGCTACCATTCGATGTATACAAGACATTTTGAGGAGGCAGTTATGGCGGAGAGTGAAGGCAGCAGCGGCTTTTTGTGGTTCCTGGCGGGGCTCGGTGTGGGAGCGGTGGTCGGTGTGCTGTACGCGCCGCGCTCGGGCGATGAAATGCGCGACGTAATTCGCTCCAAGGCTCAGGAAGGCAGCGACAAAGCGCGTCACCAGGCTCGCCGGGCACGCGAACAGGCGAGTGAGTGGGTGGATCGCGGCGGCGATGTGCTCAACCAGCAGAAGGAACGGTTTCGCTCCGCTTACGAGGCTGGACGCCAGGCGTATAACGAGACGACCTCGGGGACAACCGAACCGGCCAAAAATATCTAGCCAGCTGCGGAGAAATCGGCGGCGAATGCCTCAGAGTGACGATGGGAGCAGCTATGAATGACAACCTCCTAATTGCTTTTATTTCGGTGACTGCGGGCGCGGTGGTGGTGCAGGCGGGAATTCTGGTGGCCCTTTACCTGGCGGTCCGCAAGAGCTCGGCGAAGATGGAAGCGCTCGCCACCGAAGTCAAAGGCAAGGCTCTGCCCATGATCGAAACGGTGCAGAATCTGCTGGTGGAACTGCGCCCGAAGATCGAGGTCATGAGCACCAACGCCGCCGAGTCCAGCAACCTGGTGCGTAATCAACTGGCCCGCATCGATGCCACGCTCACCGATGCCCTCGACCGCACGCGGCTGCAAGTCATCCGCGCCGATGAACTGCTGAATCGCACCATGGACAAGGTGGAAGAGACCAGCGATGCGGTGCACAAGACGGTGATGTCTCCGCTGCGTCAGGTCAACGGACTGATGGCCGCGATCAGCACCGGAGTCGATGTTTTCCTCGGCCAGAAAAGACGCCATCCCAGAAACGGCGCGGGCGTGCCGCAAGACGAGATGTTTATTTAGATGTTGTGTGGGGACGGGGCTTGGCCCCGTCCAAGCGGGGCGGAGCTCCGCTACCACACTATTCTTTATTCTTCGCCACCGCCTTGCACCCGCTCACTTTTCACGTCGGGAACGTAGATGGAGTGGATGTTTTGTTCGGCGGCCAGCTTCTGAAAGCTGGCGATGTCGGTATTCCGAACCTGTTCCCAGCGCGCCAGCAATTCGTCGGTCTGTTTTTTCAGCTTGTCGAATTCCTGGTACTCAGCTTCGGTCGGAGCGGCATCGGCGAAACCAGCCACGGACATCGAGAGAAAGGCCAGCTTCGCGTCAATGCCCGGGGCATAGGCAAGGGAATCTTCGCTGGCGCTAATTTTAAAATTTATCAGCGGATCGCGGACCGCAATCAGCTTTGCATCCAGCGCACTCGCGCCATCGAACAAGGCTTTCGAAGGATCGCCCGGAGCCAGGCGCTTGTTAAGCCCGTCCAGTTGCTCGCGGACGTCCTGTATCTGGTTCACAGCGTCGTAGACGCGATTCAATTGCTCGCGCACGTCCATCTCCAACTTGAACTGCTTCTCCAAGTCGCTCTGCGAAGTGGTAACTCGCGGATCAATCTTCACTTCGAACGGAGCGATCAGACTCTTGCCATTCGCAGTTAATCGCACCTGGTAGTTTCCCGGCAGCGCCAGTGGCCCGCGCGCGCCATCGTTGTATTCCCACAAAAAATAACCGGGGACGCGGTTCGCCTCGTCGTAACGCAGATTCCACACGAAACGATTGAGACCGTCTTCCGGCTTGATCTGCTTCTCCCGCTTTTTGTCATCGGGGTCAAGCGGTTCATCGAGAGGCTCGTTCTTAGTGCTGGAATACTTGCGCACGACGACGCCCGCGGCATCGAGGATTTCGATTCTCACTTCATCTTGCTTGCCTAGTTTATTCACCTCCGGCTTCGGCGCTTTCTTGAAGTAGTAGTAAATCACCGCGCCGTTGGGCGGATTCTTTCCGTCGAAAGGCAAATGCTCGGGAGCATCTCCGGTATGCACCCGAAACGCGGTTGCGGGTTGATAGATATGCATGTCTTCGTCAGCAACCGAATCGGCGAACTGGCGCAGCGGCGAAACATCGTCGAGGATCCAGAATGAGCGACCGTGCGTTGCCACTACCAGATCGTCGTTCTTGATGACCAGGTCGTGGACCGGAGTAATCGGCAAGTTGATTTGCAGCGAGCGCCAATGTGCGCCGTCGTCGAAGGAGAGATAAACACCGCGCTCGGTGCCGGCATAGAGCAGACCTTTCTTTTTGGGATCTTCGCGAACAGCGCGCACAAAAGATCCATCCGGAATTCCATTCGTGATGCGGCTCCAGGTCGATCCGTAATCGCTCGTCTTGTAGATGTAGGGCGCGAGATCGTCATTCTGATGGCGGTCAACCGCGACGTACGCGGTGCCGGCATCGTGCGGAGACGCTTCAATCAGACTGATGCGGCTCCATTCTGCAAGATCTTTGGGCGTGACGTTGGTCCAATTCTTCCCTTCATCGCGCGTTACCTGGATCAAGCCGTCGTCCGTGCCCGCCCAGATCAAGCCTTTCGCCAAGGGCGAGGGAGCGATGGAAAAAACCGTGTCGTAATACTCGGTGCCGGTGTCGTCAACCGTGATCGGACCACCCGAAGGCTGCTGTTTCGATTTGTCGTTGCGCGTCAGGTCGCCGCTGATCGCTTCCCAGTGGGTTCCACCGTCGGCGGTTTTGAAAATACGCTCGCCTCCGTAGTAAATCGTGTTCGGGTCGTGCGGCGATGTCACGATGGGGGCCGTCCACTGAAAACGGTGCTCAAGCGGAGCCGCGCCGCGCGCATCGCTTAGTTCGGGCGACACGGCAATACTTTTGACCTGGTTCGTGCGGCGATCGAAACGCGTGATGTTGCCCTGATAGTCGCCGGCATAGACGATGTTCGGGTCCGTTGGATTGGGCGCGATGTATCCCGCTTCCCCGCCCCCGACCTCGTACCAGTTGTCGCGTCCGATTGCGCCGTCATCGCTGCGGCTGGCAATCGCAATCGTGGAATTATCCTGTTGCGCGCCATATACGTAGTAGGGCGTCCGTGTATCGGTGATAACGTGGTAAAACTGCGCGGTCGGCTGGTTGTCTTCGCGGGTCCACGACGTGCCCCCATCCAGGCTGACGGTCACACCACCGTCGTTCGAGGCGATCATTCTTTTTGTATTCTTGGGATCGATCCACAGACCGTGATTGTCGCCGTGCGGGACTTTTATTTTATTGAAGTTGCGCCCGCCGTCGGTCGACTTGAAGAACTCCACATCCGCCACGTAGACCGTATTTGGATCCTGCGGGTCCGCGATCACGTGCATGTAGTACCACGGACGTTGCAGCAATCCGTGGCTGCCATTCACTAGATCCCAGGTGTCGCCGTCGTCATCGGAGCGGTAAAATCCGCCAGCTTCCTTAGCCTCGATGATGGCATACACACGCT
>OBLW0100004195.1_pt1 | contig 11028 bp, 10 predicted proteins | sample 1520161 | NCBI WGS metagenome assembly OBLW01 (sample SAMEA3539309, study PRJEB22396) | soil metagenome | biome: tundra; feature: field; material: soil | place: USA | collected 2010-05 | depth 0.15 m
GGTCGGCGAGGGTCCGCCCGGCCAGGTTGGTGGTGGCCACCCCGTCGCCCACGTAGCCGCCGGCCCAGCCGAGCCCGGTGGCCCGGTCGAGCCCGGCGGACGCGCACCAGTCACGCGGCACGCCCAGCGGGCCGCCCCAGGCCTGCGCGACCGGCACGTCGCCCAGCACCGGGTCGCCCAGCCCTGTGTTACGAAGCACAGGGAAGAGCTCCGCCAGCGCCCGCCGCAGCGCCGCGAACACGGCGGGGGACCGGTCGAACTCGGGCCGGATCACCGAGCCCAGGTGGTACGGCGCGCCGCGGCCGCCGAACGCGAGCCGTCCGTCGGCGGTGCGCTGCCCGTAGATGATCAAGTGCCGGTAATCACTGAACGTCGGCCGCCCGGCCAGGCCGATCTGCTCCCAGGTGGTCTCGGGCAGCGGCTCGGTGGCGATCATCAGCGAGTACACCGGGGCGATGGCCCGGTGATAGCCGGGCAGCAACGGCGTATAGCCCTCGGTCGCCCGGATCACGTACTCAGCCCGGACCGTTCCGGCCGTGGTGCGGAGCCTGGATGGCGCGATCTCGGTCACCCTGGTGCGCTCGTACACCGCGACCCCGTGCCGCCGGACCGCTTCGGCCAGGCCGCGGGCCAGCCGGGCTGGGTGGATCGCGGCGCAATGCGGGGTGAAGGTGCCGCCCAGGACGTCAGTGGCGGCTACCCGCTCGGTGGCTTCCCTGGCCGACAGCAGCCGCAGGTCTTCCTCACCGAAGCCGAAGGCCCGGGCCTCCGCCACCTCGCCGGCGGCCCGTTTCAGTTGCGCCGGGGAACGCGCCAGCTGGACCGTCCCCCCTTTGGCCCAGTGGCAGTCGATTCCCTCAGCCGCCGCGACCCGGCCGACCTCATCCACCGTGTCCTGCATGGCCCGGTACATGGCCACCGCGGCCGCGCGCCCCGCCGCCCTGCCCCCCGCCGCCCCGCCTCCGGCCATCCGCTCCAGCTTGGCCAGTGATGCGGGGAACAGCGCGGAGCACCAGCCGCCGTTCCGCCCGGATGCGCCGAACCCGGCGATCTCCCGCTCCAGCACGGCGATCCGCAGGCCCGGCTGCGCGGTCGCCAGGTAGTAGGCGGTCCACAGGCCGGTGAACCCGGCGCCGACGATCGCCACGTCCACATCCAGGTCACCCGGGAGCGGATCAGCCGGGGCCAGCTCGCCAGGAACCGAGCTGAGCCAGTAGGACAACGACCGGTACGTCTGCTGCGACGGCATGCCGCCCATGGTGGCACGCCAGTGATCGGGCATCCTTGTGCCATGGCCGCTGACACCCCTGCGCCCGGACTACTGCCGTCGCCGCGCGATCCGTTGGGTAAATATCGGGTTTGCCTGGTGTGCCTGGGAAATATCTGCCGCTCACCCATGGCCGAGGTGGTGCTCCGCGATGAGCTGGCCCGGGCCGGGCTGGCCGCGCCGGTGCTAGACAGCCCCGTGCTAGACAGCCCCGTGGAGCTGGACAGCGCCGGGACGGGCGACTGGCATGTGGGCGGGCCGATGGACGCTGGGGCGCGGGCGGAGCTGGCCAGGCGCGGGTATGACGGTTCCGCGCACCGGGCCAGGCTGTTCGACGCGGGCTGGTTCCGCGAGCGTGACCTGGTGCTGGCCATGGACCGCCGGAACCTGGCCCAGCTGCGCCGGATGGCGCCGGATGCGGAGTCCGGGGGCCCGCGATTGGTGCTCTTCCGGTCGTTCGATCCTGTGTTGGCTAGCGGGGGCCTCGCCGCGGACGACCCCTACAACGGCGAGGTTCCCGATCCCTACGGCGGCAACGCTGGGGACTACGCCTTGGCGCTCGACCTCGTGCAGGCCGCCGCCCGGGGCCTGGCCGCCGCGCTGGCCGGGTTCCTGGAGGTCCCGGCGCGGGGGCCGGGCGGCTGATGACCGCCCCAGATCCGGCCGGCCGAGCGGATCCGGCCGGCCGGGCCGGGCCCTCGATCGTGGGCCGGCTGGAGCGGCTGACCGGCGCACAGGTCCGCGGGGCCCGCCTGCTTGGCGCCCAGCACGGGTCCAGTCACTACCAGGTGACGCTGGCCGGCGGTCGCGTGGCATTCGCCAAGGTCTCCGGCGACGGGCTGGGCGGTGACGGGCTGGGCGGTGACGGGCTGGGCGGCGTGCTTGAGGCAGAGGCGCGCGGGCTGCGCTGGCTGGCCGACGCGAACGCGGTGGCGGTGCCCGAAGTGCTCGGCGCGGACCCGGGGACGCTGGTCGAGGCCTGGGTCGCGGAGCAGGAGCCGGACCGGTTCGCGGCCGAGCAGTTCGGCCGGGATCTTGCCATGCTGCACGCGGCGGGCGCAGAGCGGTTCGGGTCGCCGTGGCCGGGGTTCATCGCGAGCCTGCCGCTGGGGGACCGGACCGCGGACGTCGGCCCGGGCGGGGTTTCCGGCGCCTGGCCCGACTGGTACGCGAGCCAGCGGCTGCTGCCGTACCTGCGGCGCGGCGCGGACACCGGGGCTCTGACGCCGGCGGACACCCGGCTGGTGGAGTCCGTCATCGGCCGGCTGGGTGAGCTGGCGGGCCCGCCGGAGCCGCCGAGCCGCATCCACGGCGACTGCTGGTCGGGCAATGTGCTGTGGTCGGCAGGCCGCGCGTGGCTGATCGACCCCGCCGCCCAGGGCGCCCACCGGGAGACCGACCTGGCCATGCTGGCCTTGTTCGGTGCGCCGTACCTGGACCGGATCCTGGCCAGTTACCAGGAGGTCGCGCCGCTGGCGGACGGCTGGCGGGCCAGGGTGCCGCTGCATCAGCTGCATCCGCTGCTGGTCCACGTCTGCCTGTTCGGCGGCGCCTACCGATCGGCGGTCCTGGACGCCGCCCGCGCCGCCCTCTCGGGTCAGCCATAGCCGCGGATCAGGTCGTGGATGGCGGGCAGGACCTGCCGGCTCATACTCGGGCGGTCGCCGTAGATGGCGAGCAGGCTGAGCAGTTCGCGGAGGTGCAGCAGGCGCATGCGCTGCTGCCAGCCGGGATGCGGCGGGTGAATCTCGTGGTAGGCGGCGAAGAAGCGCCCTGGGGATTGCGGGGCGCAGTACATCATGCTCAGGTCCACCTCTGGCCACATGTAGCAGACCGCCGGATCGATGACAGCGGGCTGTCCCTGGTGAGTGGCCAGGACGTTGCCAGCCCACAGGTCGCCGTGGCATAGGGCCGGCGGCATCGGCGGGACCAGATCGCGCAGCCGGGCGCAGATTTTCTCGATGGCGCCGCGGGCGCCGGCGTCGAGCACCGCGCGCAGCCGGGGCTCGGGGAGGAACCGCAGGACACGGTGGCGGATGAAGAACTCGTGCCCGTCCTGGCACCAGGAGTTGTGCTGGGGCAGCAGGCCTAGCCAGTTGTCGTGCGGCCAGCCGTAGCCCGGACCATGGACGGCATGCAGCGCGGCCACGGCCTGGCCGGCCCGCTCCCAGAAGACATTGTCGTCGGCCGGGGCGGGCCTGAGGGCTTCCAGGACCAGGTGGCCATGAGCGGCGTGGAAAACGCGTGGGGTGGCCACCGCCCCGGTAGCGCGGATAGCGTCCAGTGCCTGAGCTTCCGCGGCGAACAGGCCGGGCCGCATCTGTTCGCTGGTCTTGACCACGGCCTGGGAGCCGTCGCTACGGGTCAGCAGCCAAACCTGGTGATCATAACCACCAGCCAGCCGCCGCGCCTCGGTGATCTCACCGGCGCCGGGAAGCCCGGCCGGGATCTCGCGCACCCCTCCCACCCTGCCCAGCATGGCGGATTCGGGTTGTGCGCACAATGCACCGCGCTCGCCGAAGAGTTACCAGGATGCGCCGGGTACGGGTGATTCGTCCGGATCTGGCTGGCGGTCCTGAGCTTCCGGGGCCAGCGGGAGCGCGATGCGGAACGTCGCGCCGTGCCCAGGCGTGGAATCCACGGCCACCGTGCCGTTGTGGGCGGCCACTAGGCCGGCCACGATGGCCAGGCCGAGCCCCGACCCGCCAGTCTTCCTGGTCCGGGCCTGGTCAGCCCGGTAGAACCGTTCGAACACGCGTTCCGCCTGGTTCGCGGCCAGGCCCTGCCCCTGGTCGGCCACCTCAAGGACGACAGCCGAGGCGTCGTGCAGGCGTCCGGAGAGTATCCGCACCTCGACCGGAGTTCCGTCCGGTGTGTGGGTGAGAGCGTTGCTCATCAGGTTGCCGATCACCTGACGGAGCCGCACCTCATCGCCGAGCACCAGGAAGGCGGCCCCGGTGCCGACGGTGAGCTCGATGGAGCGCTCGGGCGCGATCATCCGGGCGTCCTGCACCGCGTCGACGGCCAGGGTCAGCACGTCGACCGGGCGGCGCTCGATGGGCCGCTGCTGGTCGAGCCGGGCCAGCAGCAGCATGTCCTCGACCAGGACCCCCATCCGGGCGGATTCCTGCTCGACCCGCTGCATGATCCGGTCCAGATCGGCCTTGGTCAGCGTGCCGTTCCCGTTGGGCGGTGAAGGTGGGGCTGGCTCCCGGGCGGCTGCTGTCTCGGGAGCCGGGCCTGTCTCGCGCGCCGGGCCGGTCCCGTGCGTCGCCGCGCCGCCCCGCTGCCGGTAGTACTCGGCGTACCCACGCATCGCCGTGAGCGGCGTGCGCAACTCATGGCTGGCATCCGCGACGAACTGCCGCATCCGCTCCTCGGACCGCCGGGCGGCGGCCTCAGACTCCTCACGGGCGTGGAAGGACGTCTCGATCTGGTTGAGCATGGTGTTGAGGGAGCGGCCGAGCCTGCCCACCTCCGTCTCCGGGTCGCCGTCCGGCACCCGCTGGGACAGGTCGCCGGCGGCGATGGCCTCCGCGGTGTGCTCGATGTCGGTAAGTGGCCGCAGGCTGGCCCGCACGATCGCGACGCCGACCAGCGCCAGCCCGACCATGATGATCACGCTCACGATCAGCTCGATGCCAGCCAGGTGGCTGATGGCGACGTTGATGTCGCCCAGATCGACGCCCACGATCAGTGTGCCGGACTCGGTGGGCTCCGGCTGGCCGAAGATATGCGGGGTGTAGCTGTAGTGATCGGTGATTACTCGCCAGTTGTCACCACCCGAAACGGCTTGGACGGCGACCAGATGCTCGGCATTGGCCTTGAGCCAGGCGCTGTTTCCGGTGGGCACGTTGGGGATGGACGGCGGAGGAACTTGATACTGGGCTGCGATGGCAGGCAGTGAGGTGCCGTCCGGGACCAGGGCCACCATGTACGGGCCAACGGCGCTTATGTTGGCGCTGGGCTGCGGCCCTCTCGTTGACGGTGTCTGCAGTAGCGTCATCTCCTGGTTGAACAGGTGGGTCACCTGCTGGCTGGCCTGCTGTACCTGGTAATTGCTGAACACCGTGACGCTGGCCACGCTGATGACGGCGAGCGCGATGGCGACCAGCGCCAGCAGCGCGGTGATCAGCTTGACGCGCAGCGAGGTCCGGCCGGGCAGCTGCCGGAGTCCCTCCCAGAAGCTCCCCCGCCCCGACGTGAACGACATGATCAGGCTGCCTCTAGGACGATGACGGGAGCCTGAGCACGTAGCCGACGCCGCGCAGCGTGTGGATCAAGCGTGGCTCGGCGCTGTCCACCTTGCGGCGCAGCACCGACACATAGGACTCCACGATTCCGGTGTCGCCGCGGAAGTCGTAATCCCAGACATGGTCGAGGATCTGCATTTTGGACAGCACCCGGTTCGCGTTGCCCATGAAGTACCTGAGCAGCTTGAATTCCGTCGGTGACAGCTGGACGTGCTGGCCCGCCCGCCACACTTCGTGGCTCTCCTCGTCCAGCTCCAGGTCGGCGAATTTCAGCCGCGGCGTCGGCTCGGCCCCGTCGCCCCGTGTGCGCCGCAGCACCGCGCGGATCCGGGCGATGACCTCTTCCAGGCTGAATGGCTTGGTCACATAGTCGTCCCCGCCCAGGGTCAGGCCCCGGACCTTGTCTTCCATGGCGTCCCGTGCGGTGAGGAAGACCACGGGAATCCGGGTTCCGCCGCCCCGCAGCCGCCGGATGACATCGAAGCCATCCATGTCAGGAAGCATCACATCGAGCACGATCAGGTCGGGCCGGTGCCGCTGCGCCGCCTGCACCGCCTCCGTCCCCGCCGCCGCGGTGACTACGTCGAATCCGGCATAACGCAGGCTGGCCGAAAGCAACTCGAGGATGTTCGGCTCGTCCTCGACAACAAGCAGCCGGGCACCTGGCTGCTTCCGCCCATCGTCTGACGAGGAGGTCATGGCTAAATCTTCGGTTACCTTCCTGAGTATTCCCTGAAGGCATGCTGGGGCTGATCTCATGATCACATGCCGAGGATAATTACGCTACGCGGAGTTCAGGCCTTGGTCACAGACCGTGTCACCGAAGGTTGTTCCGTGCGTCATCCCACCGGGAGATGGCCGCGGCACGGGAACCGGCGCCGAGTTTCGCGTAGATCCGGTTGACGTGATTCTTTACTGTTTTCTCGGCCAGGACCAACTGGCTGGCGATCTGGCCGTTGGAGTGCCCTTCCGCGATGAGGGTCATGATCTCCGCCTCGCGCGTCGAAAGGCCGTGCGGGCGGATCATTCGGGGGATGCTGTCAGTCCTCATCAGTCCTCATCTGTCCTCCGGGCCGCTGCTACCAGCGTGATGGGCTGCGACGCATGGTACGAACATGACCCTGATGAGCGCAAGGGGCACAAATGGCCGCAGAGAGAACAACCACCGGCTAGTGGTGCAGTGCCGCCCGATTTTGAGCCGGCACCCGCCCTAGCCAGCCGGCGCGAGCGACGAGCCAGTCAGCAGGCTTTTGGGCACGGGCTGGTCGTTCTTCAGGGCGTTGAAGAGTTCCGGCGCCTGCGTAGTGCTCCAGATCACGACGTCGCCAACCGCCAGGACCGGCTCGCTGCCGATGGGCACGGTGGTGGTCTCCGGGTGGCGCAGCGCGAAGGCGACCTGGGCGAGCTGATACAGCTGGGCGCCCTGGTCCACGGTGAGCGCGTCCGCGGAGCCGACCGTAGCGGGGAGTACCGCGAACGGGTTAAGCAGGGTGCCGGGGCTCGTCATCTTGGTCAGCAGCGCCTTCATGAACACCCGCTGGTCCTGCTCACGCTGCAGGTCCTGGGTGGCGAAGAGGTGACGGGTCCGTACGTAGCCGAGTGCCTCGCCGCCGTTCAGCGTCTGGCAGCCCGCCTTCAGGTTCAGCCCCGAGGCCGGGTCGACCAGCGCCGAGGGTAGGCACATCCGCACACCGCCGACGGAGTTCACCACGCTGACCAGGCCGCCGAAGCCGATCCCCATGTAGTGGTTGATTTGCAGGCCGGTGGCGTTCTGGACGGTCTCCGCGAGCAGCTTGGGCCCACCGAAGGCGAAGGCGGCATTGAGCTTGTTGCTGCCATGTCCCGGAATCGGCACGTAGGAGTCGCGGGGCAGGCTCACCAGCACGGCCGGGCCGCCGTTGGACGGAATGTGCAGCAGCAGGATCGTGTCAGAACGGGCGCCCGTGATGCTGCTCGCGCTCCCGGTGGCCAGCTGGGCCTGTTGCTGCGGGGTCAGTCCCGCCCGGCTGTCCGAGCCGGTGATGAGCCAGTTCTGCCCAGCCGAGCCCACCGGGCGCCCGGCGTAGTTCACCAGCACGTTGGCCCGGGTGAGTTTGGAGTTGAGGTAGAAGTACATCCCGACCGTCGCCACCAGCAGTATGACGACAAGCAGGCCGATGATCTTCAGGATCCGGCCGGGGCGCAGCCTGCGCTTCCCGCCGCTCCCGCTCCCGCCGCCGCCGCTCCGGACGCCGGGGTAGCCGGGCACTGATCCCTGGACCTCGGGGAAGCGGATCGCCGCGCCGCCGAGCGCCGGGGGCTGCTCGGGCCAGTTCCTCGCCGCCGCGCTGGATCCTCGCGCGGCGTCCCTTGACGGCAAGCTCACGGTCGGCTCGCTGCCGATGCCCTGGCCCTGGTCCGCGGGCGGGCGCGGCTTCGGATCGCGGAACCACTCACCTGACCGGTCGCTCACGCGGAACCCTCCCACCACATCGTGACCACCTCGCGTTCGGACGATCCCAGGTCAGCTGGGCACCCTGGCTCGGTGCCCAGGTCATGCAGCGCCGCTTGCACCTCGCTGGCGCGCTCGGGGGGCAGGCACAGCCTGCGCCTGGTGACCTCCACGAGCTCGCTCTCGCTGGCGTAGTCGCGCTCGGCCGGGCGATTCCACCCAGTGTGCCTTGCCCGCAGACCCATCGCGGACAGGATCGCCAGCAGGTCCCTCGCTGTCGGTGCCTGCGGCCGCGTGATCCCGTGAAACCTCAGCCACAGCGGGCTGAGCGAGGAAAGGGGATGCACGGCGGCCATCTCAACGACCACCCGGCGGCGTGCGTGGCTGGTCAGCGCGGCGATGAACGGTTCGATGTCAGGCACGTTGTACGTGACATGGTGACTGGTCACCATGTCAGCGGGGCCGATCTGGCCGGCGACGTCTGGCCACCGGCCGCACACCATCCGGCTGGCGAGACCTAGCGGCTCCGCGCGCTCGGCGAGCAGCACGAGCATCTGCGCGTCGGTGTCCACCGCCGTGAGCGAGGTGATCCGCGAGGCCAGCGGCAGGCACGCGGCCCCGGCGCCCGCGCCGATGTCGAGCAGGCTTCCTTGCGGCTCCAGCGCCTCCCGCGCACGCTCGCAGGAGGGTCCGGCCGGATCGCGGCGCAGCCGGTCGGCCCGGCGGGCGAAAACCTGCCGGGGCAGCACCCACGGGGATTCAGCCACTGCCGAGGAGATGTGTTCAGGAATGGCCCAGGCGGCGAGGTCATCACGCCACCGTCCGAGCAGTTCCGTCAGCGTGGGCATGAGTGCACGTCGTACGCCCGCCTCGGATGCGATGAAGAACGCGGGGGGGCTGAGCCCCCCCGCGAGTGGGGTGAGTGATGGGATTCGAACCCACGACATCCAGGACCACAACCTGGCGCTCTAACCAACTGAGCTACACCCACCATCGCCCGGCGCTGCATGAAGCATAGCGGCGCCCGGTCACCGGGCCGAACCGGAATCGCCGCTGGCCTCCCCGGCGCCACGCGGCGTTCCCGCGGCCTGCGGGCCGCCGGCGCGGTCTGCCTGCGTAACGTACCGGGCGGCGATCTGCCGTGCGGTCGCCGAGTCCGGGCCGGGCGGCGGGACGAAGATCGCCTCACGGTAGTACCGGAGTTCCAGGATGCTCTCCCTGATGTCCGCGAGCGCCCGGTGACCGCCGTGCTTCGGTGGGCTCGCGAAATAGGCGCGCGGGTACCAGCGCCGGGCCAGCTCCTTGATGCTCGATACGTCGACCATCCGGTAATGCAGGAAGGCATCCAGCTCAGGCATGTCCCGGGCGATGAAGGTACGGTCCGTGGCGATGGAATTGCCGCACAACGGCACTTTCCGCGGCTCGGCTATGTGCCCGCGGACGTAGCGGAGCACCTGCTCCTGCGCCTCGGCCAGGGTGACCCCGGCCGCCAGTTCCTCAAGCAGCCCTGAGGCCGTGTGCATGTCGCGGACCACGTCGACCATCTGGTCGACGGCCTCGGCGGGGGGCTTGATCACCAGGTCCACGCCGTCGTCCAGCTGGGCCAGCTCGCCGTCGGTCACCATGCAGGCGATCTCGACCAGGGCGTCACGCTCGATGTCAAGCCCGGTCATCTCGCAGTCGATCCAGACGAGCCGGTCGTTCATTCTCCCAGAGTAGAGCCTCGGCCAGCCTCTCTCGCCCGATGTCAGTCACCCCGCCCTACCCAGCCCGGCCGGCCGGGCTGGTGACAGGCGCATCCGGGGCCGCGCCGCGGGGCCGGCCGGCCAGCGCCAGGATGTGTTCGGGGGTGGCCACGTCCGGGCGCAGCCTGGGATCGGGCTGCGCCGCGCCGAACATCAGCACCGCGGGCAGCACGCCGGCCCAGACATCCAGCGCGTAGTCCTCCTCGTCGTCCCCGGGGGGCCCGGTCCGGACCTTGACCGAGGCTTCCGCCAGCGGAAGGGCCAGAACAGCGGTCGCGGCGAGTTCCTTGCGGGAGGGGCCGCGCGCTTCGGCCCACCGCCCCGGGACCAGTTGCTCGGTGATGACCTCCAGTGCCGCCAGCCGCTGCGCGTCGTCGGTGAGCAGGCGCGCTGTGCCGAACACCATCGCGCTCCGGTAATTCACCGAGTGGTGGAAGACCGCGCGGGCGCAGACCAGGCCGTCAAGGTGAGTCACCGTGACGCAGACGTCCTTCCCGTCCGCGCTGGCCAGGCCCCGGTTGGCCGAGGATCCGTGCAGGAAGAGCGTGTCGCCGCTACGGCCGTAGCCGGTCGGCAGCACCATGGGCGCGCCATCGATGACCACCCCGAGATGGCAGATGAGACCGGCGTCCAGCACCGCGTACAACTCGGCACGGTCGCTCCGGCCGCGTTCGCGCAGGCGGTGCAGCGTGGTGCGTCCCGTCGTGGAGAGGGGAAGTTCGTTGCTCATGATGGTCTACGGTAGCGATTAAGTGGACTGTTAGCCGTAGCCACTCCAGCGGAAGATTAGATGACCACTTTGTCGCACGCGCCGGTCGAGATACCCCTTGCTGCCGATCGCGACGGGACCGCTTCCCTGACGGCGCAGATCGTCGCCCAACTGCGCACCGCCCTGGCGGAGGGGCAGTTCGCGGCCGGTGACCGGCTTCCGTCCACCCGTGCGTTGGCGGTCTCACTGGGCGTCAGCAGGACCGTCGTGACAACGGCGTACGCCCAGTTGTTCGCCGAAGGCTGGCTGGAAGGCCGCCATGGCTCGGGCACGTACGTCGCGGCGGGCGCACCCGGCGCCTCAGGCGCAGTGGCCGCCCCCGCAGCCGGCGCGTCCATGATCACAGAAGATTACTGGCGGACACAGCCAAAAATCTTCCGTGATCATGGAATGGGCAACGGGGAGGCAGCCGGGCGGGGTACCGCGGGGCCGCAGGGGTATCAGAGACCTCAGGGGTATCAGAGGCCTCAGGGGTGGCAGGGGCCTCAGGGGTGGCAGGGGCCGCAGGTCCAGGAGTCGGCACCGGTCAATCTGCGGCCCGGTATCCCGTGGACGGAAGGCAT
>OBLW0100004196.1_pt1 | contig 11024 bp, 9 predicted proteins | sample 1520161 | NCBI WGS metagenome assembly OBLW01 (sample SAMEA3539309, study PRJEB22396) | soil metagenome | biome: tundra; feature: field; material: soil | place: USA | collected 2010-05 | depth 0.15 m
CCGTTGCCGGCATGAACGGCGAATCGATCGCGCGGCCCAAATACATGGCCACAGCAGTACCCGGGTCGCCCTCAAAACTGCCGAGGGCTAAGACATGAGGACTGATCGGGAACAAAACAGGTGTCAGGTTGGCCTGTCACCACACGCGGCACCGGTTCTCTGTGACCATCGGCTGCCCTGCCTTGCAGGCAAAGGCCCGCTCGAACTCGGGCATGTTGATCACGAGACCATTGACGCGATAGCGACCCGGCGAGTGCGGGTCCGTCTTCGCATGCAGGCGCAGATTTTCGGGTCGATCGTTCTCGCACGCCCACTGCGCATAACCGACAAAGAATCGCTGCTCGGGTGTCAGGCCATCCTGATCCTGCAGCGTCTGACCGGCAGTCTGTGCGATCCAGGCCATGTGCGCCAGGATAAGGCCGCCCAGATCCGCCACGTCCTCACCCAACGTGAGCCGGCTGTTGATGTGGATGCCGTCGACGACCACGTATTGGGCGTACTGATCGACGATGCATTGGGCTCGCTGCTTGAACTTCTGTGCATCGGCAATGGTCCACCAGTCCACCAGGTTACCCGCCGCGTCGTATTGCCGACCTTCATCGTCAAAAGCATGGGTCAGCTCATGACCGATGGTACCGCCGGTATTGCCGTAGTTTGGGGCGTCATCCATCGCAGGATCGTACAGCGGCGGCTGCAGTACACCGGCGGGAAAATTGATGTCGTTCATTTGTGGGTCGAAGTAGGCATTTACGGTCGGCGGCGTCATACCCCATTCCGAACGATCGAGCGGCTTGCCGATCTTAGCGAGCTGGCGTCGCGACTCGAACTCCGTGGCACGCACGACGTTGCCATAGAAATCGTCGCGCTGTATGGCGACTGCGCTGTAGTCGCGCCAGCGGTCCGGATAGCCGATCTTGTTGACAATGGAGTCGAGTTTCACGAGCGCCTGATGCTTGGTCGGCGCACTCATCCAGGACAGATTCTCCAGGTCCGCACGCATCGCCTGTTCAATCTGCGTCGTCATCTTAAGCGTTGAGGCCTTGAGTTCCGGTCCAAAGGCGCGGGCGACAAACTCTTGGCCCAGTGCTTCACCGAGCAGCCTGTCCACCTGTCTGACGCAGCGCTTCCAGCGTGGCTGCTGCACCGACACACCGCGCAGCGTGTGGTCATAAAATGCGAAGCGCTCATCCTCGAATGCCGAGGACAGAAAAGGGGCGGCGCTGTGAGCGGCATGCCAGCGCAAATAGGTCTTGAGATCGGCGAGGTTGGTATCGGTCAGCAGACGCCCAATCGCCGCGTAAAACTTTGGCTCACTCACGTTCACTTTGGCGATGCCGGCCAGTCCCAGCGGCTGCAGATAGGCCGCCCAGACGAATTCCGGCGTCAGGCGCTGGAGGGCGGCCCGATCGAGCTTGTGGAACAGCTTATGCGGGTCCCGACGGTCGACGCGCTTGAGCGATGCCTGCGCCAGCTTCGTCTCGAGCCGCAGCACGATCGTCGCGTTGCGCGCCGCCGCCGCTGGCGAATCGCCGAGCAGCTCAAACATGCGCGCGACGTGCTCTTGGTACTGCGTTCGCAGCTGCGCAGCGTGTGCGTCGGTGTCGGTGTAGTAGTCGCGATCGGGCAGACCGAGGCCGCCGGCTTCGGCGAACCCGATGATTTGCGTGGAATCGGCGTAATCCTGATTCGAACCAAAGCCGAACAGGAAGCCCGGGTCGGGTGTCTGCAGGTGCACATCGGCAAGCAGGCCTGGCAGCTCACGTTTGGATCGCAGGTTGGCAATGCGCGTGAGCAGCGGAGCCAGGGGTTGGGCGCCGAGTTTTTCAATCGCCGATTCGTCCATACAGGCGGCAAAGTAGTCGCCGATCTTCTGCTGACTTTCTGAGCGACTGGTAGTGGTGTGCGCAAGGTTTTCGAGGATTCCCCAGAGGAATCGCTGATTGTCCTGATACAGTTTGCCGTACACGCTCCAGTTCGCCTGGTCAGGCGGAATAGGGTTGCGGCTTCTCCAGCCGCCGCACGAATACCGATAGAAGTCGATGCAGGGATCGGTCGTGCGATCCATGTCGGTGAGATCCAGGCTGGGAGTGTGCGGAAGCGCGTCCAGCGGCCCAAGTGTAGCGCTTGCAGCAGGCTCTGTGGCCGCTGACTGGGCAGCACAGGGTGCGCCAAGCAGCGCACCTGTCAAGCTTAAAACGACTGCAAAGGCTGAGCGTGAACGCATTGGTTCGTTCCATCGATTTCTTATAACGCAGAGTATATCGCAGCCGAATTAACCTGCCTGATAGCGCATTTGCCAACGCTGCCGATGGCGTTGCTCATCTATGTCGCCAATGGATACGGCGCGTCACATTTGTCAGCTCACCGTGATCAGCCCCCTGGATTGGGAATCTGTCCGCCCTGCTGGTGCCTCGCTGGCACGAAATCGTTGCAACAGCCGCGTGTAATCCTCTGGTGTGTCCAAATCAGTCGTAAAGCGGTCGTGGGCCGCTTCATATCGATAGACGTCATCCGGATACTCGTTTGCAAGTTTTTTGCAGCCGATATGTCGCTCGCCGATGGCCACCTCGTGTACGTAACTTGAGGCAAACAGAATTGGATTGCCGCGTTGCCCCTGAAAATAAGGAATGACTATCGATCGATCGGTCTGGTCGAGGTATACCTTTGCCAACTCGGCGTAGTCGCTCGATCCAAGCAGAACCATGTCGCCTAGGCACATCATCACTGCGTCTGTCGCCATTTGCAGCGCGCCGACGCCGACGGCCGCTGAAGTCATCTGTCCCTCCTCGTAGCGCGGATTGAGCTGCATCTTGATAGGCATGTCCGCCAATGCCGCGCTGATCTCTAGCGCCTGATGCCCCGTGACCACGACAACCTCCTGTGGGCCGGCAGCCCAAAGCCGTTCCACAGTGTGTCGAATGACCGGCTTGCCACCGAGCGGCATCAGCAACTTGTGCTGGCCGCGCATGCGAGAGGACGTCCCTGCGGCCAATACAACAGCCGACCATCTCATGCCGAGACACTCGATGCAGCAGCCCGGCGGATGGCTGCGTACTTTGCCGGGTCGTGCCGGAACGTTGTCAGACAGCCGCTGCAGCAGAAGTAGTAGTCTTCACCATCGTAATGCTCCACGTGCATCGCCGTGACGGTCGAAACCGCCATGCCGCACACTGGGTTGATGAACGTACTGGCCTGCTTATCGGGCGGCACACTTTCCGTGACGGCTGGCGTTGCCACGACGACGCCCGACGCCGCTTCGGCCGGCTCATGTTCAACCTGGCTCACGCCCTTGCCGCGCAGCAGCGCCAAAACGCCCGCGACCACGACCAGTGCGATTTCGCTCGGTGTTCTGGCGCCGGCGTCTTGACCGGCCGGCGCCTGCAGTTGCGCCAGGCGATCTGCACTGACACCCCGCATACGCATTAAATCCCGCAGTCGGTCGGCCTTTCTGCGACTCGCGATCATCAGCACGTGCTGCGCCGGACTCGCAAGCGCCGCTTCCAGCGCCTGGGCGTCTGCGGCCCCCTGCGTCGCCACCAGTGCAACCGCTGCCTCGTCCACACTATGGACCAGCCGGATTCCCAGGCGCTGTGCGAAAAAACGCGCTTCGCTGGCCGCTGGCGTATCGCCTAAGACACAAAGCGATGTGCCGGCGCTATGGGGCTGGACAAACAGCTCGATCATGCCGTCGCTGGCACAGGGCATCGCGTGTTGCACGACGTCCGGTTCGGGCTGGCGCTCGTCGTTGGCGATGCGCACCAGCGCGGGTTTACCCGTGACGATGGCCTCCCTCGCTGCCGCAATCACGATCTCCTTCGCACAAGCGCCGCCAATCCAACCGCACAACCTCCCGTCACGCAGCACGATCGCTTGCGCGCCAACATAGGCGGATGTGGGGGCTCCGACCCGCACCACGGTGACCATCGCGTACGGCTCGTCACGCTCGTTAAGCGTCTGTGCCAGCTGAAGTAGTTCCTGCTCGCTCATCGCAATGATTCAATGATATCCGGAAGCACGCGTTTGATGGTCGCCAAGTCCGCGCCGGGTGCCAGCAGGTCGATGTGCGGCAGCGCTGCCTGCATGCCGGCACTGACCGGGCTCCACCCGGGTTGGGTTGAGATTGGATTGATCCAAATAATGCGACGCGCGCGTCTTCGCAGCGCGCGCAGCGCGTCTGCCAGGGTCTTCGGCTCCCCGGTGTCGTAGCCGTCGCTAACGATGATGACTGCGGTGCGCGAATGCACTCGGCGCGCCATGTGGTCCCGGTTGAAATCGCGCAGACAATCGCCGATCCGGGTGCCCCCGCCCCAGCCGGCGGCCAGCAGGTGCATTTTTTCCTGAGCGCGCCATGGATCGGCGTCGCGCAGCGCCTCGGAAATCGCTGTTAAGCGCGTGTGAAAAATGAAGCCGTAAATGTCTGAAAGCTCGGCGGACAACGCCCGGGCCAGTCGCAGGTAGAAAAAGCTGTACTGACTCATGGAGCGGCTCACGTCGAGCAGCACCACGATTCTCGGTCTAATTCGGCGCCGGTCGCGCCAGACCACTGACAGCGGCACGCCGCCGTGCTCGATGCTGCGGCGGATTGTGCCGGGCAGGTCGAATCGGCGTCCGCGCAGGGAGCGCGCCTCGCGCCGCATCCGCACCCGTTTCATCTGGCGAGCAAGTCGGCGCATCAGGGCCTCGATATCGCGCACCTCCTCGGCCCGAGCCAGTTCGCGAAAGTCCGCCGACTCAAGCGACTCTTCCCGACTGGCAGCGTAGCGTTCGGGCGGCTGCCGGTGATTGCCTGCGCCACGACGGGGCAGCCCCGGTACCTGCGCACTGTCTTGGCTTTCGTACGGCGAAGGTTTGCGATAGCTCGTTGTGTCGCGCGCCCCCTCGACAAAGACTTTTTTATTAGCGGGCAAAAAATAGGCATCGAATAGCGCGTCAAAGCGATGCCACTCGCTGGGCCGGCCGCATAGCAGCGCCTTGAGGCTCCAGCGCAACATCTGCGGATGAAGGATTCCAACCTGGGATGCGACGAGGAGTACCCGGGAGGAATCACCCCCGCCGACGCCAAAGCCGTTGGCCTGCAGAAACCCGCTAAATCCCGCCAGTCTGGCCCGCAAGGCACCGCTCAGATCAGGCGTGTCCGGTATGCTGGCCGTCCTTAACATGCCGCCGCCATCCGCCCCACGACTTCGGGCGTAAATGCGGTTCGATCATCACGCGTCTTGATGAGCGCCGCCAGGCTTTCCATTATGGCCTCGGTGGCATCTTGCCCGATGGCGGTGACGCCGAGGCGCAGCAGCGCCGCCGTCCAGTCAAGCGTCTCGGCAATTCCTGGTCTTTTCTGCAGATCCATACGGCGCGTGTCCTGGACGAACTGGACCACCTGTCGCGCCAATTCGCCGGCCGCTTCAGGGGCGCGGATTTTGAGTATGGCGAGCTCCTTTTCAAACGATGGGTATTCGACAAACTGGTACAGGCATCGACGTCGCAAGGCATCGGACAGCTCGCGCGTGCCATTGGACGTCACCACCACGAACGGAACTGATACCGCCGTAACGGTGCCCAGTTCCGGGATGGACATCTGAAAATCAGACAGCAGCTCGAGCAGATAGGCCTCGAACGCTTCGTCTGCTCGATCGACTTCATCGATCAGCAGCACCGGAGACTGCGTACAACTGATCGCCTCGAGTAGCGGTCGCTTCAGCAGATAACGCTCCGAGAAGATATCCTGCTCCTTGGCCGCGACGCTGCGATCGTCCTGCTCAAGCAATTTGATCGCCAGCAGCTGGCGCTGATAGTTCCATTCATACATCGCCGAATGTGCATCCAGCCCCTCATAGCACTGCAGGCGAATAAGCCGCGTGCCGCGCACAGCGGCCAGCGCCTTTGCCACCTCGGTCTTGCCCACGCCGGCGTCCCCTTCGAGCAGCAGCGGACGCTTTAATTCCGTCATCAACAACAGGCCCGCAGCAAAGCTGCGCTCCGCTATGTAGCCGACAGCCGCCAGCTGCTGCTGTAGCGCGGCCACGTCCGCCACGCGTTGGGCGCCGGTGCTCATACCGCTTTCCTTGAAAATACGCCGCGAAACCATGCTTTAGCGACTACCCATAGCAGTACCAGAGCATTCACGGGTGCGGCTGGCGGCGGAACGGCCGATGGCCCTGTAGTCGGCGGCGACTGCGCCGCCGGCACCGGTGGGCCGTCTCCGGGTGGCGGCGGCTGGCGCGCCTGAACGCGTGCGGCAAAGTTGGCGGCAAACTGTCGCAGGATCTGGTCGGCGACGGTATCCATCATACGGCCCCCGAAAGTAGCCGCCCGGCCGCTCACCGACGCCTCACAACTGCCGGTCAAGGCGCTCGTGCCGTCCTCTGTCGCGCGGACAACCGCCGTCAGGTCAAGCGACGCTGCCGAAGACCCGGATCCGTCGGTCCCTTTGGCGGTCATGCGCAAGCAACGATTGGCCGCATCCAGCTCCTTGATTTCCATATCGCCCCGGAATGACAGGGTCGCTGGCCCCACCTTGACAGTCACGGTGCCTTTGTAATGCCGCTCGTCTATCCGCTCGGTGATCTTGGCCCCGGGCATGCATGCCGCAACCGACTCAACTTCAGCCAGGACTTCCCAGGTGGCCGCCGGACCGGCCGGCATCGGAAAGGTTCGCTCGAGCTGAACCTTCACTCCAACCTACCGTTTGTTGACGCCAAGCGACTTGCAACGCTGCCAGACGCGAAAGGACGTATGCGGCATGTCCATATGCGTGACACCCAGATGGGCGAAGGCGTCCACGACTGCATTGGAAAAGCACGGGATGCCGCCCACATGCGGCGATTCGGCGACGCCCTTGGCCCCAATCGGGTGGTGCGGCGACGGCGTTACGGTAAAGTCGGTTTCCCACCTGGGCGTCTCGACCGCCGTCGGCAGGAAGTAGTCCATCAGGCTGTTGCCCAAATGGTTACCGTTATCATCGAACGGCACCGCCTGGCCCATCGCTACGGCAAAAGCTTCCGTCAGACCGCCGTGGATCTGACCCTCAATAATCATCGGGTTAATCCGCGTGCCGCAGTCATCCAGCGCATAGAAGCGCCGCACCTTGGTTTCACCGGTGTATTTGTCGATGTCGACTACGCACACGTAAGCGCCAAACGGGAAGGTCATGTTCGGTGGATCGTAGTATTCGGTGCCATCGAGTCCCTTTTCCATCCCGTCCGGCAGATTGCTGGTATGCGCCGCCATGGCGATTTCTTTCATCGTCTTGGTCGCCGTCGGATTGCCTTTCACGCGGAACCGATCCACGTCCCATTCCAAGTCGCCCTCGCCGACCTCGAGCAGGTGCGCTGCAATTTTTTTTGCCTTGTCCTTGATTTTGCGCGCGGCACGCGCCGCCGCTGCGCCGCCCACCGGCGTTGACCGCGACCCCCAGGTCCCGGCTCCATAGGGCGCCTTATCGGTATCTCCTTCTTCGATCTGGATCTCTTCGGACGGCAACCCGAGCTCGGTCGCAATGATCTGAGCGTAAGTGGTCTCGTGCCCCTGCCCCTGGCTTATCGTACCCAGGCGCGCAATGGCGCTGCCGGTTGGATTGACCCTGATATCGCAGCTGTCGAATAGGCCGATGCCGAGGATGTCGCACACCTTGGTAGGACCGGCGCCCACGATTTCCGTAAAAGTGGAAATGCCAATACCCATCAGCTCGCCCTTGGCACGTTTTGCCGCCTGCTCGATGCGCAGACCCTCGTAGTCCACCGCCTTCAATACCTTGTCGAGCGCCGCGTGGTAATTGCCGCTATCGAGCGTCCAACCCAGCGACGTGGTGTAGGGAAATTGCTCTGCCTTGACAAAATTTCGCCGCCGGATCTCGGCCTTGTCCACACCCACTTTCTGCGCCAGCACGTCAATCATTCGCTCGATCAGATATACCGCTTCAGTGACTCGCAGTGAGCAACGGTAGGACACCCCGCCGGGCGCCTTGTTCGTGAAAACCGCGTCGACCCGGCAATAGGCCTTCGGAATATCGTAGGAGCCCGTGCAGATGCTAAATAATCCTGCCGGCAGCTTGGTTGCCGATACATGTGCATTAAACGCACCGTGATCAGCGATGGCGCTGAAGCGCAGTGCCTTGATGCGGCCGTTTTTGTCGGCCGCCAGTTCACCAACGCCGTGATAGTCACGCGCGAAACCAGTGGTTGAGATATTCTCGATGCGCGACTCGATCCACTTGACCGGCACCCCGGTGACTATCGATGCCACGATAGCCGCCACATAGCCCGGGTACACCGGCACCTTGTTGCCAAAGCCGCCGCCGATGTCACCCCCTACAATGCGAATTTTGCTTTCAGGAATCCCCGAAAGCATGGCCACCACGGTGCGCACCAGATGTGGGGCCTGCGAGGTCATGTAAACCGTCAGCTGGCCGCGCACTTTGTCAAAGGAAGCCACGCAGCCACAGGTCTCGAGTGGGCATGGGTGAACCCGAGGATTTAAGATCTCCTCGCGTACGGTCACCGGCGCGCTGTCGAAGACCGCGTCCGTGCCCGCCTTGTCGCCCGCCTCCCAGGTAAAGATATGATTCGGATGTGTGCGCGGACCATGGCCGACGTTGTCCTTGTCGGCGATATCTTCGCGAATCACCGGCGCGTCTGCCGCAAGCGCCTTCTTGGGATCGACGACTGCTGGCAATTCCTCGTAATCGACCTCCACGGCGTCAGCGCCATCCGCCGCCGTGTAGCGATCGTTGGCAAGGACGAAAGCGACCTCCTGCAACTGGAAGCACACCTTTTTGTCGGCCAGCACCGCCTGCACATCGCCGCCGAGCGTGGGCATCCAGTGCAAATTGACGGGTTTCAGATCATCGGCGGTGAGTACCGCGACCACGCCCGGGACCTTGAGCGCCTTGCTTTTGTCGATGGATTTTATCCGGGCGTGCGCGTAGGGACTGCGCACAATGGCGCCAAACAGCATTCCGGGCAGCTTGATGTCGTCCACATAACTGCCCTGTCCGCGGATGAAGCGTGCGTCCTCCTTGCGCTTGCGCGAGGCGCCGACGCCCTCAAGCTTCTGTTCGCGCTCCAAGGTCTGCTCAGACATGGTGGCTCGCTCCTGTGACCGTCACGCGGCAGCTGACGCCGACAGCTTTCTTGCCGCCGACTGCACAGCCTTGACAATGTTCTGGTATCCCGTACAGCGGCATAGGTTTCCCGCCATCCAGTAGCGGATCTCCTCCTCCGTCGGATTCGGGTTTTCTTTCAGCAATCGGTAAGCGCGCGTAATCATTCCGGGCGTGCAATAGCCGCATTGCAAAGCATGGTCGAGGTGAAAGGATTCCTGCAGCGCATGCAATTCGCCGCCCTGAGCGAATCCCTCGATCGTAAGCAAGGAGGCGCCCTCACACTGAACCGTCAGCACGGTGCAGGATTTGACCGACATGCCATTCAGATCCACGGTGCAGGCCCCGCAATGACTCGTCTCGCAGCCAATGTGCGGCCCGGTATGCTGCAACTTCTCGCGCAGTGTATGGATCAGCAGCTCACGCGGCTCCACCACCACGTCGACGTCCTTGCCGTTTAACTTGAAAGCTACCGCCCGCTTCTTCGCCATAGTTCGCTCCTCGATCAGCAAGACTGCCTAAGCGGCGCGCTGGCGCGCCGTGGTCAACGCACGTATGGTCATCTCCCCCGCCATCGCGGTTTTGTATTCGGCATCGCCACGCTGGTCTGCGCTCGGTGCACAGATGCTCATCGCCAGGCGTGCGGCCTCCACGATAAGTCCGTCATCGGGCTTCTTTCGCCGCAGCAGCTCTTCGGCCTTCGTAGCCCGCAACGGCGTGGGTCCCACATTGGTCAAGGCAATCCGCACGTCCTCCACCACGCCGCCTTTCAAACGCAACACCACGGCTGCGGCCGCGGCTGCAAAGTCTCCGGTCTTGCGCTTCAGCTTGGCGTAGCAATAGCCGGCGCCCTGCGCCGGGACAGGAACTCGGATCTGCGTCATGATCTCATCCGGTTTCATCGCTGTCTCATAGCTACCGATAAAGAAGTCGTCGGCCGGCACAACGCGTTCAGCAACGGCCCCACGCAGAGCAAACGACGCACGCAGCGCCAGCATCAGCGCCGGATGGTCGTTGCCAGGATCGCCGTGGGCGATGTCACCGCCGATGGTGCCCTTGTAGCGCACCTGCGGGTCGGAGATCTGTCGGGCACCCTCGATCAGCAGCGGACACTTGTTCTGCAGCAGATGCGACCAGATGATCTCGTTTTCGGTGGTCATCGCACCGATGAGCAGCGTATCGCCGTCCTGGCGGATGCCCTTTAACTCCGCGATGTTGCCGAGGTCGATCAGGTGCTCGGGCTGCGCAAAGCGCAGCTTCATCATCGGCAGCAGGCTGTGGCCACCAGCGAGCAGTTTTGCCTCGTCACCGAATTGCTTCAGCAGCCCGAGCGCATCGGGAAGCGTCTTTGGCGCGTGGTACTCAAATTGGCGCGGAATCATCGGTTGTTCCTTATCCAGATCGAGTCACGAGGATGTTTAGTATTGGTGACCGCCGCGAAATGGGCGCGCTTCGCGTTGTCAGGAGGCGCGGCCGCAATGCACCGCAGACAACCCTTGGCGTAGCTGAGCGCGCTTTGGGTTCGACGCGATCGTTGCATGGTTATAATCGACCCGCGTGTGCAGCGCGTCAAGCGCCGATCTGGCGCGAATCGCACCCCGCCCGATACTTCGTGCATGGCCAGTTACTGAGCGCGACGCACCTGGCGCACGGTCAATGGACGAGGGGAGTTAGCGACCCCCTTTCGGCCGGGCCGACAATCCTTGGGGCACCCGCCCCGGTTCGTGAGCGCCCCGTGGCCTGATGAGCTCTTCGCTGCAGCGGTTGTTGCCCTTGTTCGAGCGCGACTGGGCCCGGCATCTGCCGTTGGTGCTCGCGACCCTCGTGCGAACTGACGGCTCCACGTACACCAAACCCGGGGCGCACATGCTCATCGCGGGTAATGGTGAATATGCCGGATTGCTTTCGGGCGGCTGCCTGGAAGGCG
>OBLW0100004197.1_pt1 | contig 11019 bp, 11 predicted proteins | sample 1520161 | NCBI WGS metagenome assembly OBLW01 (sample SAMEA3539309, study PRJEB22396) | soil metagenome | biome: tundra; feature: field; material: soil | place: USA | collected 2010-05 | depth 0.15 m
GTGGCCTTCTCGGCGCCGCCGCCGTAGCCCGCCAGCCGGACAGCCCGCCAGTTGATGGTGCTCTGGTAGCTCGAGCCGTCCGCGTGGAAGGTGACAGTCACCGCTTACCCCTTCCGGTGAGAGAGGATGCGGCCATGAGCGACGGATGCCCGGCCAGCGTCAGGATCGGCTGCCCCGACTGCCGGACGATGCTGGTATGCCATCAGCCCACTCCGCACCCCGGCCTGAACCACTACGACGCACAGGAGCACGTCTGGTGGCAGCAGACGGACGCTGAGCCACCGCTGTTCAGCGCTACGGCACCAACCACCGCTAGCGGGGAGCCCGGCGGACCAGCCAGACGATCAGGATGATGATCAGGATGAGCACGACGGTTCCGAGACCGATATACATGGCGTTGCTCCTTCCCTTGCCGTCACTGCTGGCCGTAGTCACAGCCCGTCCTTCGTGTGGTCGTAGATACCGAGGCCAGGGGCCGCTTTCCCGCCACCCGGGGCCGTCCTCGGCCTCGGCCCGGTCGCGGCTGGCAGGACTGCGAGGGCGGCGAGGATCTTCCGCTGCGTCTCCTCGATGAGCTTGTCCTGCGCGGCGAGGTGCTCCTGCGCGGCGAGGATCTCGTGCAGGTTCGCCTCCGCGTCGAGGTAGGTGGCTTCCGCGCGCTTGTCCGCGGCGGTGGCCTGGATGTTCTGCCCGACGATGATTATGGACAGAAGCACCAGCTGCAGGAACGTCTGCGCGACCCAGGCGACGATGGTCGCGATCCCGTTGCTGATCGCTGTCGGCAGGGACAGCAGGTCGAACAGGCCGAACGCGTAAGCACACCACATGCTGCCGACCGCGCCCGTGATCTTCAGTGCGACGCGGGTGTTGAACCGCTGGACGGCATTGCCTTCGGGCAGCTGGTCGGCGACCTTCACCGGCCCGGACTGCTTGCGCTCATGCGTCCAAGGGTGGTGCTTGTAGACGTGGGGCATGGCGGCCTCCGTCCGGGCTGGCGGGTCAGGGTGGTGGCGGCTACGTCAGGCCCGCGGGGCCCGGTTCCTCCATGGCGCATATCCCCACACGAGGTGGATCGCGAGGCACAGCAGGCCGATCAGCTCGAACGTGGTCACGTTGAACGCGCCCTTCCCGGCTACCTGCCCGATCTCCATGATGAGGGCAATAGCGAACGCGACGATTGCAGCGATAGCAGCCATGGTGGACGTCCTTTCAGTCAGGACCACTGGTCCCGGACGGGTCAGCGATACGCGCCGGGTCGCGCACTGTCTTGTCTTCCTGTTCGCGGCGGACGTCTGAGAACAGGTAGAGCCACGCCGCCTTCAGGCATCTTGCGAGCCGCTTCATTTCTTGAATGCCAGCAGGGCCAGGGACACGACCGCGAGGACGCCCATCACCACGGCCATGATCGCGCTGACGTTGAGGCGCTGCTCGGTGCGGTGACCGGCCGCGCCCTTCTCGCTGCCTTCCCCGCGGTCGAGGCGCCCCTTGAGGTCGTCGATCTTGTCGCCAAGCCCCTCGGCTACCGTCGTGATCTGCAACTGGGTTTGATCTATCTGTTTCGAGAACGACAGTTCGGTTTTCTCGGCCGCTTTCGCCGCTGCCTGGGCCTGCTCGAACACAGCCTCCTTGGCTGCCTGGAGGGCGGCGGCGAGGGCGCTGGCGCTGGCCGTGGCCGCCTGCTCGGTGCGCACATCCCGTTCGATGAACTGCAGTGCGATAGACGAGAACCGCTCGTCGTGCAGTTCCTTCAGGTGTGAGATGGCGGTCTGGATCGCGGTCGGGGTGCGGTTGACGGTGTCCGCAAGGACGACGGCGGCGGTGTCCATGCCGTCGAGGCGGGCCTGCAGGATCTCCCGCAGCGCAGACACGTCGCGCCGCAGTTCCTCCGTAGTCAGGCGCCCCGCACCGTTGCCGTTGCCGTTGCCGTTGCCGTGGCCGTTGCGGGGGTCGTCAGCGGCCATGATCACCGCCCCCTTCCCATGAGACGCGCGTTATGAGACGCGCGTCATGAGGTCAGGCGTGCCGGTCAGTCCCCGAACCACGTCCAGGCAGGGGCGGCGGAGTACGTCATCGTGATGGTTGCGCCGGCCGGGACCCGGACCATCGCGGGTGTCGCCGCCAGGCCCGTGGCGCTGCCGCTGACAGAGATGACGGTCACAGTGCCGCCGTGGATGTAGACGGTGCAGCTCACCGGGTAGGGGTTCGCCAGCGCCACTGTGCTGGAAGGGACCGACGGCGGGCCCAGCACGCCTGCCGGGTTGTACCCGTTGGACTCCGCGATCCGGTCACCCGCGTACGCTGCGACGACGTTGACGCCGGCGGTCCCGTTGCCGCTGAAGTCGCAGCCGGTGACCGTGGCGGGCCCGGTACGCCCGCTATTGAGGGTGAGGCCGTAGGACTGCTGCGCGCCGCCGTTGAGGCCGCCGACGCTGCGGCACCCGGAGATGACCACATTGGCGGACCCGGAGTCGAGCAGGATGCCGGGCTGCGTTCCGCCCGTGCCCACGGAATTGTCGTAAGCGAACGTGGAACTGATGGTGACGTTGGGGCAGAGAATCCAGATGCCGTAGTACAGGTTCTGGTCAAACCGGCAGCCGCTCACCCAGATTTCGCCGGACGTGGTGTCGCAGGACAGGCCCACGTCGCTGCCCCAGCCGATGGAGCCGACGAACGCTGCCTGGATCGCGGCGGTGTAGTACGCCGGGCCGCCGCACGAGCCGAAGTCGCAGCCTTCCACCAGCGTGTCAGTGGCGTACTGGGTGATGTTGAGGCCCTTGCCGCCGCAGGTGCGGGCGAAGGAGTCAAGTACCTTCGTGGCGGTCCCGAGATAGGTGCCGGACCCGTCGAGGGTGATCGCGTTGCCGGAGACGCCGGTGATGCGGACCCGCTGGATGATGCAGTCTGAGGGGGCGAACAGGTAGATACCGTGCGTAGCGGTGGCGCTGTTCGCCTGGTTGCCGAGGATCTGCAGGTCCCGGATCGTCGCCGAGTAGTTGAACTGGTTCGCGGTGATCCCCAGGATTTCGGTGACCGCCGTGCTCGCCTTGAGCTTGATGACGGACTCGCCGTTGCCGTCGCCCATCAGGGTGATCCCGGCGGGCATGGTGAGCGCCGCCGAGACCAGGAAAATGCCCGCTGGCACGTAGACGGTGGCACCGGACGTGGCGGCGGCTGTCAGCGCGGCCTGGATGGCCGTGGTGCAATCGGTCACCCCGCCGCTCACGGCCCCGTAGGTGACGATGCTGAGCCAGTCGGTGCCGCTGCTGCCAGAAGGGCTTTCCCAGGACGCGTTTCCTGAGCCGTCGGAGGTCAGCACCTTCCCTGCCGCCCCACCGGACGGGACGGCAAGGGGGGGCGTGCCCTGGAGGGTGAGCGTCCCTGTCATGAAATCCCCGCTTCTGGAGACCTTATCGTCAGCCGCGTACGCCTGGGTTACCACGCCTTGGCCCCCATCTTTGGCATTGTTACGGGCAAGACCTGGAAGAACGTTTCCTGAGCGCTCACGGGCCCATTACTCCGCCGCTCTTGTTGAGCCGGTCCGGCGCTCTCCAGACCTCGCCAAGGCTCTGGTTCACCCTCGCCGCCGTGACCGCCATCGGGGCCATGGCCAGCGACCCGGAGCAGACAGCCACCGGCGGTGGGAACGCCCGCGACTGCGCTCCCCGCCGCCATGGCTGGAATACGCGCCGCCAGGAGGGACCGGGAAGTGCTGGCGGCGCGGCCACGGCGGACACAACATCCGTGCCAGCCAGCGCCATCGGCGCCATCGCCAGCGACCCGGAGATGCTGACGGTGGGTGGCGTGACCCGTACCGCGACGCCGCGCCGCCAAGGCTGGAAAACACGGCGCCAGGAGGGACCAGGCAGCGCGGTGGCGGCTGACGGCCCCAGCAGGGCGATGAGAGTGCCCGTCGCAGACGTGGCCATCGGGGCCATGGCGATTGAGCCCGTGCAGGTGATGACCGGCGCCGGCTGGACCCGCAGCCCTGCGGCTTTGCGCCACGGCTGGAACCGTCTGCGCCAGGCCAGTCCAGGCAGTGCCGCGGCCATTGGCACCGGGGGCGGAACGGGAACCCGGGCAGTCCACACGCCGCCGTAGCCGATGCCGGCCGCGGAGGAGGACACCACCGGCGTCCAGGACAGGCCGCTGGAATCGGTGACGGTCATGGTGACCGTGCCGACGCCGCCGTCTGAGGCCACCATGGCGACGAGGAGACTGCCGGGCGGCGGCACGAAAAGCGGGCTGCTGACCGTGGTCGCTGACGTAGTGGAAGCACTCGCCGGGGAGGAGGCGTCCTCGGCGATGGTCCCGGCCGGTGTGATCTCCGCCAGCGCGACGTTGCCGGTGTCGGAGGTGGTCGCGCCGACCGTCACTGACCCGGGTGTGCCTGTCGCCGAGGTGGTCCGGCAGGTGCCGTACGTGGACCCGTTCGTTGCGTCGTTGACGTCATCGAGCAGGGTGGTGCTGGCTGCCGCCGTGAGCCCACCGGAGTTGTCCCGGTACGGCACACCGTAGACATAACTGCCGGTGACGGTGGTGGTGATGGCCTTGTCAAGTGCCGCCGCCGACGTGTTCGCCTGGGTCGCGGTTGCGCCCAGGCCAGCAGCCCCGGTGAGCACCTTGACGCGGATCAGGATGCCGTTGCTGGTGCTGCCGCCCTGGGTGGCGGTGACCGTGATCGCGTTCCCGGCGGTCCCAGCCGTCGCCATCGGGGCGAGTGCGATAGAACCGGTGCAGGTGACGGCCGCCGCCGCTGGCGGTGGTGGCTGGGCCCGCTGCTGAGACGCTCTGCGCCACGGCTGGTAGACCCGCCGCCACGACGGGCCTGGGTTTGCGGGCCGCCCTGCCGGGAGAGTGACAGCAGCCGAGGCTGCAAGTCCCATCGGTGCGAGAGCGATGCTGCCGGTGCAGGTGGCCACGGGGGGTGGCATCTGCCGCAGTTGCGCGGCACGCAGCCACGGCTGGAACACCCGCTGCCAGGAAGGACCAGGGTAGGCGGCCGGGGGTGACGTCTCGAAGACCGCGGTCCCGCTCGCCGCAATGGCCAGCGGCGCGAGGGCAACGCTGCCTGAGGCGGTGATGACCGGCGGCGGGAGTGCCTGTGCTTGCTGAGCCCGCCGCCACGGCTGGAAAACGTTCTGCCATGACGGTCCCGGGGCGGCTGCGGGCGGTACGGCCACGGTGGCGATGACCGCTGAGGCATTCACGGCCATCGGGGCGAGTGCCACGGAGCCCGAGCACGTCACCGGCTGCGGCGGCTGTATGCGGACCGTGGCAGCGCGGCGCCACGGCTGGTAGCGGATCCGCCACGACGGCCCGGGAAGCGCTGCCGCTGGGGGTACCAGGCCGGCGGCCGTGCTGGCCGACCCCGAGAGCGCCATGGGCGCGAGGGCTACGGAGCCGGATGCTGTTACCGCAGGCGGTGGCTGGAGCCGCTGCTGTGCGGCTTTACGCCAGGGCTGGAAGACCTGCCGCCACGCGGTACCCGGAAGCGCGGCGGCAGGAGCAATCTCAGGCGAGCCGGTGACGCTTCCCGTAAGCGCCATCGGTGCGAGAGCCAGCGACCCCGCCGCCGTGATGACCGGGGCAGGCTGTACCCGCGCGCCCGCTGCCCGGCGCCAGGGCTGGTACTGCCGCCGCCACGCAGGCCCCGGGGTGGCTGCCGCCGGGGCCATCTCCGGCGAAGCGCTCTCGCTCCCGGAGACCGCCATCGGCGCCATGGCCACGCCACCGGACACGATGACGACGGGCGCGGGCTGCACCCTGGCCGTGGCCGCACGTCTCCACGGCTGGAAAACACGCACCCAGGAAGGGGCAGGGAAGGCGGCGGTGGCAGGAGCCAGCGGCGGGGCAGCGTCGGTGACGGCGCCCGCGAGCGTCATGGGCGCGAGCGCAGCCGAGCCCGCGGCGGTGATGGTCGCTGGCGGAAGTGCCTGCGCCTGGACGCCGCCACGCCAGAACTGGAACTGGCGCCGCCAGGTGAGTCCCGGCGCCGCGGCGGTGGGGACCGCGACTGTGGCCACGACCGCAGAGGCGGTGACGGCCATGGGGGCAAGAGCGGCTGACCCCGTGCAGGTGATGACCGCCGGCGGCTGGACCCTGGCCCCGGCAGCCCGGCGCCATGGCTGGAAGACCCGCTTCCACGCGGGACCAGGCAGGGCGGTGGCCGGCGCCATTTCGGGCGATGCGCTTTCGCTCCCGGACACGGCCATCGGTGCCAGGGCGATAGAGCCCGACGCCGTGATTACCGGCGGCGGGAACGCCCGCAGTTGTGCCGCCCGCATCCATGGCTGGAACACCCTTTGCCACGACGGGCCGGGTGCGGCGGCCAGCGGTGCCGCGCCAGCAGGAACCACGATGCCCGAGGCGGTGAGCGCCATGGGTACGAGGGCGACGGACCCCGTGCAGGTGATGACGGGTGCAGGCTGGACCCGCTGCTGCGCCGCTCTGCGGCGCGGCTGGAAGTGCCGCTGCCACGCCGGGCCGGGGAGTGCAGCAGCCGGAGCGTAGGGCACTGGGGGCACCGGGGGCGTACCTGGATAGCCGGGCTCGAACGCGCCGGGGACTGCCAGGCCGGGGACGCTGGTGAACGAAACCGTCGCGGCGATGGGCGCGGTGGCTGGCTGCTGCGGCTCCTCCCGCAACTGGGCTGCCCTGCGCCAGGGCTGGAACCTGCGCCGCCAGGAGGGGCCTGGAAGGGCTGCGGCGGGGGGGGCCACCACGCTGGCCGCCATGAACGTGGCGGTGATCGCGGTGTAGTTGTTGTTGGTACCAGTCATGTTGCTGGTACCGCTGTAGGTGAACGGGCCCGTCGAGCTGCTGATCTGGTAGCCGGACAGCTGGAAGATCCCCGTCGCCGGGGTCAGCTGCGTCTCGTTCGCCCACGGGCCAGCCGGGCCAGTGATGGTGGTGCTGGTGGCCGCATTGTTGAAGCCGCCGACGAGGGCAACGACGAACTCCGCCGGCTGTGTGGTGGCCGGGGTCGCGTTCGACGTCCAGGTCGATGCCGTGGCCAGGAGCGGATGGACCACGGACTGGTCCAGCACCGCGCCCGGCAGCCCCGACACCTCGTACACGTCGACGCACGGGTCATCGGCGGTGGACAGGTTCACAACCAGCGACGTCTGCCCACTGGCGCAGGCCGGGTTGGACCAGACGCACGCCGTGATGAAGCTGTTGCTTGTCTGCGCTACCCGCTGCGCGAAGCCAGTGCCGCTGCCGCCGAGGGTGACCCCGGTGACCAGCGCGTCGTTGACCGCCGTGGAGACGCAGACGACCAGGAGGTTCCCGGCACCCGTCGGCGAGAGGGTGACAACGCAGGAAGTGGCGCTGACGGCAGTGTTTTTGGCGTGCTGGACGAGGGCAACCACAGTTCAGCGCCCCCGCCCTTCGCTCCCCTAGGGCGGTGTCAGGCCCCGGACGTGTCCGTCGCCACCATCGCGACCAGCAGGCTGCCGGCTGGCGGGGCGAAGGCGGCTGTCGAGACCGTCGTGGCAGTGAATGTGCTGGCTACTGCCGGCGCTGACGCGCTCTCGGCCAGGGTCTGCCCGGAGGCGGCCAGGATTTCCGCGATGGCCTCGTCGATGAAGCCGGCAGTTCCGGTGGGCGCGGTGGCACCGACCGTTATAGGTGTGCCCGACGTGGTCGTGCTTGTGGTGCGGAAAGCCCCGTAGACACAGGTGTTCGTGGTGTCCGAGACGTTCGCCTCGAACGTGGTCCCGCTGGCTGGTGTGTATGCGGTACTGCTGGAGCCATTGACGACGGCCCCGTAAACCCACGACCCGGTAGCGGCGGGGGTGAAGGTGGGGTCATCCGGGGTGGTGGTTGAGATGCTGCTGGCGGTCGTGCCGTTCTGGATGGCCGCCGCACCCGTCAGCACCTTGACGCACAGGGCCATCCCATTGTGGGTGCCGCCGGCCTGGGTGGCGGTGACCGTGAAGCTCATTCAGGCCACCGCCTCAGCGCAAGAGGCGTGGCGGGGCCTATCAGTTGCTCACTGGCGTCAGCGTCAGGTACGCGCCAGCCAGGACGCTGAAGGTGTCCGTCGCATTGCTGGTCAGCGCCGTCATCTGCACGGTGCCGCTGGCATAGAACTGCACGGTGCCCTGGATGAACAGCGCCAGGTCGGCCCCAGTGGACAGCGTCGGCCCGGCGGGCAGCGTCAGCGTATTGGTAAGCAGCGCGGGCGCTGTTATGTACGGTGACGCGGCTATCTGATAGTAGTAATTTACGAGGCTGGCGGTTATGCCAGGCTGTGTAAACCCGAATGTCGGAGTCCCGGCGGCGCTCGTGCTGGAATAAGGTATCCAGGCTTCAAGAATGTAGGTGACGTATGCCCCGGCGTTCGCGGAAAGGGGCGAGATGTTAGCCGCAGAGGTGCTGTTGATCAGTTGTGAGCCGTTGGGCAGATTCGTGCTCCCGGCTGGGAGGTACGGCTGAAGCCCACTGTCTCCCACGATGGTGCCGATGAAGCCCACGAAAGCGTAGGGGGCATTCGTGGACGTGAACGCGCCGCCTGCGCCGAAGTCCAGGACTCCCGAGCAGCCTCCGAAATTGTTACCCGGGTTGTTCATGTAGATCGTGTACGGGTTATAGGTGTTTGAGGCGCATTCGACACCGGTGTTCAGGACGCAGGACCTGATCGTCGAATAGTTCCCGGCGCCCGGGTGGCCCACGGGCACCGTGCCAGTCAGGCTCAGCACTGCGGGCGTCGTGCCGTACGCGGTGGACTGGCCGCCGAAGTTACCGTAGATGCTCAGGGAGCCGTCGTAAGGGGCTGCCCCATTCTGGAAGACGACACCATTGAATGCCGGATTATCCTGGTCGATGTAGCATTTGAGGTTCAGGCGGGCGTAACTACCGGTCGACGTGGTGGCACCGGAAACATCGAAGACAACATGGCTGGTGCAGTTTGAGGCGTAGATCTCACCGTGCAGTTGCTCGGTCCAGTAATACTGATTATCGAAATGGGCACCTATGGAGCCGGTGCCGGTGAAGTTCTGGACCGTGAAACCGACCTCATACTGGAAAAGGTCGCCGGCGTGCAGCCCGGCCGAGTTGTTCCCGGCGTTTGTGCCGTCGATGGTCAGGGCTTTGACACCGCCGCCGAACTGGGTCCGGCTGCTGTAAGTCGTGGAGTCGTAGACGCGGAAGCAGTCCCCGGTCACATATGAGTAGATCGTGGTCGCCCAGTTACCCGCGCCCTCGATGTACACGGCCGGCCCCGGGTTGGTCGGTGTCGAGGCCATCTTGACTTTGCCGGGGCCGAACCGGATCTTCCCGCACTGCAACCCACTCACGGTCGGCAGGTTCGCCAGCGCCGCATTGAACGCCGCCGAAGCGTCCGTGCCGCCGGTGTAGTCGCAGTTCACATACACCGAGGCCGAGGCGCCCTGCGTCAGGTACGCGAGGATGCCCGCGCAGGTGGCCTGCACGATCACAAAACCAGCACTGTGTGCGACCGGGGTCGTTCCCTCGGCACCGCGGGTCACCGTCCACGACTGCGCCCCACCCGTACCGCCTGGGGCGACGGTGACCAGGAACTTCTCCGACGGCGCCGCAGGGTCGGCGGCGTGGAACAAGGTCGGTGGCCCAGCCGAAGTGGAAGCAACAGGAAATGCGCCGGTGACATTCACTGTCCACGACTCGACAGTCCCACCCGCCGGTGCGGTTGTGCCACCGGTTGTGACCGTCGCGTACGTGTTGTTGGTGAATAGCTCGACCGCTGCCTGCGCCATAGGTTGCTCCGCTCAGAACTGGAGGCCGTATTTCCTGGTCAGGTAGGCGTTGACAGTCGCGATCTGCCCCTCCGACGCGGTGGCGGCGAACTTCAGGGCTTCGAGGAGGTGGCCGGTGAAGCCGCTGGTTCCGTCCGCGGCAGCACCGAACCGCTCCGAGGTGGCGGTGAAGGTCGTCGCATGGCGACCAGCACGTTGCCGGCGGTCCTTACCTGCCCAGTGCCCCACGTGGCGGTGACGGAGCCGGTGGTGGCCCGGGTGAGGGTGGGCGTGCCGACGGAACTGACAGCCACAAACTCACCCCTTCACGCGCACGGCGAAGCCCCCGGCCACGCGACCGGGGGCAGGGCGGAAGGAGCAGGGCGTTACGCTGGCAGCATGCCCGATATGGTCACGATCAGTTAAGGCCCCAGCACTCTGTGTCATATTGGGTTATTGAATCGCCGGACGCAGTGCTCCACGTCGCCACGATCTGGATGTAGTACGCGGCCTCAGTGCTCAGGCTCGTCACCGCCGTCGTGCCGCCCACGCCGTAGTCAGCCCCAGCGGCAGCCGGAGGCAGGATGGACGCGTGGCCCATCGCGAACAGGTTCGGCACCGGGCCCGGAGCCACGCAGATGATGGTCGTGTCGAACTCCCAGATCGCGTTCGTCAGCGAGACGGGCGGTGTGAAAGCACCCGTCGCGGCGATGCTGGTGCCGGGAGTGGCTGTGTCCGTGGTGGCGAAATACGCGGCGAGGGTGAGCGTGCCGGGCGTCGCGCCGGTCGTCACGATCCCGCGGGCGACGATCTTCAGCTTGCGGTTCTGCCCGTAGGCGGCGCTGAAGAAGCCGGGTGGCAGGTAGGGCAGCGGCGTGGTGTTGCCGCGAGGCGAGATGGTTATCGCCGTTGAGGCGGTGGAGTCCGCGGTGCCGGCGGTGAACCCGGCGTAAATCAGTTCCGGCTGGGTTGCGGTAAGAAAAGACATGCTGCTCCTTCAGGACATGAAGAAGCCCCGGCCGGAATTGACCAGGGCGGGGAATGCGGGACAGGCGGATGACCTACGTCTGGGCCTCTGTTACGGAGAAGCTTCCGCAGGCCACCGTCTGGCCTGACGTGATCGACAGCGACGACAGGTTCAGGTCCGCCCCGGACGTGCCAACCGAGCCGGTGACGACGACCGTCGTGCCGTTGGACTTCATCAGCGCGAAATAGCCAGCGGTGCCAGTGGCCGCAGCGGAGGCGGAGCCGATCGCGTTGGCGGCAGCGGTGACTGTCCCGGCGCTCGCGGTTGCGGTCCCGA
>OBLW0100004199.1_pt1 | contig 11014 bp, 11 predicted proteins | sample 1520161 | NCBI WGS metagenome assembly OBLW01 (sample SAMEA3539309, study PRJEB22396) | soil metagenome | biome: tundra; feature: field; material: soil | place: USA | collected 2010-05 | depth 0.15 m
GAGGAACTGGTGCGCCTGTGCTCGCGCTACACCGTGGCGCGCATCCTGGAGCGCGACGATTTCTCGAAGCGCTACAAAGCCGGCACGCCGATCTCCGTGCACGAACTGCTGTATCCGCTGGCGCAGGCGTACGATTCCGTGGCCCTCAAGTGCGACGTGGAAATGGGCGGCACCGACCAGAAATTCAACCTGCTGGTGGGCCGCGAGATTCAGAAAGATTTCGGACAGCCGCCGCAGATCGTGGCCACCACGCCGCTGCTTGAAGGTCTGGATGGCGTCAACAAGATGTCCAAATCGTTGGGCAACTACATCGGCATCACCGAGCCGCCGGAGATCATGTACCGCAAGGTGATGCAGATCGGCGACGGCCTGATGTTCCGCTACTACGAACTGCTCACGGACCGCAGCCTGGCGCAGATCGACCAAATGCGCGCGCGCATCGCCGGCGAGGAATTGCATCCCATGCAAGCCAAGGCGGAACTGGCGCGCCTGATCGTAACCGATTTCCACTCCGCCGCGGACGCCGCACGCGCGGAGGAGGAGTTTAACCGCGTAGTCCGCCGTCACGAAGTTCCGGCGGACATACAGACAGTGCCGCTGCCCGAAGGCGTACGCACCGCCGCCGGCATTCGGATCGACAAGCTGCTCGCCAAGACCGGCCTCGCGGAGTCGGTCTCGGACGCCGCGCGCAAAATCAAGGCGGGCGCGGTCGAGATCAACGGTCAACGCGTGCATGACCTCGTGCTGGCCGATGCGCCCGCCGAGTTGATCGTGCACGCCGGAAAGAACTGGCGGAAGGTCACCATATAGATGCATGTTGGCCTTCCGCGATAACGTCTTCCTGGCGGCTGACGCCCTCCGCGCTCACAAGCTGCGCGCCTCGCTGACCATGCTGGGCCTCACCATGGGGGTGGCCACGCTGATCGCCGTCATGACTCTGGTGCAGGGCGCCAACCGCTACGTGGAACAGAAGATCGCGAATCTCGGCACCAACGTTTTTCGTATTTCGCGCCTGCCCTTCGCGGTCACGGATTTCTCTGTGGTGGTCCGCGCTCAGCGCAACAAGAACATTTTGCTTGAGGACTTGCAGGCCGTGGCGGAAGGCTGTGCGCACTGCCAGTACGTGGGCGCCTCGGTCGCCAGCACGCTCGGCGTACGCTACCGCGACCGCGACCTGGAGGACGTCGCGCTCTACGGCCACACGCCCAACATGGCCGAGATCGACACACGCACGCTGGCGTCGGGCCGCTATTTTACGGAGCCGGAAGACCGCCACGCCGCGCCCGTCTGCCTGCTCGGTGACCGGCTGGTCCAGGAGTTGTTTACCGGGGTGGACCCTATCGGGCACGTGGTCAAGACGGGCAACGAAGAGTTCACGGTAATCGGGACGTTCGAGTCGATCGGTTCCGTCCTGGGGCAGGATCAGGATACTTTCATGGTCATCCCACTCAACACCTATCTGCGAATCCGAGGATCGCGAAACAGTCTGACGTTGGAAATCAAGGCTGCCGGCAGCCAGCAGCTCTTTCAGCAGGCGCAGGACGACGTGCGGGTAATCATGCGCGCCCGCCGGCACATTACCGAAGGCCGTGACGAGGACTTCTATATTGGCACGGCCGAGAGTTACATCTCGTTATGGCAAAGTATCAGTTCGGCGTTCTTCGCTGTCTTTGTGATGGTAAGTTCGATCTCCGCCGTGGTGGGCGGCATTGTCATCATGAATGTCATGTTAGTGAGCGTGACGGAGCGGACCAAAGAGATCGGCGTCCGCCGGGCGATGGGAGCGACACAACACGATATCCTGATGCAGTTCCTGACCGAAAGCGTCATGCAATGCATCGTGGGGGGCCTGATCGGCGTATTCATAGGCTTTCTCTGCGCCCTGGCCATCCGCAGCCTAACCTCGCTGCCCGCCGCCGTGCAAACCTGGGTGGCAATCCTTGGAGTGGTGCTAAGTTCCATCATCGGCCTGTTCTTTGGGATCTACCCCGCGACCAAAGCGGCCAAGCTGGACCCCGTGGCAGCGCTCAGAACGGAGTAATTTGCCGCAGATGCACGCAGATGCACACAGATGGAACCAGGTGACGCGGGCAGTGATTGGATGCTCGTACACCGTCGCGAACACGCTTGGGCCGGGGTTCTTGGAGAAGGTCTATGAGAATGCCCTGGCGCATGAACTGCGCAGCGCCTGTTTTGCAGTCGAGCAGCAGAAGGCCCTGAAGGTGTACTATCGAGGCATTGTGGTCGGAGAATACGCTGCCGACCTCTTGGTAGAGGGCCTTGTTGTGGTCGAGCTAAAGGCGGTCAGAGCTTTCGACGACATTCACTTGGCTCAATGTCTGAACTATCTCAAGGCGACGGGCCTGAAGGTGGGTTTGCTGATCAACTTTGGCGCTCAAAGGGTGCAGATCAAGCGAGTAGTCAACAGCTTTGAATCTGCGTGCATCTGCGTGCATCTGCGGCTAATTTCATGACTCGTGCCGAGGTTAGGGAAAATCTGCTGGTAGCCCTGGACACCCTCCGGACGCGGAAGGTGCGCTCCGGGTTGACCATCCTGGGCATCGTCATCGGTGTCACCTCGGTCATATCCGTGGCCGCTATCATCGACGGGCTGAACGGCTACATCGAGGGACGCATCCGCAACCTCGGCTCGCAGGCCATCTTCGTCACCCGCATTCCACCCGGCTACACCGGCCTTTCGCGCCTGCCGGCCAACATCCGCGCGCGCAAATATCTGCAATTCGACGACGGCCGATACCTTGCGGAGACGGTACCATCGCTGGCCTACGCCACCGCGTTCGCCCAGCGCATCAACATTGGCGAGGTCTCCGACCAGCTCCGCTACGGCAGCCAGCACGTCGAGCGCATGATCGTGCGCGGCGTCGAGCCGGACTATACCAACGCCGTGCCGCTGTTCACGGTGGAGGAGGGCCGCTTCGTCTCGCAGTTCGATGAGGAGCATTCCCGCGACGTGATCGTCATCGGCCAGGCCATTGCCGACTCTCTGTTTCCGCACATCGACGCGATCGGCAAGATGGTCCGCCTCAACGGCCGGCTGTACGAAGTCATCGGCGTTTTCCAGAAGGACCCCGGCTTGTTCGGCGGCTTCGGCGTGGACCAGTTCGCGACTATTCCGCTCACCAACTTCCACAAGAACTATCCCGAGATCCGCGAAGTCTTTCTGATCGCGTCCGTGCGCCCGGATGCCGACGTCAACCGCGCCCGCGACGACATCATCGAAGCCATGCGCCGCCGCCGCCGCGTGCCGCACTCGGGCGATAACGATTTCGATGTGGCCGACGCCAACTTCTTCCTCGATCTGTGGAATCAGCTCACCGGCGCCATGGTGCTGCTCACCGGAGTCATCAGCTCCATCGGCCTGCTGGTCGGTGGCATCGGCGTCATGAACATCATGCTGATCTCGGTCACCGAGCGGACCCAGGAAATCGGCATCCGCAAGGCCATCGGCGCACGCCGCGCGGACATCCGCGTGCAGTTCCTGCTGGAGGCGATTACGCTGTCGGGCATTGGCGGCGCGCTCGGCATTTTATGTGGAGCCCTCATCACATTCACCATTCGGACGCTGGTGCCCTCCATTCCGGCGACCTTATCGGTGCTGTGGATCACACTGGGAGTGATGATCTCGGTCGGGGTGGGTCTGTTTTTCGGATTCTATCCGGCCAATCGCGCCGCCAACCTGGACCCCATCGTCTGCCTGCGCTACGAATAACGGCCCAGCCGCGCCCGGCCCCGGTGATATCATATTGTTTGTGAGCATGCTACGGCCATCACTGCAACTTAGGGTCGCGCAGAAGCAAATCCTGACCCCCGGCTTGGTCCAAATGGTGACCGTGCTCCAGTTGAACCGGCTGGAGCTGAAGCAGATGATCACCCAGGAGATCGTCGAAAACCCCGTCCTGGAAGAATCCGCCGAGGAAGTCGGCGAAGAGATTACGGCGGAAGAACTGCTCCCCCTGCTGGAGCCTGAGCGTGTCACCGATCCATCCGACCAGCAGCTTCTGGAAGCCGCCTTGGGCGACGCCGCCCACACCAACGGCATTGCCGGCGAGGCGCCCGCCGAACTGGGCGGGGGGCCCTTCCAGGAGATGATCGAGAGTGGCGCAGCCGCGACTCCGGAGGCCGCCACGGCCGACCCCGTCGAACCGCCCGCCGCCACCGACCCGTTCGACGAAATCGATTTCGGCTCCTTTTTCGACGACTACCTGGACCCCGGCTACAAGAGTCCCGCAGCGGAATCCGTCGAGAAGCCCTCCTTCGAGACATTTCTGTCCGCGCCCGTCACCCTGGCCGATCATCTGCATTCCCAACTGAGCGTCAGCGTGCTTTCGGACGACATCCGGGATGCCGCCGAATCCATCATCGGCAACCTCGATGAGGATGGCTATCTTTCCGCGTCCCTGGAAGAGATCGCCGGCATGGGCGATCACACCCCGGAAGAAATCGAGGCGGCGCTGAAAGTGGTGCAAGGGCTCGATCCGGCCGGGGTAGGCGCGCGCAACGTGCGCGAGTGCCTGCTGCTGGAGCTGGAGAGCATGAACGGGCGCGGCGGTGTGGCTTGGCAGATCGTCTCCGACCACCTGCGGATGCTCGAAATGCGCCAGTATCGGGAACTCGCCAAGATTCTGGCCCGCCCGATGGAGCATATCGAGATCGCCGTGAAAGCCATCCGGCGGCTGAATCCGCGGCCCGGCCTGCGCTACTCGGGCGCGGGTGCGCGCACCGTCGAGCCGGATGTTTTCTTCATCAAGGACGGCGACGACTACATCATCCAGATGAATGACGAGGACGTGCCGCAGCTCCGCTTGAACGCGCAATACCGCCGCATGCTCGACCGCGACAACGGGGCCACCAAGGAAGTGCGCGACTACGTCCGCGAGCGCTACACCTCGGCCATCCAGTTGATGAAGAATATCGAGCAGCGCAAGCAGACCATACTCAAGGTTTGCCAGGCCATCGTGCGCCGCCAAACCGATTTCCTGGCCAACGGCCTCGACTACCTGAAGCCCATGATGATTAAAGAGGTGGCGGAGGAAGTGGGCGTGCATCCTTCCACGGTGAGCCGCGCGGTAGCCAGCAAATACGTGCACACGCCGCAAGGAGTTTATGAGCTCCGGTATTTCTTCTCCGAAGCCGTGCAGGGGCCCTTGGGGGGCAATACGCCGCTGCTGCTGCTCAAGCGCAAGGTGAAGAAGATGATCGAGGAAGAGAACAGCGCGCACCCGCTGACCGACGAACAGATCACCACGATGCTGCAGCATGAAGGCATCAACGTGACGCGGCGCACCGTGGCCAAGTACCGCGAGGATATGAAGATTCCTTCAACACACCAAAGACGGGTTCGCCCCTGACGGACACCCAGCCGCGTTGCTGAGCCGCGACCGTCGGGGAACGGTCTTATTTTGATCGGTACGGAGGGACGCATGAAGATCACATACACAGGCAGGCAAGTGGAACTGGCTCCGGCGCAACTCAAGAAAATTGAGACGCAGTTTGCCAAGGTGGGCAAACTTCTGGATGGACGCGAGGAGAAAGAAGCGCACGTGATCTTGTCTCTGGAACGGCATCTGCACCAGGCCGAGATCACGGTGAATTACTATAACCACCAACTGGTGGGTATCGGTTCCAACGTGGACCTCATCACGGCCATTCACTCCGCAATCGAGAAGCTGGAAAAGCAGACCATCAAGGTCCGCGCCAAGTGGCGGGATACCAAGCGCACACCGCGCAAGGAGGAGGCCGCCGCGCCTTCCGAGCCGGCCGCCGAGCCGGAGGAGCCGGAAAACGAGCGCCAGGTCTTCCGCATCAATCACCACGAGCGGCGCAAGCCCATGACCTTGGAGGAAGCTCTGCTCCAAATGGAGAAGGGCGCCGATTACCTGGTCTATCGCGACGCGGAGACCAGCCGCGTGGCCGTCCTGTTGCGGCGCCGCGACGGAAATTTCGATCTCATCGAGGCCTGACTCGGCGGAATGGCGAACAAGACCGATCCGGGCAAAATACGCCGCGCCACGGACCGGCCCGCGGAACTGGTGATCATCACCGGCCTCAGCGGCTCGGGGAAAGGTTCTGTCCTCAAGGCGCTGGAAGACCTGGGTTACTATTCCGTCGATAACCTGCCGGTCGACTTGATTCCCAAGTTCGCCGAGCTGACGCAGGATTCCGCCAGCGTTCGCGCCGCCGCCCTGGTAGTGGACGTGCGCGAAGGGGAGGGGTTGAAGCGCTTCCCCGGCATCTATACGCGCATTCGCAACCGCGTGAAGACCAGGTTGATCTTTCTGGAAGCCGACGACAACGCCATCCTGCGGCGCTTCAGCGAAACGCGGCGGCCGCATCCGCTGGGCACGGACAACTCCATCGCCAAGAGCGTCAAATCCGAGCGCCGCCAACTGGCCTCCATACGCGCCATGGCGGATCTGATCGTCAACACTTCCAAGTTCACCGTTCACGAGCTGCGCGACTTCATCAAGGAGAGCTTTCGCGGCGAGCGCGACGAGTCCAAGATCATGGTGTATGTGACCAGTTTCGGTTACCGCCACGGCGTGCCCGCCGACAGCGACCTGGTCTTCGACGTGCGCTTCCTGCCGAACCCGAACTACATTCCGCGCTTTAAGAAACTGACCGGGCGGCATCCGCAGGTGGCCAAGTACATCCGGTCGTTTCCGCAGACGGTGGAGTTCATCGACCGCATCTCGGAGTTGCTGATTTACCTGATGCCGCATTACATCCGCGAAGGCAAGAGCTATCTGACTATCGCGTTCGGCTGCACCGGCGGCCATCATCGTTCGGTGATGATCGCCGATGAGATTCGCAAGCGCCTGGCGCAGGCGGGCTTTCGGGTGAAGGCGACGCATCGGGATATGGCGAAGGCTGTGTAGAATCGTGGGGCAGGCTCTCAGCCTGCGGCGGCCTCTCAGGCCGCCCTGCCTTGCTTTCATCTCCCAATACGCAGATCTTCAGAGGCACAAGTATAATGAAGGTTGGCGTTGGAGTTCGATTGGGACCCGCAAAAAGCCGCGACAAATCTGGCCAAACACGAAGTCTCGTTCGAAGAGGGGCGACGGTCTTCGGCGATCCGCTAGGTCGCATAGTAGCCGATCCGCGCCATTCGTCCGAGGAAGAACGGTTTGTGCTGCTAGGCCTTTCGCAGGACCAGCATTTGCTTGCGGTCATGTACGTTGAACGTGGCGAAACCATTCGCATCGTCAGCGCGCGACGGGCCACACGGCGTGAGCGAAGAAACAATGAAGAGATCATCCACTAAGCGCAAGGCCACCGATCAGGTTGGTGCCGACGAGATTCTTCCGGAGTATGATTTCAGCCGCGCCTCGCCCAACAAGTACGCGTCGCGGTACGCTGCCGGAAGCGCTGTAGTGGTCCTGGAACCCGATGTGGCCGCCGCCTTCCCAAGTGCGCGGGAGGCCAATGAGGCGCTACGCGCCTTGGCCGGAATCATCCAGAAACATCGCTCCCGCCGCCCGGCGTCGCGCCGCGGTTTCTAAACGGTCCCTTCCGATTGAAACCCAAAAGCCGCCGCATCCCTCCCGCCCAACGAACACTTCTACACAGAGCCGACCACACGGGAGAGCCTACAGACTGGGTTCCAGTGGGCGGCGAGGAGGGCTGAGCATACCGCAGAGGCGACTGTGCCCAGACCCGCAGGTTCCCATGGTTCCTCTGGCAGCGGCGCGAAAAGGGGCAGAGGGCGGCCTAAACGGCTGCCTCGGCTGGACCATGCCGGCCGATTCCCAGGGCTCGGATTGCCATGGTCTCCATCAGGCTTGCCTCAGTACCAAACAATGAAAACGCGTTCAAGTTATGTTCGTCGAGCAGACTTAGAACCTTCAGCCGTTCCCTGGTGGGAATGTTGATCTTGGTAAGGATGTCTTGACGTGAGGCGCCAACGCTGAATACCTCATCATGGGCCTCAAAACGCCAGACCTTCTTAAACAACGCGCAAATAGAGTAATCGCTCTGTTGGAGAAAATGTCGCCTATGACTTCTCACATGAGGTCCTAGCCGAATAATGCGCGGCCTATCGTTCCGGGTGACCTTGAAGCCTCGCGGCGTTTCCGAAAAGACGTAAATTGAAACCTGTGCGTCAGGCTCTTTGGCTGGTTGCGTAAACGCGAAATAAGCCGCGACGTACGGCGACCGGGTCCAGTCGAGAAGTGGCGACGGAAATCCATGGTGCCGCAAATAGACGAGGTATCTGTACACATCAGAGAGCTGGAGGGCGTCCATCAAAGTGCCATAGTTGCGTAGCAGACGGTCCACATCGGGGTAGGGGCGCTCTCCCCAGTTCATTCCCGTAAGGGCTTCGATCTCAGGCTTGAATCTGTCAACGACTTGATAATACGAGGTAAACCGCATCTTCTCCTGCCCAGCCCGTTCAAGGGTCGTCGTCAATGGCCAAGTCGCGTCACCTTGACCACGAAAAAGTAACGGCGAGTCGCGTTTATCGTTCCTGCGCAGCTCTTTGACGTGGGCCTCGAATTCTTCCCAGGTAGATAGTTTAATCGTCTGCATGCTCGTATCTTAGCGTACGCCACGAAACCCTGGCTATAGTAGGTTAACCTCCATGGTTACCACGCCCTGCGATTACTTAGAGGGGTGGGACCGAGGCTATCCCACCGGCGGGGCGTGGCTCGTGGCGCCTAATTCCCCCCAAAACCCGCGTTCCGCGTCCCGTGGGTGGCTCGCAAAGGCCGGTACTATCCGAAGGCGGCCCACGCATGAATCCGCGATTCCGTCGGGCGACGCGGCCGTTTAGGCCGAGCGAAGCAACCATCGGGCCCGAAAAAAAGGGGGCCGCTCCGTTGCGGCTCTGGGGCGTGCGGAGGTAAAATTGCCGTGTCAACAGGACAGAAAGGCGGTGTCCAAAGTGAAACGGTCTGGTGGCGCGGTCATCGTGCTTGGTGTGGCCGTCCTTGTCGCTACGGCGGTTTATCCTCGATACCGCGCCGCGCGCGAATTGGCGGAGAAGAAACATGGAATTGCACAAGCTCTCGCCAGGGACGCCGCCTCCACCGAAACACTTCTCAAGATGGAGTTGGAAGCGACGGGTGTCACCTACAAGGAACTATTCGGCTTCTGCGACAAATCCATAGATCAGCGCAATGCGCTCATCGTAGACATGCGAGTTAGCACAACCGTCCTTGCACCCAACACCAGCGCGGCCATTATCGATTTTCTTAACGCGGAAAATGGCTTTGCGCGGGCGAAGAGCGCGTTCTTCTCTGCGTCACTGGAGTTCGACACAGCGCTGCAAGCCCAAAGGCATGGGTGGGCTGAGTTCAATGCGGCGCTGGCAAGGTCGCATGAATGGGTGCGGCGTGGGAATGTCGAACAGGCAGAGGCGAGTCTGGCGGAGTCGGATGTTTATCTCCGCACGGCTCCACGATTGATCGCGGGAGTCCGGGAGGCCGCACAAAGCACCGCTGCCAGCATCGGTGATTTTCGGGCGGCGTGCGAATTGCTAATTTTGAAGGAGAAGAAGCTGGCCTCCGAGATGTCTGCGTCAGGTATGCCGTTCCGCACGATTTTTGCTCCCTATTACAAGCGTTTAATCGACAAGGCAAACGAGGACGAGAAGAAGACCAAAGTTTGATTACCGCTCGTTCCGGGGGAGGGCAAGCGGCCAGGGGGGCATAGGCGTTAAACAGGGCACGACTGGACGGTCGGCGGTGCCTCTCCGGCATTGGCGTGACGCAGCCACCTGCCGCGTTCCTGGCGTGATGGCCCGACATGCCGCAGCCCGATCAACCGGACGATACGCAATGTTGTTGTTGTGGAGCAATCACGATGGTCAGAGAAACACCGGAAGAATGGGAAGCGAGAAGGTTCTTCGAATCCTTGGGTTACGTTGTCACCCGACTATCGGAGTCGAGCGACTTTCAGCGGGCAGACTACTCGGTCGAAAACGGCGTTGACCATTTCCTTGCTGAGGTCAAGAGCCGCGGGCCAGATGAGGATTTTGAACAGAGGATGGAACGGTTCGGTCGCGCGCAGAGCCAGGAAACCATCGGCCGAAGCAACTCGATCTCCAAACAGATCACCGGTGCCGCCGGCCAACTAGCCGCGACGGCCGCCGAAAACCCCTCTTTGCTACGCGTTATCGTTCTCGTAGCGGCCGGCGACCATCCCGAACTGCAAGTTGACCAATTTCAAGCCACGCTGTACGGGAAGGTCGACCTTCTTAGGGCGGACTGTGCTGGAGTACTGGCGGTCCCATGCTTCTACTTCACGTTCAGCGACTTCTTCCGCCTCCCGGACATCGATGCCGCCGTTGTCCTCGCGCCCGCTGGAGCGAGGTTGTGTATTAATAGTTTCGCCGGACGACGTGACCGGCTTGGGGAATCACGGCTCCACAAAGAGCTGTCCGCGGCCGGCGCGGTGACTGATCCAGAGGCTCAGGAGCGACTGGGAAACGCCTTCCTCGCCGACGACACCGACATTGATCGCAGAGATGAGGCGGCGATGCTCCGCTATGTCCGGAGTAAATACGGCCATCCTGAATTGCTCACTTTTCTACCGACGATATTTCGCGCTGCAGTCAGGATCCAGCACCAGTCCTAACGAGGGGCCTTACAATTACAAGAGCGAGGCGACAGCCTGCGTCATCTTTAGCGCCTATGCCTTGGTCTGCGCGGGTCCGCCCGGACCCGTACCTCGCTCCGAGAATCCAGTCCTTCGCCGGAACGGCAACGCCAAAACCAGAAACAGCCCCAGCGCCACCGCATCCCCCGCCAAAATATACACCGGCCACGGCCCCAGATAATTCAGCAACGACGCGTGCGGCTTCTCCCGCAGATACATGTAGTTGGTCCGGAACACGGCGTCGAACGTACCCATCGCAACCGCGATCAGGTTGAGCACCACGAACGCCTTCCAAACAGACTCGGGGCGCAGCCGCGCCTGCCTCCCCCAGATCAGCGTCAGCACGGCCACAATCACGCCGCCGTGCGCCAGAAAGAAGTAGATGCTCGGGTACGAC
>OBLW0100004200.1_pt1 | contig 11014 bp, 7 predicted proteins | sample 1520161 | NCBI WGS metagenome assembly OBLW01 (sample SAMEA3539309, study PRJEB22396) | soil metagenome | biome: tundra; feature: field; material: soil | place: USA | collected 2010-05 | depth 0.15 m
CCGGTTACAAGGAGCCGGAGATGACTTCAACCGAGACGCAATCGATGTTTATGAACGCCATGATCGTCGGCTTCAATGCGCCTCAACAGAATGTCGACGGGCTCATTCGCCGCACGATGGCCGCCGTCGATCCGAATCTCACTGTGAGCGATCTGCGGTCGTTCGAATCTCAGGTGGCGGGCAACTTCAACCAGGAGCGGCTTATCGCACGCCTCACCAGCCTGTTCGGAATTCTCGCGCTGGTTCTCGCATCGGTTGGGCTGTACGGCGTGATGTCGTACTTTGTAGCTCGCCGCACAAGCGAAATCGGCATTCGCATGGCACTCGGCGCGACACGATCGAGCGTAGTTGCGATGGTGATGCGCGGCGCTCTTTGGCAGATTCTGATCGGCCTCGTTCTTGGAATTCCTACAGCACTCTATGCCGGCTACCTGATGAAGAGCCTGCTCTACGGAGTAGTAAGTTACGACGCGATGGCGCTCGCAGGCGCACCGGTGCTGCTGGTTCTCTGCGCTGCGCTGGCTGGCTTTATCCCCGCGCGCCGCGCCGCATCGATTGAACCGATGAACGCGCTGAGAACGGAATAACTTGAACGGATGACAGGGAACTAGAGATTGGAGTAACTCGAAGATCATGATTGAACTGAAAAATGTGGAACGCAGTTATAAAACCGGACACACGGAAACGTGGGTATTGCGCCGGATCGGGCTCACCATTAAGGAAGGTGAATTCGTCACCGTGATGGGGCCGTCGGGGGCAGGGAAGTCGTCGCTGCTGAATGTGCTGGCGCTGCTAGATGACAGCTGGATTGGCGAGTACTGGTTTGGCGAGACGCCGGTACACACGCTCAACCGCAAGCAGCGTGCGGATCTGGCACGTCAGCGTATCGGCATGGTGTTCCAGAGCTATCATCTGCTTGACGATCTAACGGTGGCGGAGAACATCGATCTGCCGCTCTCCTACAAGAACCTGCCTGCGAAAGAGCGCCAGGGAATGGTGGCGGACATTCTCGACCGCTTCCAGATCGTGGCCAAGAAAGACCTGTTCCCTTCGCAGCTCTCCGGGGGGCAACAACAGTTGGTGGGCATTGCGCGCGCAGTGGTGCATGCGCCCGCGCTGCTGCTGGCCGACGAGCCGACGGGTAACCTGCACTCCTCGCAGGCGCGCGAGATCATGGAACTCTTCTGCCAGCTCAATCGGGCGGGCACGACCATTGTGCAGGTGACGCATTCTGAAGAAAATGCGCGCTACAGCAAGCGCATTGTGGAATTGCATGATGGCTGGCTCACGCGCGATGAGACCCTGGCCGCAAAGACAACGGAGGTTGGCTCCCAGTGAACCATTCCCAAATGAAGTGTCATAAATCGAGTTCGGCCCGTCGCGTACAGGCGCTAGCGGCAATTCTCCTGCTGCAGGTGAACCTCGCTATGGCGGTGGAACCTTCCGGTCCTTCCACGCCTTCGGTTCAATCGGCTCCGGGGGCTGCGCCCTTGCAGACGCACCAGGACAACATTCCCTTCGACCAGTTACAGCATGCTTCGCGCAACCCGTTCGACGCTTATCGGGGAAAGAGCGTTCCTCCGCCGAGCCTGGAGAATTCCGCGCGCCTTGATTCCTTGATCCGTGACGGCAAGCTTTACCTGACGCTGCAAAATGCGATCGACCTGGCGATTGAGAATAATCTCGACCTGGTGATTGCGCGCTACAACCTGCCCATTGCACAGATGGACGTGCTGCGCACCCAGGCCGGCGGCTCAGTGCGCGGTGTGAATACGGGTGTGGTATCGGGCACTCCGGGCGGTGCGGGCGGCGTGTTCGGTAGCAGTTCCGGCGCAGGCGCGGGCGGCACTTCCGGCGGCGCAGGCGGTGCGGGCGCGGGAGCTTCGGGACTGGTGCAGTCCACTCTGGGCACAGGTTCCGTGGTGTCCTCCTACGATCCGCTTATCAATGCGAAAACATCTGTGGATCACACCACGCAATTGCTGCCCAACCAGATTCTCTACGGCGTGCCTGTTATCCACCAGAACACGATCCTGGGCGATATTACTTATTCGCAGGCGTTCCCTACCGGCGGCGCCATTCAAGTGGCATGGAACAACAATCGCCAAACTTCCAACAGCCCCAACAACACGCTCAACCCGCAGCTCAACTCCTATTTTGAGTTCTACGCGAATCAGCAGTTGCTGGCCGGCTTTGGGCTGGGGCCGAACCTGCGCTTTTTGCGCATTGCCAAGACCAATCAGAAAGTCGGTGACATTGCCTTCCGGGCGCAGCTGATCGCCACCGTGACCCAGATTTGCGACCTGTACTGGGACCTGGTGAACGCCTATGATAACGAGCAAGTAGGAGAGCGGTCGGTGGCCTTTGCCACGGAGACTTTGAACACCGCCCGCAAGCAGCTTTCACTGCAGGCGATTCCGGAGATGGAAGTATTGAAAGCGGAGGCGGATGTGGCCACGCGCCAGCAGGACCTGACCATAGCCCGCACCAATCTCGAACTGCAAGAGCTTTACATGAAGAACGCTATCAGCCGCTCGCTCGACGACCCCGTGTTGCAGGATATGCCGGTGGTGCCAGTGGACCATATTGGCACGCAAGTGCAGCCGGATGCCGCGGCCGCGCAGCAGATGATCGCCGACGCGCTGAAGAATCGCACCGAACTGCTGGAGTCGAGTCTGGTTCTGGAAAACAGCGAGCTGAGCCGCAAGACTGCGCGCAACGCGCTGTTGCCATCGCTTTCGGTGTATGGTTTCTATGCCGGCACCGGGTACGGCGGCACGCCTAACCCGCTGAACAACACAAGTTCCAATGTGCCTGGAGGATTTGCGGGGGCGGTGGACAACGCGTTCAATTACTCCTCTCCCGAATATCAGATGGGATTTCAACTGAGCGTCCCGCTGCGCAACCGCATTGCCAAGGCCGACCAGTATCGCACCGAGCTCGAATACAGGCAGTCGCAGGTTTATCTTGAAGAGTTGAAGAAGCGCATCCGCATTGAAGTGCGCAATGCGCGTTTTGCTCTGGAACAGGGCGCGAGCCGAGTGGATGCTGCGCGCCATGCCCGCGACCTGGCCCAGAAGACGCTAGATATTACGCAGCAGGAGCAGAAGCTGGGCGCCGGATCGAATCAACAGACGCTTTCAGCCGAGCACGACCTGGCGCTGGCCGAGTCAGCCCTGGTGACCGCCGAGACAGATTACGAGAAAGCGCGCATCGAAGTGCGGCGCGCAACCGGCTCGGTGCTTGAGGACTACGGCATTTCGATTGCGAACGCCAGAACCGGTGTAGTGGAGGCAAGCCATTCCCAGTAAGCAAGAAAGAATCCGAGTATTGGCGGCCGACGATCAGCCTTCCATTCTGGAGGCAGTGGAGCTGCTGCTGGCTCCGCAGGGGATAGATGTGGACTGCGTGCGCTCGCCACAGTTGCTGATGGAAGCGCTGGGCCAGCGCGACTACGATGTGCTGCTCATCGATTTGAACTACACGCGCGACACAACGTCCGGCCAGGAGGGCCTGGATCTGCTGGCTCGCGTCCAGGAGTACGACTCGCGCTTGCCGGTGATCGTAATGACCGCATGGGGCAACATCGGACTCGCGGTTGAATCTATCAAACGCGGCGCGCGGGACTTTGTGCAGAAGCCGTGGGAGAACGAGCGGCTGCTCTCGCTGATCCGGGTTCATGCGGAGTTGCGCCAGGCGCTGCGCCACGCTCGCCAGTTGGAACTCGAAAACCGGTTGCTGCGCGCGGAAGGAATGCCGGAGTTTATCGCCTCGGCGCCGTCGATGCAGCCGGTGCTCGAACTGATCGCGCAGGTTGGACCCTCCGATGCCAATGTGCTGATCACCGGCGAGCACGGCACTGGGAAGGAGATTGTCGCCAGGCTGCTGCACGCAGCATCGCCGCGTGCGCGCATGGCGCTGGTAACGGTAAATGCCGGCGGTCTGCCGGAGGGGACTTTCGAGAGCGAGATATTTGGCCACGTGAAGGGCGCCTTCACCGACGCGCGCACCGACCGCATTGGCCGCTTTGAACTGGCCAACGGGGGCACGCTGTTTCTGGACGAGATCGCGAACGTTCCGATGCGGCAACAAGCAAAGCTGCTGCGAGTTTTGGAGACCGGCGAGCTGGAGCGCGTGGGCTCTTCGCAAACCCGGCGCGTGGATGTGCGGGTACTGTGCGCTACAAACGCCCTGCTCGATGAGGAGGCGAAGGCGGGCAACTTCCGCGAGGATCTTCTCTTCCGCATCAACACTGTGGAGATTCACCTGCCCGCGCTGCGCGACCGGCGCGAAGACATTCCGCTGCTGGCCGCGCACTTTCTGAATCGCAACCGCGCCCGCTATCGCAAACAGGTGATTGGCTTCTCGCCCGCCGCGATGCAGCAGTTGATGCAGTATCCATGGCCGGGCAACGTGCGCGAGCTTGAGCACACGGTGGAGCGCGCGGTGCTGCTGTGCCGCGGCGAGGAGGTGGAGCCGGCCAACCTGGCGATCACAGCTTCGCGAACCGCGGCGACCTCGTTTGAGAATATGAGTATCGATGAGGTGGAATCCCTGCTCATACGCAAGGTTCTTCGCCGCTGCGACGGCAATATCTCGCAGGCTTCCGAGGCCCTTGGATTGAGCCGCGCCGCGCTCTATCGGCGCATCGAAAAATATGGAATCTAGGCGAGCGATTCGACGCCACGGGCGCTCGGCTATTCGCCGGGCGTGGCTCCATTGCCTGTTTCTGGTGTTGCCGGCGCTGGTATTGACGGCAGTTGATCTTTATAGGAGCCACGTCAGCCTTGGGCCAGAATTGATGATGGGCGGCTGTTTGCTCTTGTATCTGGTGCTGGTGGCCGCCGCGCTCATTGAAGGCCTCATCCGGCCGCTGCAGACGCTATCAAATGTGGTTTCTTCGCTGCGCGAGGGAGATTATTCGTTTCGCGCGCGCGGGGCAAGCGCGCAGGATGCGCTGGGAGAGTTGGCCGGGGAGGTGAACGCGCTGGCCGACCTGCTGCAGAAACAGCGAGTGCGTTCTCTTGAAGCTACGGCGCTGCTGGCCCGCATTCTGGAAGTGATGCACGCACCGCTATTTGCATTCGATCGCGACGATACGCTGCAACTGGTGAATAACGCCGGGCTCAAACTGCTGGGCCTTCCGCATGCCCGGAGCTTTGGCCGCACCGCGCGCGAGCTTGGCCTGGAAGAACTGCTCCGGGCACCCGATCAAACCATTCATACGTTCGACAGGGATCAGAAACCTTCCGCCGGTCCTGTGCGTTGGCTGTTGCGCAAAGCAACATTCCGGCAGGAAGGCGCGCCACACACGCTGCTGTTGCTGGCGGACGTGAGTGTGCCACTGCAGGAGGAGGAACAGGTCGCGTGGAAGCGGCTGATCCGGGTTCTGGGGCACGAGCTTTCCAATTCGCTGGCGCCAATCAAGTCGATTGCAGGCAGCCTGCTGGGACGCGTGGACACCTTGCAGGGAAATGACGGCACGTTGAGTGACTTTCGGCGCGGGCTCGGCGTAGTGGAGAGCCGGGCCGACTCTCTGCACCGCTTTGTGCAGTCTTACCGGCAGCTTGCCCAGTTGCCTCAGCCACGGCTCAGGCCGGTTGCGCTGGCTCCGCTGTTGGAGCGCGTGGTGCTACTGGAGCAGCGGCTTCCCGTGCAACTCGACCCCGGACCTGCGGCAGTGGTGAATGCAGACCCCGACCAGTTGGAGCAGATGTTCATCAACCTGCTTGCCAACGCGGTGGATGCTTCGCTGTCGAGGGATTCACAACCGGTACGCGTCAGTTCGAAACTGGCCGGCTCTTCACTGTTGATCTCGATTGAAGATCGCGGCCTGGGCATTGCCAACTCCGAAAATCTGTTCGTTCCCTTTTATACGACCAAGCCGTCGGGCAGCGGCGTAGGACTGGCGCTGGCCCAGCAGATTGCCCGCGCTCACGGTGGCGAGATTCAACTCGTCAACCGTGAAGACGGCGAGGGCGCGCGCGCTACGATCCGCCTGCCATTGGAGCAGCCGGCAGAGTTGGAAGAGGTCTGAGGGATTTTCGTGGGGTGCAGTTTCGATTGGAGCACGGTTTCGAACTCTAGAAGCCGGAACGCAATTCCTCACCCTCGCGGGGCTATTGGATTTGTCTCCGCGTCGAGCTCGATTGCGAATACGCAATTGCGGCCATTGTCCTTGGCGCGATAGAGGGCCATGTCGGCGGCGTGGAGAAGAGATTCGTAGTCGGATGGGAAACCGGAGGCTACGCCGAAGCTTGCGGTAACCTTGATAGCCGCCTTGTTGCCGGGGATATGCGCCACCTGCACTGCCAAGCGGAGATGCTCGGCGCGGATGCGCGCGCTGGCGAGGTTCGAGCCGGGCAGGATGAGCAGGAACTCCTCGCCTCCATAACGGCCCACCCAGTCATAGGAGCGCACCGAGCGCTGAAACACCGCGCTGATTTCCTTGAGGGTCAAATCTCCGGAAGGATGGCCGAAGGTGTCGTTGACCTGCTTGAAGTGATCCAGATCGACGAGGATCAGGCTCAGTGGCACGCCCTCGCGACGGGAACGAGCTACTTCGCCGCGCAGGCGCTCGATGATGATGCGATGATTCCACAGGCCGGTGAGGTCGTCGTGTTCGGCATAGTGGCGCATCTGCTCGCGGGCGCGCTCCAGCTCCACTTTTTCGCGCTGCAGGTCGTCGGTGCGGCGCTGTACGGCGAGCTCGAGCTGACGCGTATGTCCAACCAGCAGATGTACGCGCCAACGCCACAACAAAATAATCAGTATGCCGGCCAGCAACGCCAAGGCGATCCGCAGCTCCATGCTCTGCCACCAGCGCGGAGTGATGCGAAAGCTGATCTCATTGATTGCGGAAGCTGCTCCTCCTGCAACATCCACGGCTTCAGCCTGGAACCGGTAGTTCCCAGGGAACAGGCGCGGGTAGCGTATATTTTCATCCGCTGTCTCCACCCAATCCGATTCCAGCCCCAGCAGACGATAGCGCAGGCGGATGTGGTGCGCATCGCGAAAGCTGAGGGCGGCCATCGAAATGGCGAGAGGGCTTTCGTTCCACGGGACCTGGGCTCCATTGGTGATCGTTGTCGGCCCGAATGCAATCTGCGGGATGGCAGGCGTTTGCGGAGCGATGGCTGGAATAGTCTCGGGTTTCAGCAAGTGAGAAAGTCCGCCGGAGGTGCCAATCCAGATACTGCCGTCGGTATCTTCGGCAAGGCCATTGCTGTCGAGGTCGTTCCAGATCAAGCCGTCATCCTGGGTGAAGCTGCGCCAGATGCGGCCGTCGAAGACGGTCAGGCCGGCGTCCTGTCCAACCCAGAGCCAGCCTCGCCTGTCCGCAAACAACGATACGACTTGCTCCGACAGCAGATGCGGCTGGACAACATGTTCCGATTCGACGACCTTGTTACCGTCGATGCGCAGCCGCATGATTCCCGGAAAATTCCCTGAAGCCCACAGATTGCCCCGCCGGTCCGCGACGATCAGAGAGGGATTGACGCCGGAGAGGCCGGGATCGATGCGCCGCCAGCCACCGGCGTCGAGCCGGTAAAGTCCCTGGTCGGATGCGGCCCACAGGTGGTTGCCATTGTCCAGAGTCAGGTCGTTGAAGCGCGTCCCGGGGTGCGGCAGGGCGTCATCTTCCACGAGGCGCGGGGTGTGGTCCGCGGCCGCGGTGTCCACAACATACAGCCCGGCGACGGTGGCCAACCACAGACTATGCGCGCCGTCGTACAGCGTGCGGAAGATTTCCGGCGTCTTCCACGCGCGGCCCGCAAGCGTCTTCTCATCAATGCGCACAAGGCTGCCGGCTGCACGGCCCAACCAGATGCTGCCGTCTGCGCTCTCGGCCAATGAAACGGCACGAGTCGTCTCAATACCGGCGCTCTTCCACGGCCTGGCGGCGCTTGCTCCTGCCGGAACCATGTCAAGACCGGACTCGGTGCCGACCCATAGACGGCCAGTGCGGTCCCGCAGCGAAGTCCAGATGATGTTGTTACTCAAGCCCTCGGCGGTGGTGAGGGCCTCCCAGCGGTCCTGGCCTACCCAACGCATCAGGCCGTGGCCGACGGCGCCGATCCAGAGCGAGCCTTCGCGATCGGCAAAGAGCGCGGAAATATCGAAGTTGGTGAGACCATTCCGCGCAGTCACCATGAGCCAATGCCCGTTCTCCCAGAGCCCGAAGGCATTCCCCTGCGATGCGGCGATGCGGCCCTCACGGTCCATAACCAGCGCATCGTAGGGCTCTGCATTGGAATGACCGGGAAGGTCGTGGGCCTGGTAGTGGCCTTCGACCGGGAAGACTTCGCCCAAGTGCGATGCTCCTCGTATCCAGAGGTGGCCATCCCGCGCGAGCAGCATGTGCTGCCATTGCTCCGCCGGAAGGTGCAGAGCGGAGCCCAGGTGCGTCGTCTTGCCATCTTGAAGGCGACAGAGATCGGAGCCGCAACCGTACCAGAGCACTCCCCCGGGACCGGAGAGCACGCTCCAGATCGGTCCGTCTTCAAGGTGGAGCGGTTCTGCAATCCATCGATCCGGATCGGTTCGGCGGAGCATATAGGCGCCATTACGGTCCGCAGTTACAACCTGGTCGGGGGCAACGGCGGCGAATACGGTTCCGATTCGCTGTGAAAGCCGGCCTAAAGGATCGGAAGGGTGGATCTCGGCAAAGCTGCCGTCGCGCTTTTGGAAGTAGATGCCGGCCGTGGTTCCCACCAGAAGCGTTCCATCGCTGCCCGTGTACAGGTTCTGGATGGTGCGGTGCAGTCCATCAGCCACACCGAACTTCCTGAATTGGTTTCCGTCATAGCGGTACAGACCGTTTTCCGTGCCCACCCAGAGGAAGCCGGAGTTGTCCTGGGCAATGCAATCCACGTTCAGGTTGTCCATGCCGGGGGCAGCTTCGCTGAAGGTGTAGTGCTGGGCCAGGCAGGCGGGCGCCACAAGCACCAGCGCGACAATGCCGCACAGCAGGGGCCACAGATTGCATTTCAGCGACTGCGAAGTGGACGGCACAGCAGATCCTTCAGTTGAGGATGAGTTCACTATACCCGGTCAACGGGGTGGGAAAGCAATGAGAACCGAACGGAATCGTACCGGCTTGAGCAGGACCAGGGAATGTTGCTAATCGCACAGCAGTGCGCCTTCAGGGAAGGCCTGCGTATCGTCTTCTGATGCAGAGTCGAAATCGTGAAGCGCAGTCTCTCCGTGCGCGAGCCCTGACATGAAGAATCGCTCCACTTCTGACAGAACATCGGCGCCGGTCCGGGACTGGTAGATGGCCGCGCGCAGCTTTGCGCCGCCCGGTACTCCGTGGGTGAACCAGGTGGCAAACTGCTTCATTTTGCCTGCCGGGTCTCCCATTCGGGCATCGCGCGGCAGGTCCTTTGTTGCTTCCACTTCGACCAGCAGCATCTCGAAGTAGGCACGTATCATCCGGTAGCGATCTTCCATCGTGGGGCGCTCATAACTGCCGGTCGCGGTGTACTGTGCAATCTGCCGGAAGATCCATGGATTCGCCGGTGCCGCGCGGCCGATCATTACCGCGTCGCAGCCGGTCTTTTCAACCATGGCCGCCGCGTCCTCTGGAGTGCGAATGTCGCCGTTGCCGATGACCGGAATTCCAACCGCCTGCTTGATCGCGGCAATCCACTCCCATTGCGCCTGGCCGCTGTAGCCCTGCTCGCGAGTGCGTGCGTGCAGCGCGACGGCGTTCAGCCCTTCGGCCTCCGCCATGCGCGCCAGCTCGACGCACACAATCTGCTTCTCGTTCCAGCCCATGCGGAATTTGACGGTGAAGGGGATGGTGACTGACTTGCGCACGGCACGAAAGATCTCGCCGATCCTGGGTAGGTCGCGTAGCAGGCCGGAGCCGCCGTTGCATCCCACCACACGCTTTGCGGGGCATCCCAGGTTGAGGTCAACAGTGTCGAAGCCAGTATCCTCGACAATGCGCGCGGCGTCGGCCAGCGTCTCCGGGTTCGATCCGAATAGCTGCGCGCCGATGGGGTGCTCATCGTCGTAGAAGGTGAGATAGCGGCGGCGCTTGGTTTCGCGCATGCGGGCCAAGCCGTCGGCGGAAGTGAACTCGGTCATCAGCAGCCCGCAGCCGGATTGGGCGTTGGTGACTTCGGAGTCGATCGAGTCGGGGCTGGAATCTTGTAGGGCGGCGGAGCTGAACAAGCTGGCGTGGCGAATGAAGCGACGGAAGACTGTATCGGTGACCCCTGCCATGGGAGCCAGCACGGTGGCGGGAGTCACTGCGACAGAGCCGAGGCGCACCTCCGCCGGCACCCGTGCCTGTTCAGGCATGGCGTGCTCGATGGGGTTGTCCCAATCCTTCTTTACGGTGAAACCTTTGCCGGCCATAAACCCTAATCAATTCGGTAATTCAGCAACCTGATAAACAAACGGCTTGCCACGCGATTCAGGATCCCATCCCGCCGCCATTGCTTCCCGAACATGGGCCTCCACTTTGGCCCCCACAATCCCAGGCCGGGGGGAGTAGTCAATCCCAATTCTTGTGAAGCCGCTCTTGTGCGTCGCGACCGCTGGATATTCCATGTGCAGTTCACGGCGCGCGCTTTCGGCAACACGTACGTGAATTGCCATACCCATCCAACCCTCGGAAGTGCTCCCTTGCTGCTCGCGATGGAGACGCCAGACCAGGAAATGCCCGTCGATCGTCACCGTTGATTCAATCGAGCGTTTGGCGCGTGGCATCTTTCACACTTCATGTCTCAAGGATGTGCGGCCCAACCAGACCCGTTCTTGCTTGTTTCCGAACGAAGAAGGGCCTCCGCCGTAGCGGAGGCCCAATCGCGCTAACCGATTGCTGCTGCGGCAGTTACTTGGTTGCTACCGCTGCCTGCGCTTCGTCGGACTTGGCATACTTCCGGCGGAACCGCTCGACGCGTCCGGCGGTATCGACCAACCGCTGCTTGCCCGTAAAGAACGGGTGGCAAGCCGAGCAAATTTCCACGTGAATGTCGCCCTTGTGGGTCGACCGGGTCTC
>OBLW0100004202.1_pt1 | contig 11002 bp, 10 predicted proteins | sample 1520161 | NCBI WGS metagenome assembly OBLW01 (sample SAMEA3539309, study PRJEB22396) | soil metagenome | biome: tundra; feature: field; material: soil | place: USA | collected 2010-05 | depth 0.15 m
TGGGGCTACCCGGTAAGCAACTCCCGGGCCGTGGTCGTCACCACCATCTCTCGGAACTCGATCGGCGTCCACGACTTCACGTTGCACGCGGCCGCCGTCGGTCGCGCCACGATTTACGTCACCGGTACCGTATACTGCAAACCCGGCGTCGCGTGTCAAGAACTGTCGTTGCTCTGGACACTGAAAGTCATCGTTACCTAGAGCACGTTCGCGGCGACCCCACTGGGAACCGACGACGATGAATCTCTTTACGACGATTCGTTACAACGAAAAGTCGAGGGGTTCGCCGGTCTCGAGGAACGTCTTGAGGCTCGACAACAGTGGTGGCCATCCCTCGCGAATCGCTTCGTGAACCGCGCTTCCCGACACGAAACCATCGTGGAAGACCGTGAGTCGCACGACGCCGTTCACCTTCTCGATGTCGAAGGCCACTTTGGAGCGCGGCTCGTTCGCGAACTTCAATCGATCTTCCTCGGAGTAGCCGTGCGCCTCGGCCCACTCGGGCGTGAACGTGTGCCAGGTGTAGGAGAGGCGGGCTGGTGATGAGGACTCGAGCACGACCTGTTGGGCGTCGCGAATCGTGAGGTGGCCCATCTTCACGTCCATCACCGAACCGACCTTCCAGTCGGTGACGAACGAGACGCTCCACCACTTCTTGGTCTTCGTAGGATCCGTCAGCGCTCGCCAGAGTCGCTTTGGCGTGGTGTCAATGTAGATCTTGTATTGAAATGAGTCGTCGTTCATACGTCCTCCATCGATTCCATTCTGCCACCATCACGAACGTCAATTCAGCGCGTGGGACCGCAACGAACACCCAAGGAATGACCGCGAGACGGGGCCAGAACCAACCGCGCGGCCCCGTGTTCCCAGGAGACCGCGCGGGGTGAGTGGTTAGCATGACGGGATGTTCTTGCGTGGTTCGAGGTTCACCGGTGAATCGCCTCCGGTCGATGAGACGAGTGACACCGGGCGGCTGAGCGTATGCCCGTAAGACGGACGCCTCGTCCCAAACCTCCCATCCTGGAGATCGAAGAAGACGAGATCCCCGAGAGTCGTCGGGGAAGAATTCTACGCATCGCGTCCGGAAATTCGGTGCCCGTCCTCACGATTCTGTTCGCCGTCTTCGCCGTCGCGTTCTTCTATCTCTCGGGACAGGTCATCTATCACCTTCGAGACCTCTTGTTACTCGGACTGGTCGGTGGCTTCATCGCGCTGATCCTCAATCCGGTCGTCGTCACCCTGCAGCACTGGCGAGTGAAGCGTCGTGGCGGGGCGGTGGCCATCGTCACGTTCGTGGCGCTGTTGATCTTCTTGGGACTCGCGGTCTTGTTCGGCTACCCGTTGATCAACGGCATCACGCACTTCGCGACTGCTCTGCCGGGCTACGTCAGCCGAGCCCAGCACGGCCAAGGGTGGATCGGACACCTGTTTCGCAAGTACCACGTCGCGTCGTGGGTCAAACGCAATTCGAGCCACCTCACGTCGCTCGCGTCCGGACTCGGCAAACCGGCGCTCGCCCTCGGCAAGGGCGCGCTCTCGGCGCTGCTGGCGTTGTTCGCGGTCTTCACGTTCGTGGTCTTGTTGCTGATCGAAGCACCGAAGATCCGACGGTCGCTGACGAGGTTGATCGCGCCCGAACGGGCCAAGCGCTATCGCCACATCGGGCGAATCATTTCACGCTCGGTGTCGGGCTACGTCCTCGGTGACATGATGACCTCGCTCGCCGCCGGTGTCGTGGTCTTCGTCACGCTCCTGATCGTCGGCGTTCCCTACGCGTTCTTGTGGGCGCTCTGGGTCGCGCTGGTCGATTTTCTGCCCACGATCGGTGGTGCCCTGGCCGGGATCCCGACGGTCTTGTTCGCCTTCGCCCACTCGCTCATCGCGGGCATCGTCACGTTGGTCGTGTTCCTTATCTACACGCAGATCGAGAATCACATCTTGAACCCGATCGTCATGAGCCGCACCGTGAAGATCAACCCGTTGCTCGTGTTCGTCGCGGTCTTGATCGGTGCCGACCTGGGGGCGTGGGTCGCGGGCCTCGCCGGTGGTTTCGTCGCGGTCCTCTTGGCCGTGCCGATCGCGGCCACGATTCAGGTCATCGTGCGCGAGTGGTGGCGTGAGAGCGAGCCCGAATAGTCCACGTCGACCCGATCGTGGTGTCGCTCTACAGCGGCGTGACGTAGGCCCCGTGAATACCGCCGTCGACCATGAACGTCGTCGCCGTCACGAACGACGCGTCGTCGCTCGCGAGGAAGAGGACCGCGTTCGCGATCTCATCGGGTTCTCCGAAGCGTCCCATCGGGACGTGGACTAAACGTCGCGCGGCGCGCTCGGGGTCCTTCGCGAAGAGCTCGATCAACAGCGGCGTGTTGACCGGTCCCGGGCACAGCGCGTTCACGCGGATCTTCTCTCGGGCGAACTGGACCGCGAGCTCACGGCTCATGGCCAGCACGCCGCCCTTGGAGGCGGTGTAGGAGATCTGTGACGTCGCTGAACCGAGGACCGCGACGAAGGACGCGGTGTTGATGATGGAGCCGCCGCCGCGCTTTTGCAAGTGAGGGATGCCGTACTTGCAGCACAGATAGACCGACGTCAGGTTGACGTCCTGGACGCGCTTCCACGCGTCGAGCCCCGTCGTCAGGATCGAATCGTCGTCGGCCGGTGAGATGCCGGCGTTGTTGAAGAGCACGTCGATACCGCCGTAGACCTCGGCGGTCTTGTCGTACATCGCGACCACGCTCTTCTCGTCGGCGACGTTCACCTGGACGAACAGTCCGCCGATCTCGGTGGCCACCTCGGGTCCGTGCTGGTCGTCGAAGTCCGCGACGACGACGCTCGCGCCTTCAGCGGCGAATCGGCGGGCCGTCGCTCGTCCGATACCGCTCGCCGCGCCGGTGATGACCGCAACCTTGTTGTCCAATCGACCCATCATTCCTCCGTTGAGATAAAGACGTTCTTCTCTTCACTGAAACTACGCAAGGCGTCCGGTCCGAGCTCTCGTCCGAGGCCCGACTGCTTGTAGCCCCCGAAGGGTGTCGAGTAGCGAACCGATGAGTTGGAGTTCACCGAGAGTGCGCCGGTCTCGATCCCGCGCGCGACGCGAAGCGCTCGTCCCACGTCGCGCGTCCAAATCGAACCGGACAGTCCGTAGGGACTGTCGTTGGCGATGCGGATCGCGTCGGCTTCATCCTCGAAGCGCAGCACCGAGACGACCGGACCGAAGATCTCTTCGCGAAAGGCGCGGTCCGTCCCGTCGGCCGATTCGAGCACCGTCGGTGGGTACCAGAAACCGGCCCCCGAGGGTGCGCTGCCCCGAAAGGCGACGGACGCTTCGTCGACGAAGGAGTCGACACTCGTGCGCTGACCGGCCGAGATGAGCGGTCCCATCTCGGCGCTCTCGTCCGCGGGATCGAGGACGCGAAAGTCCTTCACCGCGACTTCGAAGAGCTCCATGAAGCGGTCGTAGGCCGAGGCTTCGACGAGGATCCGCGACCTCGCGCAGCAGTCCTGGCCCGCGTTGTCGAAGACGGCCGAGGGCGCCCCGGCGGCGGCGCGTTCTAAGTCGGCGTCGGCGAAGATGACGTTGGCGGACTTGCCGCCGAGTTCGAGGGTGACGCGCTTCACCTGTTCAGCGCAGCCGGCCATCACGCGCTTGCCCATGTCGCTCGAGCCCGTGAAACAGACCTTGCGGACCGATTCGTGCGTGACGAAGCGCCAACCGACGACGCCCCCATCGCCGGGCAGGACTTGGAAGACACCCTCCGGCAGTCCGGCCTCGAGACCGAGTTCCGCGAGGCGAATCGCCGTGAGGGGCGTCAGCGTCGCCGGCTTCAAGACGACGGTGTTGCCCGCCGCGAGCGCTGGCGCGAAACCCCAGCCGGCGATCGGCATCGGGAAGTTCCAGGGCACGATGATGCCGACGACGCCCAGGGGCTCGTAGAACGTGAGGTCGACGCCGCCCGCCACGGGAATCTGTTTCCCGCTGTGACGTTCCGGTGCGCCGGAGTAGTAGGCGAGGACGTTGCGGACGTTCTCTGCCTCCCAGCGGGCGTTGCCGATCGTGTGGCCGGAGTTCGCGACTTCTAATTGCGCCAACTCTTCGTTGTGCTCATCGACCACTTGGGCGAAACGACGAAGGAGATGTGCGCGCCTCGACGGCGTGACGTCGCGCCACTCCGTGGTTGACTCGGTCGCGCGCGCGAGCGCAGCGTCGGTCGCCTCGAGGTCGAAGAGTTCGATCTCGGTGACCGGCGTCTCGTTGGCGGGATTGAGAACCGAAAGGACGCTCATAGGCGTTCGAATCCCCGGTAGCGCTCCCAGTCGGTGACCGCGGCGTTGAAGGCATCGATTTCGACACGCGCGGCGTGCACGTAGTGATCGACCACCTCGTCGCCGAAGGCCGCGCGCGCGACCGAACTCTGGTCGAATAGATCGGTCGCCTCGGCCAGCGTTGTCGGTACACGCGCGGAGTCGGCCTCGTAGGCGTTACCCACGAACGCCGGTGGTAGCGCGAGCTTGTCGTCCACGCCCTGCAAACCGGCCGCCACGAGGGCGGCGATCGCGAGGTAGGGATTCACGTCACCGCCGGGGATGCGACATTCGAATCGCAGCGACGGACCGTGACCGACGACGCGAAACGCGCACGTGCGATTGTCGTGGCCCCACAACAGCGCCGTCGGCGCGAACGATCCGGCGACGAAGCGCTTGTAACTGTTGATGTTCGGCGCGAGCAGCATCGAGAAGTCCCGCGCGTGCGTCAGCAGCCCCGCCAAGAAGTGCTCGAACACTTCAGAGAAGCCGTGTTCTTCGTCACCCGCGAAGACCGGCTGGTTGTCCTTGTCGCGAAGTGAGAGGTGAATGTGACACGAGTTTCCCTCGCGTTGGTCGTACTTCGCCATGAACGTGAGGCTCACGCCTTCTTGCGCGGCGATCTCCTTCGCGCCGAGTTTGAACAGACTGTGCTCGTCGGACTTCTCCACGAGCGTGTCGTACTTGAAGGCGATCTCGTGTTGGCCAAAGTTGCATTCGCCCTTCACGGATTCCACGACCATGCCCGCGGCACGCATCGAGCGCCGTATTCGTCCGAGCAGCGGCTCGATGCGCGACGTCCCCTGGATCGAATAGTCGACGTTGTACTGGTTCACCGGCGTCATATCGCGATAGCCGGCCTCCCAGGCCTGCTCGTAGGTGTCTTCGAAGACGATGAACTCGAGTTCGGTGCCGGTGAGGCCGGTCCAGCCGCGCTCTTCGAGGCGCTCGACCTGGGCGAGGAGGATCTGGCGGGGCGACGGGGCCACCGGAAAACCGTCGACGGTCTCGACGTCGGCGAAGATGATGACCGTCTTCTCGTGCCACGGCACCAACCGGGTCGACGTGAAATCGGGCTTGAAGGCGAGGTCCCCGTACCCGCGTTCCCAGGACGTCAACGCGAAACCGTCGACCGTGCGCATATCGACGTCCGAGGCGAGGAGGTAACTGCAGCCCTCGACGACGCCGTCGGCCAGCTCGTCGAAGAAGTACGGCGCGTCGAGACGCTTGCCCTGCACACGGCCCTGCATGTCAGTGATCGCGACGATGATGGTGTCGATCTCACCCGTTTTGACGAGATTGATGAGCTCGTCACGCGATGGTCGACCGGCGATATGTGTGGTCACGTTGGCTCCTCGAGACTCCGATGCCCGACCAATACGAACGAGCACGATTTTCCAATCTAGGAGTCGAGGCTACTCAAATAGCCAAGTGCGGATTCTTCCAATGCGGAAAGGGGACGACCCCACGTCGTCGGTGACGTCCCCTCTTGACGACGGCGTTCGCGTCCTCGTGAGCATCTTCACGTGAACGGCGAGTGACGTCGCTACCGCGCCGTGACGATCACGGACGGAGAAGTCCCGTGATCGTTCGTCAGGGCGAAACGAAACGAGGTCGCCCTTACGACGTCGCACCGCTTTTCACGGTGTGGACACATTTGTCCGTGCTCGGCTCTCGCAAAAGTCCTAGTATCTCGCTCAATGGTATAGGCCATTTGAATCGGGGAGGATTTGTGTCAGACGATAATGTCGTCGTCGCATCCAATGCGTTGAGCGACGAGCAACGATTGCACCAGATGGGCTACGCGCAAGAGCTCCATCGCGGAATGAGCAAGTTTTCAAACTTCGCCATCTCGTTCACGATCATCTCGATCCTTTCGGGATGTCTCACGCTCTACTCGTACGGGTTGTATCACGGAGGTCCCCCGGTGATGATCTGGGGCTGGGCCATCGTCGGTCTGCTCGTGTTGTTCGCGGGTCTCTCCATGGCCGAGATCTGCTCAGCGTTCCCGACCGCGGGCGGTCTCTACTACTGGTCGGCCAAGTTGGCGCCGGGAAAAAGTGGCCCGATCTGGTCCTGGTTCACCGGTTGGTTCAACCTGCTTGGTCAGGTCGCGGTCACCGCCGGCATCACCTTTGGGTGCGGGTACTCGGTGGGCGAGTTCATCTACCTGGTCTCGGGCAATGCGACGTGGACGTCGAATCGACACGTCGTGCTACTCACGGCCATCTTGCTGTTGATTCAAGGATTGATCAACACATTCGGGGTAAACATCGTCTCCTTGTTCAACAAGGTATCGGTGTGGTGGCACTTGACCGGAGTCGCGGTCATCGTGGCGTTACTCTTCATTGCGCCGCACTCGCACAGTCACCAGAGCGGGAGTTTCCTCTTCGGGTCCGGGGGTTTCGACGCCTTCAGAGGACTCTCCGGATTCTCCGTTCCGTTCTACGTCTTCCTACTCGGATTGCTGGTCGCCCAGTACACCTTCACGGGCTATGACGCGTCGGCGCACGTGACCGAGGAGACCCTCGAGGCTTCGGTCTCGGGTCCCAAGGGCATCGTTACCTCGATCTGGGTGTCGTGGATCGCGGGATTCATTCTTCTGATCGGCGTGAGCGCCGCGATCCCCCACTTCGTCCACGGCTTCTCGGTGACGATCGCCGGAACGCACTACACCAGCTACGCGTCATTCGCGGGCGGCGTTCCGTGGGGCAACGTGTTCGTGTACGCCACGGGCAAAGTCCTCGGTGAGATCCTGGTGCTCGTGGTAATCGGAGCTCAGTTCTTCTGCGGCATCGCGTCCATCACGGCCAATTCTCGAATGATCTACGCCTTCTCGCGAGACGGCGCCGTGCCGTTCTCGAGTTACTGGCACCACGTCAGCAAGCGCAGCCGCGTGCCGGTGCACTCCGCCTGGTTCGGTGCTGTGGGCGCGTTCATCTTGGTGACGCCGGCGCTCCTTCCCGGCAACACCGGAGGTACCGCCTACGCCGCCGTGACATCGATTGCGGTGATCGGGCTGTACGTCGCGTATCTGATCCCGGTCTTCCTGCGACGGATCAACGGTGCCGCCTTCACACCTGGGCCGTGGAAGCTCGGGAAATGGGGTCCAGTCTTCGGCTGGATTGCCATTGTTTGGGTGGTCATCATCTGCGTCTTGTTCATGCTCCCGGCGACATCGCCGATCAATGCCGATGACTTCAACTACACCCCTATCGCGGTGGTGGCAGTGATTGGCTTCGCCGGTATCTGGTACGCGGTGTCCGCTCGTAAATGGTTCAAGGGACCAAGGGTTCAAGGATCGGCCGAGGAACTGGCCGCCATCGAGCACGAGCTCTCGGTTTAAATTCGAAGGAGTTCCCTCGATTGACTAGTCGTTTTGGTCGATCGAGGGAACTCGTTACGTGGTGCCGACTGCGGCGACCGTTGTGCCCCTCACTTGAGGAGGCGCAGTGATGTTGACAGAGAGTTGCGACGAGGACGAGTCGTGTTGGCGCGATCTCGCCGACGTGATGTCGGCCGGCATATCGCGCGTGCTGCTTTACGGCCCATCGGGAACGGGCAAGACCTACGCGGCGCTACACCACGGCGTCGGCGCGAGTCCGGCGGAACGATTGGTGTGCACCGAGGACCTCACTTCGGGCGAGATCACGGGCACTTGGATGCCCGTCGGCGAAAACCGATGGGAGTGGCGCGAGGGACCGGCGATCCGGGCCTGGCGCGGCTCGGGCGGTTTGGGTGGTCGACTGGTCGTCGACGAGGTCGATCGCGCCTCCGGTGATGCCCTCAGCACTCTCCTCGCGATGACCGACTCTCCCGAATCGGCGCGCTGGCGCAATCCCGAAACGAGCGAATGGGTGCGACCGGGTCCACAGTTCTCCGTCGTGATAACCACCAACATCGACGATCTCGACGACATTCCACCGTCGCTACGTGATCGATTTCCGGTGTGTATCCGTGTTGACCGACCCCACGTCTCGGCGTTGGCGAGTCTTAGTGATGACCTCCGCGCACCGGCCCTGGCCGGATCGCTCGGACCGGCCAGCCGGCGCGTCTCGCTTCGATCCTTCTACGCCTTCGACGAACTACGACGCCATCTGGGAGCGGCGCGAGCCGCGCAGTTGGTCTTCGGTCACGACGTCGCTGCGAGTGTGCTCGACTCGTTGGCTATCGCGTCACTGACGTGAGCGACATGGTGCATCCGGAGTTGGTGACCGGTCGCGACGACGGCTTCGTCAACGCTCCGTGGACCGTCAAGGTCGGCTCAACGCGACGCGGAGAAGCGAGCTGCAACTTGACCGAGCGGATCCTCGAAGTTCCTCTCGGCAAGGACGACACATCACGGGTGGTGCGAGCTCACGAGTTGATGCACGCCCGCGTCAGCCCCCACGTGCGCGAACATTACGGAACGCTCGATGGGATGTCGCCTCGAGCGCTCGAGTGCGCCGAAGAGTGTCGCATCAACACGCTCATCGCTCGTCTGGGATTCAACGTCACTCTTTTGCGCGACGGTTCGGAGAAAAATGGCGCACAGCGAATCGCGGAGAGCAACGAATGGTCCGAAGCGGTCTGCTTCCTTATGGCCGTGCTCGGCACGGGGGCGGAGAAGGAGTACCTCGCGGGCATCCGACGGATTCAGCCAACGTGGATGCCAGGACTACGCGCCGTGCGAAAACGCGCCCTCGGTCTCATGGGCGGACTCGCGAGCGCGGCGCTCGGTGCCACGCGCCTCAACGAAGAACGGTTGCCGAGTGGCTACGCGAACTCCACCGTCGTACTCGCTCGTCTCCTGACCCAGTCGATGGTCGCGCGACCGCCGAAGAGTCCGGAGGAACTTCGCGCATTTCGACGCTCGCTCGAGCCGGGCGGTCGACGTCCTCCCACCGGTCGCTTCGCTCCCTTGAAGTTCGACGACACGCTCGTGATGTCGCGTCGTCCGAGAGGTTCGGGCATACGGCGCGCGCGCGCCAGTACGAGTGGTCCGACGATGCGATACCCGAGTCGTCTCCTCACCGACGACCGAAAACGAGCCTTCGCTCGGCGCACGACGTGTCACGGTGGCGTCGTCATCATCGATCAATCGGGATCAATGGATATCAACGACGAGTCGCTGTCGACACTTCTTCGTCGAGCGCCGAACGCGCTCGTGGTCGGCTACAGCCACCGGCCCGGCGATAACGGAGTGACCCCGAACGTGTGGATCCTGGCCGATCGGGGATCGGTCGCGACGAGGGTTCCATCGGGCAACGTCGGCAACGGCGTCGACGGTGCGGTCCTCGCGTGGGTACTGCGACGACGTCGAGGCATCGAACCGATCGTCTGGGTGACCGACGGACAAGTCACCGACTCTCACGATCACCCCGATGACCGACTGACCATTCAGTGCGCCGAGATGGTGCGTCGCCACCGCATCCGACTCGTGAAGGAACTCGAGAGCGCCGGTCGGGCGCTGTCGAGCGGGCGAACAACCGCGCGCTCCGAGTGGTCCCATTTCGGACGATTGGGCCGGAAACTCCTTGAAATGAAGTCGTTTTAGGCACCATGTCACAAGAGCAAATTACGCTTGCAACGAACACTTGTTCGCCTTACACTATACGAACAGGTGTTCGTGAAAGGGGTCGGCCATGGCAGCACTCGAGGTTGTGGAGTTCGAAGAGTTCGAAGACGTCACGGAGCGACCGTACCTGCAACTGGTGACCACACCGCAGGTCTTTCGCACCGGACCTTCACTGACGAGTCGTCGTGCGGCGCGCGCACGGATGATGAAGCGGCGTCGACGAACGCTCTTGGCGCTCACGTTGATGATGGGACTCGTCATACTCGCGTGGCCCGGTCACGCGTTCGGGGGAGTCACCGGTGCCGGACTACCGAGTGATCTGGCGGACAGCTCGGTCCTCGCGTCGGGCATGAACTACGTGGTCCAACCCGGCGATACGGTCAATTCGATCGCCCGGATGATCAATCCCGTCGACCCGAAAGTGGCGCGCGCCGATCTGGTGCGCGAACTGGATTCGTCGGTCGTGGTGCCCGGCGAGCACGTCCTAATCCCATAAATTTAAAGGGATTTGGGTGTATCCTCAAGGCATGCGCTGTCCCTTCTGTTCGGCGGACGACGACCGCGTCGTTGATTCGCGTCTGGCCGAAGATGGCGTGGCCATCCGGCGCCGACGCGAGTGCTCGAACTGCAACCAGCGCTACACGACGTTCGAGCGGCTCGAAGAGATTGGCCTTTACGTCATCAAGCGCTCCGGCGACCGCGAACCCTTTGATCGCGTCAAGATCCTTCGCGGTATGCGAGCCGCCAGCAAAAACCGTCCCGTCGACGAAGAGACCCTCGAGACGCTCGTCACGCTCATCGACGAATCGATGCGCCTGCTCAATCGAGACGTGACGAGCGAAGAGGTCGGAATGGCGTCGCTCGAGGCCTTGCGCGACGTCGATGACGTCGCCTACGTCCGTTTCGCTTCGGTCTATAAGGGGTTTGAAGGGACAGAGGACTTCGCGCGAGAGATCGGCATGCTCGTGAAGACGACCGCACCAAAACTGCGCGGCTGATGCGCACCCTCGACCTTCGACCTCGCTGCGCGATGGCCATCTACGCGCACCCCGATGACGCCGACGTGGCGGCCGGGGGACTCCTCGCCCAGTGGGCCGCCGAGGGATGCGCGGTGCACCTCGTGGTCGTGTGCGACGG
>OBLW0100004203.1_pt1 | contig 11002 bp, 9 predicted proteins | sample 1520161 | NCBI WGS metagenome assembly OBLW01 (sample SAMEA3539309, study PRJEB22396) | soil metagenome | biome: tundra; feature: field; material: soil | place: USA | collected 2010-05 | depth 0.15 m
GAGTTTGGCGAACGCATCTCCATGCAACACACAAACGCCAGAGGAATAGGCGTCTGGATCGAGATCATCGTAGTAGATCGCAGCCAGCACCTCCCGACGGCCATCGCGCTCCGTGCCGAGAAGAAAGACGCCGGACTCGTGGCAGTGTTCTCCGCGCCGCTCTAGTTCGGCGAGTACCTGTCGCCACATTCGTGCCGAACAAATCAGCCGATGCTTAGGAGCTACGAATGCCCGAATAATCGCTTTGATGGAAAAGTTCATAGATCTGCTCCAGATAACAAATGATGCCGCGATCAGATTGCCAAAGTCGGCTTGGATAAACGGTCCGCCAGTTGTCATGGCCCTCAATCGACATGCGGTCGCAGGGCAGATAAAGGCAGTTACCGCCTTTCCATTCAGGGCGGAAAACTGCGGATACCATGACCGGGCCCATGGGCCACAGCGCCGGAGCCAGCGGCCTATTATTCAGAAGGTCCCAAGGCTGCGCAGTCACTGGACTCTGGCGGTAGCCGGTGCACTCAAACCGGAAGCCATACTCCAACGGCGACCGAGGACGCTCTGGCGCTGACACCGCAATAATCGCGAAAGGCCAGTTCGTGCTTACATGCCGCCACCGGCCATCGATCTCGCCGCACCTGAAGTCGGGCGCGGCAAGATCTTGGCGCAACAGCGCTTCACCGGGTGATAAGGGCGTATTCATATCACCCCTCGACGCGCTTCTCTGGGACGAGGTCGAAGCACACCGAACACTCATGCGGCTTTACGAGCTCGTTAAGACGGGTATCGCTCGATGGCCGCTTGGTTGAATTGCAGAGCTGCAAGACATGCTCAGCCGCATCCTTCGGGCTGAGCTTTAACTTCTCGACCGCCCATTCCTTGACGGTCCGAACTCGCGTTCCAGGCGTGAACTCGCGTTCGGCAGTGTTGTTGAGAAAGTTAACGGTCGTCTTGATCCGCTTACAGTGGCAAACATGGACGCGGGAACCATGTCTGATGCCGCTGATGGGATGATGGCGCTCGCCTGCCTGATGCTCTTCGGCTTCGTCGATGAAGACGAACGTCTCGGCATTCATCTCAATGCCGGCTGCAGTCAAGACGTCAAACAACTCACCAACGGTCACGGCCTCGGAAAGTTCCGCTTCCAGAATCTCGGAGCGGCCATGGACCTGGATAAAGATAATTGGCTTCGACATCGCTTTTTCCTCCTAGGACCCGATTGGCCCTCTATAAGGAAAGCGATAGTGCCGGAGAAAAAGCGGAAGTGGTCCGTTCCTAGCCAGCGCAGGCGAAGTAACAAGGGCAGTTCGGGCACCGGCGCGCGTCGGGATCAGCTTCAAAGTCGCCCATTTCAATCGATTCAATGGCATCGGCATAGGCGGCAATCAGCTTTTCATCGTTCTTGGCCACCACCTCCACGCTCTCGTTCGTCGCGAGATAGAAAATCCCGACGCTGATGCGCTTGCCTGGATACCTCAGCTGCGCGCCGCGCCGCATGAGAGCATAGATCGGTTTGCCCAGTTCTGATGTTGTTTGACGGCCGGTTCGGATTCGCTGCACGTGGACAATGCCGTCCGATCCAATCCAGACGCGGTCCGGCGTAATAAGGACACGTCGCGATCCAACAGGAACCGACCACTCTTCCCGTTCATAGCGCCCGGTTTCTGAGGCGATCACGGCCGCCATGCGTGTGATCATGCTTTCAGCTGCCTCCCGGTAGTATTTCTCAAATGCATGATCAATCGGGCCGTCAGTTGCCCATACAGCGGCGAGGCGTGACAGTGCGCTAGCACCGTCAACGGGACGGCCGCCCTGCTTTTCGTCTTCAAGCCATCTGATCGTTATATAGACCGCGCGATGAAACCGTAGGTAAGCCGATTCAGTCCGACTCCCACGTAAACCGTCGATAACGGTGTAGCCATAACGAGCTGGACACTGCATATACACATCCAGATCGCGTTCCGGATACGCATCCCGTATGCCAGGAGGCTGTAGCGGCGCGGTTTTTCCGTAAGCTTTGCCAGATCCCCGAAATTGAACAATCGGAACCGCAGATCCAATTGAAGCGAGGAATTTAGACTCGCCAGCCTTTCGCGTCGTGTATAGATCCGCACGGCTAAGCGATAAATGGTCCTTGGCTCGGGACAGGCCAACAAAGAAGAGGCACTCCTCTTCCGCATGGTGGCCGTCTTCGCGCATGGAAAGATGCGGAAGAGAAGGTGGCGCAGGGAACCGGAGGCCTTGCCGCTTGCTTGGCATGTAGCCCGTGGCGATAGCAGGAAAATGAACCGCTCGAAATTCCAATCCTTTGCTTCCGTGAATAGTCATCACCCGCACGGCGTCCATATCGCTTGCCTCCGAGGACACTGCCCGGTAGGCAGTGTCTTCATTCAGAAGCTCGATGCGCCTGATGCGCTCCAAGAAACGCTTGCGGCTCGAATTGCCTTCCGAGGCAAATTCGCCAGACACTTTCAACAGATGATAGATGGCCACAAGTTGCTCTTGAGATTTTGCGTCGTTGGCCTTCAGCATCGGATGGAGATAGCTGCTGCGATCGAATAGCCAGGCGGTAAGCAGCCCCAAAGGGGACGCATGCTCAAGGCCTTTGAGCTGCAGACCCAACTTGCTAAGACCCATGCGGCCCTCTTCACTAAGGCCGGGGGCATCGTCGCAGCGGTTCAATGCTTCATGGATTGAAAGCCGGTTGTCCTGCGCCCACCGGCTAAGCGCGAGCGCTTCATTCTTGGGCACCTGATATTCAGGTAATGCTGCAACGCGCGCCAACCCGACATCGCCGAATTCAGCGCCGAGGCCGACGAGCGAAAGCAGATCACGTATTTCAGACCGTTCGAAAAGGTCGCCTAAATAAAGGAGCGGTACGCCCAGTTGTTCAAGTATCGCCGTAATCCGCGCAAGTGTCAGATGGGATCTCGCCAAGATCGCTTGATCTCCGTGCGGAACGCCATTACTTCGCAGTCGTGCAATCGTTGCCGCCATGGCTTCGCCTTCCGCAGCGACGGTCGGTGCGACAGTGACAGATACGTGCCCTCCAACCGAACGAACGGCCTGCCACACGCCTGGCGTGCTACCTCCCCCCATCGCGCGCGAGAAATTTTCAAACGCTCGAACGATGGGCGCGAATGAGCGATAGTTGTTTGCCAACGCATGCCGGGTTCCACCGAACACCTTGGTGAAATTGGATACATTGAGGGGCTCTGCACCTCTGAAACGATAAATAGACTGGCGCTGATCCGCCACGACCCAAACATCGGTGCCCGTACTGCAAATTGCGCGCAACAGGGCAGAACTTGCGGAATTCACGTCTTGAAACTCATCGACGAGTATGTGGCTAAATCCGGCCACGTATTGCTTAACATCTGGATTATTCTTGACAAGCTCAACTCCGAGTTTGACAAGGTCGCCAAAGTCGACAGAGTCAGAATCTTCGAGTGCTTGCTCATATATCCGATAGACCTTTGCAATTTCCTGTACCTTCTCCGCATCCTCGCGCTCGTCGTCAGTGCGAGCCGCCGCAACTGCGGCGTCTGCCGCCTTCTGATACTCATCACATGTAACGAGCTCATCTTTGCAGCGTGATATGGCCCGTAGAACGTTGACCAGCTCATACGCCGGCTCATAGAGATTCTGAAAGTAATAAAGTGGAAGCTTATCCAATTGCGATTCCAGCAAAGCCAGCGAACCTGTTTGGTCAAGGATTCGCACATTCCTTGTGCGGCGTATGCTAGAGGGCCACTTTCTCAAGAGTTCGAGACCGAAGGCATGAAACGTTCCCACCCACATTTCAATGGCGGCATCGGCGTTCATCGCGGCGAGCCGTTCTCGCATCTCTTCAGCTGCCTTATTCGAAAAAGTCAGGGCTAAGAAGGTGCCCGGACTCGATCCCTTGGCGAGAAGATGCTTAATTCGGTAGACGAGAGTGCGCGTCTTTCCGGTACCGGGACCGGCATCGACCAAGAGTGGCCCTTTGTCCCAAGTGGCGGCAATTGTCTGGCTTTCATCTAAACCATGAATGACGGCTGGCTCAGCCTTTTTAGAAGGGCTCAGGGCGGGAAGGAGCAGAGCCCTCGCCATCTGATTTGTAACCAGACCGACGGGCAATCCGAGTTCGGTTGCGATTTCCTGTGGACGCTTGCCGTGAACTGTATAGGCCTCGCTCAACCAATCAGACGGACAAAGAAATTCTCCTGCAAAAATGTCGGCCTGCACCTCTTTGCGCTCACGTGGCGAATAGCCCTCGACCTTTCCCGCACCACTATCGATGGGGTCGCCACCTAGTCCGTGTGGCCGTACTGTGACCTCGCTGTGGGGATCGCGGTGAAGTTGGAAATGACCTATTTCATGGGCAATGACGACAGCTTCATCCGCAGGAGCTTGATGTTTTGCGACATTTACGAGCCTTGCGGAACGATCAAGAGTCCCGAGTATGCCTGGACTGAAGTCGAGATATCGAACTTCTAAGTCATCTTTTTCCAGTGCCGCCTTAATCAGGGCAGATGCGCGCCGATCGCCATTCGCTTTCGAAAGCGCTTCTTCGTTACACAACCGTGCCTTACGACGGATCTCGACCCAGGCATCCATGGTCAGTCCTCTTCTAGCCAGTAACGCTTTCTTTCTTGGGACATGTTGCTGTCACGAATAATGTCGTCACAGGAGCGCTGCGCCACAACAGGAGTTCGAGCTGCTTTGGCGTGACCCAAACGCGGGTGGCTTAGAGCGCACTCCAGCGCGTAGCTGAATTCCTCGGTCGAAGTCTGCAGCAACGATACCAAACCATCAACGAGACGCTTTCGAATTGGCGGTCGCATCAGCCCATTGAATAGGTCCGAAAGAACACCTCGTCCAACGTCCATCTCTCTCGCAAGTTGATGTGTTTCTTTGCTGACTGCTTCCTGCATTTGCTGGAACGTCCTACACCTCGTCAGATCCGTCGCAGGTTCAACGGAGTGTTCCGCGTTATAGATGATGTTCAGCGCTTGGCTGTACGCTCGTGCCGACATGGTTTCGTCTACATCCACTTCCGAGTCCATTGTCTGCGTTGCCCAATCCCAGGCAACAGCAGCATGCGCGCGGATATCTTCGGCAAACTGAGGAAACCGGTTCACCCATGCCACTATCTGCTCTGCCGATGGTTGCTTGCATTCTTGATGAAATGCGAACAGCACTTCATCCCGGTTTGCTGTCTTGATTTCATCGGTCATGATCTAGCTCCTACTCTCAGTTTCTTGAGGTGCTTAACGCCCTCATGTTCGGCCAGGAGTTGTCGGACCTCCTTCACCCATTCCCTCGCAGTTCTTTCGCTAATGCCCAACGCCTGTGCGATTGTTTCAACTTTCTTCTTAGACTTGTATGGAACGCCATCCATGAAAAGGTGAAAGGCCATCCGCTTCCTCGGGTCGCTAACGCAATCCAAAATGCCTTTCACGTTGATCTGCTCGTCTACTGCGCTCATCTCATCCGCAAGCGGGTCATCTTGCACGATTGGCCGACGGGCACCGATGTCAGGGTCGTCCACCACCGCAAATTCTAGGTCCGCCTCTTTTCGTTCTGCCGACGCATTGATGTCAATGCTGCACTCTGCATCACTATCTTTCTGGTCCTCCGGCGCACCCTTCTTTTTCGTCGGCGGGGCGTCATCCGGGGTCCGACGCTCACGCTGCTCTGCGGCTATCGCGTCCTTGACGCGAAACAACACACGTGATCCGAAGGTCACGCGCAAGCTGCGGCCGTCAGCTGATTTAGGGTTCAACAAGGCTGTAAAGATTAGATGATGTGTGCGATCAATGATGTCCCAGCCCTCGTTCGGATGATTAAATCCAACGTACTTTCGAAGCATCTTCAGGATGCTGTCTGAAAGGTGCTTAGCGAGGGCATGCTGTACCTGGGTGTCTCGATTCCCCAAATCTTGAAAGGCAGCCGCTAGTGCTTCCAGTCTAAAGGCCTTCAGCCGGTCGTCTGTTATGGCTTGGCGCCACCCATCCAGGTCGGTCGACTTGGGCGGTGCTTCTTCACCACTCTGCATTTCCATAGGCGTTATACCTTCCGGGAATCCCTTTCTTACTATGAAAGCGATGCGACCAGCGAAAAAGCGGAAGTCCCCCTGATTCTGATGGTCCACCGGAGGCTTTTCATAACCACTCGACCCGCGTTATGCCGAACTCCATATATCTGCATTCCACGATCAGCTCGGTAACTCGGTTTCGCCTTTTCTTCATTGTCCTGCTTTCCAGACATCCCTGCAACTTATTGTTCCCAAGACACCTAACCCGCGAGCTCCCCCAATATCGGTGGTACGAATTCCGTCTTTCCCGGCTGGACCGCCCCTGCCCGCGCAGATTCACCTCCCATCCTGTTTGCCGTCATTCGCCTCTTTCCTGCTGCCCCAGGGGAAGGCGGGGTGACGGCACTTTAGCCGCCGCCGCTTGCTGTCAATGACGCTGTTTTGGCTCCCCCAGCCCTTCGGTCCCGGTCCCCCCAAAAAGCTATGACAGCCGCGCTCTTTTGCGTCGGCCACATGCCTCTACCACCCCCGCCATTTGGGGCAATTCACACGGAAAGAGGCAGAACATGACGACATCGCTAGCGAACACAGTAAGACACAACTCGCGCACAAGCGCCGAGCCGGCCCGCGATCCGATGCAGGAATTCGCGAACCGCATCATCGCCGAACTTGAGAACGGCGTGAAACCCTGGGTACGCCCCTGGGACCCGGAAAAGGCCGGAGGACCGCAAGCGCCCTTCAATCCCGTCACCGGCAAGCGCTATCACGGTATCAATGTCCTCATTCTCGGCATGGACATGCGCGCCTTCCAGAGCGGCGACCCGCGCTGGATGGCCTATCAGCAGGCGCAGGAAAGGAAGTGGCAGGTCAAGAAGGGCGAACGCTCGACGACCATCTTCTTCACCAAGCCCTATGAAGTCGAAGATGAAGACAAAGACGACGGTAGGAAAACAATTCGTGTTTTGAAGCACTATGCCGTCTTTCATGCGTCGCAGGTTGAAGGCATTCCGGCCTACAAGGCGACTGCCATCGAAGAAGCGATATGGACCCGCCCGGAAGCATCCGAAATCATCCTCAAGAACAGCCAGGCGGTTATCCGGATTGGCGGGGACCGAGCCTTCTACTCACCCTCCACCGATCACATCCAGCTTCCGCCGGATCATGCGTTTAACGGACCGGAGGAATTTGCGGCCACGGCATTGCATGAATTGGCACACTGGACAGGTCATTCCTCAAGGCTCAACCGCGACCTCCAGAACCGCTTTGGATCATCCGCCTATGCGATGGAAGAATTGCGCGCCGAACTGGCATCCGCATTCGTGGCAAACGAACTTGGCATTCCTACCGACATTCCCCATCACGCGAGCTACATCGCAAGCTGGATCAAGCCGCTGAAGGACGACAAGCGCGAGATCTTCCGTGCCGCAGCCGATGCGCAGAGGATTGCGACTATGGAGCTTGGTTTCCATCCTGACTATGCGGCTCGGGTGCAGGAGGAGCTGGCTGCCGTGCTGGGCTAAACGGGAGACTTATCCCTCACGCGTTGTCTTGCAGCCTCAACAGCTTCTTCACGTCACGCTCAAAATCTCTAATGGCGCGACTATTTTTTCTTTTTCCCTTTTGTGCCCGCGCTCGACACGATCGAAGCCGCAAATTCCTTTTCTTTGCGTGGTTGCAGTTTTTTTGGAAGCTCCTCTGCCGCATCGCCGGTTACCTTTTTGGATGGGTGCTTTTTCGTCACGTTTGTTTCCTTTCAGTCGCTGAGAATCAGACTTTTGAACGAAATCATGATACATTGCCGCCAGCGCGAAGCTACGAAGGCCCGGTGAATTCCGCCGCTGCTTCGGGCGCAAGCAGACCGGAATGCGTCTGAGGCGATCCCGGCGCCATGACGTGAAGAATGGCGGCAACCTCGTTCGCGGGGCTGTCGCCGGGTCACGATTGCATCACCGCATCTTCAATGAATTTCGCGACGCCCGGCGCCAGACGATGCGGGTACACAAGCGTCATCCACAATGTAAACGCGGGCCTTTTCGCCAAGGTTGGCGGGAATGTGCCAAGCGAAGGCGAAGCCGCTCTATTTTGAAGGTTCTTCCAGCTTTGAGGCTCATCGACCAATTGCAAGTCTAGCTTTCCTTCTGTGGAATCCCATCTGAGCCACTCGGCGTGCGAGGCAGGAACGTATTCTGCCAATGAGAGTCTTGTTAAGCGGTACCACATCAATTGCAAAGACTTTCGCATCCATCTGCGAGTGACAAATTCGATGAGCGTCCGCGCAGTATAACTGAGGCCGATGAATTGCTCATCATTCCACCCATCAAGGCCATAATTTAAGCGAAGCGCTGCCTCAGGCGAATAGTAAGGATTGGCACATCCTCGGCCCGCCTTATTGACATTGTTCGCATTCGCAATCTCGCTTAAGAGACTGACCGCAGCACCTTCGGCGAAGTTTGAATTGCAAGCTCTCATGGCGTGAAGAATTGCGGCAAAATAATAAGGAATTGCAGACTCGCCCCATGGCCGCGTTTCCTTAGTTCGCTCGCTGAGAAATCTTGCAACCACTTCATCGTGGGTTCTAGATTTTCCGCGAATTTGCTGTGACAGGTCGAGGACGGAAAGCAAGCCAGCAAGCAGTGTGATTCGGGCGCCATATACGTGACCGTCTACTAGACCGAAGCCTTGCACGAAGTGTGGTCTTGTCTTGCACTCGTCGGCCAACGACTTGAGCGCTTCTTCGGCCGCCAGTTCGCAGATCTCGAATGATGTTTGAATTTCGTTTTCGCCTCTCCCGAACGCTTCAACCATATGCAGGATGTAAGCTCCGGCGAGCACCCAGTACTCAAAGACACTCCAATGGTTTAGGAGCTGAATCGCCGGACCCGAAATGTAGGCAGTCAGGAGCGCGATGCTCGTTGCGGCTCTGGAAATATCCAACACCCTTGGTTTCGATGGCAATCGAGAAATAATGTGTTCAATTAAACGCGCCGCCTTCACTTTCTCAGCCGGAGCCGATCCATCGTGCAGAATGAGTTCGAAAAATGTGTGAAAATCCTCTAGCTCTTTCGGAAGATAGGCTCCATGTGCCTCGCGAAAGAGGTCGAACAACTGGCCTTTCTCAATTGTCCGAAGCTGATTGTCGATGCCACGGCCACGCCAAGAAACATTCGCCGCTCGTATTTGCTCCAGGGCAGGACTGGTCAACTCTCCGTTCGTAACCAAAAAGGGTGTAAACCGGGTTATCGGAGTGTCGCCTGGGAGCTCGATCGCATATTCAACAAGATTGGCGACTTCTCCCGAAATCGCACGCCATTCGCCGACGCCGATGTTTCCAGCCTTCAGCTGATACGCGTTGATCTCTCCTTTTCTCGTTCGGGTGATTATGTCCTTGCCCTTCTCGAATGGGCCGTGCGTAGAAACGTAAAGGATTGCCTCACCGCGAGCGGCCAACACCTGGCAGAACGGTAGCTGGTATTGGCGCTCGTTGACCTTAGTCAACCAGTTTTCTATTGCTCTCTCGAGCACGCCACTCATTTCGTTTCCGCTCGAGGATTTCTTCTTGCCTTTGCTTGAGTGCGGGGTCATTTTCGATCTCCTCGCCGGCCCTCTTCAGTGCGGGTGCCATGTCCGGGTGAATGACAATCTGCGAATGCGAACGTCCGGCTTCGTCAAACTCTTCTTGCGCCAGACTAAGAGCGTCGAGAAGCATTTCACCAGTCAGCGGATTACCTCGGGCATCAAGTGCCGTCCCAACTTCCTTCGAATCTTGTTCGACCTTGTCGAAAAGATGCTTCATTTCCTGTAGAACCACTACTTTCGCAATGCTGTCCAACTTGGCCGCGAACAGCTCACCCACCAGCGTAGGCACTTCCTCCGGTCTTAATTCGACAGGTACCTGGATTCTCTGCGGCCCGCTTTCCACCGGAGCCGCCTCAAGCCGCTCGTAGCGCAGATTTAAGCCTTCGTGCTGGGTGAAGCTTTTGACCTGTGCCAAAACCGGATCTGACGCGCGAACCATCCTTCTGATCGTCACGCTGGCGATCTTCATAAGTTCCAGCTTCAGCGCAGGAAATTCCGGCAGCATAAACCTCCCCTGATCGCGGGAAATACGGAGATTATTGTCTCACTTCTAAGGCATTTTGCGAGGTGCTGCGATTTTCGAAATCATATGGCCGCTTTCGCGTGTCCCGCGGCGGGCATGGGCACTTTGGCCGCCGCCCCTCGCCCTCAACGCTCGCTTCAACGACTTCGATACCCATTGATGCGTAAGCGCTACCGTGAGGCCCCTGCCCTATCCAGCGCGTCAGCCGCGCGTTCCATCCACTCACCAAGCGTCACTTTCATCTGATCGGCCTGTTTGTAGACCCGGCTGATCGTTTCCGCCGTCACCTTCGCACACTGTTTACTGTCACTCCGGTGCCTGCAACGCTCTCAGCGATTCCTCGAGCCACGGCGATCTGGGCCGTCTTGGTCATGCCGTAGTGCACCATCTCGGCGGGGATCTGAATTCCTGACTCGCTCGAGATGAAGATGATCCTTCCCCAGTTCTTCTCAAGCATTCCCTTCAGATAATGGCGTGACAGGCGTACTCCGCTTATCACGTTCACTTCGAAGAATCGCTGCCAGTCCTCATCCGGGATTTCGGCGAACGGTTTGGGCTCGAAGATCCCAACATTGTTCACCAGGATATCGACGCGGTCCAGCTGCCCGATTACCCGCTGCGCCCCTAGACTCGAACTGAAATCCGCGACAATTCCTTCGACCTGCGCCCCAGAGACAGCTTTCCGGATCAGCGCCGCAGCGCCCTCAACTCGCTCGGGCGTCCGCCCGTTGATCCACACCCGCGCACCTTCGGCCGCAAGCGAGCGCGCGATCGCCAGCCCAATTCCCGCTGTCGAGCCGGTCACAAGTGCTGTCTTTCCGCCAAGCTTCAAATCCATTCCGTTCCTCCGTCAAAGCGTTTCTGTGTCTAAGATGCGCGGCAAACGT
>OBLW0100004204.1_pt1 | contig 11001 bp, 11 predicted proteins | sample 1520161 | NCBI WGS metagenome assembly OBLW01 (sample SAMEA3539309, study PRJEB22396) | soil metagenome | biome: tundra; feature: field; material: soil | place: USA | collected 2010-05 | depth 0.15 m
ACGAGCTCACCCCCGAGAACATGGACAAGCTGGCCACCATCACTCCGTACGCCACCGGCGCCACCATCAAGGACCTGGTCAACGAGTCGCTGATCTACGCCATCCGGTCCGGCCGGGACGTCATCACCTGGCAGGACGTGATCAAGGCCAAGCAGCTCAAGGAACTCGGGCCACCCGAGGACGTGGAGTACATCGAGCGGGAACGGCACGCCGTCGCGGTGCATGAGGCATGTCACGCGGTGATCGCCTACCGGACCCGCCAGCACATGGAGATCGACATCGCGACCATCGAGAAGGGCAGCGACTACCTGGGCATGGTGGCCAGCATCCCGCCCGAGGACCAGTTCACCCGGTGGCGCAGCGAGTACGAGACCGACATCCTGGTGTCGCTGGCCTCGCTCGCGGGTGAGCGGATGTTCTTCGACAGTGACAGCTCCTCCGGCGTCTCCGGCGACCTTGAGTCCGCGACCGCCGTGGCCTCGTTCATGGAAGGCTTCTGGGGCATGGGCTCCACCGTGTCGTCGTACTCCACCGCCAAGCGCCTGGAGGTCGGCTCCCCCGGCGGCGGGGCGAGCGGCCGGTACAAGAAGGGCCACGACGCCGAGGCCGAAGCGCGCCGGGCCCTCGCGGACCGGATCGAGGACAACCTGACCGAACTGCTGCGACGGGTTGAGGAGATCATCCGCAGCAACCGCGGTTCGGTCCTGGGCCTCGCGCACGCGCTGGAGACGCACAAGACGCTGACCGGCGAAGACGTGATCGCCGTCATCGAGCACACGCGGGGGCCGCTGGTGGACGGCCGGCCGTACGGGGAGCCAGGGTTCCTGGCCGAACTGGAGGACTACCACCGGGCCGCCACCGAAGCCCACCGTGAGCACAGCCAGGCGCCGTTGAGCCTGCCCCCGGTGCATACGCTCAGCCCCGCACCGCAGGCCGCGACGGCCGTGCTCGACCGCGACCCGCTTGACCCGCTTGACCCGCTCAGCCTTGACCCGCTCAGCCGCGACCCGCTCAGCGGCCCCTGACCGCGGAACCGGGCTCGCTATGCGCCGGGGGTACCGGTTGCGCCTGGTGGTTAACGCCGTCAACGGCTCGACCTTGATCGGCATGCTCGTGGCTGCCGCCGGACGGGCCCGGCTCACCAGCGGCGCCAACGGACTTCTCGTCGCCGAACGGTACCGGCTGCCAGTGCCGGGGGCTGCTGCCTTCTGCGTCGGCAACGTGATCCTTACCCGGATGGACCATGATGCTCTGACCGGCCAGGAGCGCCTGCTCGCACACGAGGCGCGGCACGCCACCCAGTATGCGTGCTGCGCCGGGCCGGTGATGCTGCCGCTCTACTTCATCGCCGCGGGCCTGTCCTGGGCACTCACCGGGGATTTCGGCTCGCGCAACGTGTTCGAACGGCGGGCCGGGCTCGCCGACGGCGGCTACCACGACCGGCCACTGCGGCCGGCCCTGGCGCGGTGGCTCTAGGGCCTGTCCCCCGGCGGCTCCTGATCAAGGCCCATGATCTCTCGCGCCTCGGTCATGAACTGTCGCTCGGACTCGGCCAGGGGGTCGGCGTACTCGGCGTACAGGCCGTAGCCCGGGTCTGGACCGAAATGGCTGCCGGGCCACCCGTCCGCGGCGTCGGCAGGCTGCCGGGCCCGCTCGTCGCGTCCACGGGCCCGCCCCATCAGCCTGCGCAGCCTGAGGGGGCCGTTCTTGGCTGCCATCTCTACTCCCTCTTCCCTTCCCAACGGGAGGCTACTACCGGGAGTATTGACGCCACTTCAACATGGAATTAACAGCTGGGAAATCCGAAGCGTCCGGGTGATGTAGCTACCTGACCGCAAAGTACACAATCACCGCGACAATGATGACGAGAACGGCGAGCACCGGCAGCAGGCGCTTGTAGACCGAGGCGCCGGCGATGCTCATCAGGTTCAGCGCTTCGGGCTCCGCCGTCACGGGTTCCGGCGCCACGGGCGCGGCCGTCACGGGTTCCGGACCCACGGGCGCGGCCGTCACGGGTTCCGGACCCACGGGCGCTGGCGCTGCCGCCTGCCCGTCGGTGGCAAGCTTTCCCTCGAGGCAGTCAACGAACTGGCCGAGCAGCTTCGTGGACACTTCCTTGATCATGCCGCTGCCGAACTGCGCGATTTTGCCGGAGATCTTCAAGTCGGTGTCGACGTTGACCACCGTGCTCGCGCCTTCGGCCCGCAACTGCGCCGTGATCGCCGCGGTGGCGTTGCCCGCGCCCCGCACGTCCCGGCCTTTGGCGTCGATGACCGCGCGGTAGCTCGCCTCGTCCTTCTCAACGAACTGCGCGGTTCCGGCGTACTCGGAGGTGATCGGGCCTACCTTGACCTTTACCTTGCCTGAGTACACATCCCCTTCCACGCCAGTCAGCACGGCGCCCGGCATGCACGGCGCGATGCCCTCAAGATCGGTGAGCACAGCCCACGCGCCCTCAATCGGAACGCTAACCGTGAACTCATTGTCGATCTTCATGGATCCCACTCTATTGTTAGATCCCAGAATGCATACAGAACCGGTCACCACGGAGCCGATCACCGCGGGGGCCGCCCGCCAGGTCCGGCGGGCGATGCTCACCCAGAGCTGGCTGGATCTCACCTTCGTGCACTGGGCCGTCGATCCTGACGCCGTGGCGCCACTGCTCCCGGCCGGGACCAGGCCCGATCAGTTCGATGGCACCAGTTACGTGGGCCTGGTCGCCTTCCGGATGCACCGCATCGGGTGGCTAGGCCTGCCCGGCCTGCCCTACCTCGGGTCGTTCCCGGAAACCAACGTCCGGCTCTACTCGGTCGGCCCCGACGGCCGCCGCGGCGTGGTCTTCCGCTCACTGGAAGCCTCCCGGCTGGCACCAGTGCTGGCCGCACGCTGGGGATTCCGGCTGCCCTACGTCTGGGCCAGGATGGCGGTGCATCGCGAGGACGGCACGCTGACCTACACCAGCCAGCGCCGCTGGCCCGGGCCTCGCTGGGCGACAAGCCGGCTGACCGTCCGGGTCGGCGAGCCGGTTCCCGAGCCATCCGACCTGGAACACTTCATGACCGCACGATGGGGCCTGCATGCCACCTGGCACGGCCACAGACTTATTTACGTCCCCAACGAACACCCCCGCTGGTCCCTCTACCGTGCGCAGCTCATCGATCTTGATGAGAGCCTGGTCCGCGCCGCGGGCCTCCCCGCGCCCGCCGGGGATCCGGTCAGCGTCCTGTACTCCCCCGGCGTACCCGTCCGGTTCGGCACCCCGGAGCCGGTGCAGCCGGGCTAGCCGGGCTGCCCATCCGGCTGCGCGCACGCCACCTGCGGTGACAACCGGGACCAGTCGGGCAGAATGTGCCCATGGCGAACGATGCGCCCATCGAGAACCCAGAGCCGCCACCCACCGAGACTCTGCCCATTGTGTTGTGCGGGGACCCGGTGCTGCGCCGCGCGGCCGGGCCTGTCGATCCGGCCCGCCTGCGCGGCGGCGGCCTGGCGGAGTTGATCTCCAGGATGCGGGTGACGATGGAGGCCGCCCCCGGCGTCGGGCTGGCCGCGCCGCAGATAGGCGAGCCACTTCAGCTAGCGGTCCTGGCCGACGAACCCGAGCGCTGGGGTCAGCTGACCGAGGAGCAACTGGCGGCCAGGGAGCGCACCGCCCTCCCCTTCACCGTCCTCGTGAATCCCGAACTGAGCCCGGTGGACGGCTGCGGTCTGGTCAGCTTCTACGAGGGCTGTCTCAGCGTGCCGGGGCTCGCCGGGGTGGTGGCGCGGCACCGCTCAGTGCGGGTGGATGCCCTGGACGAGCATGGCGCCCCCTTCTCGACCATATTCTCGGGCTGGACAGCCCGAATCGCGCAGCACGAGATCGACCACCTCCGGGGAATCCTGTACCTCGACCGGGTCGAGACCCGGTCGCTGACAACATTGGACAACTTCGCGACGCACTGGGCCGGACGGCCTCCGGGCGAGGCAGCGGCCGAACTCGGGTTCCCGCTTGACGGTGATCGGCGGTTACCGCTGGCCGAGCTCAGCCGACACGTCCAGGCACACTGAAGGCTGCGATGATCACGCCCACTGGCCCGAACGCCCATCCCCAACCCGGACTCAGAACCAGGCCAAGGCTGGATCGGGTGCTGATAGGCGCCGCGATTGGCTGGGGCATCGTGATCCTGATTCTTGCCATCGTCTATCCGGTCGAGTCGGTCAATACGGGACGTCCAGGCGTGCAGCCGATGCGCAGTCTCGTCGCCGTTAACGGCTATGGCGTGTTGTTGCCTGCGGCCATCCCGCTGCTGATCGCGATAATCGTGGGTCTGCTTCACTGCGCCAGGCCAAGCGCCCGCTGGGCCTCGGTTGCAGCCTGGATCCTGTCCGGCGCGCTCCTGCTGGCCGGCTTTGTTGGCTTCGTGACCTTCCTCATCGGCACTTATGTCGTGCCGACCGGTGCGCTGCTCGTCGTGGCCCTCGCCCGAGCGACCAGCGGACGGTCAGATACGCGTCCATCGATGTGACATTCAACGTGCTCTGACCCGTTCAACGTCACATCGATCTGGTTAGCGATGGTCTCAGCTATCCTGAGATGGCGTCCGCTACGCGAGGCCGCGGAGGACGCTCTGCCACTGCCCGGGACGTCCGAGGGCAGGCGAGGCCGTTCGAGACAGCCTCGGTGAGTCACCACATGACCCTGCCCAGCCGCATCATGACCTGCCCGGCCGCGTCGTTCCGGCATCTGCAACGGCTGACCGACCGCGTCAGCCTGGTGGCCTGCGCCGAGGGCATCGTGCCCCGGCGCGAGCACGGATATCGCGTTGACGACGCCGCCCGCGGGCTAGTGCTGCTGTGCCGTGAGCCTGCACCATCGGAGGAACTCATTACCCTGGCGCGGCGGTACCTGTACTTCATGGCGCAGGCCCAGGCGCCCGACGGCAGGTTCCGCAACCGCCTCGGCCATGACCGTAACTGGCTCGACCAGCCTGGTACTGACGACGGCTGGGGCCGTGCCCTGTGGGGCCTTGGCACCGCCGCGGCCCGAGGCCCGACCCCAGGGATCCGCGCCGAGGCCCTGGACGGCTTCAATCTGAGCGCGCAACTCTCCTCCGAGTGGCCGCACGCCATGGCGTTCGCGGCGCTCGGCGCCGCCGAGATCCTGGATAGCTGGCCTGGCCATGTGGGCGCGCTCAGGTTGCTGGACGGAGCCTGCGCTGTGATCGGTGAACCGGCCGCTAACCCGGCGTGGCCGTGGCCGGCGCCACGGCTCAGTTACGCGAACGCGGCTATCGCCGAGGCCGTCATCGTGGCCGGCTGGAAACTCGGCCGTGACCCGGTCCTCCATGGCGGCTTGCGGATGCTCGACTGGCTGCTGACAGTCGAGACCCGCAGCGGCCACCTGTCCGTGGTGCCGACCGGCGGATGGGGCCCGGGCGAGACTCGTCCCGGCTTCGACCAGCAGCCGATCGAGGTCGCCGCGCTGGCCGATGCGTGCATACGCGCGGCGGCGGTCACCGGGGAGCCGAGATGGCTGTCCGGCGTGGACTTGTGCGTGGGGTGGTTCCTCGGCGACAACGACGCCAGGGTCCCGATGCTCGACGAGCGAACCGGCGGGGGCGCCGATGGCCTCGGCCCCACCAGCCGCAATCGCAACCAGGGGGCTGAGTCCACCCTCGCGATGATCTCCGTGCTGCAGCAGGGCCAGCGCCGGCTCGGCGAACTGGCCCGCTCAGAGAGCGTCGGCTGAGGGCGCCCCCGGTCGCTCGACGCCGGTCAGCGCCCGCGGCGGCCTCGATAGCCGGCCGAGAATGCGGCTGCGCCCCGGCCGGTGGCCTGGCTGGCGACGATGGCCGGTGGCCTGGCGAGCCGCGTCACCGGTGCGACCCGGCCCGCGGGCTCACCGGCGATCGTGCGGAGCAGCGCGGAGCCGGGGCCGACGGCCGCGGTCAGCGGGGCGACGCTCGCCCGGCGCATCAGCGCGCGGACGTCATCGGCTTGCCCCTGGGTTTGCAGTGTGACCACCACGCCGGCCGCACCCGCGCGGGCAGTCCGCCCCGAGCGGTGCAGGTAAGCCTTGTGCTCGGTGGGCGAGTCCGCGTGGATGACCAGGTCGATCCCGTCGACGTGGATGCCGCGGGCCGCGATGTCGGTGGCCACCATGACGCGGACCTCACCCGAGGCGAACGACTCGAGGTTGCGCTCGCGGACGCTCTGCGCCAGGTTGCCATGCAGGTCGACGGTGGGGATGTGCGCGGCGGCCAGCTGACGGGCGAGCTTCTGCGCACCATGCTTCGTCCGCGTGAAGATCAGCGATCGCTTCTTGCCGCTCGCCAGGACGGCGACGACGGCCGCCCGTTCCGCGGGCGCCACGGTCAGCAGGTGATGGACCATCGCGGTCGGGGCGGCGGCCGGATCCACCGCGTGGGTCGCGGGGTTGGCCAGGAACCGGCGCACGAGGACATCCACGGCGCTGTCCAGGGTGGCGGAGAACAGCATCCGCTGGCCCTCCGGCGGGGTGGCCGCGAGCAGACGGCTCACGATAGGGAGGAAACCGAGGTCGGCCATGTGGTCGGCCTCGTCGATCACGCTGATCTCGACATCACCCAGGTGGCAATGGCCTTGCTCGATGAGGTCGGCCAGGCGGCCAGGGCAGGCGACGACGATGTCGGCACGGGCGCGCAGCGCGGCCACCTGCGGATGCTGCGAGGTACCGCCGAATACCGTCACGACGGTCAGGTCCATCGCCTGGGCCAGCGGCACCAGCACCGCCTGGACCTGGCTGGCCAGTTCACGGGTCGGCACCAGGACAAGGCCGCGGGGACGGCAGGCGCTGGTGTACCCGTCGGTGAGCCTGGCGACAAGCGGGATGGCGAACCCGAGCGTCTTGCCCGAGCCAGTGCGCCCGCGGCCGAGGACGTCACGGCCGGCCAGCGCATCGGGCAACACGGCCGCCTGGATCGGAAACGGCGCGGTGATGCCCGCACCAGCGAGCGCGGCCACGATCGGGTCCGGCGCGCCGAGGTCGGCGAAGGTGAGGTCGAGCTCAGGGATCTCCGGGATCTGGGCGAGCCCTGCGACCGGGGAAATCTGAGGGACCGCGGGGACCGGGGAAATGGCCGGCCGGCCGGGGCGACTCCGGCGCCTGCGTCGCGGCGCGGCCGAGCCGTTGCTGGCTGCGGCGGGTCTTTCCACGGGCATGCTGGCATTGGGCAGAACTGTCACTGATAGGTGTCCTTTGGACTTTGGTGGCCGCATGTCGAGGGCCGCCACGTCCGTGGAAACCTGTGCGCTCGCTGCGCGATGTACGACCGGCGCGCCCTGATGGCGCCGCCTCTCTGCTTCTGCATTGTACTGCATGGCCGGTTGAGGCCTCCGGCGCCCGGGAATCGCGTCGATAAGCCCTGGTGCGTGCCGCCAGAGCAGGTAGGCGATGCCGCCGAGCGGGATAGGGGGCAGGTAGGTAACGGCCCGGTACAACAGCACGGCCGCGGTGACTTGCGCACTGACCTGGCGATCCGTACCCGTGGCCATGATGCTCACCAGGCCGAGCTCGACGATGCCAAGACCGCCGGGAGTGACGGGCAGGACGGTCAGCACCCGGACAAAGGCGTAGGCCGCCAGGGAGATCTGCCAGGACACCTGAGCCTGCGACAGGCCGACCCCGCGCAGGCAGGCGAGCAGGATCAGCCACAAAGTCAGCTGGCTGGCCGCGGTGGCGGCGGTGATCCGCCAGCCGCGCGCGGCGAGCAGGCCGACCGCGCGATCCCGGAAGCCCCGGAGCCAGTCAGGGGCAGTGCAAGGTGGCGGCCGCCGCACGAGGCGGCTCGCGATGGCGCGGACGCGCTGCAGCGCCTGTTCCACGCGGAGCGCCAGGGACTCACTGCGCAGGACGAGGCCCAGCCCGGCCAGCATGATGGCGAGCAGGGCCACGCCGGCCACTGCGGAGATGATCAGGATGCGGCCGGGCTGTCCGTCCGTCATCAGCAGCAGCAGGGCCAGTACCGGCAGGCCCAGCCGGGCGAAGATGTTCCAGATTCCCGACACCAGGGTGTAGAGCACGTATTCGGCGGTCCCGACGTCCCAGCTGGACAGCATCACCCAGCTGACCCCCAGCGCGACGGCACCGCCCGCGGGCAGGGTGTTCGCGACCGCGGTGGAGCCCAGGTTCACCACGGCGGCCTGGCGCAGCCGGATAGATGGCAGCACCGCACAGATGGCGAACCAGGACGAGACCATGCTGACGACCGCCGCGACGGCGATGATCAGCGCCTGCGTTGGCGTCATCACCTGCATGCTGGCCCACACGCTGCGGTATGACGCGAAATGCGGTATGGCGAACCAGAACGTGGCCACGACGAGGACGGCCGCTATCACGGCACGGGCGATCCTGCGTCCCAGGCGCGGCCGACTGAACGTCACACCCTGCGTGCAGCTCATCTCGCCTGGCGTGCCCATTACCGCCCGGACGTCTGCCTCCGCCCGGTGCGGGGGGTCATCGGTGAGCTGGATGGCCGGTCCGGCCGGAGACCAGGTGATAGGCCAGGAGCAGTACAACAGCGCCCGCGACCGCGGTGATCCAAGTGGAGAGGTTGAAGAAGCCCTGCAGGGAGTGGATGTGGAACAGTCTGAGAGCGAGCCAGCCGCCCGCCAACGCACCGACGATGCCGATCACGCAGGTGACGACGATGCCCTGTGATCTCCTGCCGGGGATCAGCATGTTGGCCAACAGGCCTGCACCCAGGCCCAGAACGATCCAAGCGATGATACCCATAACCGACTCCTCAGTCAGTGCTGAAATTAGACGTAGGTGAATTCGACGCACGCGGATAGCCGGTCCTGCATGGGTACCTGAATCCTCAGCAAAGCAAAAAAAGCCCGAGCCCTGCCGCTTCCTGTCATTTCGGCGGGCCATTTGGCCGGCTCATCTGGACGGGTTGCAGCTGCTGGGGTCCGGAGCAACGCCTTTACTTTACCCCGGGGAATTTCCCGTGTCCACGGATTCGGGAAGCTTCCGGCGGTCAGTCAAGTTTGCGCCGGTCAGTCAAGTTTGCGCCGGTCAGTACGTGGCGCGGCCGCCGCTGATGTCGTACACCGCCCCCGTGGAGAAGCTGCACTTGTCCGAGGCGAGCCAGGCGACGAGTTCAGCGACCTCGGCCGGACGGCCAACCCGGCGCATCGGGATCAGGCTGGTGATGTGCGCGAGCACCTCGGGTGACGTGGCGTCGTTCATGGGCGTCGCGATGACCGCGGGCGCTACCGCGTTGACCAGGACGCCGCTGGTGGCCAGTTCCTTTCCCAGGGACTTGGTGAGGCCGATCACCGCGGCCTTGGACGCGGAATAGGCAGACAAATTCGGATTGCCGTCCTTGCCGGCCATGCTGGCGAAATTCACGATGCGGCCCCAGCCCTTTTCCCTCATTCCGCCCACGAAGGCGCGGCACAGGTTGAATGTGCCGGTCACGTTCACGGCGAAGGTCGCGGCCCACTCCTCGGCGGTGGTTTCCCACAGCGGCTTATTCGGGCCGACTATCCCGGCGCTGTTGAGCAGGATGTCGGCCGGGCCGATACGCTCGGCGACGGCCGCGACGGCGGCCGGGTCGCTGACGTCGACGATGATGTCGGCCCCCCGCGCGATGTCCAGCGTGATGACCTCGACCGCGTCGCGGGCCAGACGCTCCGCGCAGGCCAGGCCCAGCCCGCTGGCGCCTCCGGTGATAACTGCCGTCCGTGTCATCTCAGTCCTCCCTCCGGCCACGCCCTAGAGTCTGGCATGTGGACCATGAGGCAGGCGGCATCGCGGCATGAGGGCCTTCGTGATCACCGGACCGCGTGAATCCGCGGTGCAGGACGTCGCGCCGCCGACGGCCGGGCCTGGCCAGGTCGTCGTGGATGTCGGACGCGCTGGGGTCTGCGGGACCGATGCCGAGTTCTTCACCGGCGAGATGGCCTACTTGTGCGACGGGCAGGCGCGGTTCCCCGTGCGGATCGGCCATGAGTGGTGCGGCACCGTGTCCGCCGTCGGCGACGGCGTCGACCCGGCATGGCTGGGCCGCCGCACCACAGGCGACACCATGCTCGGCTGCGGCCGGTGTCGCCGCTGCCTGACCGGGCGGCAGCACGTGTGCCAGGACCGCTTCGAGATCGGGGTACGTCGTGGCTGGCCAGGCGCCCTGGCGGAACAGATGCCTGTTCCGGTCACCGCGCTGCACCCACTGCCCGACTCGGTGGACCAGGTGGCCGGCGCCCTGGTCGAGCCGGGGGGTAGCGCGCTGCGGGCCGTCCAGGCCGCCCGACTCGCGTCCGGTGACCGGGTCCTGGTGCTGGGCCCCGGCACGATCGGCCTGCTCGTCTCGCTGTTCGCGCTGTCCGCCGGCGCGGAGGTGCACCTCCTGGGCCTCTCCGCGCCGTCGATGGAGTTCGGCCGCACGCTCGGGGTACACGGCACGTGGACGGCCAGCGACGTGCCGGACCTGGCCTTCGACGCGGTCATCGACTGCTCGACCGCGGCAGCGCTCCCGGGACTGGCCGTCGATATCGTTGAGCCTGGAAAGCGGGTTGTCTATATCGGGCTGGCCAGCACCCCCAGTCTCGTGGACACGCGCACGATGGTGCTCAAGGACGTCACGGCCGTCGGCATCCTGAGTGCGTCGCCCGGCCTGGCGGCCACGATCGAGCACTACGCGTCGGGTTCGGTGGACCCCACGCCGCTGGTCTGCGCTACCGTCGGCCTGTCCGAGGTGGGTTCCGTGCTGGCCGGGTGGCGGCCGGCCGGCGCGGGCCCGGGGCCCAAGGTTCACGTGGACCCCCGGCGGTGACGGCTCCCCGGGACTGGCTACGGGAATGGCCGGTGGCGCGCGGGCTGCTGCCCCTGCGACGGTCCCAGGTCACCGGGGACGTGCTGGCCGGCATCACCCTGGCCGCGCTGGGTATCCCAGAAGTCCTCGGGTACGCCAAGATCGCCGGAATGCCGGTGGTCACCGGCCTGTACACGCTGCTCCTGCCGATGGCCGTGTTCGC
>OBLW0100004205.1_pt1 | contig 11001 bp, 8 predicted proteins | sample 1520161 | NCBI WGS metagenome assembly OBLW01 (sample SAMEA3539309, study PRJEB22396) | soil metagenome | biome: tundra; feature: field; material: soil | place: USA | collected 2010-05 | depth 0.15 m
GGCCACCTCGAAAGCGACAAGCCCAAAGCGGCCAAGCCGGCAAAGAAGAGCAACCGGTAGGATCGCAGACGATTGGCTCGGTTGATGCCGTTCGCGATTGCGTCGGCAGTGTGAGGAGTTTGCCCCGGGCCCGGAAATATTCCTTACCGGGACCGGGGCAAAGGTTGCTATTCCGAGCAATGCGCTTGCACGCTTAGTGAACCGCCGGCGTTGCGGCTGGGATCACGCTGATTGCATCGAGATAGAGGTTTCCGGCATTTGAACTGGAGCTGTTGATCTGGACTCCGATTCCATGTACCGATTTGAAGGTGGGTGGAATCACTTCAATAACGGTATTCCAGCCAGTCTGCAATTGGACGCCAGTCCCGAAGGAAGGAATCCAGCTCTCGTTATAGGCAAACGGGAATACCGTGATCCCAGTCAGCTTTGAATTGTAGACGTGGAGCGTAGCGGTCGAACCCGGCGTGAAAGCTGTGAGTTGTGAACTGGTTTCGTTGTCGACCGCCGAATGCGTCTCGGTCGCGGAGATAGCGATCCGGAGTGAATGCGTGCCTGAATATGCTTCGGTGGTGCTGTTAGCGATCGTGAGAGCTTTGCCCCAGTCTACTTGCCATCCATCGACTGCGCCATCTTCCCAATCGAACTGAATGGAGGATGTCGTGTTCACAACCTGAGAGAGCGATGCCGACTGGCTGGCAGCAAACTTCGCGGCGCCTCCGTAGGATGCGGTGAGCGTGTGAGTACCGGTGCTCAGCGTAGAGGTCGCGAATGTGGCGATTCCCGAAGCGTTCAGCGCTACAGTCCCCAACGTGGTTCCAGAGTCGCTGAAGGTGACGCTTCCTGTTGGAACTCCTCCGCTGCTCGAAACAGTAGCGGTGAAGGTGACTGTTGCGCCCGTGCTCGATGGATTGGCCGATGAACTCAATGCGGTTGTGGTCGAGAAGATGAGCGGGTTGACTACCTCCGAAAGCGTTGTCGATTGACTGGCGTTGAAACCCGTCGCGCCGCTGAAAGACGCTGTGAGAAGATGCGTGCCGGCGGCCAGCGATGAGGTTGTTAGCGTTGCCGTGCCCGCGCTGTTCAGCGTAGCCGTGCCCAATGCAGCGCCGGAATCGCTGAAGGTGACCGATCCGGAAGGAATGCCGCTGCTGGCTGCAACCGTTGCCGTAAGCGTAACCGGGTTCCCAACGATCGATGGGTTCACGGAGGACGCGAGGGTGGTTGTAGTGGCCACGGGACAATTGGTCGCGCACGCCCCGCCGCCGGCGCCTTGCAGAATCAGATCGACATTCGAAATGGCCGCGTAGTCGGTGGCCTTGAACTGGATAGTGTTCGTGCCGGGTTGAACGTCAGAGAGATTTACAGGTACCGCAATCGTGTTCGTGCCGCAAGCTGGCCCTCCATTCTGAACTGGGCAGGGACCGAATGGCCAGGGTGCAAGCTGCCAGCTCCCGTTGTTCACGCGATAGCTGATGAAAGGCGCCGGAGTGAACAAATTGGCGCTGTTGATATCCGTGAACATAAAAGTCAAAAGTCCGCCAACGGCGTTTGAAATGTTGTTTACGCCGGCAACGGTAAGGGTCAATGGCGCGGAATCTGTGGGTGAGACCGGCCAGCCTAGATTGAGCAGGCCGGGATAATTGGAACCGACCGGAGTAAGCGCATCAAGCACATCGAATGTAAGGTCGCGCGGCAGCACAGGACCGTCAAACGCAAAGTTGTCCCAGGTGAATGTATGTTCCCGCTGGTTGCCGTCCTTGTCGCCGTTGTAGTGAGCATCTTCCATCCAGACGAGGCCACGCGTGAGCGTTAGCGCCATGTTGCTGATCACGGCGATCTTCTTCAGAGGTCCGGTCGTGCCCGCATCGGTGCCATAGACATCGATTTCGTTCTGCGAGACGCGCAGCTCAAAGTGATTCATGTTTCCCGGACCCGTTGAGGCAATCACGCAGCCGACCTGCTGAACCGAGATGGTTCCAACGGGATCGAACGAATCGTTGCTGACATAGTTGTTGACGACGACCGCGGAATCGACCGTAACCACCCCAACGCTTTCCGAAATATCCGGACAAGCAAAGCGAGCGCCGCATCCCGGACCCGAGTTTGCTGGGCAGGTATATGCGAATCGAACACCGAAGCCATTTCTTGGCACTGCTTGCAACGATCCTTCGTGGACAAACGGCACTGGCACCGGCTGATCTGTATACCAGAGCTCCGGCCAAGTTGCATGGTTGCCTTCGGAGTCGTCGCTCACATCAAAGGCAATGGTTCCGGTGCGCCCTGCAATGTCGAATGGCTGCTTGGGATACATGGCCAGCGAGGTCACGCCAGTCTGATCGTCAACAGCATCCACAAGCTGTCCGTCGCAGATGGCGACATCGCTGGGCGGTTGGACCAGGACGTTTGTGCCGCACTTCTGCATGATTGTAGGCTGCACGTCATAGTACATATTCTGCCCTGGGTTGACGAAGCCAAGCAGCCGCGAAACACCCCATAAGGTGCCGTTCAAATCGCCAGAGCGATTCCCGGTTCCAGCCGGAGCATCGAAGGTTTCACAGAGCGCAGACGTTGTTCCGGCCGGAGCGCTCAGAAACTGGCATCCCGGCGAAGTGGGCGTAACGGTGAATGTTTGAGCCAATGCAGGCGAACACGCACCATAGGTAGCCGCAAACAGAATTGCGGCCAGAATTCTGAGCATTGAAGAAAGTCTTGGTTGGGGGACCATAGAACCTCGAAGCTTTGGGGGATTCTTGGCAGTAGCCGTGGCGTGAGGACCAGAACAGAGAGAACTCACGGACACGGATTCCCGCCAAGTAGGAGCATCGTATCACCAAAATATTAAGGAGGGAGTTATTCCAATAGGAGCATTAATTCTAGCGTTTTCGCCTAAACTTCGGTTGTTTTCAGATTGCGCCAAGTCTTAACCGAGTTCGTGAAACCAGGCGTCATTTTTCCGCGTCTCGTGCCTCTCAGGTGCGCGCCAGTCCACAGAATCCTGGCACTGGTTTGAGGTTTTGCCTCTGGGGAAGGCGGACTCGGGCCGTGAGTGTCGTGTTGGACAAAGTTCCGGCGGCGGTCTGCCATTGGTCGCGCACCAGTGTGGTCTGGTATCCAGTAAGCAAAAATACCTATGCCCAATTGCGTGCCTGCGGCCAATCCCACGGACGATCCTTACGAGGCATGGCGATTACTGGTTGAAGGTAATCGTTGCCATGCTCCGCGACCGAACCCTCTATGATGCCACACGCAGGTCTGCATGACTCGGCAGCTCATCGGCTCCCCGGCGGGTGGCCGAGACCCTACTGCTTAACTCCTGATAAGTGGCATGGAGTCCACCCCGATATTTATTCTTGACCGCGAAATTTTGCAGAGAGTTTCAACGGCGTGGCATTCATGGATTCCTGCGGTCAACCGCGCAGCAATTCATAAATGAATAATTGGTGGGCTTTGCCCAAGGTTTCTGAAGCGGTCGAAGCTCTGTTGCCCACACTGGATCGGGATTGATCTGATGTAATGGCGCTATGCCGTCTCCCATTCAACCCAGGCCGAGCCTGTCCGCCCGCGTCCTCGCGCTTGCCCGACAGATGGACTGGTTCCGGGGGCTGCGCGCGGCTGTGGCGCTTTGCGCGCCGCTGGTGCTGGGTGATATGGCGGGTCTTCCCAGCCTTGGCTGGGCGGCGCTGGGCGGGTTTGAGGCTATCGTCGCCGACCGCGGCGGCCCGTATCGCACGCGCATGGGCAGCCTGGTCACGCTTTCGCTGGGCGGAGCGGTGGGGTTGTTGCTGGGTTCGCTGGCCGGGGGCAGCCTCTACTGGGCGCTGCCGGTCACCATGCTTTGGTGCTTTCTGTGGAGCTACCTGGCGGTGCTGGGCCAGCCCTTCAGCTCGGCCGGCATTCTGGTGCAGGTGATCTATATCTGCGGCATCGGAGCGCCCACCTCGTCGTGGCATGAGGCGCTGAGCCGCAGCCTGCTGTTGGTAGCAGGCGGCGTGTGGGCGGCGCTGCTCTCGCTGTTTCTTTGGCCGCTGGACGCGTACCGGCCGGCGCGGGCCGCGGTGAGCGCTTGCTATGAGGAGCTGGCCTCATTCCTGGGTTCTGTGGCCGAACTCGCCGGCCGAGACCCAGAGCAAGACCACAAGCAAACTCCGGCCCTGTGGCATCGTCTCGCCCAGCACCACCAGTACCGCGTGCGACGGGCCGTCGAGCAGGGCTGGCAGGCGGTGGCCGCCATCCGCGCCACGCAGGACGCGGAAACCGCCCAAGGCCATCATCTGGTGGTTCTGCTTGAGAACGCAGACCTGCTCATTGCCCGCACCGTGGCGCTGGCTGAGCACCTTGAGGCACAAGCCGGAGCGGACGCAGGCTCGCCGTGCTTTGACCGCAGCCTTTCCGGACTTGCCGATCTGCGCTCTGGAGAGTTATGGGTGGCCCAGGTGCTGGTGCGCCGCCGCGGGCTGACGGTAGCCCACGCCCGCGCCCAGCGAAGCGAAATGACGCGGCTGCCCACCTACTTGAGCGGCTGCATCGACCAGCCGAACGCCAGCTCGCGGTTTGTATTGGCGCAGATCACTGAGGCGGCCGGGCTGGTGGAGACGGCCATTGAGGGCGTGTCTCTGTTGCGGCTGGGCCAGGCGCCTGTTGCGGCCGCAGGGCGCCCGGCCGTCCCCTCTGCTGGTCACTTCGGACCTGTTTCCGAGAGGCTGGCGCAGCTGCGGCAGGGCTGGAATGCGGGCCGGCTGATCGATCAGATCGCTGCCAACTTTACCCGCAAATCGCTGATCCTGCGCCACGCGGCCAGGGTTGCGCTGGTCTGCGGGCTGGATGTGGCGCTGATCCTGCAGTTGCGCATCGATCATGGCTACTGGCTGCTGCTCACCTCGCTGATCGTCCTGCAGCCGCACGTCTCCGGCACCATGCGGCGCGGGGTCGAGCGTATCGGCGGCACGGTCGGCGGCGGGATTCTAGCCGCGGTGCTGGCCGCCACGCTGCACTCGCAACTCGCCACCGCGACGGTGCTGTTTCCCATGGCGCTGCTGGCACTGGCCATTTTGCCAGTCAACTACGCGGCCTTTGTCTTCTTCCTGACTCCGACGTTTGTGCTGGCCTGGCTGCCCTACTCCGGCGATTGGCAACTGGCGCTGGTGCGCACCATCAACACCGTTGCCGGCGCGGCGATTTCGCTGGCAGCCATGATCTTCCTCTTCCCATCCTATGAGCGCGACCGCGCGCCGGAGTTCCTGCGCGCCAGCGTCGAGGCAGACCGCCGCTATCTGGCGCAAGTGGCACAATCGTGGAGAGATCGCCTGCGCTCCGCGCGCCCGTTGGCCAGCGCACGCCGCGCCACGGGCCTGGCGCACAACGACACAGAGGAATCCCTGGAGCGGCTGCTGGCTGAGAGCTGGCCCCGGCGCAAGCCGTTCGCACAGTTTGTGGTCGCCTTTGTCGCTTACCTGCGCCGCTTTGCCCAAAGCGTGACCACCCTGGCAGCGCTCGACGGCGAGTGGGAGTGGAAGCAATCCGGTTCGGTGCAGAGCCGGCTGGAATTGCTGGACCAGCGGCTGGCATGGCTCGATGAACAGATATCGGCGGGGGGCCAGACTGTGGCAAACGCATGGCCCGAGCCGAGCATCCTGGAATTGCAGGAGCCGATTCCGAATCTCGTTAAGGATCATCCCGGCGAGCAGCAACTCGAACGCCTCGAGCGCCAGACCCAGGTTCTGCATCGGCAGTTAGAATCGCTGCGCGAACACGGCTGGCTGCCGGGCGCGAACCAGACGCAACCAGATGCTCAGTGAACAGTTTTCCAGTACCAGGGCGATACGCCCTAGTGCTGGGCAAAGCTGGTCAGGGGTACCGGGCGGAGCCTGAAGGAGTTCTTTCCCGCGGGAACCATCGCCAGGGGAATCGGGCTTCGATCCGGCCTGATGCGGAAATTCTTTGAATCAAGCCATGCGCAGAGCCGCGGATCGTGAATCTCAGGCTGGTCCTGCCAAAAGTCTGGCCCCAGCCCACACTGAATCCGGAGATGATCCAGATGCAACTCAACGACCGCAATATGCCGGGGGAAATAGCGCCTGACATTGGATGCGCCGACGACGAGCCCTGTTACGCCATGGCCCTTGGAATGTGCTCTCACTACCATAGAAGCCTCCTGTCAACGTCAGATGAGATCGGACGCGAGAACCAGATTAGAGGGAGCCATGCACGGAAGGTAAGAATCCACCATGCAGGTTCCTGATGTGAGACTTGCCAAGCTGAAGGTGCGATCGGGGAAGATGGGCTCAAGAACTCAGCCATTGTGAAGTTCAAATCTCTCACGCTGGCGCGTTTAACATCTCATTCTCTTACGAGGAGAAGAAGCATATCTCCGAATGGCTTGCAGTATCACTGCGGCAGAATTGACCTGTCTGTTCAATACTGCTCAGTTTTGACAAGGCGGAAAGCAGGGAACCGGAAAAAAAAGAGCATTCGGAATCTGGAATAGCAAAGCCAGGAAGCTGCCGTGAAGGTTGTCGGCAGTCGAGTAGACAAATATTCTTTCCGGCCTTCCCCTTGTGGGGAGGACTCGGCTCTTCCGATGTGGTCTTCGGCGGCGAGGCTCAGGCCGCAGACGTTTGCTCCTGCCAGATGCTGGACTCGGAAAGGGGCTCAGATCGGGCTGGGAGAGGGGCAGGGAACTGAGACTCTTCGTGTAAAGCGACCGGCCTGATCCTGAAGGAGTTCTTTCCCGAGGGAACCATTGCCAGAGGGATCGGTGTGCGATCCGAGCGGGTGTGGAAATTCTTCGACTCCAGCCACGCACAGAGCCGGGGATCGTGAATCTCAGGCTGGTCCTGCCAAAAGTCTGGCTCCAGCCCACACTGAATCTGGAGATGATCCAGATGCAACTCGATGACCGCAACGTGCCTGGGGAAATATCGCCGGACATTGGAAGCGCCGACGTGTAGTCCCGTCACAGCACGGCCGCTATTTTGTGTTTTGACCACCATATGTGCCTGCTCTTCTGCGTGAGATGAAGTCAGTCTAGGGAGCTAGGGCAGGAAATAGCCGATTCTGGTGCAGGGAATCCACTGTTGGAATTCCTCATTTGAAACACACCAGACGGCAGGACCAATTTGGGTCGATAGTGCGCTTTTTCGTTTGTTCTGTCAAGATCGCATTTAACGATACATCCCTGTCTGCTGGCTTCCCGTCTTGCATTTCTACCGATGCGAGAGGTCTGGAGGGCGGCCCGTGGTGCATATTGTTGATCATCCCTGCGTTTCTCAGGGCACAGAAAATAAAGGGATTCCTACTCCGGCCAAGAAAGATTTGAAGCAGCCAAAGAACTTCCTGTCACGACTCGCGGTGGAAGAGGAGGGAATTGGCCTGCTGGACGGGCGTGAGCAGAATTCGCGCAATATTGACGTGCGCTGGCCGGCTGGCGGCCCACAGGATGGCATCGGCGACGTCTTCCGGAGTGAGCGGCTGGATGCCCTTATACACATTGGTGGCGCGCTCCGAGTCGCCGTGGAAACGAACAATGCTGAACTCGGTCTCGACCATGCCGGGGTCAACTGTGGTGACGCGAACAGGGGTTCCCAGCAGATCCTGGCGGAGTCCGTCGTTGATGGCCCGCTCGGCTGCCTTGGTCGCGCAGTAGACGGCCCCATTGGGGTAGGTGATCTCGCCGGCGGTGGAACCCAGATTGATCACGTGTCCGTGGCCGCGCACCACCATCCCCGGCACCACGGCGCGCGAGACGTAAAGCAGCCCCTTTACGTTGGTGTCGATCATCTCTTCCCAGTCTTCGATCTTGCCGGTGTAGAGCTTCTCCAGGCCTCGGCTGAGGCCGGCGTTGTTCACCAGGATCTCGATCTGGGCCCACTCCGGCGGCAAGGTGTCGATGGCATCCTGCACGGCCCGCCGGTCGCGCACGTCGAGGCTGATGGAATGAACGGCGGCAGCGCCGCGTTCCAGGGCGAGCGAGGCGATTTCGGCCAGTTTTCCAGCCCGGCGAGCGGCAAGCAGCAGGCGCGCGCCCTGGGCTGCGAAGGCGAGAGCGGTGGCGGCGCCTATGCCGGAGCTGGCGCCGGTGATTGAGACAATTTTCCCTTTGAGGCTCATGGCTTCATTCTATGGCTTCCAAACGTTACTGAGAATCGCCTCGGCATACACAAAGGATTGCCTGGGTGAGAGGCAAACGTTGTGGCGCCAGCCTGGACTCCAAGACGAAGAGATTTCCCATTAAGTTTCCTTAACATCCAGCCGATGCATTCCTTATCGCGGGAAGACCGCCGGGAGGGGATATTGGCCTTATTGACATGGAACAACAAGTTTTCCGTCGGAGTGCAGTCTCTGGACGATCAACACAAGCGTCTGATTGGCATTCTGAACGAACTTCATGCCGCAATGATGAAGGGGCAGGCGCAAAGTGTCGCCGGTCCGCTGCTTGACAAACTGCTGAACTACGCACTCGAGCATTTTTCCACAGAGGAAAGGATGATGTCGGATGCCAAGTTTGCGGGGCTGGCCCAGCACCGCGCGAGTCACCAGGAACTGGCTGGGAATGTTGGAGACTATGTAGTCCGTTATCGCAAGGGGGACAGCGCCATGTACGTTCAACTGCTGAATTTCCTGCGCGACTGGCTCACCAACCACATGCAGAAAGAAGACCAGGAATACGGCCCATCTTTGAACCGGCTGGGCATCCGCTAGGGAATATCCGCTATAGGACGGGGCTGCCGGTATCGCGGATGAGCACTGCTATTGTGCGGTGACGAGTTGGTGGGCAATAGCAAATAGCGCTAGTTCAAGCCGGGTAGAAACACCGGTCTTGTCAAAGATGTTGGAGAGGTGCCGCTTCACGGTCTCTTCGCTGAGGGTGAACTGTTTGGCGATGTCGCGATTACTGCAGCCTTCCACAATGCATCCCACCACTTCAAGCTCGCGGGGAGTGAGGCCATAGGTTTTATGTACAGGCACGGCGGCCTGCTGGACGAGGTCGTGAAGCGCGGAGACAAGATTAACCACGCGCTTGCCGCCGATCCAGTAGTCGCCGGAGACGACGGTGCGGATGGCGGTTTGGAGATGACCGACGAGGGCATCCTTCAGCACGATCCCGCGAGCGCCGATTTGCAGGGCCTCAATGACCTGATGCGAGGTGATGGTGGATGTGAGCAGGAGAATCTTGACCGTGGGCGTGCCGTTCATAATGGCGCGCATGGCCTCAATGCCGGGCAAACGCGGCATCTGCACGTCGAGCAGCAGAACATCCGGCTCCATCTCGAGGGTCAGCGTAATGGCTTCATCGCCGTCTGTGGCTTCGCCAACAACCTCAAAGCCGTCTTTTTCAGTGAGCATGTTACACACACCGATGCGGACCACAGGATGGTCGTCCGCCAGCACGATACGGATCGGTCTTTCCATTTGAGGCTAACCTCCGAATGCGGAACCAGCCCCAGGCAAACTTGAAGCTGGATTTTGGAACGGTGAATCCCTATGCTTGGAATCCAGCTACAAGCATACTCTCCAGTTTTCGGGCAGCGGCGTGCAAATCGTCCACTACTATGGAGCTGTTATTCAGTTGGTTACTCTTTGAATCGAGAATTCCCGACTCGAGTAGCTTGCCGAGGCTGGCAGCCTGCAGTGCGCCAGCCATGCTACAGCCCCCCTTGATAGCGTGACCGATGCGGCGTATCTCCGCGGCATCGCCAGTAGCGATGGCAGTCTTAAGGGCGCCAATGCGGCGATCCAGATCGGCGACGATGGCGGCATAGATCTGTCGAACCGCAGCCTCGGGCATCATTTCTTTCAGTTGGGCGAGGGTTGTGGGACTGATCACAGGTTCCGAGGCATCCGTAGCTTGCACGGGGGAAGCGGTGGGTTGGGGCGTTGCCGGTGCAGTGGATCGTGGCGCCTGAGCTTGCAGCAGCTTTTGCATGCCATCGCTGGTAAGCGGCTTCAGCAGGAATCCATCGGCGGCCGCGACCATCTCTTTGGGCGCTTTGCTGGCGCTGACCACAAAGATCTTGGCTTTGCTCAGTGCGCGGAGCCCCTCGATCAGGCGAACTCCGCTAAGGCCAGGCATCTGCGCATCCATGAGAATGACGCCGGGAACGCATTCACCGCCTTCAAGCAGCCGCAGTGATGCCTCGCCCCCCGCAGCGGTGTGAACCGCATAGCCGCACATGGTGAGAACCGTAGCCATAACCTCCCGGCTGACCAGGTCGTCGTCAATAAGAAGCACTGTGAGCAGATCGTGCTGAGGGCCGGAATCGAGCATGAATCTAGTGTGCCACCACAAGGCCTGGATTTGGCAAGAAATAAAACCCAATTTAGCGCCGAACCGGTCGAGTCAATACCCGATTGGCGGTTCCTGAAACCGGCAGCATGGGGCACAGATCGGCAACAGGTGGGTTGTTATCGGCTATGTGCGGTCGATATAGGCAGGCTGTGTTTCGATGCGGGCAAGAATCCGTTCGTAGTTCCCTGGGCCACTCAACTCCGGTTTGCGGTCGAAACAACCATGTGGCATACAATGGTCGCATTGCCAGTCGTATCCATTCGCGAGGATGCCGGGATCGGTGAACCGGCAGTCACAGCCAGTAGCCGCACGCAGGTCGTCGTAGGCGCGTGCCTGTTTTTACTCCTGGCCTATTGCACGGCAACGGTCTTTGTGAAGGATGCCTGGGCGCTTCAGTCTTTTCAGATTGGAGTTTTTGCCCTGCTTGCGGTCTACACGCTGTGGGGCATCCGCCGCGGCAAGGAGCAGATAGCCGCCGGAGTGACGCCGTGGCTGGTATACCTGATTCCCGTCGTGGGTCTGGTGCAGATCCTTGCGCATACTACCGCATCCAGCATGGAGACCCGCCAGGCAGTGTTGCAATGGGGCGCCCTGGCTGGAGTTTTCTTTCTAGTCCAGATTGCCGCTTCTTCTCAAACCGCGCGGCGCAACCTGCTGAGCGCATTTCTTATCTTTGCTACGGCCATGGCTGTACTCTGTCTTGCGCAGCTCTTTAC
>OBLW0100004206.1_pt1 | contig 10998 bp, 9 predicted proteins | sample 1520161 | NCBI WGS metagenome assembly OBLW01 (sample SAMEA3539309, study PRJEB22396) | soil metagenome | biome: tundra; feature: field; material: soil | place: USA | collected 2010-05 | depth 0.15 m
TCATTTGACCGTCATTCTGGACGTAATTCGCTGGCACTCAGCCGCACGGATTGTCTTTCGATGGAATGACAAGCGAGCGTCCCCGGGGTTTTCGCTGAACAGGCTGGCGGTCGTCGGTGAGGAGCTGGGACTGGCGACCTCTCGGGTATGAGAGGCAGCATCGGTTGATCTGAAGCGGCGTCTGCGGGCCCTTCAACTGAGATGGCTGGCATCGCTGCGCTCACCGGCCGGGTTGACGATTCTCCGAGTCCTGCCGTGATGGCATCTCGGTCAGTCGGGCGTCGATCCACTGCGCGTTCTGAGTCTGCGCTGCCGCGATCACGTCGAAGTGACCCGTGCCGGCATACACGTGGTAGTCGAGTATGGCGCCTTTTGCGCTCAGGGAGCGCGCGATGTGGTCGGTGCGGCACAGGGCCGCGATCGGATCGTCGCTGCCGTGCACGAGCAGCGCGGGCGCGCGCAGTCGGAGCGATGCTGGGTCGTTGGCTGCCAGGACTTTCAGCAGGGGCTCGAGGTCGGCGCCGGGCCGGAACACGTTTTCGGGCACCAGCGACGGCCGCAAGCCAGAGGCGAGAAGGTCGTCGATACCGCTTGTCTTGGCAAAGGCCAGCAGGCGGAGGGCGGGACGGGTGAGTAGCTGGTCCAAGCGCAGGGCATTGTCGGCGGCGGCTGCGCCGATCAGGGCCAGGGCGAGGAATCCCAGCCGGGGGACAGACGCATGGCAGTCCCGGAGGAGCTTGGCGATTATGTCGTGCGTTCCGCCAGCTGGGGCGATAGCCACGGCTCCGATCAGGTCAAGACCGGGGATCGCGGCCTGCGCCAGGCTGGCAGTGAAAAGGGCGGCGTGGCCGCCCTGGGAGTGACCCATCACGGCCCAGCGGCGGCCGATGCCTGGATGGAGCTGGCGGGCGGCGGTGACGATGTCGACGGTGCCGCGTGCTTCGGAGGCTCCTACCAGGTACGGATGAGGCCCGGGGGTGCCGAGCCCTTCGTAGTCCGTCTTGACTACGACCCAGCCGCGTCTCACCCACCGGTTCAGCATCGCGTCGGCGAGCTGGATATAGATGTGCGAGGGATGGCCGGGCGCGTCGCGAGACGGGGCGCATATATCGGCAACGCCGGTAGTCCCGTGAGCCCAGCTGAGGACGGGCCAGCCGTCAGCCGGCGGCTGGCCCGGGGGGACCGATACCGTTCCGGACACGGCGGTGTCCTGCCCGGTGAGGGTTCTGGAGTGGTAGAGGACGAGCAGGTTCTCGGCGGCGCCGGGGAGGGCAGCCGCGCCCGTCAGCCGCCGCGCCCAGATCACCTGGCCGGCGGTGCCGCCTGTCAGCGGCACGGGCGGCACGTAGAAGGCCAGCCCGTCCGGTCCCGGCTGCTCGCCACCCAGCGCACTTTCATGCGATGCAGGCGGCCCTGTGGTGGTATTGGTTCGCTGGGATGGTGTGCGGCCGGCGGATGTCATGCCGATTCGTTGACGCGATGAGGCGTACTGCCGGGGCCGTCTGTGCTGTCCTGCGGCGCGGCGCCGGCGGTGGCCCGGCCAGCGCGGGCGCGCTGGGAGGCCACGGTGGCGGCGAGCGCAGCGTCGAGCGGCGTGGCGTGGTCGCCGAGGACCGCGGAGTAGGCCGAGTGGTCGACCACCCAGTCCTGCTCGAATTCGTACAGCATCTCGACCATTTCCCGGGCGGCTGGCGCGACCATGCCGGCCAGCCGTAGCTGCCAGCGGGCGAGGTGGCGCAGCTTGGGCTGGGTGCCAGCGATGGCCGCGGCCCGCTCTGCGAAGGCCCGGGTGGAGACGGTAGGTGCGCTGGGCACGTGCCAAGCCCGTCCCCACGTCCGGGGTGCCTCGGACAGGCGGACCAGAGCCTCGCCGAAGTCGGCGATGTAGGTGTAGGTGTGCAGGCGGTCGGGGTCGCCGGTGACGTCGGCTGCCTTGCCGTTGACTAGCGCCCCGAAGAACCGCTCGCCGACGACGGAGCCGCCTCCGACGCCGGGCCCGAAGAAATCCGAGGCCCGGCCGGCCACGACCCGCAGCCGGCCGGTCCGGTGGGCGGCCTCCAGGTCGCGCCACATCTGGGCTCGCACGGCTCCCTTGCGGGTAGCGGCCATGAGCGGGAAGTCCTGCGTCAGGGGCCCCGTGGCGGTTCCGTAGCCGTAGAGGTTCTCGGCCACGACGAGCAGGGCCCCGGCCGAGGCGGCGGCGTCGACGGTTCGGGCCTGCAGGACCGGGAACTGGTCGGGCCAGCGGTGATAGGCAGGCGAGGCGGACTGGAAGACGACGTCAGCGCCGCCGAGCGCGGCGGTGGCCTGGGCGGGGTCGGTGAGGTCGGCGGGGCGGCTGATCGCTCCGGGCACGGCCGTTGCCGAGCGTGTCACGACTGCGGGCTCGATGCCCCGGGCGACGAGGGCGGCGACGACGGCGCGGCCGACGGGGCCTGCCCCCAGGACGATGTGGGTGGTAGGCATGACGAGCGCTCCAAGTGTGGTCGGCGTGAACGGCGGCTAAGGGTTGGTCAGGCTTGGTGCGCGACGAAGGAGCCGGTAAGGGGAGTCCGCCGGGCCGAAGACCTCGCTAGTGCGCCGCCGAGGCTGGCCAGGTGCTGTCGCTGAACGACAGCACCTGGCCGCCGCGGTGAGCTGGCTTAGGTACTGGCCGGTTCCGGGACAGGTTCCTCAATGACCTCCGGCGCTGGGCCGCCGTCCTCGTGGATGCCGTACCTGGCGTAGAGGCGGCGCAGCGGCCCAGGCGCCCACCAGCTTGCGTCGCCGAGCAGCCGCATGGTCGCGGGGACCAGCAGCACCCGTACCAGGGTCGCGTCCACGATCAGCGCCACGATCATGGCGACACCGATCAGCTTGATGAACGTGATGCTGGAGGTGGAGAACGCGCCGACCACGATGATCAGCAGCAGCGCGGCGCTGGTGATGACGCCGCCGGTGCGCTGCAGGCCGCTGGCGATTGCGGCGGTGTTGTCGCCGGTGAGGTCGTAGCGCTCGCGGATCCGCGATATCAGGAACACCTCATAGTCCATCGACAGCCCGAACATGATCGCGAAGATCAGGACCGGGCTGATCGGGCTGATCGTGCCGTCCGGCGTGAAGCCCAGCAGCCCGGACAGGTGCCCGCCGGCGAAGATCCACGTCATGACCCCGTACATCGCCGACAGCGACAGGACGTTCATCACGATCGCCTGCAGAGGTAGGACCACTGACCCGAACGCCAGGAACAGCAGCACGAACGTCGCCAGCACCACCATCAGCGCCATCCACGGCAGGGTGTGCCCGATGCTGGACAGCTCATCGGCCAGGGCGGCGGTCTGCCCGCCGATGTAGGCACGCGCGCCGACCGGCGGCGCCACATCCCGGGCCTGCCCCACGATGGCGCGGGCCTGCGGGGTGTAAGGACCGGGGCCGTAACTGAGGTCGACCCTAGCGACATCCCCGCGGATGCCGGTCACCTGCGTGCCGCTGACCCCGGGGACGTGTCCGAGGCGGCTGGCGTAGACGGCCAGCCCGGCGGTGCGCGACGCAGAGCCGGCGACCGGGCCGGGGAACTGGACGACGGCCTCGATCGGGGCGGTCGGGTTGCCCGGGAAGTCACGGTTCAGCGCCTCGGTGACCAGGCGGGGCGCGGCGCTGGCGGGCAGCGCCGTCGCGTCGACGCCGCCCCAGACCACGTGCAGGAACGGCGAGCCCAGCCCGAGCAGTAGGACCACGATCGGGACGGCGTACAGGACGGGGCGGCGCATCACGCTGTGCGCGAGCCGGTACCAGGTGCCGCTGGCCTCGGCGGCCGGCGGCCGTTGCACAGAGCGGCGGATCCGCAGCGCGTTAACTTTGGGGCCGAGCACGGCCAGCAGCGCGGGCAGCACGGTGAGCGCGGCGATCATGTCGACGACCACGGTGGCAACCCCGCCGTACCCCATGGACCGCAGGATGGTCTCGGGGAACAGCATCAGGCTGGCCAAGACGATGGCGACAGTGACACCGGAGACCAGTACGGTCCGGCCGGCGGTGGCCACCGTCCGCGCGACCGCGTCCTGGACCGTGCCCGGCCGGTGCAGTTCCTCCCGGAACCGGGTGACCATGAACAGGCCGTAGTCGATGCCCAGCCCGAGGCCGAGGATGGTGGTGATGTTGAGGGAGAAGACCGACACCCCGGTGACCAGGGTCAGCAGCCGCAGCGCGGTAAACGAGCCGAGGATCCCCAGGGCGCCAATCGCGAGCGGCAGGCTGGCCGCCGCCAGGCCGCCGAAAATCACCAGCAGCAGGATGAGCAGCACCGGGAAGGACAGGCCCTCGGCCCGGCCGATGTTGGCGGTCGCCTGCTTGTTGATCACCTCGTTGGTCGGGACTGCGCCGCCTACCTGAGCGTGCAGGCCGGGTGCGCCAAGCTGGTTCTTTATCGCGTCGTAACTGTTTTGCCGCGCGCCGTCGCTGGAGCCGGCCAGTTCTATGACGGCATAGGTCTGGTGGCCGCTGGCACTGACGAACTGCCGTGACCCCGTCGACCAGTACGTCGCGTACGACTCGGCCCGGCTATGCGGGAGAGCTGTCAGAGTGCTGGTCACCGCGGACCGGAACGCTGGGGATGCGGCGGTGAGGGTCTCGCTGGAGTACAGGACGACGACGTCACCGGCGTCCCGGCCGAACGTGGTCGTCGCCAGGTTTGCTTCCTGCTGGCTCTGGCTGCCCGGCGCGTCGAACCCGCCGGCCGTCTGCACCTTGGCGAAGATGCTGGTCCCCCACACGCCGCCAAGCACTGCGAAGAACAAGGCGATGACCAGGATCAGCCTGCGGCGGCGGTATACGAGGCGTCCCCACGCATCGAAGGTGGGTGACCGAGTGGGCTTCGTGTGATCCGTTGATGTGCTCATTGTGTGTCTCCAGGCTGGCCGAGGTGGCCGAGGTGAGTGTGCTGGAAGTTGTCGTCGTATTTCAGGCCGTAGCCGAGCAGCCGGTCCACGCCGATATGGGCGAGCCAGACGAGGCCGAGAGCCAGGACAAGGGGCCTGCCCTGCCACCAGCCGAGCCCTACTGCTGCGGCTGGCAGGGCGGTGCTGTGCGCAGCGTTGTACAAGTGCGCCCCGAGGCGGGTGCCCGCGACGTAGCCCACCGCGAGAAGGTCAGGAAGCAAGATCGTGAGTGGCACCAGCCACCAGGACTGGCGGGTAGCTGAGTAGGCGATGAGGGAGCCGGCCAGCAGAACCGCGGCTTCCAGGCGAAGCCAGCGGCGTGGCAGTCCGGTCACGGTGCCGCCGCTGCGGGCGGGAGCAGGGCTGGCGTGGTTGCTAGCGGTCAATTCTGGCTCTGCGGTGGCCCGGCCTCGCCGGTGATCGGCCCGGGCTCGGCTGGCTCGTGAGAGCTGCGCCCTAGGCATCATTCCTGACCGTTTCCAGGAAGCGCAGGGCCGCGCTAGTGGTGATGTCGGGTCGCTGTGACTGGGGATAGTGCCCGGCCTCGGGCACCATGACGACTTGTGCGCACAGGGCGTGGGCGATCCAGGCCGCCTCCGCCCGCGGGTCCGGGAAGTCGGGGTCCAGCTCGCCCATCACGACTAGGGCGGGTGCTGTGACGCTGGCCAGCTGCGCCTCGGCCGGCGCGTGACTCGTGCGCGTGGTGCGGGAGAATGCGCTGGCGTATCCCGGCCGGCGAAGGCTCGCCACGACCTGGTCCCGGTACTCGCCGAAGTCAGCGGGCCGCCGGCCCGCATACAGCTTCGGCAGGTAGGACTTCCAGGAGAGGGCCGCCCACAGCGGGGCCATGGCAACGCGCAGCGCGGTACGCTGCACCGTGCTCACCGCAGCGTCGCGGACGAACGGGCCGACCAGCACCAGGCCGGAGACAAGCTCGGGCCGCCGGGCCGCGGCCAGTACCGCGGACCCAGCGCCCATGGAGTTGCCGACCACAACCGCCGGGCCGCCGAGTTCCTCGATCAAGGCGATGACATCCCCGGCGGTGTCCTCGTCGCCGTAGGACGTGAAGGTACTGTCGCCGTCGCCGTGGCCGCGCAGATCGGTGCAGGCGACCCGGTAGCCCGCCGTCCGCAGAGCGGGAGCTAGGAACCGATAGCCGGCCCGCAAGTCCCCCATACCGGGCACGAGCACCACCAGGGGTCCGTCACCCGCCACGTCATAGCCGATGCGCCCCTCAGGGCGGCCGAGATAGCAGGTTGTCGAAGCGGGAGCCAGGAAGCGGGGCTTGATGCGGTCTGTCGGCTTATTCATGCCTCGATGGTGACCGGGCCAGGGAGCGGTGTCGCTAGGGTAAGTCCTAGGGTTGAGCCCTAAGCTTTGCCCGCCGCCGCTTCAGCGGCGCCCCCAGGACCTGACGCTGCCAGCCGGCTGGCCAGGGCCCGGCGGGATCGGATCCCGACCTTGTCGAAGACGTGTCCTAGGTGGAATTCCACGGCCTTGACGCTGACATACAGCTCGGCTGCCACCTCCCGGTTGGACCGCCCGGTGGAGACCAGGCGGGCTACGGCCATCTCCGATGCCGTCAGGTTCCACCGGGCCGGCCCTGGCTCGGGCTTTATCTCAGCCCCGCAGGCCTGAAGCTCGCGCTCGCAGACGGCCACGTACGGCTGGGCTCCTAGTGTGATCAGGCGGTTGCGTGCCTGGCGGAGGCGGGCGACGGCGCCCTGGCGGTCACCGGCCCTGCGCAGGCGGCGGCCGTCGTCGCGTTCGAGCAGGGCGATCTGGAAGGGCAGAGGGAGGCTCTGGGCTCGCCGGAAGGCGACGGCGAACGACTCCCCGGCCCGGGCCAGGTCGCCTCTGGCGACGGCCAGGTTGCCACGGAGACGGGCAGCCGTCATGCTGGCCGATCCCAGGCCCTGGGCGGGGGCAGCGGCGTTGAGTTCCTGCAGTGCTGTCTCGGCGTCGTCAAGGCGGCCGAGACCGATCAGGGCGTCGAGCTCCAGCGGACGCCAGTCGGCCACGCCGGGAAACTCGACCTGGCCAAGGTCCCTCGCGACGGAAGTGGCCGACAGCACTCCCTCAAGGTCCCCGCGGGCCAACGCCAGCTCGGCGCTGGCCATGGCCGCGGCTGTCTTTCCCGTCGCGGTCGCAGTACGGGCCGCGGCCCGCGACGCCTCGACGTGGGCGCCTGCTAGCTGCCAGTCGCCCCGGGCGGCAGGAACGAGGGCGGCATAGCCGTGCACAAAGGCGAATTCCCCTGCCCGGTCGGTGTCATGGGCCAGGGAAACGGCCAGCTCGCCGTGCATAACCGCGTCGTCCCAGTCGCCGAGACGGTACTCGGCGGCGGTGAGGTAAAACAGGCACTGGCCCGCATAGCGCACGCTCACCCCAGCCCTGAGCCGGGCCACGCTCACCGACAGGTCGGCCACAGCTCCGGCAGGATCATCGGTGAACAGCTTGCACATACCCCGGATGACCAGGCCGTCGGTTTGCTCGAGCGGCACTTCGGCAGCGGCGGCGGGCAGCACATCCAGCCTGGCCAGGGCTTCCGGGCCGCGCCCGGCGAGGGTCAGGGCCAGGGCCACCGGCATCAGGGCGTAGAGGCGGGCGGCCGGGGCGTTGCCGCTGGCCTTGACAGCTCGCTCGCCCCAGGTGACGGCTTCCTCCACTCGCTGGAGGGTGCAGAGGTAGGCGGACAGGGAGGTGGCCGCGGCCGCACCGACCAGCGGCTCGGTGTCGGGGTCGTGGGCCTGCCACGCCTCGAGCAGGTGGGCCTCCACGACTGGCCCCCGCCCGCTGAGCAGGTCGAGGTGGCCGAGCAGGGCGCTGCGCCGGGCGCTGGGATCGAACTGGGCGACCGCGGGCCAGAGGGCCAGCGCGCCGGCCACATCGCTGCGGCCCACGAGTGCGGCCACCGCATCGAGCATCCGGCGCTCCCGGTCGAGGGGGGCCGTGCTGGCTGCCGATGCCTGCGCCAGCCACGCCGCCGCCTGGGCGGCCCTGCCCTCGTTGGCCGCCTGCAGGGCCGCTTCTTCCAGGTCGACGGCCAGGCTGTCGTCGGGCCCGGTGGCGGCGGCCATCCGGTGGGTGAGGGCGGCGGGGGCGGGGACCAGTGTGACCGCGGCCCGGTGCAGCCTGCGGCGCTCGGCCGATCCGAGACCGTCTCTGACGGCGGCATGGACCAGCGGGTGAGCGAAGACGAGGTGGGCACCCGAGACAGCGCGGTCCTCCGCCACCAGGCCGGCGGCGACTGCCTCATCGAGAGCGTCGAGCGGCTCAGCCAGGCCGGCCAGGGCAGCGGCGGCGGCCAGCGGGCAGCGCCGGCCGAGGACGGCAGCCGCCGCAACCAGCCCCCGGGCCGGCCCGGACAGCACCCTCAGGCGGGACACGACGATGCCTGCCAGCTCCTGGGGAGCGGGCAGATCCTGGCCGGCCCGCGTCAGACCGCCCGGGCCCAGCTCTTCGAGGAGTGCCCTGCAATACAGCGAGTTGCCCCCGGTGTGTTCGAGGAGCTGGATCACCGTCCGGCGAGGCAGGTCGCCGGCGCCGAGTGTCCGGGCCATGGCGACAAGATCGTCGGCGCTCAGGCCGCCCAGGCGCAGGCGAGTGGCCCGATGGTCTCCCGCGGCGAAGCGGCCCCATGCCTCGCCCAGGCTGGTCAGCTCCCCGGGGCGGGCCGACACTAGTCCCAGCACCCGGTCCGCCTGCATCCGCCGCAAGGCAAAAAGAAGGGCCTGGGCCGACGGCTGATCGCTCCAGTGCAAGTCATCGACCACCACCACGACGACCCTGTCGTCGGCCTGGAGATCGCCGAGCAGCGCGACCAGTTGCGCGCCGACGGCCAGCGGGCCGGCGTCTTCCCGCCGGGCCGCCCCGGCCCGCGGGGATCCTTCCAGGACCGCTGGCCCGGTGCCGGCCAGGAGCTGGTCGGCGATTCCCCAATCCAGGAGCATTTCGGTCTCGTCGCCGCTGGCCCGCAGCAGGCAGACATCGCGATGCCGCGAGAGGAAACGCACGAGCAGGCTGGACTTGCCGATCCCCGCCTCACCCTCCACCAGCACGACCCGAGGCTGGCCGGACCGCACTGCCTGCATCTCGGCGTCGAGAATCGCCAGCTCGTCCGTGCGGCCGACGAAATGATCCACCCCAGCAGTGTGCACCCCGCGTCCGGAAACTCCGAAATGACCATGTGCTGTTACGGCCAAGGCGGATCCGCAACGCTCACGCCGTCGGGCGCCCGTGTTAAAGAGCGGGCAACAGCCGCCAGAAGCATTACTTGTCTGCAGGACCGCCGGGGACTCGCCACCGTCAGCTCACGGCAGATGGCCGGTACTGACGATCTGCCTTATACCGCCGACTCTGCAGATGCCCTGTGCGAACAGGGCATCTGCAGGGCAGACATGCGCAGTCCCTACTTCCACATCGGGTTGATCGTCCCAGATCTTGATGCCGAGATGAACGAGTTCAGCACCATGCTCGGCGTCGAGTGGCGGCCGATGGTCGATCTTCCATCCCCTGCTCCTGGGCCGACGGTGTTTCGGAGGCGAAGGGTCACGCCGTGTACAGCGTCGGCGGTCCGCCTGCGGTCGAACTGATCGAGTCCGTCCCCGGAACCGCCCTTGCCGGGATTGGCGGCATAAGTTTCCATCCTTTCGGATTCTGGGCCGATCACCTCGGTAAAGGCTCGAGAGAGTTCGACGTGCACGGTTGGGTCCGGGAGGCTACGGTCCCAAATGCCGATACGGAGCCGAGCGGTTTCGCGTTGCATCGGCCACCGCACGGCTTCTATATCGAACTCTTGGAGACTGGTTTGCCAGACCGTATCGCTGATATGGCGCGTCGGACAGCGGGGGTGACGAGCGGGTATTTCGTATTCAGCCAAAAAGCTCTCGGAGAACTGCGACAGACCTGGGGGATACGGGTTCGTCGGGATAGAAGTCCGCGCATATCTGCAGGGCAGCTTCGGACGATTCCACACCCACGATGTCGGCGAGCAGACGGAGGTCGTCGATGTCGCGTGTTCTGGCGGCAAGTGACTTCATTGCGAAGATGTGCTGTGGTGAGGCTGCCATGACGCGCAGTCCGGGATGGTCGAACACTCGGCGTTTTGCGAGGTCATCTTTTCCGGAGATGTAGACGCTTGCCTGCTCATTCAGCCACCAAGGGGGCAGCCCGAGGTCAGCGGCGACTCGCCTAGCCTCTTCCAAGACGATTCCGTGCGGCAGGAACCTCGCATCGACATCGCGCGTCACGCGGGAGGCGTCGTAAGCCAGGGCCATGGCGGCGCCGCCCACGACGAACACATCGGCGACGACGCCCCTGCGGGCAAGGCGATCACCCAGGGCAGTTGAAGGCGCGCTCAAGTTCCGGTCGGCCAAGAAGGACGTCGTCAGGCTCGCTCATGCGGCCTCCAGATCACGGGCCGATAGGTAAACGCCATGCTTGCGGAAGGCTGCTGGTGCCCAGACCAGCGCATCCGCTCGCTGGATTTCCAGTTCCGCCGGGAACCACGGCCGCCGCAGGACCCGGAATTCGGCCCATTCCGGTGGGGCGAGGTCATGCTGTGCGGCGAGATGCTCCGCCAGCGCCGCGAGAAGCGTGTCCCATCGCTCGTCACCGGTGGGGGATGGCTCATCCCGCAGCAGTGAAGGCTGAACGTTTTCCGGCTCCCAGCGGTACTCCTCCAGGAACTCCCACACGAGCTTCCACCGCACCTTGCCATCGGCTGTCCGCGTCAGGCGGCTGGCAAGATCGGCCAGCGTCATGGGGCGGTAGCCCGTCACGCAAACCTCCCGTTGCCCTGCGAGTCCTGTGTCTGAGCATACGGTGCCCGGTTCTGTCCACCCAGGACCGCGAGGGACGCAGACTGCAGGTTCGTGCTTACAGACGATGACAGCCGAGACACGGCGGTCAGTGTGCGCGGGTGAGCCGCCGGAACGACTCAACCTGCCACTCGCTGCGGCCCGCAAGGTGGACGCAAGGTGCCCAGGGTTCGAAAGCTGATCGCTCCGCCCGAAGTCGCTGCTCGCGATGTCATTCAGACGCGACCGGGCGGATCCGGAAGATCATCTGACCGTCATTT
>OBLW0100004207.1_pt1 | contig 10998 bp, 8 predicted proteins | sample 1520161 | NCBI WGS metagenome assembly OBLW01 (sample SAMEA3539309, study PRJEB22396) | soil metagenome | biome: tundra; feature: field; material: soil | place: USA | collected 2010-05 | depth 0.15 m
GAGTCGCTCCGGGCCGATTCATCCAGCGCTCTCCCTTCGTTCGCTTCAACGTCGCGGCCAGCGGAGAATCTCTTCTAGTATCTCTGGTCGGCCAGTTGGGCGCGTTGGGCTTCACCTGCCAATTTATTGCGAACGAGCAGACGCTGCTCTGGAGCAAACTTTGTTTTCTTGGCCCCTTCGCGCTAGCTACGTCGGCCTCGGGCAGGAATCTTGGAGAAGTTTTGTCGGATGCTGAGTGGAAGCGAAAATTGAATTTCGCGGTTCGCGAGGCATGTGCCGTAGCGAACGCGAGTGGCGCGGAGATTGACGCGGCGCAGATGGCGAAAGCAATCGAGGGTGCACCGCCGGGGATGCGGAGTTCGATGCAGAAGGACGTTGCGGCGGGGCGCCAACTAGAGTTGGACGCGATTGCCGGACCCATCGTGCGCGGCGGGGAACGGTATGGCATCGATGTCTCTACCACCACGAGCTTGATGGAGGACATCCGCCGGAAAACAAAGAGCGCAGCGTAAAGAGCTCTTCACTTCGCTTTCGGGTCAGGACTGGAGTTTCCCATGTCGACGACTACCTTCCACTGGCCGTCTTTTTGCTTTTTCCAGATTGAAGTGTACTTGCCATGATTGGCGACCAGCTTGCCGTCCTTATTTTTGGCGGTGTAAACGTAATTGCCATAGGTATACCCAAGATCGCCGGAAGCGGCCATTTCGGCTTTGACCGGCGTCCACGTCAGGGTCGTGCCCTCGGGCCATGGTGGCTGCTTGCGCATCTCTTCTTTGGTGTTGAATCCGCCGCCGTCCACAACTTCCACTCCGTCATCGGCGAAGTAGGTGAGAAAAGCGTCGTGGCCGTGCTTGGCTACGTCCGCGGCAAAGCCGGCTTCGAGTTGGCGGAGGAGATCAGGGCCGGTCAGCGGCTTGTTTTGATCCTTGGCAGGCGAAATTACGGCCGCCAGAAACAGAAGTAGAAACAGAGGCGCTGTGGAGATTCTTTTCATGACTTTTCCCGGGCCGCTGCGGCGGCATGTTGCGAGCGTGCGATTCGCGATAAAGTTATCACGGCTGAGTTGTGGCTTGCCGCGAGGCTTGTTTCGCTGCCAGCACGCGGGCGGGGGCGCCCGCGCCACACGAACAGCCTCTGCTACACTTCTTTTCCAAATGAAATCTCACTTACTGCTCTTCAACTTTCTGCTTCTGGCAGGAACGGTGACTGCGCAGACGGCGCCCACGATTGCTGCGACTCCCATCGTTGCGCCTGAAGAAAAACACTTGCGCAACGTGCGCCAACTCACTTTTGGCGGATCGAACGCCGAGGCTTACTTTTCAGCGAACGGCAAGCGGCTGATTTTCCAATCGACGCGCGATGCCCTGCAGTGCGATCAGATCTTCACGATGAATATTGACGGGACGGATCAAAAAATGGTCTCGACCGGCAAGGGGCGCACGACTTGCAGCTACATCTTTCCGCATAACGACAAGATCCTTTACTCTTCGACGCACCTCGCTGATCCGGCGTGCCCGCCGCGTCCCGACTATTCGAAGGGCTACGTGTGGGCCGTGTATCCGGGATTTGATATTTTTACCGCGAAGATCGATGGCTCGGACCTGAAGCCGCTGACGACCACGCCGGGCTATGACGCCGAAGCGACGATCTCCGAGGATGGAAAGAAGATTGTGTTCACCTCGATGCGCAACGGCGACCTCGATATCTATTCGATGGACGCGAATGGGAAGCATGTGAAGCAGCTTACGCATGAGTTGGGCTATGACGGTGGGCCGTTTTTTTCGAAGGACCGGAAGTGGATCATTTATCGCGCCTATCATCCCAAAACCGAGCAGGAGATTGCGGAATATAAAGAACTGTTGAAACAGAATCTGATTCGTCCCACGACGCTCGAGATTTGGATCATGAAGGCGGATGGGAGCGGCAAGCGCCAGCTTACGAATTTGAACGCGGCGAGTTTTGCCCCTTCGTTTTTTCCGGATGGGAAACGCATTATCTTCTCGACCAATGTCGGGTCGACCGGCGGCATGGGGAATTTTGAGTTGTACACGATCAAGATGGACGGCACGGGGCTGGAGCGGATCACATATTTCGACGGGTTTGATGGCTTCCCAATGTTCAGTCCAGATGGAAAGCAGTTGGTTTGGATTTCGCATCGCAACGGGAAGGCGCAGCACGAGACCAATGTGTTTATCGCGGATTGGGTGGAGTGAAAAGAGGGCAGAAGTCAGATTGCAGATTGCAGAGGTGATTACGCCGGACCGTTACGAGGGCTAGGCATTCCGACTCTCGCGCTGGAGTTGGTCTTTAATTTTGGATGGCAGACGCGAATTGGCTAGTATTTCTTCGACCTGGTCGGCCGGGATTTCGTGGCTGAATTCAAGGGCGCGAGCGAGCGAGAGATACTCCGTACGCAGAAGAGCAGCGCGAATTTCTTTACGGCACGACCACTTCGGGTGTGGCGCCACAGCTTGCACCAGGGCCGCGGTGGCTGCGGGGCGCAGCACGGACTTGATGACGAGAGCTTCAGTAAGCCGGGCGTTATCGAGCGCGGTCTGCAGCAGACGCATCGAGCGGGCCAGGGCTTTCGGTTCGACATTCTTGCTCCCCTCGCTTTCCAGATCAAGCAGCGCCGCTGCCACCCGGCCTGAGGCGCGGCGGGCCAGCGTCAGACGTTCTCCCGTGGTGACCTCCTTCAGGCGCGAGATGAGCACATTTTCGACGGCGACTTTTACATCCGCCGGAACGCTCGGGGAGAGCGCGACCTTCATCAAATCGAAAGTGTAGAAGTGGCGCGCCAGCGGCACCGAAATGTGGCGCGGCGTGTTGGGATGGCTAACCAACGCGACTTTAACTTTGCGGCTTTTGAGCGCGGTCGTGTGCTTGGCGAGTTGCTCGATGACTTCGGTGTGCAAGTCGGGACGCTTGAGCAAGGCCAGGGCCTGATCTTCAGTTAGGGCTGGATCGAGAGGGCTCGGGATCAGTTCGGCGGTTTCCCGCTCTGCAGGTTTGCTTTCGGACATTGAACCCTCAGCCGAAGCCGGCACTGAGATTTCCCTCATCGCTGCGGTGCATCGCTGCGCCACCACGCAATCTCTACCCATGCATCCGCCGGGCTCGGGCTAAGGCGCCTTCGACCGGGTCTGACAGTTCCTGCCGCACGTCGATTCCCGGAAATTTTCCCTGCAAGGTATTGTAGAAAGTCTGACGCACGAGCGAAGACTGACGAAAGACACTGCCGGTCATGGCCACGGGCAGGTGCGCCATTGCGGGCGTGATTTCGGATGTTTGAGGACCGAGCCGGCACAGAACAGCAGCGGTGAGGCCCGCTAATCTCGTTCCCGCTTCGATGAGAAGGTTAATGGCGATGGAATCGCCGCCCTCGGCGGCGCGCAGGACAACTGGAAACAGCCGCGGAAAATCGGGCGGCGGAGTTGAATTGGCTTTCTGCACCAGTTCGTCGAGGCTCGCAAGTTTCCAAGTTTGAAGGACCGTATTGGTGAGCGCGGTTTCGCGGCCTTGATCGTGCACCGTGAGAATCGCGGAGACCGCGCGGCGTCCAATCCAATGCCCGGAGCCTTCATCGGAGATGGCGAATCCCCAGCCTCCGGCGCGCGCGATTCGGCCGGCGATGTCCCGGCCATACACGATTGAGCCCGTGCCGGCGATGGCGATCACTCCCGGCCCCGCGCCAAAAGCGGCTTCGAGGGCGATGACGGCATCGCCAACCACCTCGATGTTTGCGGCAGCCGTCGCCGGAATTAACTCGGTGAAAATGGCGCGAATTTTTTCTGCAATCTCAAGCCGCGCCGCGCCCGCCGCGCCGATGCAGACAGCGCCGATCTGAGCGGGAGAGATTCGGGCCGCGGCGCAAACCTGATATACGGCGGCCCGCAGCGCCTCCCGCGCCTGCGGCTCGCCGAGGCGAACCAGATTGCTGCCTCCAGTCATGGCTTTGGCGAGCACGCTGCTTTCGGTGGCCAGAACGCAACGCGTTTTCGTGCCGCCTCCGTCGATTCCGAGATAGTAGGCCATCGCGCTAGTTCTAACACAGGTTCGACGCAATATAGTCCGGTGCATGGGGGCGCGAACCGCCTTGTACAATGCAGCGAACCGATGCGCCGGGCCACGGCGTACCACGAACCGCGCATTTCGAGGATCACTTGGGATTGAATCGGATCGACCTGCTGATTATCGCGGCATACCTGGCAGGAATCACGCTCTTCGGGCTGCGCTTTCGCAAGCGGCAGCGGACGATGCGGGATTACTTCCTCGCCGATCGCAATATTCCGTGGTGGGCGATTTCGCTGTCGATCGTGGCCGCCGAGACCAGCACTCTGACCATCATCAGCATTCCGGGCCTCGCCTACGATTCGAATCTCACGTTCCTGCAAGTGGTAATGGGGTACGTCATCGGACGCATCATTATTAGTTTCGTACTCCTGCCGCAATATTTTCGCGGCGAGCTTTATACCGCATACCAACTCATCGAACGGCGCTTCGGCCCCGAACTGCGCTCGGTGACGGCGGGCTTGTTTCTGCTGACGCGCGCGGCCGCCGAGGGCGTTCGCGTATATGCCGTATCGATCGTCGTGTCGATCGCACTGGGCACAGGCGAGGTCACCTCCATCGCGATCATCACCCTGCTGACTTTGATCTACACGTTTGAAGGAGGTCTCGCGGCGGTAATCTGGACCGACGTTGTGCAAACCTTCATTTATGTCGGAGGAACGCTGGTCGGTCTGATTACGATTCTGCATCTTGTGCCCGGAGGATGGGCGTCGGTGTCAGCGCTGGCGGGCGCGGCGCATAAGTTTCAGGTATTCGATCTTTCGTTTTCCAGTTCGGCGAACGCACACTGGCCGCACTTGAATTTCGCCAAACCTTACACGCTTTGGGCGGGCATCATCGGCGGCGCGTTCTTGACTACCGCCAGCCATGGCACCGATCAACTCATCGTGCAGCGACTGCTGGCGGCGAGGAACCAACGACAATCGGCGCTGGCGCTGCTCTCGAGCGGCGTGGCCGTTTTTTTCCAGTTTGGATTATTTCTTTTTGTCGGAGTGATGCTGTTTGCCTATTATCGGGTTCCATCGTCTACGTTTGGGCGGGCGGACCGCATCTACCCGACCTTCATCGTGAGCCGCATGCCGCACGGAATCGCCGGACTGCTGATCGCCGCGATCTTGGCGGCGGCGATGTCAAACTTAAGCGCGGCGCTGAATTCGCTGTCGTCGAGTTCGATCATGGATTTTTATCTGCGCTTTCGTGCAGATGCACCCGAAGCGAAGCGCTTGCGTCTGGCGCGGGTGGCTACCGTCGCTTGGGCATTGGTGCTCTTCGGACTGGCGGTTTTGGCGCTGCATCGGGTCGGGCGCGTGGTGGAAGTCGGTTTGCAAATCGCCTCGGTCGCTTATGGCGCGTTGCTCGGGGTGTTTCTTCTGGGCGTTCTCACCAAGCGGGCGAGTCAGAGCGGAGCCATGGTGGGCATGATCTGCGGACTCGCTGTGGAACTGTATTTGTGGAGGTGGTCGCAGGTCGCTTTCACGTGGTGGGTGTTCATCGGGACCACCGTTACTTTCGCGGTTGGTTACGCCGGCAGTTTGGCGCTGCCATCCAGGTCAAAAGCTTGAACCACGGGGGACACAGAGAAACACGGAGGAAACCTTGAATAGTGATTACAATTCGGCTCCCTCCGTGCAACAACAATTGCGCCCCGAACTGGCCCGCGATCTCGGCCTCTCCCATGCCGGCGCGGTTGTGGTCGGAACAATAATCGGGAGCGGCATTTTTCTCGTTCCCTCCGAGATGATGCAGGCAGTGGGCTCGGCGCGCCTGGTCTATCTCGCCTGGATGGTCGGCGGTCTGCTCTCTTTTTTCGGCGCGCTTACCTATGCCGAACTGGGCGCGATGAAGCCGCAGGCGGGCGGCGAGTATGTCTATATTCGCGACGCGTACGGGCCTTTGGCGGGCTTTCTTTATTCATGGACGTGGTTCCTGATTGCGAAGCCCGCGTCGATTGCGACTGTCACGACCGGGCTGGTGCGCATTCTCGAAAGTTTTCCGATCTTTGCCTTCTTCTCGCAGGCGTTGATTTCGCATCCCTTCACCATCAGTTATGGGCAAGTGGTTGCGATCGCGGCGACGATTTTGATTTCGGCGCTCAACTACTTCGGGGTACGCCGCGCGGGAGAGTTTCAGTTTGTGTTTACCCTCCTCAAGGTTGCGATCATTGTGGGAATTGTCGCAGTCGGCTTCTCTTACAGCGGAGGAACGTGGGCGAATTTCTCGACTGAGTTCGCCGGCGCGAAGGGCGGCATGGCGGGATTCTTCGCGGCGCTCGTGGCCGCGCTTTGGGCCTACGACGGCTGGAACGATCTGAACATGGTGGCGGGTGAAATTCGCAATCCGCAGCGGAATATTCCGCTTGCGCTGATCTGGGGTGTGGCGACGGTAGGATTGCTCTACATTCTGGTAAACGCGGCGGTGCAGTATGTGCTGCCCGCGGCGGCCGTGGCGGTCTCGGAGCGTCCCGCGTCCGACGCGGTGGCTTTGGTCTTGGGCCGCGCGGGCGCCGGGCTGGTTTCCGCGGGGATGGCGGTTTCGATGCTGGTAACGTTGAACGGCACCATTATGAGTGGAGCGCGAGTGCCTTTCGCCATGGCACGCGACGGATATTTCTTTAAGGCGATCGCCGAAGTCCACCCGCGCTTCCACACGCCCTCCGTGTCGATTGTGGCACAGGGGGGACTGGCGATCATTCTGCTCTTGCTGGGCGGCAGTTTCCGGCAGTTTTTCTCGCTGGCGATTTTCGCCGAGTGGCTCTTTTATATGATCGCGGGCAGCACCGTCTTCGTGTTTCGCCGCCGCGAACCGGACGCGTCCCGACCCTACCGCGTTTGGGGGTATCCAGCAGTTCCCGCCATCTTTGTGCTCATTTCCGCGGTCCTTCTCTACTACACCTTCACCTCCAATCTGAAAAGTTCGGTGGGCGGCTGCCTCGTCATTCTCGCGGGCGTGCCGGTATTTTACCTTTTTTCGCGGCGGAGAACTGCTGCACGATCATAGTTAATCCCTTGACGCATTAGCAGATTGTTACTCCGATTGTTACTAAAGGACACGCGCAAGCGACACGTTTACCCCCTGTCCAATCTCCCCTAAGGTAAAGACTCCAACCCAAGCGCTCTCCCCCGCATGGGCCCCCATATTTTGGAGTGATGGATGCCAACGTACGACGGCAATTTTCAACTCGGCCTGCTCCCGGAAAAAAAGTGGAACTGGCGGACGTTCGCCACGAGCTACGGAATGTTGATCGCCTTCGTTCTGCTTCTGATTGTCGTCGGGGTAATGACGTCCGATACCTTACTTGATCTTGAAAATTATCACGTTACGGAGTTAGTGCCGCGGCCTTCGCTCAGACCCGAGCGAATGCACAGGCCAAAGCCGCAGCTCCACGCGAAGTTGCTGCCGCCCGACCCCGTATTCAAGGCTCCAAAGCTGATCGTGCCGCACGAGATTCGCGCGTCCAAGCCTCAACCTCAGGAAATCGAACCACCCAAGGTGGCGCTGAATAACTTCCAACCGGCGGTGTTAACGCCCACCACGGGAGCGCGCCCGGTGTTGATCCACACCGGGGAGTTCCAGGGGAGCTCGGTAACCCCGACCGTAAATGCTCCGATTTCAAAGGTGCAGACAGGCGGTTTCGGGGATCCGAACGGACTGAAGCCGAGCGCCAACAGCAAGCCGAACGGGAAGCTGATCGCCGCCACCGCGGGGTCGTTCGATATGCCAGTCGGACCCGGGCAAGGCAACGGTTCGGGGGGCGCGAAGGGGATTAAAGGTACGGTGGCGAGCGCCGATTTCGGGAATGGCGTTGCCACTCCGGGACGTGGCGACGGACGCGGCAGCGGACGGGGAGGCGTGCAGACCTCGGGCTTTGGCTCGCAGGAAGTCGCGCAGAACTCACCTCATGTCCAGCGTGCGGATAGCGGACCCGCGACGACGGCGGTGGAGATTACCTACAAACCAAATCCGATTTATACGGAAGAAGCAAGAAATCTGAAACTGGAAGGCGAAGTCCTGCTCGAAATGGAATTCGCGGCCAACGGACAGCTGCGAGTGAATCGCATCGTTCGCGGGCTTGGCCATGGACTGGATGAAGCCGCGGTAGCGGCAGCGAACAAGATGCGATTCAAGCCGGCCCTGCGAAGCGGGCAGGCGGTTGATTCGACGGCAATCGTGCACGTGGTTTTTCAACTGGCGTACTGAAATTGGAGAAACGGTTATGCGGAAGGTTATGAGCGAATTACTAAGCAGCAAAAATTGGATGACTCTGGCTCTGCTCGCGGTAGCGATGACGGCAGCGGCCCAACCGCCGGCGTCCGCGCCGCAAAATTCACCGGCGATTGCGGCGACGCAGTCCGGCCAATCTCAGCCGTCGACGTCTCAGGCGACTCAGGCACAGTCCAGTCCCGTAACGCCGACGACCATGGATCAGGTTGTCGATCGCGTCGTGCTGCGCGAAAAGGACTTGATCAAGTTCTTGGCGCCCCGTACTCCAATCGTCGAAACCTATCTCCAGAATCTGACGCAGGATGCGCAACTGGGGCCGGTCCCGCAGGACGACCATTACTTTCTGGGCCGCATGGATTTCAGCGAATCGATCGATCGCAGCGACTTCCTCGAAAGCAAGGGCAAAAACAAAGAAGGAGGGATGGAGAAGCGTCTGCTGGGCGGACTCACCAAGAAGTTCAAGTTTCAATACCAGCCGCTAGGGTTCTCCTGGATGGTTTTTGCCGACCGCAGCGACTTTGACCGGGCGCACTATGACTTCCATTACGCGCGCCGCGAATTCCTGGGCGACGTGCGCTGCCTGGTGTTCGACCTTACGCCGAAAAAAGATGCCGGCCGGGGACGTTTTCTCGGACGCATCTGGGTTGAGGATCAGGACTTCAATATCGTCCGCCTCAACGGCACGTATTCGCATCCTCATCGGAACACCTATTACTTCCACATGGATAGCTGGCGCTTGAACCTGATCCCGGGTTATTGGGTGCCGGCTTACATCTACAGCGAGGAAGGCGACTTCACCGCGGGAGCCAAGAACAAGATCGCGTTCAAGGCGCAAACCCGCATGTGGGGCTACAACCTGAAAATGTCGGCGGCGAGCGATGAACTCACGAACATCCGCGTCGACAGCGTGAAGGATGAAACCCCGACCGCGCAGGACGCCACTCCGCTGGCTGCGGAGCGCGAATGGCAGCAGCAGGCGGAAGACAATGTGGTCGAACGCCTGGAGCGCGCGGGCTTGCTGGCGCCCGCCGGCGACGTAGATAAGGTTTTGCAGACCGTAGTCAACAACATCGAGATCACAAATAATATCGAGCTGCCCCGGCCCGTCCGGACCCGGGTGCTCACGACTTCTCCGCTGGAAACCTTCAGCGTCGGCAATACCATCGTCGTCAGTCGCGGGCTCATCGACGTGCTACCCGATGAGGGAAGCCTGGCAATGGTGCTCTCCCACGAACTCGCCCACATCGTTTTGGGACATAATCTCGGCAGCCAGTACGCATTCAATGACCGCATGTTGTTTTCGGACGAAGGGACCTACCAGAATCTTGGTTTCAAACACATTCCAGAAGAGGAAACGGCCGCCGACAAGAAAGCGGTTGAGATGCTGAAAGCGTCGCCTTACGCGCAGAAGCTGGATTCGGCCGGACTCTTCATCAAAGCGCTGCAGGCCCGCGCCCCACAGCTGAGTGCGCTGCTGCAGGCCCACCTCGGCAACAACATCACCGACAACGGCACGGTAACGCGCATGGCGGCGCTCGCTACCTCAGCGCCGGCGCTCGATTGGGCCAAACTCGACCAGATCGCCGCGCTGCCCTTGGGTGGACGCGTCAAATTGAATCCGTGGGACGACAAAGTAGAAATGGTGAAGGCGCAACCGGTCGCGATCACTTCGGCGCGCGACAAGATGCCTTTTGAGGTGACCCCATTCTATCCCCGGTTGTCGCGATACAACACGGCGGCCGCGCCTTCGACCACGCCCGCCACTACGGCCGACGCTAGTACGATACCGAGCAACTGAGCCGGCCTTCAAGTTGAAAGAAGCGCAGGCCGGGACCGGGAGAAATTCCGGGCTCCCGGCCTGTGTCTATTGAGGTTAACCCACGTTTCCCCTGCAACTCCGCGACCGGCCACATGCCGCCCCGGACGCCGCTTTTCCCGCCTATCCAATATCCCATTCTTTTGCTAATATGGACCACCCGCGCCTGCAGCCCCCAGGGGGGAATCCAAAATGCAAAGTGGTTTAATTCTGTGGAAAAGTTCTGTGCTCGCTGCCAGTGGCAGCTACCAAGAAAGGTCGTGCAACTTGCCCAGGAAGTTCATTCTCTCACTGCTTGCCGTTCTGCTCGTTGTGTCCAGCGCCGCGCTGGCGCAGACTCTCACAACCCTTAAGCATCAACCCCCCGACGGAGACGGCCTCTCTTTCCAACTCACCGATGGCAGGGTGCTGGTGCAAGGAAACTCCGGAAACGATTTTTGGACGCTCACACCCGACATCAACGGCAGCTACGTCAATGGAACCTGGACGCAAGTCGCCAGCCTTGCCTCCAACTATGATCCCTACGCCGAATCTTCCGCGGTTCTGGCCGACGGACGCGTGATCCTCGAGGGCGGTGAATATAACTTCGGACAGTTCGACCTCACCAATCTGGGCGCGATTTACGATCCTGTCAAAAACACCTGGACCCCGGTGACGCCACCGAAAGGCTGGACTTACATCGGCGATTCACCGTCAGTCGTTCTACCCAATGGCAATTACCTGATCGGAAACAAACTTACCAAACAGATGCGCGAACTCAATCCCAAAACCATGAAGTGGACGACCGCTCCTTCCAAAGGCAAAAAAGACTTCGATGCCGAGGAGGGTTGGACGTTGCTGGCGGACGGCACCATTCTCACCGCCGATGTCAAAAGCGCGCCGAACTCCGA